>Ga0335078_10007552_pt1 | contig 16125 bp, 11 predicted proteins | sample Lox_Sample_32_FD_206711 | JGI IMG/M metagenome (GOLD analysis project Ga0335078, IMG submission 206711) | Soil microbial communities from Loxahatchee National Wildlife Refuge, Florida, United States - Lox_Sample_3.2 | ecosystem: Environmental > Terrestrial > Soil > Wetlands | place: USA...
ATAACGAGTCGGTAAACTTTCCCGCCTCCGGAACGGCCTCCGCCTCTATCACCTTCGAGAGTTATTCCGGACAGACCGCGGTCATCGATGGCACCGGGCTCACCTGTTGCACTTCGAACCCGGCGTCGAGCGGGAACTTGACCCAGGGTCTGGTCACGATCGTGAATCAGAGCTATATCACAATCAGCGGATTTGAAATCCGCAACTTCACCACCAGTAAAGCCGCCGACACTCCCGCTGGCGTCTGGATCACAGGCTCGGGTACCGGCGTCCAGTTGCTGAACAATCTGGTGCACAACATCACCACCACGTCAGAAAAGAACGGCAATGCCTTCGGTATCTCGGTTTACGGGACATCGCAGACCCCCATCGGCAGCCTGGTGATCAGTGGCAATCAGGTCTACAGCCTGAAAACCGGCAACAGCGAATCAGTGAACGTGGATGGGAATGTCACCCATTTTTCCATTACCAATAATTTGGTTCATGACAACGACAACATCGCGATCGCCGCCATCGGATACGAGGGCGTCGGTCCGGTCGGCTATGACGAGGCGATGTACGGAGAAATCAGCGGAAACACAATCTACAACATCAGTGGGAAAAATAACGCCGGCGAAGGAAATTCCTACGATGCCGATGGGGTTTACTGCGATGGCTGCGCTTTCGTTACAGTAGAACGGAATCTGATCCACAACGTCGATTATGGCGTCGAAGTGGCCAGTGAGCACAAGATCTGCCAGAGCACGGGCACCGAGTACTCATCCTCGGGAACCATTGGCACGGGCACTTCGCCTTGTAACGGCAGGTATGCTACGGTGCGTAACAACGTAATCTATGACGACAATGCCAGCGGCATTTCCATCGGCGGCTATTCCAACAATGTAGGCGGCACCGCCAATGCCGTGATTGTGAACAACACTCTCTATAACAACAATACCAAGACCCAGGCTGCCGAATTTCAGATTCAGTACCACTCGGGCAAAGCTCAGGGGAACATCTTCGAAAACAACATTGTCTACGCAGGCACGCAAAATGTCTGGATGTATAGCTTTGTCAAGCCCACGACAACCTACCCCGCTCCGCCGGCGACGCTCAACTGGAACCTCTACTATTCGGCCGCGGGTTACGTAAAAGGCACGTCGATCGACTGGGCCGGGGTGAGCAGCTATAAGACCTATGCCGCTTATCAGACCACGACGGGCGAGGATGGCAATTCCCCGAACGCGAATCCTCTGTTCGTGAATGTCGGAGCTACGCCTCCGGACCTGGACATTACTGCCGCCTCTCCAGCGGTCAATGCCGGTAGCACCAGCCTTTCCTGCAGCGTCGGGTGGTGCGATCCGGCAGGCAGTTCACCCAACTCGATTTACGGCAGCACCGACTTCGCCGGTAATCCGCGGACGAATGGATCGAACATTAACATCGGGGCTTATCAGTCGACCGGCGCCGCCGAATCCTTGCGTGCGAGCTTGACGGCAAAGAGATGTATTCTCAAACCCGGTCAATCGACCATTCTTACCGCCACCGTCTCCGCCCATCCTGGCGACGGCGGTGTGCCCAGTGGCACCGTCAACTTTATGGTGGGATCGAGCTTGCTGGGCATGGAAACCCTGGTGCCGTCGAGCGCCACGAAGTCCAAAGCGAGACTGCCCCTGATGGCGTCGGAGCTTGATCAGGGCGCAAACCGGTTGACCGCAGTCTACTTGGGGAATACCGTCTACGGCATGTCGACTTCGCTGCCCATTACAGTGCGTTTGCAATGAAACAAAAGGTTGTTATGGCTGCAGCCGGGACACTGAGCCGGCCAACCGCGAGAGAGGCATTCCTACCCGAAAACGCGATCGAGTAGCTGCCCTACCGCTCTGCGCGCTTCGAGAATCGAATAGCGGTGGTCCATGGCTCCGGCCAGGTCGGTATTGGCAAAGGCAATCCGGCCAAACGGTGCGCGGCGCAGGACTTCTCGCGGTGCGGGCTGGCCGTTCCGGCCAAAGAAGAACCCGGGTTGCGGGCTGAGATAAGCGTGACCCCAGCGGTTCAGGATGATTCCCGCGATGTCCCTCTGCGCATCGAATCCCGAGGCCGCGAACATCTGGTTGAATTGTTCGCGCACCTGCCGTTCGTAGTTCCGGAATGACGTTCCCAATATCTCGGCGCGGCCGCGATTGCCCTGTTCTTCGGTGGAGTATCCGGGATATGAATACAGAACTTTGAGCGTGAGAACCACGGGCGAATCCGGGCCGATGGTGGGATCCGTGGCACCGGTTAGTGCCAGCTTGCGCACATCCATGTAATTGCCGAGCCCCTCAAACCATCGGCAACCGCTGATTCCCATTTTGTACAGAAAGCGCCAATTTCTCACGGCCACGTTGGCCATCATGCAGGGGGAACGGTAAAACTGCGCATAGGCTTGGCCGTGTGCCTCCGGAAGGTCTCGGACGATGTGTTTGGTGGTCCAACTCCCGCCCGCCATGACCACCGAGCGTGCTTTCAAACGATAAAGCTTCCCGTCCTTGAGGTACGTAATGTTGACTGAGTCAGCCTTGCCGGGGTCGCCATCGTGCTGCACGGCAATTGCGGTGGACGACAACCGAATCCGAGCGAGCGCAGTGGGAGAATCGAGAGCGGAAAAGTTAACCGGGTTGCGGGTGACACCTTCCACCGTATCTGCGCCCTGGATTGCGGCTGAATTCAGACTCTTCGCCAACAATCGGGCGATGGTCGTGTTGCCTCCGGGAAACATTTGATCAGTCCCGCTGGATTCATCTTTCATTGGCTGCAGCATTTCAAACGCATAATCCGCATACGCCGACAGCGCGTCGGGGCCAAGACCCGAACCACCGCCCTCGACCGGAGACAGGAAGGTTCGGATGGTCTCGCGGCTCAAGCCAAAACGCTCCATGTAGTGCTGTTCCAGGGTGATTGAGTCGAGATAGCGGGAGATCGCGTCACCTTCTACCTTGGGGTGCTCAAATTTGTCTCCCGGCAAGGGGGTGCCTTTTAGCCAACGCAGCCATTCGCTTCGTGCGTCCTCGGAAACCGGAGCACCTTGCAGATTTTTTCCTAACGGATCGATCTGCCACATTCCAGACTTCTGTCCGAATTTTGCGCCAAACCAGAAGCCGTATTGCCCATGCTCCAGGCCGACGGCCTGATAAGGAGTCCAGCAAAGCGGCATTTCCGGCGCTGGACCCGCCCATTTCTGGTACTCGAGCTTGGGCGCTTTCAAACCGATGGACTCGTAGAACTGGGCCAGAAAACTGTTCGGGTATTGCAGTTGGTAGATCGCCGAGCCCTGGTGTGCGATCAGGCGGTTACCTTCCACCAGGAACTCGTTCTGCTTGGCCTCACCACCGAAAATGGGATGATTTTCGAGAACCAGACATCTCATCCCGGCACGAGCCTGCCGCTGGAAGAATAGCGCCGCGGCCAACCCGCTGATTCCGCCACCGACGATGACGCAATCGTAGGTTTCTGCGGTATCGACGATGTCTTTGGGAAGCGGATCGTAGAGGCGGTCACGAATGGTGTGTCCGGCTTGCAGGACGGGCCATGTATTTCCATTCGAGGAGCTGTATTCGCCGACGCCGCCGTAGCCGGTAAATTCGTCCTGAGCCGCAAGTAATTCCGCCGGAGTGGCGCCTCCGAGCAAGGCTGCCCCGGACGCAAGCAGGACTGAGCCGAAAAAGTCCCGGCGGGTGATGGGCTCGTTCATTCCCAACGTTTTGTCTATCCATGCAGCGGGGCGATTAGGCATTGCCAGATCTTCGCGGCGTGCAGAAGGCGCTTGGCGCAGCACCAACGAGATTATAGACCAGCGGAAAGAACTGACGGTCAGATCTGCTGATATGATAACTCCCTCTGTTGGGTCTGGTCCCCGCGCAACTTATGTCTCTGACTCGTGAGTTGGCTGCTGTTCTGGCCGCAGTCACCTTCACGGACTTGCCGGCTCAAGTGATCGCCGACACCCATCGGTCCGTACTGGATTGGCTTGGTTCGACGCTTGCGGGAGCCGTGGAAGAGCCCGCTCGATTGATGCAGAGAGTCGTCGCCCAGATAGGCAAGTCGGATGAGGCGACCGTATTCGCATTCGGACGCGCGTCTGCCCCCGGGGCTGCCCTGGCAAATGGCGTGGCTTCGCACATCCTCGAACTGGACGATGTCCACAAAGGGTCTACGCTGCATGCGGCTGCGCCGATCATTCCCGCGGCCCTGGCTGTCGCCGAGCGCGAGCACGCAGACGGGCGATCTTTTCTGGCCGCTGTGACTCTCGGCTACGAAGCTGCCTTTCGAATTGGCGAAGCCGTGAATCCCAGCCATTATCGCTTCTTTCATCCTACGGGGACGGTCGCAACGTTTGGCGCGGCGGTGGCGGCCGCATCACTGCTGAGACTTACTTCTGAACAAATGCTGCAGGCGCTAGGAAATGCGGGAACGCAGGCGGCGGGGCTCTGGGAGTTCAATGCGGATGGCGCCATGAGCAAGCACCTGCATGCGGGAAAAGCGGCCCTTAATGGGGTTATGTCGGCAGACCTGGCACGGATGGGATTTACCGGTGCTACCCAGATTCTCGAAGGACATCGCGGATTCTTCCGTGCCATGAGCGCTTCTTATGATCCGGGGCGCATCCGCGAAGGTTTGGGTGAGAGGTGGAAGATCGGCGAGAATTGCTACAAGCTTCATTCCTGCTGCGGACACACGCACTCCGCCATCGATAGCGCTCTTGCCCTCCGCGCGGAGCAGCAATGGTCAGCCGACGATGTTCTGGCCAACACGGCTGGCATCCATATTGAAACCTACGGCCCCGGATATGAAATCGTGAAGCAATTAAATCCGCGCTCACCGTTCCAGGCCAAGTTCAGTATCTCGTACTGCGTGGTCGCTGGGCTGCTCGAGGGACGGGTGGGACTCGGGCAGTTTTCCGCCGACCGATTCGCGGCAACTGGGGTTTGTTGCCAACCTGTCCGCGACCTTCTGCGACGCACCCAAGTAACGGTCGCCGATGACCTGACCCGAAAGTATCCGGCAGCATGGCCGGCGCGTGTAACCCTCACGCTGCGCAACGGATCAAGACTGCAGGCCGCTAGCGACTATCCCCGCGGCAATCCGGAGAATCCTGTCGCTACCGCTGAGCTCGAAGACAAGTTCAGGAACCTGGTCGAGCCGCGTTTTGGCGCTGCAACCGTCAGCCAAGCATTGCAAGCGTTACGAGCTGTGGACTCATGCTCTGACATGGCGAACCTCTTCCGTGATATCTTGCCCGCGTGAGTCAATAAACCTTCCATGACTATGGCAGATATTAATCCTTACTGCGATCAGTTTCCCGAATACCGTCGTGCCGTACGCGAACTTTGCGGCCAGTTCGGAAACAAATACTGGCAGGAGGTTGAAGAAAAAGCCGCTTATCCCGAAGCGTTCGTGAAAGCGCTGTCCGACGCCGGATGGCTCTCGAGCCTCATACCGGAGCAGTACGGAGGCGGCGGTTTACGGCTGGAAGAGGCGTCGGTCATTCTGGAGGAGATCAACCGCTCCGGCGCGAACTCCGGCGCCTGTCATGCGCAGATGTACATCATGGGAGCGTTATTGCGGCATGGCTCCGACGACCAAAAACGCAAGTATCTGCCCGCGATTGCAGCCGGAGAATTGCGTTTGCAGTCTTTTGGAGTGACGGAGCCGACGACGGGAACCGACACGACCAAAACCCGCACCTTCGCCGCTAAGAAGGGCGGCGTCTATGTGGTGAACGGGCAGAAAACCTGGATCTCGCGCATGCAACACTCCGATCTCATGCTGTTGCTGGCGCGCACCACACCATTGCCGGAGATCAAGAAGAAGACTGACGGGTTATCTATCTTCCTGGTCGATCTGCGCGGCGGAGAAAAAAAGGGACTGACGGTTCGTCCCATTCGCAACATGGTCAATCATGAGACTAACGAAGTGTTCTTTGACAACTTTGAAATCCCCGCTGAAAATCTGATCGGTCAGGAAGGCAGCGGATTCCGTTACATTCTGGATGGCATGAACGCCGAACGGATCCTGATTGCCGCAGAATGTATCGGGGATGGCTATTGGTTCATCGACAAATCCCGCATCTACGCCAATGAGCGAGTCGTTTTCGACCGACCCATCGGGAAAAATCAGGGCATTCAGTTCCCTATCGCAACTGCCTATGCGCACATCCGCGCGGCCGACCTCATGCGTTATGCGGCGGCGCGACTCTTCGACTCCGGAAAGCCCTGTGGGCCGGAAGCCAATATCGCAAAACTGCTTGCTGCCGATGCCTCATGGGAAGCCGCGAATGTCTGCCTGCAAACTTTTGGTGGCTTTGGCTTCTCGGCGGAATACGATGTGGAGCGCAAATTTCGCGAGACCCGTCTCTACCAGGTGGCGCCGGTCTCTACCAATCTGATTCTCTCCTACATCGGAGAGCATGTTCTGGGAATGCCTCGTTCTTTTTGAGTGTTGGGAAATACATGGACACTGATTCCAATTTGCCTTTGAGTGGGATTCGCGTTGTGGCTGTCGAACAGGCCGCGGCCGCTCCTTTTTGCTCTCGGCAACTGGCGGACATGGGCGCAGACGTCATTAAAGTCGAACGTCCGGACGGTGGCGATTTCGCCAGGGATTACGACGGCGCGCTTTACGGACTATCAGCGTATTTCGCCTGGCTCAATCGCGGCAAGCGCAGTATCGTCCTCGACCTTAAAGAGACGAAGGATCGCGATGTGCTCAGCAAACTGCTGGCGCGCGCTGATGTCTTTATCCACAATCTCGCCCAGGGAGCATTGGACCGTCTGGGCTTCGGTTACGAACCCATCGCCGAAAAACATCCGCGGCTGATCTGGTGCGGCATCTCCGGTTACGGACCTGATGGCCCGTACCGCGACAAGAAAGCCTACGACATGCTGGTGCAGGCTGAGTCCGGGATCATCAGTTTGACGGGCACTGAGAACGCCCCCGCGAAGGTTGGTATTTCAATGGCCGACATTGCTTCGGGCTTTTACGGGTACTCTTCGATTCTGGCGGCGCTGATCAATCGCGGCCGGACGGGTAAAGGGGAGCGTATTGAGATTTCCATGCTGGAGTGCCTGGCGGAGTGGATGATGGCGCCGATTTACGTGTGGCGCGGAACGGGCAAATCTCCGCAGCGTGCGGGTGCCCGCCACAACATGATTGTTCCTTACGGCGCGTATTCCTGCGCGGACGGAATCGTCTATTTCTCCGTCCAAAATGACCGGGAGTGGCGGCGCTTTTGCAGTGTGGTAATGGAACGCCCGGCGCTGGCCGAGGACCAACGTTTTGTAACCAACGAGCAGCGACTGCGCAATCGCGTTGAATTGGAAACGCTGATCGAAGAACGCCTGGGCGCTCTATCCCGCTCAGAGGTGTTGCGACTGCTTGATCAAGCCAGCATTGCCAACAGCCAAATGAACGACGTGGCGGGCGTGGTCAACCATCCTCAACTTGTGGCGCGCCATCGCTGGGTGGATGTCGATTCCCCGGTTGGCGTGATTCCGGCGCTCATTCCCCCGCACAATCTCGAACATTCTGCCACACGGATGGGTCCGGTTCCCGCCCTGGGCGAACATACTCAGGAAATTCTGGCCGAACTCGGCTTGGGGAGCACGAAATGATCCTGCAGCAAGACGCACCACCAGTTCGACTGCAGCGCAGCATGTTGTTTGTTCCAGCAGCTCGCTGGCAGGTGATCGAAAAGGCCGCAGTCAGTGCAGCCGACGCAGTGTGCATCGATCTCGAGGATTCGGTGGCGAGCAGCGAGAAGGCCGCGAGCCGGGCTAATGTCATACGGGCCTTCCAGAGTCTCGATTTCGGGCGCCGCACGCGCATGTTCCGAATCAACGATCTCGAGACTCCATTTGCCTATCGTGACCTGATTGAAGCCGTGGAGGCGAGCGGGGATCGCATCGACCTTGTGATGGTTCCGAAAATCAACTCAGCAGCGGATGTTCTTTTCGTCGATAAGTTGCTCACACAAATCGAGGCTCACTGCAGGCTGGCCCATCGGGTCGGGATTGAAGCGCAGATTGAAACTGCCGCGGGCTTTCTGGCCATTCGCGAAATCGCCGAGTCATCGCCGCGCCTCGAGTGCTTGATCTTTGGCCCGGGCGATTATGCTGCCTCCATGCGGATGCCATCGGCAGGGATCGGGGAGTTCGATCAGCACGACGAGCTTTATCCCGGGCATCGCTGGCACGCCGTGATGCATACCATCGTCGCAGCGGCCCGAGCTAACGGTTTGCGCTGTATGGATGGCCCTTATACCGCCTATCAGGACCTGACCGGGCTGGAGCGCTCCTGCCGCATCGCTCGGGCAATCGGGTTTGATGGCAAGCAGTGCATTCATCCCAACCAGCTCCCGGCCACCAATGCCATTTTCACACCAAGCGCCGAGGAGACTGCTCATGCCGAGCGGGTAGTTGCGGCTTATGATCAAGCGGTAGCCGATAACCGTGGAGTAGTCACTCTCGATGGAAAGATGATTGACGCCGCGAATGTACGCATGGCGCAGACTACTCTTTCCCAACAACGATTGATTCAGGGAGCAACAAAGTGAGCGCAGCGAACCAAGCAAACACGAATCAGGCAGGCGGCAGATGTTACGAGGACTTTGAGCCCGGAATGGTGATCCGACATCCGCTTGGCCGTACTGTCACCTCGGCTGACAACATCTGGTTCACGCTCATGACCGTGAATACCAATCCGATTCACTTTGATGCCCACTATGCGGCTCAGACCGAGTTTCACAAGCCGCTGGTGAACTCCACATTCACCCTCGCTCTGGTTACGGGCTTGTCCGTGGCAGATGTTTCTCGATATGCCGTCAATCTGGGCTGGGATGAGGTCCGCATGCCGGCGCCGGTCTTCGAAGGCGATACCATCTACGCACAGACCGAGGTACTCAGCTGCCGGGAATCCAAATCGCGGCCGCATATGGGATTGGTAGAGATCAGGACTTCCGGGTACAAGCAGGACGGCAGCGTGGTGATGGAGTTCCGGCGAACAATTCTGGTGTACAAACGGGGTCATGCGCCGGTGCTGCCGACTCCGGCGTTAAAGAGCTAGGCTCTCCCAGTTTTCTCCAATCGTCATTGGTGTGGAAGCGAAAAGCTGAGAACATCGCTTCCCGCGGCGACGGCAACGTACTGGACGCCGTCGACGGCATAACTCATCGGCGAGGCGCGGAAACTCTGCCCGGTATTAAATTGCCACAGCAGGCGCCCGGTCCGGCCTTCCACGGCTTCCAGGGCTCCGGCATCGTCCCCGAAGAAGACCAGATCATTGGCGGTTGTCAGAGTTCCGCCCCAGGAATCACCCCGACCAGTTTGAGGAGAACGCCAGACCATCCTTCCCTCGGCCACAGAGTAGGCTAATAGAATCTTTTGAGGGTGTTCGCCTGGCGCCAGTTTGGTCCCGGTATTGTAGTAGGTTGCACCCACGGCAAAAGCCTGGGGATGGGCGAAGTAGATGCTGCAATCTTCCAACGCCATGAAGTAGAGGAACCCGGTCCCGGGATTGTAGGAGGGGGAATACCAATTGGTAGCTCCGTCAATGCCGGGGCAAATCTCTGTGCCCTCGACGCTCGGTTTCAGCCCCGACACGACCGGACGCCCGCTGGGGTCAGTTCCTATAGCCCAGTTCAGTTTTTCCACGAAAGGAGTTGCCTTCAAGAACTTTCCGTTGCCGCGGTCGAGGACATAAAGAAAGCCGTTACGGTTGGCCTGAACCAGCAAGCTGCGGGTGACACCGCTCTCCTGAATATCTATCAGGACTGGCGTTTCGTTAGCGTCGTAGTCGAAGAGATCGTGGGGCGTGAACTGGAAGTACCATCTCAACGTACCGGTATCCGCGTTTAGCGCCAGAACACAGTCGGTATAGAGATCGTCGCCGGGGCGAGACTCTCCGGTGAAATCCGGAGCGGGGTTGCTGGTAGTCCAGTAGACCGTGTTGAGTTTGGGGTCGTAGGTGCCGGGCATCCACGTGGTGCCGCCGCCATGCAGGTAAGCCTCCCCGGGCCAACTGGAGGAGCCGAATTCCCCCGGACCGGGAATGGTCCAGAAACGCCACTTCAGTTTGCCGGTTGTCGCATCGAAAGCCGCCAGGAAACCGCGCACGCCGGAGTCGCCGCCGGATGTTCCCACGATGACTTCGTCCTTTACCACCAGAGGAGCACTGGTTGCGCCGTACTGCTTGGTTTTATCTGCATAAGTCACGTCCCAGAGCATGCGCCCAGAGTGCGCATCGAGACACAGCAGGTGGGCGTCGTCGGTTTCGAGGTAGACGAAGTCTTTCCAGACTCCGACCCCCCGGTTGTGGTGGGCCGCCGCATCGTCCAATAGCCCCGAGCTTATCGGACGCTCATGGTGCCAGAGCACCCGGCCGGTTCGCGCATCGAGCGCAAAAGCGTCATTCGCTGCGGTAACGTACATTACTCCGCGAACAACCAGCGGGGTTACTTCCAGCCTGTCGGACTTCGAAGGATGAAAGATCCAGGCTGCCCGAAGCTGCGCCACATTAGCTGCACTGATCTCCTGCAACGCGCTATAGCGGCGTCCGGTGTAGTCACCGTTGTAGGATGTCCAGTTCTCCGCTGTGGGCTGCGTGAGCAAGTCAGCCGGACTTACCGTCATGTCATTCACCACGGGCGACTGCCCCTGTTGTCCTGCGATCGAAAATCCGGATGGGCTTACGATCGTTAGCGCAGCGAGGACCAGTCCTTTGCGGAGCGACTTCATGTTAGTGGACTTGCACTTCCTGAAGGGATCCACGGTCGAGATTATTCTCATCTTCCACGTGAAGAGATATGCGGAAAGGTTTCGCAGGCGGGGTTATTTCCGTTTCCAACTGGACGAGATTCGCCGGGTCAACCGGACCCAGAGGCACAGTCCCTACACTGAGACCGTGCTGGTTGTAGATGTGCGCAACCAAGCGTCCTGCGAAAAACACGCCGAACGAGCCCGAAAGACGAACCTTACCAGCCTCCGCAAGGGTAGCCTGAAGAGGATGTACTACGATGCCCGGATCCTGAACTCCGTGAAACTCGTCGCCAGAGCGAGTCGGGAACCACTCTGTGTCAAAATCTCGGCTCTCGCCCGGACGCAGATCGAAAAGTGGCGAATTAAGTTCGGCCTCCAGATAAAAGGGAGACTCGCCCACCTCCCCGGGAGAGAGTGTTGGTGTGTCCTGGCCATTCCACTTCAGCTCGGGACCATTTGTCCAAAAAATGACCGACGCCTTACCCGGATAAGGTTCGGTCGCTTCATAGTGAAACCGCTCTACCATGGCATAGCGGCTCGTGCCATCGATCACGGCCAGCCAGCCCGGGGTCGAGTCCAGCCATAATTCGGCGCCCAGATGCAAATAGTGCAAGGCAAACAGGCCGTCGTCTCTCACGGACGCGGCAGGATTTTCCGCCGCGCCGAAGCGCACGTGGTAATGGTTGAGATAGCTGCTGGACGGATTTGCCGGAGCATAGGTCGAGAAATTGGCATTGGGCCGTAAGCGGTCCGCTGAGTCGGCGGTGTCATATTGCGAAACGGATTGCATGGACCACTGGATGTTGTGCCCCGTCTTGTTCAGCATAGTAGCGTGAAAACGGATTCGCGGAGAACCGGCGTCCAAATGAATGGTCCGGCGGAACTGAACTCCACTCTGCGGATCAGCAGGTCCCAGGAGCTCGATCTCACACTCTTGTCCTTCCGCAATTTTTCGAAAGGTGTAGGGGCCGTCGTCGAGCAGATCGGAGTTGCCCACCCAATGCTGCTCGTCGTCATTTCCCTCAGGCAGGAGCCAGAGCTTGTCACCTCCGTAGTTGAACCATCGTGACGGATCGGGTGGCAAGTACTTGCCTTCATACCTAGGATTCACAAAAAGGAAAGGATGGCCGGCAAAGATCACCTGCATGAGCCGACCCCCATTTTGCGGCACAATCTCCAAACTGACCCAGCGGTTGGACACTTCCTGTGCGCTCCACCCTTTATAGTTGCCGGCCTGGATGTGGCATGCGGGTTTTGCAGTCTCGGGCCCGCGTGCGGTCTGCGCAGCGACAAGGTTCGGGTTTATGAAGCACAGCAGCACCACCAGCGAAAAATACCGCATCAAGTCCCTCATTCCATAAAACGATGCAATGATACTCTTTCGAATTGCGACGGTCCGCGCAGGCACTCCTGAACAGTGCCCCAATCCCGTGGATTTGGCAAAACGAAACAAAACTCAATAAAACGAAAGAATTTGATTTGCGTCAAGCGAATTCTGTGATATATCAGGCGCTATTGCTCCTTCCTTGCGCATCCGAATTTCAACCGCGTCCGTGTAGCCCGGCGGGCGAAGCTTCTTACTGGGCATGTTGAATCGAAAGCATGCAGCGACTTGGAAGAAAACTATCGGGGTTGCGTGGTTGTTGTGTGGCACACTCGGTAATGCCCTCGCCCGGAACGGGTCCGCGCCCGATTCGGAGACTCTAGGTAAGAATATCTACGAGCAGCGGTGCGCAATGTGCCATGGACTCGACGGACAGGGCGGAGAACATGCGCCGAACATCATCCGGGGACCCGCGGTGAGGGACCTCTCGGATCAGGCACTGGCCGACGTAATTCACGACGGAATCCCACAACGCGGGATGCCGGCCTTCAGCGACCTGGGCCGCGCCGACGCTGACTCGATCGTCGCCTACTTGCGCTTTTTGCAAGGCAAGGCTTCTGGCGCCCCTGTGGCAGGCGATCCGGATCAGGGCCGGGGTCTTTTCTTCGCCAAGGCCGGATGCTCCAATTGTCACGCATTCAGCGGCCAAGGTCGGTTTGTCGCTTCTGACCTGACAGATTTTGCGCGAGACCACGAACCCGCGGAGATTCGCGACTCGATCCTCAAGCCATCGGGCAGAGGGCTGGATATCGCAACTGCGGTTGCCCGAGATGGCGGCAAGTTCTCCGGTGCAGTCCGTAACGAGGACAATACCTCGCTGCAATTGCAGGATGGCGATGGCCGCTTCGACCTGCTGATGAAGTCCACTCTGGTCTCGGTTGAGCGGCATGCCGGGGCTCGTATGCCGAGCGACTACGGTCAGCGCCTCAGCCCCGCTGAGATTGATGATCTCGTCGCGTTCCTCGTTGCTAAATCTCCCAACACGGAATCGTCCCGAAAGGATGCATTACCTCATGGCGAAGATTGAGGGCCTGCTCCTGCTGTGCGCGATGCTGCTCCCATCCGGCCTGCCGGCGCAGGAACGAAAAACCGATCCTACTTGGCTACATCGCTACGTCCCCGAGCTGGCGGAGACCAGAAGTGATCTCAGCACCGAAACCTGTCACTACCGGGCAATCTTCGGCGAGGGAGGGGGAGATCACGACGACCGCATTTTTCAAACGGTAACGCGATTTGGAGAAGTCACTTTGGATGCGAAGGGCCGCTGTCAGACCGTGGGCTACGACCGCGAGGAGGAAATCTATTTCGTTCTCGCGGGCGCAGGCGATCTGCGCTATGGAGACCAAACGGTGGCGCTACGCGAGCATGATTTCACCTACCTGGCGCCGGGCGCCAAACATTCACTTGACAACCGATCGGGCCAGCCGTTGCGCGTGCTGGTGATGGGTTTCAAAATCCCGATGTCGATCGCCATCAGTACCCCACCTTCCAAACCAACAATTGCTAATCTGCAAGATGCCAAGGAGCAAACGGTCAGCGGCCACCCCAACTCCGTTCTGTACAAACTGCTGGCTGGTCTCAGCAGCGGCAAACGGGACCTGATTGATCAGGCATATGTAATGGACAGTTTTTTCTGGATGGATTTTGCGCCGGGCGGAACGAACTGGCCCCACCACCATGAATCGGCGGAAGAAATCTATCTGGTCATTGATGGCCGGGGCGAAATAGTGGCGGGCGGTGGCATGGACGGCATCGAAGGCCGCCATCCAGCGAAGGCCGGGGACGCGTACTACTTTCGACCGAATTGCACCGTTGGCTTCTACAATCAACCGGAAAGCAAGGGGAACATCCTGGCGGTTCGCGCGCGCGTACCGCTCCATGAAGATGCGGAGTGAACAGTTCAGCTTGGAGGTGTTGGGCATGCAGGTCATGAAATCGAACCGCCGGTCATTCATGAAGTGGGTGGCGGCCGCTCCTTTACTAGGGCAAATTGCGGTCACGGACTTTTACGCGAAGGCGGCCACGGCTGTCGGCAAAGATCCTCATCAAAATATCTACCGGCGCCTCGGGGTAAAACCGATTATTAACTGCCGGGGCACGTGGACCTACCTCAGCGGGTCTCTGGAGTTTCCCGAAGTGCGCGAAGCCCAGCTCGAGGCCGCGCGGTATTTCGTGAATGTGATCGACCTTCAGCGCGCGATCGGAAAGCGCCTGGCGGAGCTTACCGGCGCCGAGTCTGGAATCATCACTTCCGGAGCGGCAGGGGCGATGGCGGTTGCGACGGCAGCGTGCATGGCAGGGGCAGACGACAAGTATATCTGGCAACTTCCGGATACTACTGGCCTTAAGAATGAGGTCGTCATGTGCGGAGGACGAAGCGCCTTTGACAGCGCGATCCGGCTTACCGGCGCCAAGTTGGTGCTGGTCTATTCACCGGAAGAACTGGGCAATGCCATTAATCAAGACACCGCCATGATCTATACGACGGCCCTCGGTGACGTGTTGCAGCAGGAGCTCGCGATCGCGAAAGAACGCAAGGTGCCCATGCTTCTCGACGATGCAGCCGGAATTCCTCCGGCAGACAATGCCAAACTCTACGCCAAAATGGGGATTGATCTTTATACGTTTTCCGGCGGAAAAGGCTTGTGCGGACCGCAATGCAGTGGCCTGTTGTTGGGACGGAAAGATCTGATCGAGGCTGCGCTGATGAACTCCAGCCCACGCGAGGGAGCGGTGTGTCGTCCGATGAAGGTTGGCAAAGAGGAAATGATTGGCTGTCTCACCGCGCTGGAAACGTGGCTGAAGCTGGACGATAAGAAGCTCTACGCCGTGTGGAACGAGCGCGTGGACCGGATCCGAAAGCTGGTGGATACGGTGCCGGGTGTGGAAACCAGCGTTTACACTCCGGACGACGGGAACCGTTATCCCACGCTGAAAATCTCCTGGGATCAGCAGGCGTGGCGATTCAGTGTCGCCGACTGTGTGCAGGCTCTGCGCGACGGTGATCCAGTCATCGAAGTGCTCGGCGCCGACAATCCCAGCCTGGTCAAGGCGGTGCGCGAGGGCAACCCGAATCCGACGCGCAAGGAGCGCAAGCAACCCGATCATATCGAGCTGGTTTCGATGACGATCCAGCCCGGCGAAGAAATGACCGTCGGGCAAAGACTGCGCTCTATCCTGGGAGCAGCACAAAAACGAAAGTCGGCAGCGTAGAGCCGGCGACGCAGAAAGGCCTTGAATGAAACTGTGGTTGGTTGCATCTTTACTTTTGTTTGCCGTCGACTCGGTTGCGCAGCCTGCCGTTCCTGCCAAACAATCTCCGGTTGTCGACCGTGCGCCCTCGAGCGTCGATGCGGGAGATTACATTTACATCTCCGGTCAGGGACCGCGTGATGCAAATGGCGCCATGCCGGCTGCTTTTGCTGACCAGGCCAGCCAGACCCTGAAGAACCTTAAGTCCGTGGTCGAGGCCGCGGGTTTGACGATGGATCACGTGGTCTACACCACGATCTATCTCACGGACATGAGCCGGTACGCGGAAATGAGCCACATCTTCGTTGCGGCCTTCGGGAAGGCCCCTCCGGCAGGGGCAGTGCTTGGGGTGGCTGCGCTTCCGGATCCCCCGATCGAAATCAATGCAGTCGCTGTGCGCAGCATCGCGGAGAAGCGGGTCGTTGACTCGCCCTACCACAGCCCGGATCAGCCTTTTTCATCGGGAATCCTTACCCGAGATCGCCTGTTCATCTCAGCCCTGCCCGAGGCCTGGGATGCCGGAAAGATTGCGGATGACCCAGCAGTCCAGGTGGAGTTCGCCCTCGACCAGATGAAGGCCATCGTCGAAGCCGCCGGGCTGGACCTCAGCCATCTGGTTTTCGTGAATCCCTTCCTCACGGCGCAAATCCCCATGCGTACCATGAACGAGCACTATGCGCGCCGGTTTGAGTTCGGCAACACCCCCGCCCGGGCGAC
>Ga0335078_10007553_pt1 | contig 16124 bp, 11 predicted proteins | sample Lox_Sample_32_FD_206711 | JGI IMG/M metagenome (GOLD analysis project Ga0335078, IMG submission 206711) | Soil microbial communities from Loxahatchee National Wildlife Refuge, Florida, United States - Lox_Sample_3.2 | ecosystem: Environmental > Terrestrial > Soil > Wetlands | place: USA...
GAGGGGAGCGGCCTTCCCGCGGCGAGCTACTACGCGACCCAAGTTCCGAACCTCCCGGTCCTCGACTCCCCGGTGCGGGGGGAGGCGGACGCCTGGGTCACCGTCGTCGAGTTCGGAGACTTCGAGTGTCCCTTTTGCGGCGAGGAGGAGCCGGTGGTGGAGGAGCTCCTCGCCCAGGGCGGCGCCGACGTGCGCCTCGTATGGAAGAACTTTCCCTTGACGAGCATCCACCCCCACGCCCAAGACGCCGCCGTCGCCGCGGAGTGCGCCAACGCCCAGGGGAGGTTCTGGGAGATGCACGACGCCATCTTCGCGAACCAGGCCGCCATCTTCGGCGGGGACGACTAAGGGCGCCGAAGAAAGGCCCGGCCGTCACTGCCAGGTGGAGAGGGAGCCAAAGTTGATGGGAGAGATGCAGGGCGTCCCCTGGTTCACGTAGACGGACCCGGGGTTGTTGTTGCTGGCATTGCTGTAGCACCAAACGCCGCAGGCTTGTGCGCCTGCGCTGGCGGAGCTCAACCAGGAGACGCAGCCCAGGTACGTCGGCGATCCTTGCGACCCTGTGGGTGCCCAGGCAAGGGCGGCTTCCATGGCGAGTTCCTGCGTGAAGGTGCCGAGGGCGCTGCAGTCGAAGAAGTTCTGGCCGGCGCCGTTGTCGTGCTGGATCTGGCAGGTGGCCTGGCCCCCCGACCCGCAGCAGGCCGTGCCGGCGCAACACTTCCCGGCGCAGGTGACCTCGCCGGACGGGCAGGAGAGCCCGCAGGCGCCCGCGTTGCAGATCTCGTTCGCCGGGCACACGGTTCCGCAGACGCCGCAGTTCTTCGAGTCCGTCTCCACGTTCGTGCAGACCGCGCCGCACAGGTTGGGAGTGGCGGAAGGGCAGAGGCAAGCGCCTCCGGTGCAGGCCTGGGCGGACGGACAGGCATTCCCGCAGGTGCCGCAGTTGTTCCGGTCCGTGGAGGTGTTCGCGCAAACCTGCCCGGTACCGGCGGGGCAGACCGTGCGCGGAGAATTGCACACGCAGGCGGCTCCGCTGCAGGTGAATCCGACGCTGCAGGAGTTCCCGCATCCTCCGCAGTTCGCCGCGTTCGTCTCGAGGTCGACGCAGGTTCCGGTGGCCGGCTCGCCCGGCGGGCAGAGGGTGATGTCGCTCGCGCTCGTCGACGGACTGCAGAGGCAGCCGGGCGCGCCGCCGACCGCGCCGCAGGTCCCGAGCCCGCAGGCGTGCCCGCAGGCCCCGCAGTTGTTCGAGTCGGTCGAAGTGTTCGCACAGGCGAGCCCACAGGGCGTCTCCCCCGCCGTCTGGCACTGGCACGAGCCGGCCTGGCAGCTTGCCCCCGCAATGCAGCTCCTGCCGCAGAGGCCGCAGTTCGCCGAGTCCGTCTGGAGGTCCTTGCACAGCGAGCCGCACGCGGTCTCGCCCTCCGGGCAGTTCACAGGCGACGAGCCGCAGCTCGCGCCGCCCACCGCGAGGGCCGTCGCCAGGGCGACGACGAGACCTGCGCCAAGGCGCGGAAGGGACCATCGGCTCACGTCTTTCCGTCTCCCTCGAGCTCCTACTTACGCCGCCCGGCCGGAGGCGGCCGCGGCATGACCTCCTTCGAGGCGCGCGTCAGTCGAAATTTCGCGTCCGTCTTCTGGCGGTTCGAGGCCTTGCGGGACGACTTGCGCGAGGGCGCCGTCCCCGGGGCGTGGTCCTCGAAGGCGTAGAGCGCGTGGCTGTCCCTCTTCGCCAGGTTGTGGGGTTTGGGTTCGGGCTTCGCCTTCTTCTCCTGCTTCGGCTTCTTCGGCCCCGAGCGTTCGGTGTTGTAGCGGAACCACTCGGCCTTGGTCGCCATCGGGTGCCTCCGGGGACGCGTGTGAGGTGGCGAACGAATTCTAGCGCCGCTTCCTGCGCGCGTTCTGCGACGCGGGGGTACTGCACCCGTCCGGGCCCGTCTGGGAGGTCGAGCCGAGGGCCGACGCGAGCCGCCACTACCCGTGCCGCCGGTAGTGACGGGGATGCGCGCGAGCGAAAGCCGACGACGCCAGCGTCTTCCGCGATGGGGCAGTCCGCCCTAGAAATCCCGGACGTTCTCGACCCCCCCGTTCATAGGGATGATGTTTTCGTTTCGGCCCGCGTCCGCGCTCTCCGGCGCGGCGCTGCGGGCGGACCGGGTCGCAGGCGAGCGAACAGGAGAGAGGCGCAGGGTCTCAGAGCTCTCCACCTGGAACGATTTGGCCATGGAGAGGAGCTGCTCGGCTTGTCCGGAGAGCTCCTGGGAAGCCGACGACGACTCCTCGGCGCTCGCGGCGTTCTGTTGGGTCACGGAGTTGAGCTGCTCCACGGCCTTCGTCACCTGCTCGATGCCGGCCGCCTGCTCCTTCGAGGACGCGGCGATCTCGCCCACGATGTCGGAGACCTTCTGGGCCGCGTCGAGGATCTCCGCGAGCTTGCCCGAGACCTGCTCCGCCGCGCTCGTGCCCTGCGCCGCCTTGGACACCGACTCCCGGATGAGGGTCTCGGTGCGGACCGCCGCGTCCTTGGCGCGGAGCGCCAGGGACCGGACCTCCTCCGCCACCACCGCGAAGCCGCGCCCCGACTCGCCGGCGCGCGCCGCCTCCACCGCCGCGTTGAGCGCGAGCAGGTTCGTCTGGAAGGCGATCTCAGAGATGTCCTTGATGATGTGAGAGGTCCCCTCCGCCGCCGCCCGCACCTTCTCCATCACCGTCCCCAACTGAACAATGGCCGCGTTTCCCGCCTCGGCGGCCCCGCGGGTCCGCACCGCGAGGGACGCCGCCTGCTGGGACGAGTCAGCCGTCCCGCGCGTCGAGGCGGCCATGGTCTCGAGCGAGGAGTTCGTCTCCTCGAGCGAGCTCGCCTGCTCGGACGCCCCGGAGGCTACCGCCTGGCTGGTGGAGGCGATCTGGGCGGCCGCGTTCGTCACCTGGTGCACGCCGTCGGCGACCTGGACGATGGCCCCGTGCAGCGCCTCGGCCGTCTGGTTCAGGGCCTCCTTGATCCGGGCGTGATCCCCTCGGTAGCTCCCGGTGACCCGCACCCGCAGGTCTCGCTCGGAGAGCTTCTCCAGGACCTCGGCGGCCTCGTGGATGGGAGCGAGTACCGCGTCGAGCGTCCGGTTCACGCCCTCCACCACCTTCCGGTAGTCCCCCTGGTGCCGGTCCACGTCGGCCCGGAGGGAGAGCTGCCCCTCCACGGCGGCGCTGGCCAGCTTGGCCACGTCCGTGGAGAGGGCCCGGATGGCCTCCGCGCTCCGCAGGATGGCCGCCCCGATGGTTTGGTACGCCTTCCGAGCCTCGGCCGTGTCCGCGTCGCCCTCGGCCACGGCGGCCTCGATAGCGAGGTCGCCCCGGGAGAGCTTCTCCAGCGCGGCCACCACCCGCTCCGTCTCCCGGGCCTGGAACTCGGCCACCTTCTGCGACTGGCGCATGGCCCGCCTCACCGCCGTCTCGTCGCGAATCACCTCGAAGGCGCCGACCACCGTGCCGTCGTCGCGGACGGGGATCCCCGAGTAGCTGATCTCCAGGACGAGGTCGCGGCCTGGCCGCGCCACCGTCTCGGAGGAGGTGGTGCGGTCGTCGCGCATGGCCCGGGCGCAGGCACACCGCTCCGTGTGGCAGTCCTCGGTGCGGAAGAGCTCGTGGCAGGGGCTCCCCGAGGCTTCCGCCTTCGACTTCCCGAGGACGGCGAGCGCGGCCGTGTTGAGGTAGCGGACCTTGAAGTCGCGGTCGATGACCATGGCCGGGGCCGGCATGGCGTCGAGGTGGCCCACCAGGGTGGCGATGGTTCGGTTGATGCCCTCGACGATGCGCCGGTAGGCGCCCTGGTGCCGCGTCGCGTCGGCGCGCTCGTCGAGCCGTCCCTCCACCGCGGCCTTGGAGAGCTGGGCGGCGTCGCGCTCCAGGGTCTCGAGGGTGTCGAGGCAGGTGTTGAGGTTCGCCTTGATGGCGTTGAACTCGCCCTGGTACGCGTCCGCGATGCGCGGAGGCAGGTCTCCCTTCGAGATCCGGTCCACGTACTCGGCGGTGACCCGCAGGGGCCGGACGAGGGCCTCGACGATGCGGTTCATGCCCTCCACGATGGGCTGGAATTCGGCTGCCACCAGCCGGGTGTCGCCGCGCACCGACAGTTGTCCCTGGTCCACCGCCTCGGTGACCTTGGCCGCCTCGCTCGCGAGGGTGAGCAGGACCCGGCGAATGCTGCGGGCGAGGAGGAACCCGAAGGTGAGCAGGACGCCTGCGGCGAGGAGGATGGTGACGGCGAGGACCGTGCCTGCCCGCACCCCGTTCGCCTCCGCTTGCTTCACCTGCCCCTGCACGGCCTGGGAGGTGAGTTCGTCGAGCTGGCGGATCGCGGCCGCGGCAGGGTGATAGGCCGCCCGCGCCTCCGCCATGGCCTCGAAGGCCTTCCCCTCCGCCTGCCGGACGCGCGCCTCCTCGGCCGCCGAGCTCCCCGAGGCGAGCTGGAAGCGCTCCCGCATGAGCCTCTGCGTCTCCTGGGAATGACGCCGATACGCGTCGAGAAGCTGCTTGAAGGAGGCCCACCGTTGGGCCACCTCCTCCGAGTGCGCGTTCTCCTCCCACTGCCGCACGAGGACGTCGACCGCGGCGAAGTCGGCGTCGAACTCGCCGTTGATGCGCCGCCGGTCCGCCTCGCTGAGACGGCTACTGGAGAGCGCCCACATCGCCCGCTGCACGTCCACGAACCGCGCGGCGATGCCGGCGATCGCCCGGGCGTTCGGCAATCCCGCCTCTGCGAGGTCGACCGTGGTGGCGACGACGCCGGAGAGACTCCGATAGGCGAAGATCCCGACCGCCGCGAGCACGACCACGGAGAAGGCGGAGGAGCCGACGATCTTCGCGCCGGTCTTCAGGTTGGCAAACATCACTCACTCCTTCGCGGAAGGCGGGGTGCGGGCGCCCGGCTCTACGGCGGGTGCGCTCTTCGAACCAGGCCTTTCCGGCTCGAGCAGGAAGCGGGACGGGCGGGTCTCGCCCGCTACCCCTCGCCCCTGCAAGGGGTTGGCCAGCGCCGGCGGAGAGCGAAGGAGACGGATCTCCGTGACCATCCGTTCACGATCTCACCCCTCGGGGCGATACCGGGGCGACCCCGGGTGCGGGCCACTCGGCCGGTGGCGAAGCCAGCGGAGGTCACCCCGGAAGTGGCGCGGGAAAGCGGCTGCTTGGAGCCGTCCGGCCCCGCGGAGGAAGCGGAGGGGCTACACGAAGGGTGATGCCAGGGTCCCGCCTGCCCCGGCGAGCCGACATCGGCCTCTCCCTCCGGGTCGCCCGGCTCAGGCGCCGCGGCAGAACCGGGCGTTGTGGCGGTTCCGGTCGGCGTCGAAGGACTGCACCTCTCCCTCCGCGAGCAGCCCGGCCTCGACGAAGAACTGCCCGATGCGCCTCTGCAGGCGCCGCTGGCGGCCGAGGAGCGCGAGAAGCTGGGCCCGGCTGATGAAGCCGAGGCGTCTCGCGCACTCGCCGAAGGGCTCGCCCGTCGTCCCCTCGCGCCGGCGCTTCTCCAGGATCTCGCGGACCTCGCCGTCGGAGAGGTGGCCCCACTCCACGGCGATGCGCCCGATGGCGGGCCGCTGCCGGCGCTGCCAGGCGACGGCCTCGACGAGGTTCCGCCAGGAGACGCGGCCGGAGTAGTAGAGGAATTCCGCGAAGCGGAGCTCCCGGGACGGCAAGGTCCCGCGGTGCAGGTGGTCCTTGGGAGCGCGCTCGGTCCGCGGCTCGCGCCCGGGCGGCGCAGGCGAGGCGGCCGTCCGGGAGAGGACCTGGTAGGCCTCGAGGAGCTCCTGGAACTCGCCGGCCAGGGCGGACTCGCTCCGCCCCAGGGCCGCCGCTCGATCGGGATGCGTTTCGAGGGCGCGCCTGCGGAAGGCCTCGCGCACCTCCCGCCGCCACTCCGCACCCGCTACCCCGGCGGGCTTCTTCCCTCCGAAGAGAAGGTCGGAGGCGCGCTGCACCTCGTCTCGCCGCTCGCCTTCCATGCCCGCCTCCCGCCGCCTCCCCGTGCGGCCGCTAGCCTCGATCGGAAATCGGGCGATGTCGAACTTTTGACTACCTCGTGGCATCCCCCTTCGGAAGGGGCCGGCGGGTGGGGCGGCGGGAGCCAGGCGCGGATGCGCCGCGCCCGAGGGCGAGCGGCGAATCCTCTCCTTCCAGCGCCCGAAGGCTTCCGGGCCGGAAAAGCGCTGGCCGGCCCGCGCGCTTCGGGCTCGCCCGCGGCGCCGGAGCGAGGCCGCCTCCGGATCCTTTGCGCGCCGCGGCGACCCTGTTAGGGTCGGCGAAGGGCCTCAAACGATCGCGCGAGGAGGAGCCTTGGAGAGGAAGCTCAGAATCGCCATCAACACCGGGGGCGGCGACGCCCCCGGCCTCAACGCGGTCATCTACGCCGTCACCATGGCGGCCGCCGGGCGCGGGTGGGAGGTCTACGGCGTCCCCACCGGCTATGCCGGCCTCCTGGACACGAGCAAGATCGTCCCGCTCACCCCGGAGCGCGTGGCCGGCATCGCCCCGCTCGGCGGCACCATGCTCGGCACCACGAACCGCGGGGACCCCTTCCGGCTGCCCATCAAGAACGCCGCCGGGCAGCTCGAGTACGTCGACGTCTCGGACCGCCTCGTCCAGAACTTCCGCCGCTTCGGGCTCGACGTCCTCATCGCCGTGGGCGGGGATGGAAGCCTGTCGCTCGCCCACCGGCTCTCGGAGCGCGGCATGCCGGTCGTCGGGGTCCCGAAGACCATCGACAACGACCTCGAGTCCACCCTCTCCACCTTCGGCTTCGACACGGCGGTGAGCACCGCCACGGACGCCATCGACAAGCTCCACTCCACGGCGGCCGCCCACGAGCGCGTCTTCGTGGTGGAGGTGATGGGCCGCTACGCCGGCTGGATCGCGCTCCACAGCGGCGCGGCGGGTTCGGCCGACGTGATCCTCATCCCGGAGATCCCCTTCGACATCGAGAAGGTCTGCGACCGCATCCTCCAGAACGAGAGGTACGGGAAGCGCTACGCCATCGTGGTGGTGGCGGAGGGCGCGAAGTGCGTCGGCGGCGAGATGGTGACGAAGCCGCACCACTCCATCGGTCGTTCCGAGGTGCTGCTCGGCGGGATCGGCGACTGGGTGGCGGCGGAGATCGCGAAGCGGACGGAGAAGGAGACTCGCTCCCTCGTGCTCGGCCACCTGCAGCGCGGCGGCCAGCCCACCGCCTTCGACCGGCTCTTGGCGCTCCGCTTCGGGGCCGCCGCCGTGCGCTTCATCGCCGAGGGGCGACGGAACGTGATGGTGGCGCTGCGGCCCCCGGAGATGGTGCCGGTCCCGCTCTCCGAGGTCATTCAGCGCACGAAGACGGTGTCGGTCGACTCCGACACCATCCTCACCTGCAAGGACATCGGCACCTCCTTCGGCGACTAGGTCTTCCCCCGGCTACAGCAGGGAGTCGACGAGCCGCGCCATCTGCTGGGCGGTGGCGCGGACCCGCGAGCGGGCCTGCCAGGCCGCCAGGGTGAGCTCGTCGGACTCCTCGAGGTAGCGCTCCTGCAGGGCCGCCAGCCGCTCCGTCACCTCCGGGTCGTAGCAGAGCACCATCACCTCCTCGTTGAGCTCGAAGGAGCGCAGGTCGAGGTTGGACGAGCCCACCACCGCCACGTCCCCGTCCACGGACATGTGCTTCGCGTGGAGGAAGCGCGGGCGGTAGAGGTGGATGCGGACCCCCGCCTCGAGGAGCCCGGCGTAGAAGGACTCCTGGGCGAGGCGGACGAGCAGCTGGTCGACCTGCTTGGGGGTGACGAGGTGCACGGCGACGCCGCGCTGGGCGGCCGCCTGCATGGCCTCCACGAAGGCGGCGTCGGGGACAAAATACGGGGAGGTGAGGACCACGCGCTTGCGGGCCTCGTAGAGGAGCTGGATGAAGACGCGCTGGTTGTTCTCGGCCCGGTAGGTGGGGCCGCTCGGTAGGAGCTGCGCCGGCACGCTCCCCAGCGGAGCGAGTTGCGGAAAGAGCGCCCCCTCGAGCCTCTTGCCCGTCTCCAGGAACAGGTCCGTCAGGAAAACGGCCTGGAGCTGGCTCACGACCGGGCCCTCGATGCGGAGCACGAGCTCCTCGTAGGTGAGGTCGCGCCCCTTGTAGCCATGGGCGTTCACGAGGTTCTGGGACCCGGCGTAGCCCACCCGGCCGTCGAGCACCGCGATCTTCCGATGGTTGCGCAGATCCCGCCTCGTTCCCCGGGATCCGGGGGGGAGGAGCGCGATCACCTCTCCCCCCGCCTCCCGGAGCCGGGGCGCCATGACCTTGAGCCCCGGCTTCGAGGCGAGCCCGTCCATGAGCACCCGGCAGGCGACGCCCCGCCGCGCGGCCCGCACCACCGCTTCCCCGACCTTCCAGCCGGTCTCGTCGGGCTCGACGATATAGTAGAGGAGGTGGACGGTCTCCCGGGCGGCGTCGATGTCGCGGACGAGCTGGTCCATGGCGCCGCCGTAGTCGGAGAGGAGCTCGACCCGGTTCCCGGCCACCACCGGGAAATCCCCGAGCTTGCGGGTCAGCCGGGCCGCCGGCGGCAGGCTCACCCGGTCGTCCAGCGGCGCGGCCCGCACCGCAGGCGTCTCCCGGATGAAGCCCCCCGCCTCCTTCTGCCGCTGCCGCCGCTGGCGCGGGAGGTAGGCCCGGCCGAACACCGAGTAGATGACCAGGCCGGCGTAGGGCTCGACGAAGATGAGGAGCAGCCAGGCCCGCGCCGAGTTGGGAGATCGGCGCTGGGGCACGTAGAAGAGCATGACGATGCGGATGACCCAGCGACTCGCAAGGTACAGTCCGTAGAGCGTCGACATGCGGTTCGTTGGCGACTCGGCCTCGCCGGCGCAGGGCCGGGCCTAGCCGACGCCGACCCTCCCCGGGTGGGAAGCTCCTCGCCTCGGGGCCGCCCGGCCCGCCTTCTCCCTCTCCGCGCGGCTCGGAGCCTGCGCCTCGACGAGCTTGGCGATGCCGGGCTCGGCCCGGCGGCAGGCGGCGCGAATCGTCTGGGCCAGCTGACGGAGCGCCGGCCCGAGGGGGGAACGGGGACGCCACACGAGGGCGAGCGTGCGGTGCGGCTCCGGATTCGCGAGCCGCCGCACCACGAGCTCGGAGCGGCGGTTCTCCACCGGCAGGGCGAGGCGGGGGAGCAGCGTCACCCCCGAGCCGCCGGCCACCATCTGCGCCAGGGTGGCAAGGCTCGTGGCCCGGAAGTCGAGCTCGTGGGCCCGGGCGCTGGCGCAGTAGGAGAGCGCCTGCTCCCGGAAGCAGTGCCCCTCGTCGAGGAGCAGGAAGTCGGCGCCGCGGAGCTCCTGCGGCGTCGCCGGCGTCCGCGCCCGCGCCAGGGGGTGGCCGGGCGGCGCGACGAGCACGAAGGGGTCCTCGGCCACCGTCTCGCTCTCCACGTCGCCGACCGGCGCCTCGAGCGCGAGGAGCGCGGCGTCGAGCTTTCCCTCCCGGAGCGAGGCGACGAGGCTCTCGGTCTTGTCCTCGACCCACACCGGCGCGAGCTCCGGATGGCGCGCCCGCAGCGCCGGCACCACCTCGGGGAGGAGGTAGGGGGAGACGGTGGGGATGACCCCGAGCCGGAGCGTGCCGGAGAGCGGGTTCCCGAGCTGCCGGGCCGAGTCGGCGAGGTCGTCCGCCTCGATGAGGACCCGCCGCAGGTGCTGGAGCACCGCCTCCCCGGCCGAGGTGACGAGCACGCGCCGGTTGCCGCGCTCGAAGAGCTTCACCCCGAGCTGCCCCTCGAGCTGGATGACCTGGGCGGAGAGGGAGGGCTGCGAGACGTGGCAGCGCTCGGCGGCGCGCCGGAAGGACCGGAGTTCGGCCACCGCCTCCGCGTACTGGAGCTGCCGGAGCGTGAAGGGGTGCGGGGTCGCGCGCACGATAGTCGCATCCTATCCCATCCGCCGAAACAATGTCTCGGCGGCCGGCGTCCGCCGGCTCCTCCGACGCGCCGCTTTTCGCGCGCTCCGCGTCGGTCACCCGGGGGACCTCGGGATTCGAGGAGAAACGCGTGCCTCCCTCCGGGCCACGGCCCGGGGCCGGAAGGAGGGAGGCGGCGTGTGGCGCGGACGGGCGCCGGGCCGCTATGATGCCCGGCCCCGTGGACTCGATCCTGGTCATCCGCTACAGCGCGCTCGGCGACGTGGTGCTCGCCACCTCCGTCCTGGACCCGCTGCGCGAGCGCTTCCCCGGGGCCCGCATCGAGTGGGTCACCGCTCCGGCGTACGCGCCCCTGCTGGAGGGGCTCCCCGGGCTCGCGGCGGTCCACCGGCTCGCCGGGACGGGGCTCGGGGCGGCGACCGCACTCGGGCGGAGCCTGCGGGGGCGCTTCGACCTCGCCATCGACCTGCAGAACAAGGTGAAGAGCGCGCTCGTGGCCCGCGCCGCGGCCCGGCGGCGCGTCGGCTTCCGCCGCCGCTCCCCCGCGGGAGCCGCGCTCTCCCTCTTCGGCTACGACCCGCCGAAAGTGGGTCCGCACGCCACGCAGCTCTACGCGGACGCCCTCTCCTCCCTCGGGATCGAGCGGCCCGGCCGGCTCCAGGTCCGGCTTTCCCCGGCGGCTCGCTCGGCGGCCGCCGAGACGCTCCGGGGCGCGCCTCGCCCCCGGGTGGCCCTCTCCCCCGGGGCGAGCCAGGCCACCAAGCGCTGGCCGGCCGAGCGCTTCGCCGAGGTGGCGCGCGCCCTGAGCCGCGCCGGCGCCTCCGTGGTCCTCGCCGGCGGGCCCGCGGACCGGGCGGCGCTGCAGGCCTTTCTGGCCGCCTGCCCGGTGCCGGTGGCGGCAGACCTCACGGCGCTGGGAGTGGAGGCGCTCGCCGCGGCCCTCGCCGAGGTCGACCTCCTCGTCGCCTGCGACTCGGGACCCGTCCACCTCGCCTCCGCGGTCGGCACCCCCGCCCTCGCCATCTTCGGGCCCACCTCGCCGGAGCGCTGGGGGCCCGTGGCCCCGGGGAGGACCCTGACGCTTTCCCTCCCCTGCGCCCCCTGCTCGAACCACGGGGGAAGCCGCTGCCCGGAGGGCCACCACCGCTGCATGCTGGATCTCGGCGCGGACGCGGCGGCGGAGACCGCCCTGGAGATGCTCGCGGTCCGCCTCGGCCGTTGACGGCGAGCGGGACCGCCCCTCGCGCCTGCCATCCAGGCGGGGGACCCGTCTCCTTGCCGGGGCGCGCCCCTCTGTGAAATAATCTTTATACAGTGAGTGTGGCACACTGGCCCACTCGTGGCGCCCCGGCCCCGCGCGCGCGCTCCGCGGAAGGCCCTGCGCTCCTCTGCCTGCTCCTGGTCGCGGCCGCGGCGCCCGCCGTCGCCGGGAGTGCCGAGCTCTCCCGGAGGACCGGAGCCGACGCCCCCGCCTACACCCTGGGCGTGTTCCCGTACCTGTCCGCCACCACCCTCGAGGACGTGTACTCCCCCATCGCCGCCGAGCTGGCGCGATCCCTGGGCCGCCCGGTCCGCTTCGCCACCACCTCCTCCTACGAGGCCTTCGCCCAGAAGCTCCGGGACGGCGAGTACGACATCGCCTTCGTGCAGCCGTTCGACTACGCCGGCACGGCCTCCCGGGCCGGATACCTTCCGGTCGCCGCGGCGTACCACACCATCGAGGCCGTGTTCTTCGTCACCGACCGGAGCCCCATCCAGAGCGCCGCCGAGCTGAGGGGCCGGACCATCGGGCTGCCGCCCAAGCCGTCCGCCGTGAGCTACCTCGCCCGGATGGCCCTGCTCGAGAAGGGGCTGAGGCCGGGGGTCGACGTCCGGCTCCGGCACTTCTCCTCCCACCAGTCCTGCCTCCAGCAGCTGCTGATCGGCAACGTGGACAGCTGCGTATCCGCGGCCGACATCGCGCGGATCTTCGAGAGCCGGATGAGGACGCACCTCCGCTTCATCTTGAAGTCTCCGACGATCCCCGCGCCCCTGTTCGTGGCGCACGCGCGCCTCCCCGGCGGAGAGCGGGAGCGCATCCGGGAGACGCTCGTCTCGACGGAGCTGGCCGGGATTCCTCCGCAGCTCCGGCACCTCTTCACCCGCGGAGGCGAGTTGAAGGACCGGTACTTTCGAGCCGTCCCGGATTCCGAGTACGACAAGGTCCGCCGCTACCTCCAGTCGCTCGGCCCCGAGCCATGAGCTTCTTCACCCTCAAGTACCGGATCGCCGCGGTCGTCACCGGCCTGCAGACGTTGCTCATCGGGGCCGTGCTCTGGCTCGTGCTCTCCTTGTCCTGGGCGTCCGTCGACCAGCAGATGGGGGTGAAGGCGCGGGGCCTCGTGGTGACGCTGGAGGAGGTGTCCCGGGTGGCGCTGCTGCGCGGGGAGTACGACGACCTGCAGCCGTACGTGGAGAAGCTCGCCGCCGACCCCGACGTCGCCCTCGTGCGGGTGGCCGACTCCCGGAACACGGTGGTGGTGAGCACGGACGAGAGCGAGGTGGGGCGGCCCCTCCCCCCCCTGCCGGCCGAGCGCGGGGCCGGCCAGATCTGGCTCGCCCACGAGTTCGGGGACACCTCCGGCAAGCTGGGCACCCTCTCCCTCCACCTCTCCGACGCCGTGCTCCGGAGGGAGTACCAGCGCACCCGGGACCTGGCTCTCCTCGTCGCCTTCCTGGGCGTGCTCTTGAGCGCCGGGGTGGGGGTTCTCGTCGGCCACGTGCTCACCCGGCGGCTCGAGGCGCTCGCCCAGGCCACCCAGAAGGTCGCGGCCGGAGACTTCGACGTCTCCCTCCCCGAGGGCGGGAACGACGAGGTGGCGAGGCTCACCCGCCTGTTCAACGGGATGGCGGAGAGCCTGCAGGGGCTCGTGGCCGACCTGAAGAGCAGCGAGGAGCGGCTTCGCCAGTCGCAGAAGCTCGAGGCCATGGGGCGCCTGGCCGGGGGCATCGCCCACGACTTCAACAACCTCCTCGCCGTCATCCAGGGGTGCTCCGAGCTCGTCCTCCGGGAGGTGGGCCACCTTCCCCAGGTACGCGAGGACGTCCTCGACATGCAGGACGCCGCCCAGAGCGCGGCGGCCCTGACTCGCCAGTTGCTCACCTTCAGCCGCAAGCAGGTGCTGCAGCCCCAGCTCGTCGACCTGAACGACCTCGTGGCCAGGACCGAGAACATCCTGCGCCGGGTGATCGGCGAGAAGGTGAGGCTCGTCTCGCGGCTCGCGCCCGACCTCTGGCTCGTGCGCGCCGACCCGAGCCAGCTCGAGCAGGTCATCTTGAACCTGACGGTGAACTCCCGCGACGCCATGCCCCGGGGCGGGACCGTGACCATCGAGACCGCCAACGCGGTCCTCGACGAGGAAGGGGCCCGGCGGCACCCGGGGGGCCGGCCGGGCGAGTACGCGGTGCTCTCCGTGAGCGACACCGGAGAGGGCATGGACCCGTCCACGCTGGCGCGGATCTTCGAGCCCTTCTTCACCACCAAGAAGGAGGACCAGGGCACGGGCCTGGGCCTCTCCACCGTCCAGGGCATCGCCGAGCAGAGCGGCGGCCACGTCTCGGCGGAGAGCGAACCCGGACGCGGCACCTCCCTCCGCGTCTACCTCCCGCGCGCCGCGGGAGGATCTGAAGGGGAGGCCGCGCGAGCCGCTCCCGCGGCTCCGGCTCCGCCGGGGCGGACGGTCCTCGTCGCCGACGACTCGGACGGCATCCGGCGCCTCGTCCGGCAGGTCCTGGAAAGAGGCGGCCACGCCGTGCTGGAGGCGCGGACCGCGGAGGAGGCCTTGACGGTGGCCGGGGCGCACCCGGGCCCCATCCACGTGCTGCTCACCGACGTGGTGATGCCCGGCATGAACTGCCGGGAGATGGCCGCCCGGCTCTCGGCCACGAGGCCCGAGCTGCGCGTCCTCTACATGTCCGGGTACGCGGACGACGCCGTCCTCGCCCAACATGCCCGGGAGGGGAGCATCGACTTCATCGAGAAGCCCTTCAGCGCCCTGGCCCTCGAGCGCAAGGTCGGCGAGATCCTGGGCCGCGCCGCGCCGCGGGCCTGACGCTCGCCCCGCTCCCTCAGAGGACCGAGCGCACCGCCCGGGCGAGCTTTTCCGCTCGGTCCGCGGCCTGCGCCTCGCTCCAGGCGAGGCTCACCGGGGTGGAGAGGACGCGGCTCATGATGGCGTCGGACGCGGGATAGCCCCGGTTCGCCACCCGGGCGACCGCCGCCCGCAGCTCCTCGGGCCAGCGCGAGAGCGTGGCCCCGTCCTTCAGGTGGGCCCAGCGGCGGATGTAGTGCCAGTTGTTGTCGAACCAGTAGAAGGCGGGGAGCCCGGCCGCCTTGACGGCCGCAGTGGCGGCTCGCGCCCGGGCCTCGTCCGGCAGGAAGAAGGAGAGGAAGGAGGCGCTGTCCCCCTCCGCGTCCGGCAGCCGGCGGAAGGCGACGCCCGCCACCCGCTCGAGCGAGGCCCGGAGCACCGCCTTGTGGCGCCGCTGGGCCGCCAGGAAGTCGGCGAGCCGGCGCACCTGCGCCAGGCCCACCGCGGCGTGGAGCTCGGAGATGCGGAAGTTGTAGCCCAGGAAGGGGTGGAGGTCGGCGCCGCGGTCCATCCCCAGGTGGTCGTGGCCGTGATCGCTGTACTGGTCGCAACGGCGCCACACGCCTTCGTCATCCGTGACCACCGCTCCCCCCTCGCCGCAGGTGATGGTCTTCACGAAGTCGAAGGAGAAGCAGCCGGCGCGCCCGAAGGTGCCGAGGGCGCGACCGCGGTAGCTGGCCCCCACCGCCTGGCAGGCGTCCTCGAGGAGCCACAGGCCCTTCTCGTCGCAGAGCGCCTGCAGGGCGCCGAGGTCGGCGGCCGCGCCGCACATGTGGACGGGCATCACCACCTTGGTGCGGGGGGAGAGGGCGGCGCGCGCCGCCTCCGGGGAGAGGGTGAGGGTGTCGTCCACGTCCGCCAGCACCGGCACCGCGCCCACCGAGAGCACGGATTCGAAGCTCGCCACGAAGGTGAAGGTGGGGAGGACCACCTCGTCCCCCGCTCCCACGCCGAGGGCGGCGAGCGCGGTGGTGAGCGCGGCGGTCCCGCTCGACACCACCTGGGCGTGGCGGCAGCCGAGGCGGCGGCACAGCTCCGCCTCGAGCTCCTTCGCCTTGAAGCGCCCGGCGCGGGGGCCGTCGAATCCATAGCGCATGAGCACGCCCGTCTCGAGCACCTCCTCCACCTCGCGCCGCTCGGCGGCGCCCCACAGCTCGTAGCCCGGCATCTTCTTCGTCCTCCTACAGCCGCTGGTAGAGCGCCTGCAGGCGCTCGCGGGTCATCTTCCCTTGCCAGTCCTCCCCGAGGACGTTCGCCCACAAGGGCGCCATCCCCAAGGAGACCTCCACCATCCTCGCGAGCCGCTCGGGGGGAAGTCCCCGGGTCAGGCCCTTCGCGATCTCCACCCCGGCCCGCTCCGCCATCCGCCGGAAGTCGCGGACCCCGTCCGGGTAGAACTCCTCGAGCACCTGCATGGCCACGCAGTTTCCCTCCCCGTGCCGGGTGCCGAGCACGTAGGCGAGGCCATAGGACATGGCGTGGGCGGCGCCCACCTGGGAGTAGGCGATGCTCATGCCGCCGAGCCAGGAGGCCATCATGAGCTTCTCGTCGGCGTCCGCGTCCCAGGCCTCCCGGTGGAGGAAGATCTCGCGGCAGAGCTCCATCGACTTCTCCGCGTGCACCCGCGCGTAGGCGTTCATGGCCCTGCCCTGCAGGGACTCCACGTTGTGGATGAAGCAGTCCATCCCCGTGAAGAAGCGCTGGCGGACGGGGACCCCGGCGAGGAGGTCCGGGTCGAGCACCACCTGGTCGAAGGGGGTGAAGTCGGAGTTGAGTCCGAGCTTCTTCGTCGGCCCGATGAGTACGGCGGTGCGCGACACCTCGGCGCCGGTCCCGGAGAGGGTGGGGATCCCCACCTTGAACACGCCGGGGACCTTGACGAGGTCCCAGCCCTGGTAGTCCTGGGAGGACCCCGGGTTCGTGAGCATGAGGGAGACCGCCTTGGCGAGGTCCATGGTCGAGCCGCCGCCCACGCCCACCACCCCCGAGACCTCCCCCAGCTCGCCGCGGATCCCGTCCCGCAGGCGGTCCACGTCGCCGGTGGTGGGCTCGTGGGAGACGTCGGCGAAGGCGAGCTTGTCCTTGCC
>Ga0335078_10007554_pt1 | contig 16124 bp, 9 predicted proteins | sample Lox_Sample_32_FD_206711 | JGI IMG/M metagenome (GOLD analysis project Ga0335078, IMG submission 206711) | Soil microbial communities from Loxahatchee National Wildlife Refuge, Florida, United States - Lox_Sample_3.2 | ecosystem: Environmental > Terrestrial > Soil > Wetlands | place: USA: Florida...
GATCTTGGTTGCCCAGCCGGCCATGTAGTGGAACAGGTCGGCGGCCAGCGGCACGTCCGCGGCCTGGGCGACGGCGAACGGCTTGCCGTTGTCCAGCGACTCCAGCTGGGCGAGCTCGTCGGTGTGGGCCAGGATCAGGTCGCCGATCCGCCAGATGATGCGCCCGCGCTCGGACGGGGTCATCCGGCTCCACGGGCCGTCCTCGAACGCGCTGCGCGCCGCGCGCACCGCCCGGTTGATGTCCTCCACGTCGCCCTCGGCCACCCGGGCCAGGGTCTCGCCGGTCGCCGGGTTCGGGGTCTCGAAAGTCTTCCCGGACGCCGCGTCCGCCCACTGCCCGTTGATGAACAGCTGCCGCGGGGCGGCGATGAACTCTTCGACACTCCGGTCCAGGGTCACAGTCATGAATGCTCATCTCCTTGCCAGCGCAGGGGCGGCGGCCACCCCGTCGCGGCCAGCCTGGGGGAACCCACGCCGGGGCCAGGCCATCCAGCCCAGCCCGCTCGGTAGTCACAATGAGACAACACCGCCGGCCGGGGCACAAGAGGGGTAGTCACAATGAGACAACCTGGTCAGCCGGGCGGCTCAGGCCCGGCGAGCTGGTCCGGGGTGCTGCCGTCCCGCATCGCGACCTGATCGAACCAGCCGCAGCGCGGCTCGCCGGGCGGCCGGTCGAAGCGGGTCACGTAGGGCTTGATGTCGAGCACCGGGGTCCCGTCGAGCAGGTCCACACCCGCGAACCGCACCGTGCCGCCGGTCACTTCCAGCAGCTCGACCAGGCTGAGCCCGATCGGGTTGACCCGCCGGGGCGTGCGGGTGGCGAACATGCCCAGGGCCCGGCCCTGGCGGCGGAGCAGGAACGGCACCTGCCGCATGGCCGGCCGCCCGCCCGACGTGCCAGCCGGCGTGACGGGCCGGTCCGGGCGGTGCAGCCAGGTCAGCAGCCACGCGTAGCCGAAGCCCGCCAGGCCGTCCAGGCCGTCCCGGTAAGGCCCAGCGATGTCCAGCGTGCCGTGCTCGGCGCGGTTGAGCCCGGCCTGGATGGGAGTGGCCCCCAGCTCGTGGTGGCCGGTGCGGACCACGCCGATCACCGGCAGCGGGACCGCGCCCGCCGTGCTGTCTGCCGTCATGGCCCCATGCTGGCACCAGCTATGTGTCCAGCCCGTCCCGGTCGGCCCAGTCCAGCAGGGTGTCCAGCGAGTAGGCGTGGTCGTCGATGCCCGCGTGCAGGTCGCCCAGCCGGGCGAACCGGGCGGGCACGGTCGCGATCGTGCAGTCGCGCGGCTCCACGTCGTCGATCTCGTCCCAGCCGATGGGGGTGGACACAGTGGCTTCCGGCACGCCGCGCACGGAGTAGGCGCTGGCGATCGTGTGGTCGCGGGCGTTCTGGTTGAAGTCCACGAACAGCTTGGCCGGGTCCCGGTCCTTGCGCCACCACACCGTGGTCACGTCCCCGGGTACCCGGCGCTCCACTTCCCGGGCGAACGCGTGCGCGGCCCGCCGCACCTCGGGGAAACCCCACTGCGGCTCGATCCGGACGTACACGTGCAGGCCGTGGCCGCCCGAGGTCTTGGGCCAGCCGGTCGCGCCCAGCTCGCCGAGGATCTCGTGCACCACGTGGGCGACCCGGCGCACCACGCCGAACCCGCACTGCGGCATCGGGTCCAGGTCGATGCGCCACTCATCGGGCCGCTCGGTGTCCGCCCGCCGCGAGTTCCACGGGTGGAACTCGACCGTGGACATCTGCACGGCCCAGATCACGCTGGCGATTTCCGTCACGCACAGTTCGTCGGCGTGCCGCCCGTACCGCGGGAACTTCACCCGCACCGTCTCCAGCCACGGCGGGGCGCCCGGCGGCACCCGCTTCTGGTGCACCTTCTCCCCGGCGACCCCGGACGGGAACCGGTGCAGCATGCACGGCCGGCCGCGCAGCGCGCGCACGATGCCGTCGGCCACCGACAGATAGTAACGGGCCAGGTCGAGCTTGGTCTCACCGCGGGCCGGGAAGTAGACCCGGCCCGGGTTGGTGATCCGCACCGTCCGGCCGCCCGCCTGCAGCCGCGTCTCCTCGGTGGCCATATCCAGACCATAAGCTCTCGGTGAGCCACCTGAGAGGGGTGATGCGGCCATGACCGTGCCCGGTTCAGACGTTGCCGCCATGCTGGCCGGACGCCGTGCCCTGCTGGCCGATGCCTGCCAGCGGGCCCAGGATTACCTCGCCGGCCTGGCGCAGCGGCGGGTGGCGCCGGCCCCGGCGGACGTCGCCGCGCTGAGCCGGCTCGACTTCGCGCTGCCCGGGCCCGGGCTCGACCCTGGGGCGGTGATCGGCCTGCTCGACCAGTTCGGTTCGCCGGCCACCGTGGCCCGCGCGGGCCCGCGGTACTTCGGCTTCGTCATCGGCGGCGCCCTGCCGGTCGCGCAGGCCGCGGCCTGGCTCACCACCGCCTGGGACCAGAACGCCGCGCTGCGCGTGATGTCCCCGGCCGCCGGGCTGCTGGACGAGGTGGCGCTGCGCTGGGTGACCGACGTGCTCGGCCTGCCCGCCGGGACCGGCGGCTGCTTCGTCACCGGGGCCACCATGGCCAACGCCAGCTGCCTGGCCGCGGCCCGGGACGCCGTGCTCACCCGGCACGGCTGGGACGCGGCCGGCCAGGGACTGGTCGGCGCACCGCCGGTCACCGTGGTCGTCGGGGCCGAGGCGCACTCCACCGTGCGCAAGGCGCTCGGCCTGGTCGGGCTGGGCCGGGACCGGGCCATCGTGCTGCCCGCGGACGACCAGGGCCGTATCGTCGCCCGGTCGTTGCCCAGCCTCAACGCCGGCCCGGCGCTGGTGTGCCTGCAGGCGGGCGACGTGAACAGCGGGGCCAGCGACCCGTTCGGGCCGTTGCTCGACTGGGCCCGCGAGCAGGGCGCGTGGGTCCACGTGGATGGTGCCTTCGGCCTGTGGGCGGCCGCCGCGCCGGGCACCGCCGGGCAGGTCGCGGGCATCGCCGGGGCCGACTCGTGGGCGACCGACGCGCACAAGTGGCTGAACACGACCTACGACTGCGGCATCGCCCTGGTCCGTGACCCGGCGGCGCTGCAGCGCAGCATGCAGGCGCAGGCCGCCTACCTGCCGGTGGCGGGGGACCGGGAGCCGATGAACCTGAGCCCGCAGTCCTCGCAGCGGGCCCGCGGCGTCGAGGTGTGGGCGGTACTGGCTACCCTCGGCCGCGACGGGGTGGCCCAGCTGGTGGACCGGACCTGCCGGCTGGCCCGGCGGCTGGCCGGCGGCCTGCGCGCCGACGGGCACCGGGTGCTGAACGACGTGGTGCTGAACCAGGTGGTGGTGGATTTCGGTGACCCGGCCCGCACCGCCGCGGTCATCGCGGCCGTGCAGGACGACGGCACCTGCTGGTGCGGTCCGACCAGCTGGCGGGGCCGCCCGGCCATGCGGGTCAGCGTGAGCTCATGGAGCACCACCGAGGCGGATATCGACGCCAGCGTCGCGGCTATCACCCGCTGCGCCCGGCACCAGCCGGCGCCGTCCGCTGACCCGGTCTGACCTGGGCCGCCTGCCCTGCCTGGCCGCGGCCGGTCAGGTCTCGCCGTGCTCCTGCAGGAAGTCGCGGAATTCGGCGATGGCCTCATCCTGGTCGTCCCCCAGCTCGCTGACCAGCAGCATCTCGGTGCCCGACCAGTAGGCGCCGACGTACTCGCCGTCACTGCCGGGGGGGATGAGCAGATGACTGTGCGCGATCTTGATGTGGTCGCGTATCTCGTCCCAGCTGACCCCGGGCGGAACCAGGCCGATGGCGGGGGCAGCAGAGTCGTCGTAGGCAAGGTCGTCCAGCATCGGCCCGCTCCCTGGGCGCGGGCTCACCTGGCCCGCCAGTGCTGCCACCATAGCGGCCCACCGGATGACGGCCATTACCGGGATTAAGGCACCCGGATTAATTACGATACGTTTTGTGATTAGCTCCTATCCGAGGGCATCGTCACTGGCTCCCCGGGTTCCGGGCTCGCCGTCAGGATTGGTGCAGATGCGATTGGTGCAGATGCGGTGGTGTCACAGCTAGCCGGGGCGGACGGTCCCGCGGAACCCCAGCCAGCGCCGGATCTGGCTGGCCTGGCGGTGTTCACCCTGGACCCGGCGGGCCTGGTGACCACCTGGTCGGTGACCGCGGCCGGGCTGTTCGGGCGCACCGCGGACGAGATGACCGGCCAGGACATCCGCGCCGTGCTGCTGACCGGCCCGGGCCAGCGCGAGCTGATCGGCCGGGCGCTGGCCGCGGCCGCGGCCCAGCGGGTGTGGTCCGCGACGGTGGCCGTCCCGGCCGGACCTGCGGACACCCGGGTCAGCCTGCACTGTGAGCCGCTGGCCGGGCCGCAGCCCGGCGTGCTGGTGATCGCCCAGCAGCTCCGGCCAGCTGGCCGGGACCTGCTGCGGGAGGCGGCTACCCGGATCGGTACCACGCTCGACCTGCCCCGTACCGCCCGCGAGGTCGCCGACGTGGTGGTACCCGCGTTCGCCGACGCGATGGCCATCTTCGTGTCCGAGCACCTGCTCACCGCCGATGAGCCCAGTGCCCAGCAGCCAGCGGACAGCGCGGTGGTGCGGCGGCTCGCCGCGCGCCTGGCCGACCAGGCCGCGGTGGTTACCGACGGGCTGCTGCGCCCCGGGGAGGCGCTCGTCTTCCGCGGCGAGTCGCCCAGCTTACGAGCCATGACCACGGGCCGCCCGGTGCTGTTCGACCGGCTCGACGCGGACACGGCGCAGCGGCTCGCCCGCGGGCCGGGCGCCCGCCACATGGTCTCGGACTACACCTGCTGGCTGGCTGTGCCGCTGGCCGCCCGGGGCACGGTGCTGGGCTGTGCCACGTTCGGCCGGGCGGCTGGGCGGTCCCGCTTCGAGCCGGACGACATCGCGCTGGCGGGTGAGCTCGGCGCCCAGGCCGCGGTATGCATCGACAACGCCCGGCTCTACCACCGGGAGCGGCGGATCGCGTACGCGCTGCAGCACGGGCTGCTGCCCGCCGAGCCGCGCGGGCCGGCCGGGATGGAGGTGGCCCACCGGTACCTCCCGGTCGGGGCCAGCGTGGTCGGTGGTGACTGGTATGACATCGTCCCGCTGGCCGCTGGCCGGGCCGCGCTTATCGTGGGTGACGCGATGGGGCACGGCCCGGAAGCGGCCGCGATCATGGTGCAGCTGCGCACCGCGGCGCACACCCTGGCCGGCCTGGAACTGCCACCCGAGGAGGTGCTGCGCCGGCTGGACCGGATGGCCGCCGGGATGCCCGCCGCGCCGTTCGCTAGCTGCGTGTGCGCGGTCATCGACCCGCCCGGGCGGTCAGCCGTGCTGGCCCGGGCCGGGCACCCGCCGCCGGTGCTGGCCCGCGCGGACGGGACCACCGACGTGCTCGAGCTGCCTGACGGGCTGCCACTCGGCCTGGCCGCGGGCGCGTTCCAGCCGGCCCAGGTCACCCTGCCGCCCGGCGGCACGCTCGCGCTGTACACCGATGGGCTGGTGGAAGGCCGCATCCGGCCGCGTGAGCCGGGGCTGGCCGCGCTGCGCGACGCGCTGGGCGCGGCGCTCACCCGGCCGGGCAGCTCGCTGGACAGCGCGTGCGAGACCGTCACGCAGGCCCTGCGCCAGCGCGGCGAAGACGACGTCACCCTGGTGCTCGCGCGTATCCGCCCGCAGGCGGATGTCTGCGCGGCCGGCCCCACGGCACGCTGACGGTACGAGATCGAGGGAGGAGCCATGAAGGCGGTCCCCGGTCCGCACCGGCGGCCGGCGAACAGACGGCCGCGACCCATCACCAGGAGTCCCGAGATGCCCCTGCCCAGCCCGCCCGGCCCCGCCCATGAGCAGCGCCGCGACCAGCACGAAGCGCCGATGATCGAGGTCGCGTACGAGCTGACCTTCGCCGAGCGGATCGAGGGCCCGCTCGGCCCCACCATCGGCTCGCCGCCCCGGCTGTGCTGGCAGATCGCCGAGGCCAGCCTGGCCGGGCCGCGGATCGCCGCCACCCTGGCCATGCCGGGCACCGACTGGATCCGGCTGGACCAGCACGGCATCCGCCGCCAGGACCAGCGGGCCCAGTTCCGCACCGACGACGGCGCGCTGATCCTGATGCGCTACGACGCGGCCCTGATCCGCGGCGACGGGCGCTTCACCCAGGCGCTGCGAGACGGCCAGCAGACCGGCTTCGGCGACCAGTACATGTGCATGGCGCCCCAGTTCGAGGTCAGCGACGACCGGTACCGCTGGCTGACCGAGAGCCTGTTCATCGCCCGCGGCCGCCTGGCCGGGCCACGCCGAATCGAGTACCGCGTCTATCGCGTCGTCTAGCCCGCGCAGCGGTCTTCGCCGGGAATGTGTACCCAAACCGTCGTGCCAACAGCAGTCAGCGCACACTCTTGCGGGGGCTCCGGGACCGCGAGGCGCGTGGGGTTGATGGGGTGAGGACGGCGAGGCGTCGGGGGCAGTTGCGTCGCCGGGCCGGGCCGGCATCCGCCAGCCGGCCGATGTTCCGCCCGCCATCGCGGCGCGACGCTGGGCGGGTGGAGATCCGTCTCTCGTTTGATACGACCGACCCCCCGGCGGGCCGGCTCCGGCTCATGCCCGCCTCCGGCGGGCCCGGTGAGCCCGGTGAGCCCGGAGAGCCCGGCGGCCCGGCCCCCCGGACCGGGCTGGCCGGGGCCCGCGAGGTCGCGTTCTGCGGCTGGCTCGGCCTGCTGCGCGCTCTGTACGAGGTGACCGGATCACCGGCCAGCGGCGCACCGGGCTGGCCGTGACGGGACGGCACTGGCGGCATCGCCCGGCGGCAGTACCATCCCGGCTATGGCCGCAACCGCGCCCAGCCGGGGCCTGTACGGTCGCGAGGCGGAGATCAGCCAGCTCGGCCAGGCCCTCGACCGGGCCGCCTCCGGGCAGCTGGCGGCCGTCCTCATCGAGGGCGAGCCCGGCATCGGCAAGACCCGCCTGCTGGCCCAGGCGCTCGACGCCGCCCGCGGCCGTGGCCTGCAGGCCGCCACCGCCGCCGCCGAGGAACTGGAGCGCAGCCGGCCGTTCGGGGTCATCGCCGGGGCGCTGGGCTGCGTGCGGTCCAGCCCGGATCCGCGGCGGGCCGCCATCGCTGAGCTGCTGGCCGCGCACGGCCGGGGCGACGGCGGCCCGATCACCGTCAGCAGCGACCCCGGCCTGCAGTTCCGCGCCGTCGACGCGCTCACCGACCTGGCCGAGGAACTCGCGCTGCGCCAGCCCCTGGTCATCGGCCTGGACGACCTGCAGTGGGCCGACCCGTCCAGCCTGCTGACGCTGGGTGCGCTGGGCCGGCGGCTGGCTGATCTCCCGGTGGCGCTGCTCGGCTGCTTCCGGCACCTGCCGCGCAGCCCGGTGCTGCAGCGGGTGCTCGACGCGCTGGACGGCGCCGGCGCGGGCTGGCTGGCCCTGCACCGCCTGCCAGACCGTGCGGTGTCCGGCCTGGTCGCCGAGACCGTCGGCGCGGAGCCAGGCCCGGCGCTGCTGGCCCAGGTGGCGGGGGCGGCGGGCAACCCGCTGTTCGTCACCGAGCTGCTGGGCGCGCTGCTGCAGGACGGATCGCTGCGCACCGGGGCCGGGCAGGCCGAGGTGGCCGGGCTGACCCTGCCGCCGACCCTGCGGCTGACCATCCTGCGCCGCCTCAGCTCGCTGCCCGGAGAAACCCTCCGCGCGCTGCAGCAGGCCTCGATTCTCGGCTCCAGCTTTTCGCTCACCGACCTGTCGGCTACTACCGAACGGCCGGTGCTCGCCCTGTCCCTCGAGCTGGCTGATGCGCTGGCGGCGCGGGTGCTGGCCGACGACGGGACCCGGCTGCGGTTCCGCCACGACCTGATCCGCGAGGCGATCTACGCTGACCTGCCGGGCAGTGTGCGGCTGGCCCTGCACCGGGAGGCGGGGCAGCGGCTGGGACGGGCCGGCGCCCCGGCCCGCCAGGTCGCCGAGCAACTGGGCCGCGGCGCGGCGCCGGGCGACGCCGAAGCCATCAGCTGGCTGACCCGGGCCGCCCGCGAGGCGGCCGCGAGTTCCCCGGACACCGCCGCGGACCTGCTGGAACGGGCGGCCACGCTGATGGCGCCGGGCGATCCCGGGCGGGACGGGACGCTGGCCGAGCGGGCCCGCAGCCTGCTCATGGCCGGCCGGATCAGTGACGCGGCGGCGGAATGCCGCGGCCTGCTCGGCGCGGGCCACGACCCGGCTGCCGCCGCCAACGCGCGCAGCTGCCTGGGCCAGGCCCTGCTCATGCAGGGCCACCCGGCGGATGCGCTGCGTGAGCTGGACCTGGCCGTGGCCTCACCGCTGCTCACCGGGGCGGAACGGGCGACCGCGCTGGGCTGGGCGTGTGGCTCCCGGTGGGCTCTCGGCGATCTGGATGGCGCCGCCGCCACCGCTGAGCGGGTCCGGCCCGAGGCGGCCGCCGGCGGTCATCACGCGGCCACCAGCATCGCGCTGACCGGCCTGGCCCAGGTGGCCGAGCACCGCGCCGAGCTGGCACGGTCCCGGCAGCTCATCGATGAGGCCGTCCGGCGGGCCGATGACAGCCCCGGCCACGCGGGCCACGGTTTCCCCGTGCACATGCACCGCGGGCACATCCTGGTCGCCCTCGACCAGCCCGTCGCCGCCCTGGCCACGCTGACGGCCGGCCGCCGGCTGAGTGAGCAGCTCGGCGTCCGCTGGCCGCTGGTCAGCTATCAGGCCTTCACCGGCCTGACCGAGTTCACCGCGGGCCGCTGGGACGACGCCACCGCCGAGCTGGAGGCCAGCATCGGGCTGGCCGAGGAGACCGGCGAGACGTTCAACCTCGTGCTCAGCCACAATCTGCTCGCCCTGATCCGGCTGCACCGGGGTGACCTGCCTGGGGCCGGGCAGGCCGCCGCCGCAGCCGAGGAACTGCTGGCCGGCGCCCAGCTGCGGCACCGCACCTACGGCGCGATGTGGGCCCGCGCGCTGCTGCTCGAGGCGGACGGCCAGGCGGCCGCCGCCTACGCCACGCTGGCCAGCTGGTGGGACCAGTACGCCGAGCAGGACATGGCGCTGGAATACCCGGCGCTCGGCCCGGACCTGATCCGCCTCGCCCGGGCCGTGGGCGACACGGGCCGCGCCCAGGCGGCGGCCGCCGCCGTGGCCGAGGTGGCCGCCATGAACGAGGTGCCGTGGCTGGCCGGGGCCGCGCTGCGCTGCCAGGGCCTGGCCACTGGGGATGCCGCGCTGCTCACCGCGGCAGTGGACGCGTATGCGCGCGGCCCGCGGCCGCTGGATCTGGCGCTCGCCGCCGAGGACGCGGGCCGCGCCCTGGCCCGGGCGGGCGAAGCCGGCCGGGCCCGTGGCTTCCTGGACCAGGCCGTGGCCGGTTACCAGCGGCTGGACGCCGCCCGCGATCTGGCCCGGACCGAGGCTGTCCTGCGTGACCTGGGCATCCGCCGCGGCCGCCGGGGCCCGCGCGGCCGCCCGAAGTATGGCTGGCCCAGCCTGACGCAGACCGAGCTGACGGTGACCGGCCTGGTCGCCGAAGGGCTGTCCAACCCGCAGATCGGCGAGCGGCTGTTCGTGTCCCGGCGCACCGTGCAGACCCATCTCGCGCACATCTTCGCCAAGCTGGACATCACCTCCCGGGCCCAGCTCGCCGCGCAGGCCGCCCGCCGGCCCGGGACCGGCTAGGTGCTCTGCCCGGAGAGTTAGCACACCCGCCAGCTGGCGGATGTTCCCCCGGCCGCGACGGCGCAGGCTGAGTCGTGCAGCTTCGCGAAATGGAGGAGCCATGAACTGCACCCGCAAGCACACACTGGTCACCGGGGCTTCCTCGGGCATCGGCCGGGCCACCGCGCTGCGCCTGGCCGCCGCCGGGCAGCACGTCTACGCCGGGGTCCGGCGGGAAGCCGACGGCGCCCAGCTGGTCCGCGACGCGACCGGGGGCGAGATCACCCCGGTGCGGCTGGACGTCACCCAGGCCAGCCAGATCGCCGCGGCCGCGGCGATCATCGGCGGGCACGCCGCCGGGCTGGACGGCCTGGTCAACAACGCCGGGTACGGGCTGGCCTGCCCGACCGAGCTGGTCCCACTGGACTCGTTCCGGCGGCAGCTGGACGTCAACGTGACCGGGCAGCTCGCCGTGACCCAGGCCATGCTGCCGCTGCTGCGCCGGGCGGCCGGCCGGATCGTGATCGTCAGCACCATCGGGGTGCGGTTCAACCCGCCGTTCGCCGGGCCGCTGGACGCGGCCAAGGCCGCGCTGACCGCGCTGGCCGACTCGCTGCGCCAGGAACTCGCGCCGTGGGACATCCGGGTCGTGCTGGTCGAGCCGGCCAGCATCAACAGCGGCGCGGCCGGCAAGGTGTCCCGCGACGCGGCCGCGGCCATGGCCGCGGCCAGCCCGCAGGGCCGCGCCCTGTACCAGGCCACGTTCACCAGCATGCTCGCGGTGATGAACCAGCGTGAGGGGCACGGCAGCCCGCCCGCCGCCGCCGCCGCGACCATCACCCGGGCGCTGACCGTGAGCCGTCCGCGGACCATGTACCTGACCGGCAAGGACTCCCGGCGGCTGGCGCTGCTCAGCCTGCTGCCCACGCCGGTCCTGGACGCGGCCAAGCGGCGTGTGTTCGGGCTGCCCGCCCCCGGCTCGCTGGTGCCCGCAGGCCGTGTCTCGCCCGCGACCAGGTGAGCCAGCCGGGCGCCGTGCACCAGTAACCCGACCCGTTCGGTAGCGTCGGCGCATGGGCAGGGGTCTGGGCACTGGCGCTGACGGCGTGGCCGCCCCGGCCCACAGCAGCGAACCGGTGCGTCGCGCCCGGGCCTCGTTCGTGCTGCGCCGGGCCGGGTCGGCCCCGCTGCTGCCGGCCAGCCTGCTGCTGGCCACGGCAACCTCGGTGCTGGTGACCACCGCCCTGGCCAGCTTCGCCGCCCGGGCGCTGCCTGCCGCGGCCGGCCAGCTGCTGGCCCGCTCCCCGGCCACGACCATCCAGGTCAGCGGGCAGCTCACCGCGGAGCAGGCCAGCGCCGACCAGCCCGTCATCCGCGCCTCGCTGCATTCGGCGCTGGGCGGCGTGCCGTTCACGCTGACCAGCGCCCGCTGGTCAGATCAGCTGGCGCTGCCGCGCACCGGCAGCCGGAACCAGACGCCGCTGATCCAGGCGGCCGCGCTTGATCACGTGCGGGCGCACACCGAGCTGACCGCCGGGCGCTGGCCGGGACCACCGCAGCCGGGTAAGCCCATCGGTGTGCTGCTGCCCGCTGCCACGGCGGCCACCTTGCGGCTGCCGGTCGGTACGGCGCTGACCCTGCGGGACAGCCTGACCGGGGCGACGGCCGCGCTCAGGGTGACCGGCCTGTTCCGGCCGCGCGACCCGGCTGCGCCGTACTGGCGGCTGAGCCTGCTCGGCACCAACGGCCAGCTGGTCCAGGGCACGTTCATCACCTACGGCCCGATGCTGGCCGATCCGGCCGCGCTCGGCCCCGGTGGGCTGCCGGTCAGCGCCGCGTCCTGGCTGGTCACCGTGCATACCGCGAGCATCCCGCCGGGCCAGGCCGGCGGGCTCGGGCGGCGGCTCGGCGCCGCCGTCGCCGCGCTGGCGCGGGCCCAGCGCCTCGGCGGGCTTCAGATCAGCACCGGCCTGCCCCGGGTGCTGGCTGGGCTGGCCAGCAGCCTGGTGGTAGCCAGGTCGCTGCTGCTGATCGGCTCACTCCAGCTGCTGCTGCTGGCTGCCGCGGCCGCGGCGCTGGCCGCCGGGCTGCTGACCGCCCAGCGGGAGGAGGAAACCGCGCTGCTGTCGGCGCGCGGAGTCGCCCGGGCCCAGTTGGTCCGGGCCTCGCTGGCGGAAGCCTGCCTGCTGGCGGTGCTGGGGGCCGCGGCCGGGGTGGTGGCCGGCTGTTACCTTGCGGACCTGCTGATCCCGGTCAGCGGCCTGCCCGTCAGCGGCGGCGCTGGCGACCCGGTCAGCGTGCTGCGCCGTGGCCTGGCCGGCGCGGCCTGGTGGCCCGCCGTGGCCATCATGGTCCTGGTCGTCGTGGTCGTCATGTGGCCCGCGCTGCGCCCGGCCACGCCCGGCGCGGCCCGGTTGCGCCGGGGCCGGCCCGCCGCGCTGGCCAGCGTCGCCCGGGCCGGCCTGGACGTGGCCCTCATCGCCCTGGGCGCGCTGGCTTTCTGGGAGCTGCACAGCTACTCGGCGGTGCCCCGGCTGTCCGGCGGGGGACTCGGCATCGACCCGGTGCTGGCCGTGGCCCCGGCGCTGGCCCTGGCCGGCCTCGCGCTGCTCCCGCTGCGGGCCCTGCCACTGCTGGCCCGGGCCGCGGACCGGCTGAGCGCGCGGGGCCGGGGCCTGGCCGCCGCGCTGGCCAGCTGGCAGGTGAGCAGGCGCCCGGTACGCGCGGGGAGCCCGGTGCTGGTGGTGATCCTGGCCACGGCCATCGGCACCCTGGTGCTGGCCCAGCATCAGAGCTGGCGGCAGTCCCAGCTGGATCAGGCGGCCTTCACCGCCGGGGCCGACGTCCGGGTGGACCTGGCCGCGCCGCTGCCGCTGGGCCGGGGCGGCAGCATCGCCGCGGCCCGCGGGGTGCGCAGCGCAATGCCGGTGGCCACGTTCGACAGCGGCTTCCGGGTCTTCGCGCTGGACGCCCGGCAGGCCGCCCGCACTGTGCTGCTCCGGCCGGATCTGGCCCCGCTGCCCGCCGCGGCGCTGTGGCGGCGGATCACCCCGCCGCCCCCCGTGCCGGGGCTGGCCCTGCCCGGGCAGCCCCGGCAGCTGGCGGTCACCGCGAGGCTGCGGCCACCACCCGGCGGCCATCTCGGTGCGCTGTCGGTGAGCCTGTCGGTGCAGGATGGCTGGGGCATCGTCTACTCGGTCCCGGCTGGGCAGCTGCCCGCCGACGGCCGGGACCACCAGCTGGCCGCGCGGCTGGCCGGCCACCGCGGGCTGCCCCGCTACCCGCTGCGCCTGCTCGGCATGTCGCTCAGCTACCAGCTGCCCGGGTTCCCGGTCGCGCCGCCGCACTCGGTGGCCGAGCGGCACGCCGCAGCGGGCCGGGCCACGCTGAGCATCCGCGCGCTCGCGCCGGCCGCCCCGGCCGCGGGCCGCCCGGCGGCACCGGCCATCCCGGGCGCCGCGCTGGCCCGGTGGCAGGCGGCGGGGTCGTCCGCGGATCTGGCCAACCCCCGGGCCGCGGGTGTCAGGCCGGCCGTGACCAGCTGGCGGCCCAGCGGCGGCACGGCCGTGCTGGGCTTCCGGGTTGGCGCCGGGCATCTCGTGCAGCTCAGCGGCGTGCCGCCGGAGCCCGTGTCCGGCCAGCTGGCGCTGACGGCCGGCGCCCCGGAGGAACCGTTGCCGGCCATCGCCACCCGGGCTTTCTTCGCCTCGGCCGGCGGCCACCTGGGCAAGGTCATCCCGCTGCCGGTCGGCACGGCCAGCGTCCCGGTGCGGCTGGTGGCCGAGATCCGCGCCTTCCCAACCGCGGGCGCGGCCGCGCCCGCCGTGCTCGTGGACCAGTCGTGGCTGCAGCAGATCCTGGCCAGCCAGTCGCAGCCGCCGCTGCCGGTCAGCCAGTGGTGGCTGGCAACCGGGCGCCGCGTCCCGGCCGGGCTGCCCGCGGGGGGCACCGTGATCAGCTCCAGCCAGACCGCGGCCGGGCTGCTGGGTGACCCGCTGCGCAGCGTGCCGCAGCTCGCGCTGCTGGTGATCGTGGCCGCTGCTGCCCTGCTGGCCGGCATCGGGTTCCTGGTCAGCGTGGTGGCCACGGTCCGGGAACGCCGCCTGCAGGACGCGCTGCTGGCCGCGCTCGGCGTGGGCCAGCGCGCCCGCGGCGGCCAGCTGTGCCTGGAGCAGCTGATGCTCAGCCTGCCCGGCGCGGCCGTGGGGGTGGCGATCGGTGCGGCGCTGGCCTGGCTGCTGGTCCCCGCGGTCACGCTGACCAGCGGGGCAACCGCACCGTTCCCGCCGGTGCAGGTGGTGATCCCGGTGGAAACGACGGCACTGCTGGCGCTGGGCATTGCGGCCGTGCCGGTGCTGGCCGCCGCGGTGGCCGGTGCCTTCCGGCCCGACCCCGCGGCCGAGCTGCGCGCCGGGGAGGCCGGGTGACCGCGGCGGGCGGCCGGCCCGGGCCGGCCCGGGCGACGCTGGGTGGCCGGGTCCGGGCCGGCTGGTCCGCGCTGACCGGCACCGGGGCGGCGGCCAGCGCGGCCCTGGCTCTCCTCGTGCTGGTGGGTGTGTTCATCGCGGTCGCGGTGCCCCGGGCCAGCCTGGGTTACCGGACCCAGGTGCTGCAGCGCACGTTCGGTGCCCTGTCATCGTCGGCGACCACGGTGCTGGCCGACTCCGACATCACCGGGCTGCGGCAGAGCTACCTCAGCGCGCCGCAGCTGGCCGCGGCCCGGGGCGAGCTCGCGGCCGGCCTGCGCCGGGCGGGGCTGCCGCTGGCCCCGCCCGCCATGGACTGGTCCGGCATGGTCACCGGGTCGAGCCCGTTCTCGGTGGCCGGCCAGCCACCGGTGCACACCACGGCGCCACCGCAGGTGGAGCTGCTCTACCGCAGCGGGCTGCCCAGCAACGGCCGGCTGGCGTCGGGGCGGTGGCCGTCCAGCGTGCTGATGCACGGTTCGTCCGGGACGTTCCAGGTGGCGGTCACCGCGGCCACCGCGGCCCGGTTCCGGTTGCGGCCCGGGTCCCGGATCCGGGCGTCCGGCCAGGTACTGGCGGTCACCGGGATCATCGCGCCGCGCCGCGCCGGGTCCTCCTTCTGGACCGTTGACCCGCTGGCCGCCGCGCCGCAGCTGACCTACCCCGGCCCGGATGCCGCGCCCTACTGGAGCTCGGGTGCCTTCGTCGGCCCGGCCGAACTGCCCAGCTTGCAGAGCTACCTGGGCTCCGAGCCGGTGCGCGCGCTGTGGAGCTTCCCCCTGGACCTGCGGCACGTCACCGCCGACCAGGCGGCCGGGCTGCTGGGCGCGGTCCAGGCGCTGTCCTACCTGCCCGCGGCCACCTCGCTGAACCTGCGCCTCAGCGCGACCGCGGGTGAGTCCGCCACCATCCAGACCGCGCTCAGCAGCGGCCTGGCCGCCACCTTGCCCCCCTTCGTGGCCACCGACGATGCGGTGCAGCGGGTGCTCTCGCTGCTGTTCGTGAGCCTGGCCGTGATCGCCGCGGTGGTGGTGCTGCTCGGTGCCCGGCTGGTCGCCGAGCACCGGCGCGGCGAGTTCACCATGATGCGGGCGCGCGGCGCGTCGCTGCGCCAGATCGCGCTGGCCGCGCTGGGCGGCGGGGCGGTGGCGGCGGTGCCCGCCGCCGCCGTCGCGGCCGGGGCGGCGGTGGCCGTCACCCCGGGGCCTGCTTCCGTGCTGTCCTGGTGGCTGGCTGGCGCGATCACCGCACTGGCGCTGGCCGCCCCGCCGCTGCTGGCGATGTGGTGGTTCCGTTCCCGCCGCCGCGCCGCGCCGCGCCGGGCCACCACCGCCCGCCGGGCCGCCGTGGCCCGGCGCTGGGTCGCCGATGCCGCGCTGGCCTGCGCGGCAATCGGGGGCCTGGCCGTGCTCCGGCAGCAGGGCCTGCCGCCCGCTGGCCAGCTGGACCTGTTCACCAGCGCCGCGCCGGTGCTGGCCGCGGTGCCGATCGCGCTGCTCGTCGCGCGGGCGGGCCCGCCGCTGCTGGGCCGGCTGGCCCGGCTGGCCACCCGGCGCCGCGGCGTGGTCCTGGTCGTCGGGTTCGCCCGGGGGAGTGCGGCGGCGCAGGCCGGGCTGCTGCCGGTGTTCGCGCTTGTCCTCGCGTTCGCCGTGGTCGCGTTCGCCGGGATGGCCCGCGGTGGCGTGGCCCGCGCCGACGTGTCGGCGTCCTGGCAGGCCGCAGGGGCCCAGGCGGTGGTCACCGCGCCGGAGGCCGGGCCGGGTATCACCCTGGCCGCGCAGCGCCTGATCACCCAGGTTCCGGGCGTCCAGCGCGCGGCGCCGGTCTCGGTGGTCCAGGGCACATCCGGCCAGGGCCTGCAGCTGCCGGTGGTGATCGTCGCCCCGCGGCGGTACGCCGCGCTGACCGCGGCGACCCCGCTGCCCCCGTTCCCGGCCGCGGCGCTGGCCGCGCCGGGCGGCCCCGGCCCGGTGCCGATCCTCATCTCACCCGGGGCC
>Ga0335078_10007556_pt1 | contig 16122 bp, 10 predicted proteins | sample Lox_Sample_32_FD_206711 | JGI IMG/M metagenome (GOLD analysis project Ga0335078, IMG submission 206711) | Soil microbial communities from Loxahatchee National Wildlife Refuge, Florida, United States - Lox_Sample_3.2 | ecosystem: Environmental > Terrestrial > Soil > Wetlands | place: USA...
CGCGGCCAGCGGGAGCGCGATCCAGGCTCTTAACACCGGAACAGCTCCTGCGCGCGAAGCAACCGCTCCACCACTTTCACCCCGTGGCGGCATTCCACCGTGCACACATCGCAATCGGCGCAGCTGGCCGCGACGTGGCCGGGGGCGAGCGCAAGGAAGTGTTCGCGCCCAAGGGCGAATTGGCCATAGCCATCGGCGTAGGTAAGGTAGCGCAGCATGTCTTCGACCGGCAAGCCCTGGCGGCACTGGCCCTGGCAGCTTCCGCACATGCGGCAATAGAGCGGGCTGATGCGCTCCAGATGGGCGGACAGCCGCTTCTCGTCGTCAGCACCGAAAGGCACGGACATGGCCTTGACGTTCTCTTCCAGTTGGTCGATATCCGTCATGCTGGGCACGGTGGTGTGGACGCTGCGGTTGCGAATCACCCACTTCAGAGCCGACAGCATCGCCCCTTCCTGCTTCAACTTTTTGTATTTGGGATCGTCGGGGCTCATGCGTCGAAAACCGCCGGCCATCACCTTCATCGCCACGGTGCCTTTGCCTGCTTTGGCCGCCTGCTCGAGTACGGTGGTGACAATCGGCTCCAGGGTGAAGTTGTACGCGGAAAGTATCACATCCACTTTGGGATGCGCGGCGAGGAAGGGGATCAATTGGGGTTGTCCCGAGTGCGTGCTGACGCCCGCAAACCGGATTTTGCCCGCTCGCTTGGCGGTTTGCTGCGCCTCGATCAACTCGTCGGTGATATCTTCCCGGCGCTGCTTGGCATGCAGGTACCAGATGTCGAGATGATCGGTCCCGAGCTCCTTGAGGCTGGTATCGAGTTGTTCGAGCGCCTCGGCGCGGGTGTGCGCGCCGGTTTTGCTGGACAGTGTGATGCGATTGCGCTTCCCCTTGAGCGCGGCTCCCACCATGCGTTCATTGTTGCCGTTCTGGTAAACGCGCGCGGTATCGAAATAGGTGATGCCCATGTCTGCGGCACGCTCGATGACGCTGCCGTCGGAAGTGATCATGCAGCCAAAACCGACGCTGGTCACTTTGAGGCCGGTCGTTCCCAGAATGCGGTATTCAAAAGCCGGCGCGCCGGAGCTGGCGTGCGGCTGCTGCTGCGGGTCCGGCTCGGCGGAGTGCGCGGCGGAAGCCACGGCGGGCAAAGCAAGCCCGGCGGCGAGAAAATTGCGGCGCGAAGGAATGCGATTCATGAGCATCTCCAAAACACGATTACGAGATGTTAATATCCTATTGTATTTCAGAGTGGAGGTCTACCCCCATGCGTTTCACCCGCCGCACCATGCTGCAACTCACCACTTTTGCCCCGGCCCTACGGCCGCTGTTTGGGCAGGCGCAGACGCTTCCGCGCCAAGCGGTTGCGCTGATCCAAGGCAACGACCGCCGCAAGAATATCGCCGCGGCGCTCGAGGCGATTGACGATCAGATCGGTCCGGCTCTGCGCGCGAAGAAGTATGTGGTCATCAAGCCCAATTTCGTATCCACCACGAACCAGCTCGCCGCCACGCATGCGAACGCCATTCACGGCATCCTGGATTACCTGGCGCCGCGTTTCAAGGGGCCGGTGATGGTGGCGGAGGCTTCGGCGGGAGACACGATGGAGGCGTTCGAAGAGTTCCGCTACCGGGAGATCGTGAAGGAACACCGTGCCCAGCGCGTGGAACTGGTCGATCTGAACCGCGAAGCCAGGTATGTGACGGTTCCGCTGATCGATTACGATCTGCACGCCAAGGCGGCGCGCCTGGGCGCGCGGCTGATGGACCCGGACGCCTTTGTCTTCTGCGCCGCGATGCTGAAGACGCACAACACCGTCGTGGCAACGCTTTCGGTGAAGAACATGGCGTTGGGCGCGCCGCTGCACAGCGCACCGGGCGTGACTCCGCAATGGAACGACAAGCGCGTGACGCACAACGGGCTGCGCCAGACGCACTACAATATTTTCCTGACCGCGCAGGCGATGAAGCCGTTCTGGGGCGCGGCCGTGATCGACGGCTACGAGGGCATGGAAGGCAACGGCCCCTCGTCCGGAACGCCGGTGGCCTCGCGCCTGGCCATCGCCTCGCGCGACTACATCGCGGCCGACCGGGTGGGCCTGGAAGTCATGAGCATCAATCCGAAGTGGCCCGGCTATCTGAATTATTGCGGCGACCTGGGCATCGGCCAGTTCGACCTGGGCAAGATCGACATCCGGGGCGCGAAATTGGAAGCGGTGCGCAGGAAATACCGGCTGCACATCGACATCGAGCGCGAGTTGGAGTGGATGGGTCCGATGGAAGAGTTGCCCCGCGTGGTTGGGTAGCCCAGCGGACAATCACTTTCGGCTCAACGGGTTAAAGCGGGATCCACCTGCGTGAGTGTACGAAAGATACCCTTTGCCGGCGGTGCCTCCCGTCTCATCCCATAGTAGAGTGGGCTCGATCTGCAAGCGCGCCCGGCGAACGGAGGATTGCCGGGCGCGCGCTGGCGAGGGGAAGAAATGACAGACTACGCCGTCCTGAAGGCACAGCTCCGTGGCGAGCTGATTCAACCGGGTGACACGAATTACCATGACGCCCGAAAGTTGTACAACGCGATGATCGACAAGAAGCCGGCGGCAATCGCCCGCTGCGTCGACGCTGCCGACGTCATGGCGTGCGTGAACTTCGCGCGCTCCAATGGAACCCTGCTGGCGGTTCGCGGCGGCGGGCACAACGGCCCCGGGCTGGGGAGCTGCGACGGCGGGCTCGTGATCGACTTGTCGGGCATGCGCGGCGTGCGGGTGGACCCGGCAGCTAAGACAGCGCAGGTGGCCGGTGGATGCGTTTGGGGCGACGTGGACCATGCGACGCATCCCTTCGGCCTGGCCGCTCCGAGCGGCATTATTTCGACCACCGGCGTCGGCGGCTTGACTCTCGGCGGCGGGATTGGCCACCTGTCCCGCTATTGCGGTCTGACGATCGACAACTTGCTCTCTGTCGACATGGTGCTCGCGGACGGGACTTTTGTGACTGCCGATCAGAACCGGAACCAGGACCTTTTCTGGGCGGTGCGCGGCGGCGGCGGTAATTTCGGAGTGGTCACCTCATTCACATTCCGCTTGCATCCGGTGAGCACTGTTTATGCGGGCCCGATTTTTTATGCGGTGGAAGACGCACCAGCCGTAATGAAGGCCTACGAGCAGTTCATCACCGCGGCGCCGGAAGAGATCAACGGCTTCTTTGCGTTTCTGGTGGTTCCTCCGGTGCCCCTATTCCCGGAAGAGCTGCATATGCGAACCGTTTGCGGTGTGATCTGGTGCTCGACCGCGAGCCCGGAGCGGACGGCCGAACTGCTGAAGCCGGCGGAGAGCTGGGCCAAGCCTTTGCTGGTGGGCGTCGGCCCGGTGCCGTTTCCGGCGTTGCAGAGCCTGTTCGACGGGCTGTACACCCCGGGGCTCCAATGGTACTGGAAGGCGGACTTTGTCGACCATCTCACCGACGAATCCATCGCGCTGCACCTGATGTACGGCTCTCACCTGCCTTCGATGTTTTCGACCATGCACCTGTATCCGATCAACGGGGCGGTGCACAAGGTGGGAAGCGGCGACATGGCGTTCAGTTACCGGAAGGCGAAATGGGCGGCAGTAATCGTCGGCGTCGATCCCGATCCCGCGAACAAAGAGAAGATTACCAACTGGGCCAGGGCCTATTGGGACGCAGTGCACCCGTTTGCCGCGCCCGGGGCCTACGTCAACTTCATGATGGAGGAAGGGACAGCCCGCATCGAGGCGACCTATGGCGCTAATTATGCCCGCTTGCAGGCCGTCAAAGCCAAGTATGATCCCGGGAATCTGTTTCACGTGAATCAGAATATTGCGCCGAAAGGGTAGGACAGACGCTCGGGTTAGCCGGCCGGCGAACTCAGTCGCGGCGCTCAGCTCACTTCGCAGCGCTGCGCATGGCCAGCTTCCGTGTCGTAGATGACATAAGTGGATGCAGCGTCGGTGCGGGTGCCGTCGCTGGCGAAGCTTGCGCCCATGACAGCGCCGGGATTGATGGCGAGCGTGGGGCCAATGCGACTGACGTCATACACGTGGTTGTGGCCGTAGCAGACCACGTCGTATTCGCCGGAGGCGGCGATGGCTCGCGCAATGTTGTCGTAGTGGTTGGCAGCGATCCGCTTGCCAGCGAAATCGGCGCGCAGCAGTTCGCCGTGGATCTTGATCTGTGGATAGCGGGCCGCGTTCGCGGTGATGCGGAACAGATCGCCGTCGTTGTTGCCGAAGATGACGTGGACGGCGCCGGCAAACCCGCGGCCCAACTGATGCACGATGAACGGCGAGCAGAGGTCGCCACAGCAGATCATGGCGTCGGCGCAGCCGCGCAGCTGATCGAGCGCGGCGGCCAGCTTCCACACGTTGTCGTGGATGTCGGAGAGAATCGCAAGGCGCATTTCGGGGACCTGTTCCGTATCAAATGTACCATCCGCTCCCTGCGGCCGCGGCTCCGATTCGCCTCGGGAGCCCCGACCGCGCCAGCTCATTCCCCGTTCCGCAATTTGGCCGCGAACTTCTCGCGGAACTTGCGCACCTTGGGAGCCACCACCACCGCACAATAAGGCTGGCTCTGGTGGTTGCGAAAATAATCCTGGTGATAGTTCTCGGCGCGGTAAAAGGTCTCGGCGGCGCGCACTTCGGTAACAATGGGCGCGGGCCAGATCTGCTGTGCATTCAGTTCACGAATGGTCTGCTCGGCCGCCTGATGCTGCTCCTCTCCCTGATAGAAGATGACCGAACGGTACTGAACGCCCACATCGTTCCCCTGGCGGTCGCGAGACGTCGGATCGTGAATCGCGAAGAAGACTTTCAGGATGTCGCGGAAGCTCGAAATTGCGGGTTCGAATTTCACCTGGATGACTTCCACGTGGCCCGTTGAACCGGAGCAGACCTGCTCATAAGTGGGGTTCGCGAGGTGCCCGCCCATATAACCGGACTCCACGGTGAGCACGCCTTGCATCTGTTGGTACACGGCCTCCAGGCACCAGAAGCACCCTCCGCCCAATGTTGCCGTCTCTTCGATTGCCATGCTTTTCAGATTACGCCATCGGCGTCATGCCCTCAAAAGCAAACGGCATCGTTTACTGCGCAAGCAAACGCAGGGCGCGGTTACCGCAACTTGGGCTGAGCCGCGGGTTTTACAATGATGAGAGGCAGGAAAATGGGTAAGGGACTGTCGGCTGTGCTCTTGTCCGCTCTGATGGCACTGTGGGTTTCGCTGTGCACCGCTGGCGGCAGGGCAGCCGATCCGGCCCACAGTTTCCTCACGGCCATGCCGAACAGCGAGCGCATCGAGCATGCGCTGAACCGGCTGACCTTCGGCCCGCGGCCCGGTGATGCGGAGCACGTCCGGTCGATCGGACTCAAGGCGTGGATCGAGCTCGAACTGCACCCCGAGCGCATTCCCGAGAACCCCATCCTCGCCGAAAGGCTCAGGCTGCTCGACTCACTTGACATGAACCATGAGGAGCTGATTCGGAACTACCCGGACCCGCCCATGGTGAAGCAGATGATGAATGGGCAACTGGCGTTCCCAACCGATCCCGACCGGCTGATGATGGTCCGCAAGCTGATCTCGCGTATGGACGCGAAATCAGGGCAGGCTGCGCGGTCCGACATGTCGCCGGATGAGAAACTGATGGACGAAGGTCTGACCCCGGCCGAAGTGCGCGCGCTGCGCAGCGGCCCGCCGCGCAGCCGCCTGGCGGCGCTCGTTGCCATGCCGCGGGAGAAACAGGACGACGTGCTGGGGGCAATGGACGAGGGAGCGCGCCAGGCTCTCTTCGCGGTGGCACCGCCTGAATTGCGGCGCCGGATCGAGATGGCCGGCGGACCGGCGCAGGTGGTGGCGCGCGACCTGAGCGAAGCCAAGGTGCTGCGCGCGATTTACAGCAACCGGCAATTAGCCGAGGTGTTGGACGATTTCTGGTTCAATCATTTCAACGTCTACCTCGAGAAGGGCGCGGACCATTTCCTGGTGACCGAATATGAGCACGACGCGATCCGCCCCCACGTGTTGGGCAAGTTCCGCGATCTGCTCGAGGCCACCGCGAAAAGCCCGGCAATGCTGTTCTACCTGGATAACTGGGAATCTGCAGCGGTTTGGCCGGCGCCGGGAAGCGGCAGCCCACCGCGGCGCGGTCTTAATGAGAACTACGGGCGGGAGTTGATGGAGCTGCACACGCTCGGCGTGAACGGCGGGTACACGCAGAAGGACGTCACCGAAGTGGCGCGCTGTTTCACCGGTTGGAGCATCGACCAGCCGCAACGGAAAGGCAAGTTCGTCTTCAACGCCCGCTACCACGACAACGGGCCAAAGACCGTGCTGGGCGTGAGAATTCCGCCGGGCGGAGGCGAGAAAGACGGCGAGATGGTGCTCAACATTCTGGCGCGCCATCCGTCCACGGCGCATTTCATTTCGCGCCAGCTGGCCATGCGCTTCGTGGCCGACGATCCGCCGGCGTCGCTGGTGGATCGCATGGCCGAGCGTTATCTGAAATCGGATGGCGACATTCGCGCGGTGCTCGAAACCATGTTTCGCTCCAGGGAATTCTGGTCGGCCGGCGCGTACCGGTCAAAGATGAAGTCGCCGCTTGAAATGGCGGTCAGCGCGGTGCGCGCGGCTTCGGGCGATGTGGACTTCGCTTCCGCGCTGGTCAACCAGGTGGGCCAGATGGGCGAGCCGCTGTATCGCAAGATCGAGCCTACCGGCTACTCGAATGCGAGCCAGGAATGGTTGAACACGGCGGGCCTGATGGGACGAATGAACTTCGCCTTGCAACTGGCCGACAACCACTTACCGGGCGTGAAAGTGGATGGCGCCCAGGGGGTGGTGCTCGGTTCGCCGGAGTTTCAGAAGAGGTAGAGGCGCGAGAGGATGATCGCCGCCGATGACATCGGCCGACGCAGAAAAAAGCAGAACTATGAAAATTTTAGTGGCCTGTCTTGAGGAGGCGACGTCTTCACTGCTTCTGATGAGGGAATCTGAATGAGCACACGGCGCATCTTTCTCCGCAATTCGGCGTTGGCTATGGTGGGTGCGGGCAGCGCGCCTCTTTGGCTGCAACGCGCACTGTACGCCAGCCCCGCTGCGGCCGGCAAGAAGATCCTGGTGGCGATTTTCCAGCGCGGCGCGGCCGACGGTCTGAACGTCGTGGTGCCCCACGGCGAGCGGGCGTATTACGAAATGCGGCCGACAATTGCCGTGCCGCGTCCCTCGGCAGGCAGCCCCGATGCCGCGCTTGACCTCGATGGATTCTTCGGGCTGCACCCGTCGCTGGCGCCGCTCAAGCCGCTGTTCGACGCGGGTCATCTGGCGATCGTCCATGCGGCCGGCTCGCCCGATCCGACGCGCTCGCACTTTGACGCGCAGGATTACATGGAATCGGGCACGCCTGGCTACAAGGCTACGCCGAGCGGCTGGATGAATCGCGCGCTGCCAGAGGGCGCGGGCAAAGTTTCGCCGGTGAGGGCAGTGGCGCTGGGGCCGGTCCTGCCGCGTTCGCTCGAAGGCCCCGAACCGGCCGTGGCGCTGGCGAGTATCGGCAGTTTCCAGGTGCGCAACGAGGATGCCGCGCGGCAATTCGAACAGATGTACACCGAGTCGGCCGACGCGTCCCTGGCCGCAACCGGCCGCGAGACTTTCGAAGCGATGAAGCTGCTCGCGTCCATCGAGCGGCAGCATTACGCCCCGGCCCCGGGCGCCAGCTACCCGCACGGCCACCTGGGCGACAGCCTGCGGCAGATCGCGCAGATCATCAAGGCAGGCGCCGGAATGGAGATGGCGTTCGCCGATGTGGGCGGCTGGGATCATCACGTCAACGAAACCGGCGCGCGCGCCAGCGAGGGGCAGCTCGCCAACCTGCTGCGGGAATACGGCCAGGCACTGGCCGCCTTCTGGCAGGACCTGGGCGACTGTATGGCCGATGTAGCGCTGGTGACGATGAGCGAGTTCGGCCGCACCGCGCGCGAGAACGGCGATCGCGGCACCGATCATGGCCATGCCAATTGCATGTTCGTGATGGGCGGGGCGGTGAAAGGCGGCAGAGTGTACGGCCGCTGGCCGGGCCTTGCAAAAGAGCAGCTCAACGAAGGCCGCGACCTGGCCCTCACCACCGATTTCCGCGACGTGTTGGGCGAGCTGGTGGCGCGCCACATGGCGAACCCCTCACTCGAGACCATTTTCCCCGGCTACAGGCCGAAGTTCCCGGGGCTGGTGTAACGAGCAACTGTCTTGTCGAAGGCGCGCTGATTCAGCTGGACCCGGGCGGCTGGCTCGATATCAGACCGGCAAGCGACGCTGCTTTTGCGCTGCTACACTGAGAAGTTCACGCGTTCCCCCGTGCGATGAGCGCGATCACCTGATGTCGCGCACCCCCCGTTGAGATTTCCGGCGCCGTGGCATCGGTCTGCCACAATGGAGATCAGATGCCGCACACCAAGATCGTCGCCACGCTCGGGCCGTCTACGGACGCGCCGGGCGTATTACGCCAGTTGCTGGCGGCGCGCGTCAGCGTGTTTCGGCTGAACGCATCGCACGGTGACCCCGAACAGAACGCGGCACGCATCGCCGCCGTGCGCTGCGCAGCCGCGCAGGCCAAAACGCATGCCGGCGTGCTGCTCGACCTGCAGGGACCCAAGATCCGTCTCGGCCGCTTTGAAAATGGGGGCTGCATGCTGCAGGAAGGCTGCGCATTCGAGATCACCACCCACCCGGTGATGGGCTGCGCGGAGCGCGCCTCCACCGGCTACGCAAACTTCGCGCGCGACGTGAGGCCCGGTGACCGCATTCTTTTGGCCGATGGCGCCGTGGAGCTGCGGGCGGTGGAGTGCGATGACGTGGTGGTGCATACCGAGGTGGTGAACGGCGGGCCGGTGGGAGATCACAAAGGGATTAACCTTCCCGGAGTGCGGGTGAGCATTCCGTCGTTAACCGACAAAGACCTGGCGGATCTTCAATTCGGCCTCGATGCCGGCGTGGATTTTGTCGCGCTTTCCTTCGTGCGCAATGCCGGCGATGTGACCGAATTGCGGGAACGACTCTGCGGGCGGCCGGTTTCCCTGGTGGCTAAGATCGAGAAGCCGGAGGCCTGGGACAACATCGAAACCATTCTGGACGTCACGGACGGGGTGATGGTGGCGCGCGGCGATCTGGGCGTGGAGACGGCGCTCGAGCGCGTGCCGCGCATTCAGAAATCCATCATCCGGCGGGCGCGCCGCAAGGGACGCTACGTGATTACCGCGACGCAGATGCTCGAGTCGATGGTGGAACACGCGTCGCCCACCCGCGCGGAAGTGAGCGACGTCGCCAACGCCATTTACGACGGAACCGATGCGGTGATGCTTTCCGCGGAGACTGCCACGGGCAAGTACCCGGTGGAGGCAGTGAAGATGATGGCGCGCATTGCACTCGAATCGGAAACCGCCGTCCGCAACCGCGGCTTTCAGGAGCCGGCGCACTGGTCGGGCGCCACCAACGCCGAAGTGCTGGCGGACGCGGCGTACCGCGCGGCGCGGGATTCCGGCGCGGAAGCCATCGTGGTCTTCACCACCACCGGCTCCAGCGCGCGTCTGGTTTCGCGCTACCGTCCGCCGGTTCGCATCTTCGGCATCACCCCGCACGAAGATGCGGCGCGTCGGCTTTCGATTAACTTCGGAGTGACCCCGGTGCTGGCTCCGCAGGTCACCAACACGGACGAGATGCTGGAGCAGATGGACCGCGTGATGACCGAAGGCGGCCATCTCAAAACCGGGCAACTGGTGGTTTTTCTCGCCGGCCAGCCAGTGGGCCGCCCAGGCACCACCAACCTGATGAAGATGCACCGCGTCGGCATCGGGTGAACGGTGGCGCGCGCCCCGCGTCAACGCCGCTGCTGCGAATAAAGCCGTACTGTAGAGGTCGCCTTGCCGGCCAGCGGGTCGGCAGCCATCGCGAACGCGCCGTTTTGGCGGGTGGCTTCCACCGCATGCAGCACATTGTCCGATGGCAGGCACACCAAACCCCGCGCGGCTTGGGTGTGCGAAGCATAGACCACCATATCGAGTTTCGTCCAATCGAGCGACGCAGTGGATTGCGCCGGCTCAATCTGCGGAATGACGGCGCCGTCGCGCACCAGCATCACAACGGGAATGCTTCCGGCTTCGATTCTGTGCCACCCGCCGGAGTACTGCTTGCCGGTCTGGTAGTCGATCCACTCGCCGGCGGGCAGGTACACGTCGCGGCCGGTCGTGTTTGCTTCGAGCAGCGGGGCAACCAGGATGTCGGAACCGAAGAGATACTCGTCGTCGATCTGCCAGGCTCCCGGATCGTTCGGATACTCGATGAATAGGGCTCGCACCATGGGAAGGCCGCGCTCGCTCGCCTGCTTGGCCTGGGCGTAGATATAGGGCATCAGGCGATATTTCATTTCGTCGGCGCGGCGGAACAAGTCCAGGAAGGCAGGGCTGTATTCCCACGGTTCCTTGGGCGGCGCGCCGTGGCAGCGGCTGTGCGAAGTCAGCATGCCGAATGGAAGCCAGCGGCGATACAGCTCTTCGGGCGTTTTCGCGGTGAAGCCGCCGATGTCGTGGCTCCAGAACGTGAAGCCGCTGAGCCCGAATGAAAGCCCGCCTCGCAACTCGGCCGCCATGCCCGTGTCGGTGTTGCCGGCATCGCCGCCCCAATGCAGTGGGTAGCGCTGGCTGCCGGCCCAGGCGCTGCGCGCCCAGATGATGTTTTCGCCAGTGACCTTGCGCGTGATATCGGCAACGGCTTTGTTGTAGCGCAGCGGGTAGAGATTGTGTTCGTAAAAGCCGGTGCGGCCGTTGGCGTAAACACCGGTGAGCGGCGCAGCCTCGCCGAAATCCACCTTGATCGCCCCCACGCCCATTTTCAGCAGGCTGGCTATCTTGTCCTGGTACCATGCCACCGTGGCGGGATTGGTGAAATCGAGCACGGCATCCTCATACGGCAGGTTGCCCTTCGCGTCTTTCACGGCGAGACCCTTGGCCAGGATTTCGGGAAACAGCGAATTCTTGGGCACAAAGTAAGGAAGCTGCCAGAGCGAGATGTGGAAGCCCTCGCGCTTCAGGTCGGCAATCATCTTCTCGGGTGTCGGAAAGCGCGTGGTGGAGAATTTATAGTCGCAGCGCCAGTCAGTTTCGAACCAGCCGGTGTCGATATGAATGACGTCGTCGGGAATGCGATATTGACGCAGCTTGGCTGCCACGGCGCGCACTTCGGCTTCGGAAAAATAGCTGATGCGGCTCATCCACAAGCCGAACGACCAGAGCGGCGGCATGGCGGCTTTGCCGGTGATGTTGGTGTATTCGTCGAGGATCTCCTTGGGCGAGCCGAGGAAGACGAACAGGTCGAGCGCATCGTCGCCCACGAGCAGTTGGTCCGAGAAGCCGTACGAAGCGCCGAAATCGAATGTGGCCGGCGCCGAGGTGTGGACGAACATGCCATAGCCGCGGCTGCTCATGAAAAATGGGATCGGCTTATACATGCGGCCGCTCTCGACGCCGTTGGCATCGTTGGCCCAGAGAATAACCTTCTGGCCGCGCTTGTCCAGCCGCGTGAAGGATTCGCCGCAGCCGAACAGCTTTTCATCGGGCGACAGCGAAAACACGGCGGCGATGCTGCGCGAGTAATCGGAGGGCCGCCGGATGAAAGAAAAGGGCAGCGCCGGGTCGAGCGAAGTGGCGAAGTCGGAGGTGTGCTGCGTCTTGGTGAGCAGGCGACCCGTCGCGTCGCGAAACTCGATGTGCCAGGGGTTTTCGAGGATGGTCACCGAACCGGCCGCGCTCGAGTACCGGTAGCCGCCGGCCACCTTTTCCATCTTCCACGAATTGTCATGCGGCGGCTCACCAGCCAGCATCGGCGACGGCGCGTCGGGCGCGACTTCGACGCCGGTCCGGATGCGAATGCGCACCGTGCGCGGCGAGACGAACTGGATGGAAAAAGGCAGTGAGGGGTTGACGGCGTACTCGCGCTGCGGGAAGGTGAGACCATCGAACGGCTGCAGCACCGGCTCCATATTGTTGAACGCGATGCGCGGGTAAAGCTGGTTGCGCACCCAGGTGAGCGAGCCCGTGCCGGCCGCCGGGTCGAACGCGGTGAGGCGGTCGGCCAGAAAATAAGTGCTGGTGAAATCGTGGAAGTCGGCGCTGATATCCACCAGGTCGTTCAGCAGGCCGGGCGGTTGATTGGCGGACGCGGCGAAAAGCGCGGGAACGGCAAGCAAACAAGCGCAAAATCGGATCACGGATTCTCCTTTTGGAAGCGACCAGTCTATCAGGGCGCGCGCTGCGAAGAAGCGGGACCGACCATCGCCGCCCCCGGTCCGAGATGCCTCACCGTGACACGAACGCTGGCAGGCGGCGCAGAAAAGCGTCGCCGGCGCCACGTCCTCCGTCTTACCCCCGGAAATACAGGTATGAAGCGAGGATGCAGCAAAGCACCAGGCAAGAGGCGGCGACTTCCTTCCAGCTCCAGCCGGCGCGCGTGTGCGCCAGGTCTTCGGCGGTCGTAGTGGCGAAAGTAAGGCTCTGAATGCGCCCGTACTCCGGCTCCGCGGTCATGTGGCTCACCACCACCATGACCACCGCCGAAACGATCGTGATCAGCACGCTGAAGTACTGGAAGTAGATGTTGTTGATAACCCAGAGAAACGATCCTTGGGCGTATCCGTCTTTCAGCCCGGCCAGGCCGAGCGTGACCGGAGTATCCACACACATGCGGAAGATGCCGAGCACGAAGCCCACCACCAGCGCCCAGAATGCTCCTTGCGCATTCAGGCGTTTGAAGAAGACCCCGAAGAAGAAGACCACGAAGATGGGCGGCGCCAGGTAGCCTTGCACGGATTGCAAGTAGTTGTAGAGGCCCGAGGCACCCTTGATGACCGGGATCCACGCCAGCGCGATCACCACCATCACCGCGGTGGCGATGCGGCCGGTGCGCACCACCTGGTGCTCGGAGGCGGCCGGCTTCCACTTCTGGTACAGGTCCACCGTGAACAGCGTGGAGCAGGCGTTGAATACGCCGGCGAGCGATCCCATCAGGGCTGAAAGCAGGCCAGCCACCACGATGCCGCGCAGCCCGGGGGGCAGCAGGTACTCCACCAGCATGGGAAACGACCCTTGCGCGACCGAAGGAATCGCGTTGCCGTCGGGGCCGATCATGGGCGCCAACTCGGGAATCTTGCCGCTCTTGGCCAGCGCATAACACACCAGGCCGGGAACGATGAACAGGTAGACCGGGGCCAGTTTCAAGAACGACGCGAAGATGCTGCCGCGGCGTGCGGTGGTTTCATCCGGAGCGCCCAACGCGCGCTGCACAATATATTGATCCGTGCACCAATACCACATGCCGATAATGGGGGCGCAGAAGAGCATGCCGAGCCAGGGAAAGTTGTCGTTGAAATACCATGCCTGTTTGACGATGTGGCCGGCGCTCTTGACGATCACCGGCGCCCACGTTCCCGTCTGGCCGTGCGGTATCAGCGGCTTCCAGAGATTGAACATGTCGGACCCGCAGATGTGGCGCAGCTCGCCCCAGCCGCCCAGCTTGACCACGCCATAGATCGTCAGCAGGGCCGAGCCGCAGATGAGGACGATGACCTGCACCGCGTCGTTATAAGCCACGGCGCGCATACCACCGAGCATCGTGTACAACCCGGTGAGCAAAATCACCAGCACGGAGCCAATCCAGAAGCTGTCGATATCGAGGCCGCCGACGCTGATTCGCACCTCGGGGAAAAGAGTGCTGAACACCACGCCTCCCGCGAATATGCCGACGGCGATCTTCGAGACGATGAAGGTGATGATCGAGACGATCGAAAGCACGTAGCGCGAGTTGACGCTGAAGCGCCGCTCGAGAAACTCGGGCATGGTAAAAACCTTCGAGCGCATGTAGAACGGCACGAATACCCATCCCAGCAGGAGCAGGCACCACGCGTGCAATTCATAGTGCGCCATCGCGACGCCGCTGGTGGCGCCGGAGCCGGCGAGTCCCACCACGTGCTCCGAGCCGATGTTGGACGCAAAAATCGAAGCGCCGATCACCCACCATCCGAGGTTGCGTCCGGCCAAGAAATAATCGGTCGCGGAATCCTTTCCTTTGCGGACCACCCAGGTGGCCACGCCAAGCAGAATGCCAAAGTAAGCCGCGATCACCATCCAGTCGATTGCGGTTATCCGAGTGGTGAGAGCGAGCAACGCGAGGTGAGGAGTCATGAATTATCCTTTTGCGGGAACAAACTGATAGATTAAATCAAATCGGATGTCAAAGGGGCAAAAGCCCTGGGAGCGGCTCAGACTGCGGTTAAAATGGAGGAATCATGGGAAAATGGCGCGGCCGGCGGCAAGCCGCATTCTGGGCGGTAACGCTGGTGACGGGCGCGGCGCCGCTGGCTGGGCAGACCACGGCCACGCTGCGGCAGGCGGCCTCAGCGCGCGGGATTCCCATTGGCGCCGCGGCCGGAGACGGCGAACTCTCGCCCGATTGGATAACGATTCCGCAATATGCCAGCTTGCTTTCCACGCAATATGACATGCTGGAGCCGGGGAACGCGATGAAGTGGTGGGCGACGCAGCCTACCTCGTCAACCTCGTATGACTTCACGTCCGCGGACACGCTGGTCGCATTCGCGCAGGCCAACGGGATGCGCGTGCGGGGCCATAATCTTTGCTGGTACTCCGACAATCCGCAATGGCTCACGTCATACGCGGCTGCTCCCACCACGACCGCGGCGGGCATGGCTACGCTGCTCGAGAACCACATTACCAAAGAGGTATCGCGCTACGCCGGGCAGGTGTTCGCCTGGGACGTGGTGAACGAGGCATTCAGCGATTCCTCGCAAACGACCCTGCGGGACTCGATTTGGTATAACCAGCCGGGCATCGGGCTGGGCACCGGCAGCGGCGCCGCTGCCGACACCGGGTACATCGAGCAGGCCTTCCGTTGGGCGCACGCGGCCGATCCCAACGCGCTCCTTTTTTATAATGACTACAACATCGAGGGGCCCGGCGCCAAATTCAACGCCGTGCTGGATATGGTCACCGATTTTGTCAACCGCGGGGTGCCCATCAACGGCGTCGGCTTCGAAATGCACCTCGAGCTCGGCAGCTATCCGGGCGCGCAGGGCCTGACGCAGAACATGCAGCAACTGGCGGCGCTGGGCATTCAGGTACACATCACCGAAATGGATGTGCGACTGCCGGTGGATTCGAACGGCGAAGCTACCGAGGACGACTTAAACAGTCAGGCGCAAATCTATCAATACGTGATGGACGTCTGCCTCAAGCAGCCCAATTGCACCGCGTTCCAGGTATGGGGCGTCTCTTACAACGATTCGTGGATTCCCGGCACCTTCCCCGGTTATGGCGCGGCGCTGCCATTCGATTCCAACTATAAGCCCACCGCGGCGTTCGACTCACTGCTCAGCGAATTGCAAACCACAGTCCCACCGATCCATCAGAATTACGTGGTGAACTCGGCGAGTTATCAAAGCTCGGCGGTGGCGCCGGGGGAACTGGTGACGATTTATGGCGCGAGCGCGGGCCCGGCAAGCGGAGTAAGCGGCCAGTTGGATGCAAGCGGGAAGTTCCCGACGAGCCTGGGCGGCGTCCAGGTGCTGTTTGGCAGCACGCCGGCACCGCTACTCTACGCGGGGCCTGGTCAGGTGAACGCGAGTGTGCCCTTCGAGGTAGCGGGTGAACCATACACGGTAATGCAATATCAGTACAACGTCCCCATGACCGGGCTCTCTCTCATCAACCCCGTGACCTTGCCCGTGACCAGCGCGGCGCCGGCAGTCTTCTCCCTCGCCGAGAACGGCGGCGGGCCGGGCGCTATTTTGAACCAGGATTACTCGGTCAACGGCGCATCCAATCCGGCGGCGGCTGGAACCGAAATTCAAATATTCGGTACCGGCGGCGGCGCGGTGGAAGGAGGCGCGACGGATGGCGCGACGTGGCCGGCCGGGTTGGGGAGCTTCATCACACAACCCATCACGGCGACGATCGGAGGGATGACGGCGACCGTCGATTATGCCGGGCCGGCTCCTTATCTGGTGAATGGCGCGATGCAGGTGAATCTGACCGTTCCATCGGGCCTGACGACA
>Ga0335078_10007557_pt1 | contig 16121 bp, 14 predicted proteins | sample Lox_Sample_32_FD_206711 | JGI IMG/M metagenome (GOLD analysis project Ga0335078, IMG submission 206711) | Soil microbial communities from Loxahatchee National Wildlife Refuge, Florida, United States - Lox_Sample_3.2 | ecosystem: Environmental > Terrestrial > Soil > Wetlands | place: USA...
GCCTGCGCAACGTACGGTCTTGGTCTTCAGGTCCACCTTCTGCGGGTGCACCTCGATGCCGGCCTCGTGCGCGACGATATGCGGCGACAATGAGCACGATCCGGTCGCATAGAAAAGCTTCATGGACGATCTCCCATGTCCGAAAATATCCCATCGGCCTTTGACCCGCCAGACCCAGGAACCCTCCATGAACTCCCCCGACCCGCGCTACATCACTCTGCAACTGGCCACCGGCTACTGGGACTCGCGCTGCCTGCACGTCATCGCCGCCCTCGGTGTCGCGGATCATATCGGCGATGGGACCCAAGATGCCGAAGGGCTTGCCAAGGCCGTCGGCGCGCATCCCCAGGCGCTGGCGCGCGTGCTGCGCGCGCTCGCCGCCCACGGGGTGTTCGAGGAGGCCGGCGGAGGCTTCCGCCACACCGCGGCCTCGAGGCTGCTGCGCACCGATCACCCGCAGTCGGTGCGGGCGTTCGTCGGCATGATGGGGATGGCCGTCCATTGGGAGGCGTACGGCAAGCTCGAGCATTCGGTGCGCACCGGCGAGTCGGCCATGAGCTGCATCACGCCCGGCGGCACCTTTGAATACTTCGCGACTCACCCCGAGGAGGCACGTCTTTTCGACGACGCGATGACCGCCAAGTCTCACGAGCAGATCAAGAGCGTGCTCGCGGTGTACGACTTCTCGGCGTTCGAGTCCGTTGCCGACATCGGCGGTGGCCGCGGTCATCTGCTGCGCGCGGTGCTCGCGCAGAATCCGGCCATGACCGGCGTGCTGTTCGATCTCCCCCATGTCATCGAAGCGCTCGCCTCCGCGCCACCGGTTGAGCGGCTGACGCTGCGCTCCGGGAGCTTCTTCACCGATGCCCTGCCGGCCTGCGAGGGCTACCTCCTGATGAGCGTCATCCACGACTGGGGCGACGCCGAGGCGACGGCGATCCTCGGCGCGGTGCGGCGGGCCGCGCCGGCGCACGCCAAGGTCCTGCTGCTCGAGATGTTGCTGCCCGATGCTCCGGGTCCGCATCCGGCGAAGTCCCTGGATGTGGAGATGCTGGTGATGACGAGCGGGGGACGCGAGCGCAGCCGCGCGCAATACGAGCGCCTGTTCGAATCCGCCGGGATGCGCCTCGCGCGAGTGATTCCCACCCGCTCTCCAACCGTAATTCTGGAGGCCGTGCTCGCCTGATCGCGAGCGGGCGCCGCGACGCTCAGCGGCCCCAGAGCCGAGCGCTCGCGATCCGCGCTCCTTCCACCAGCGCGGCCAGCTTCAGGTACGCGATGTCAGGCTCCACCGGTCCGAAGCCGGCGAAGGTGCCGTAGCCGCAGTCGCTGCCGCCGATCACACGCTCCCGCCCGACGAGCGAGGCGAGCCGCTCCAGGCGCTCCGCCACGAGCAGCGGATGCTCCACGTAGTTGGTCGTCGAGCTGATGACCCCGGGGATCAGCACCTTGTCCTCGGGAAGTTTCACGTCCTTGAAAACGGCCCACTCGTGGGCATGCCGGGGGTTGGCGGCCTCGAACAGCAGCGCCTGCGGCTTGGCCCGCAATACCACCGGCAGCAGCCGCGCCAGTGGGATATCGTGATGATGCGGACCCTCGTAATTTCCCCAGCAGACATGCATGCGGACGCGATCCGCGGGCACGTTGCGCAGCGCGTGATTCAGCACCTCGATGTGCCGCGCGGCCAGGGCGGTGAATTCCTCCTCGGTGCGGTCGCGATACATGGTATGCCGCCCCATGCCGAGATCGGGCGCATCGATCTGCAGCAGGAGCCCGGCGGCGACGATGGCCTCGTACTCGCCGCGCAGCGCCTCGGCCAGCGCCTCGAGATAGCGGTCCTGGCTCGGATAGAAATCGTTGGGCTGAAACAAGGCGACCACGCCCGGCGAGGCGGCGTTCATGAAGGCCTCGAGGGGCGAGGCGGCCGCGATCGCCTGCTTCAGGTTGTCGAGATCGGTCGCGAGCGGTCGCGTGTCCTTGACCTGCACGGCCCCGACGCAGCGCGGCCGGCGGTATTTCGCCGTCGCCCCCCTTTCCGCCAGCTTCTTCAGCAGTCCCGGAAACTCCACCAGGTCCTGTCCGGGCTCGCGGGGCGTGTCGCCGTCGAAGCCCGAGAAGCGCTCCGAGACGTAGGTCGCATAGCTGATCTTGCTCATCTCGCCGTCGCTCACGACGTCGATTCCGACGGCGACCTGGCGCTGCACGACCTCCCGGACCGCATCGGCGATGATGGCGTCCGCCCCCGGCTCCTGCCGCTGTCCGGCCGCCCGCGCAAACAGCACGTTCGTCACCGCCTGGGTGCGCGGCAGGCTGCCGACGTGAGTCGTCAGCAAGCGATCGACGCTGCGGCGCATCAGGTGCCTTCGGGCCGATAGGTGTTGTTGGAAGTATGGTCGCCCGCGAGCCAGCGCTTGAGGTCCTTGTGGGCGTTGGCGCGCCGGGTGCGCGCGATCTCGTCCGCCTTGGGGTGATCGCGCGTGAACTCCAGGATGAGTCCGTTGGGATCAGTGACGTACACCGAGCGGCAATAGCCGTGCTCGAGCACGAAGCTCTTCGGCGGCGTGTAGCCGTTCGCCTCCAGCCGCCGCTCGATCTCCGCCTGGGTGTCATCGTCGACATTCAAGGCGATGTGATGGAAGGGCGAGAAGGGCATCGCCGGACCGAACTGCTGCTCGTCCTCGGGCTTCGCGAACTTGAAGAAGGCGAGCGCCCCGCCGTCGCCGATCTCGAAGAAAAGATGGCAATAGACGCGCTCGGCGCCGAAGAGCTGATCGATCTCGCACCAGGTCGCCACCAGCGGCAGGCCGATCACCTCCTCGTAGAACCTGCGCGTGGCCTCGAGATCATGCGTCACATAGGCGTTGTGATGCAGACGGGAAGGCAGCTTTGCGAGGGTAGCCATGGAACCTCCAGGTCAGAACCGGTACTCGAAATCCACGCCGTAGCGCCGCGGCAGCGCCCGCCAGAGGAACCCTCCTGGGGAGAATTCCGCATTGTAGATCGTATTGGTGATGTTCTTCGACCAGGCCGTGACCGTCCAGCGGCCGCCCTGGAGGCTGAGGTCGAGGTTGACGAGCGAAACCGGGTCGCGCGAGGTCGAGTTCTGCGGGTCCCACCAGGTGCGGCCGATGTCCTGGTAATCGAGGCGCGCCGTGCCGGTGAGTCCATCGGTGAGCGGATGCACGTACATGGCGCCCGCGTTGACCGTGTCGTGCGAGACGAGCGGCGCCTGATTCCCGAGGACCGTGGGATCGGCCATGTGCGTGATCCGGCTGTCGGTGTATCCATACCCGACGTACAGCTGGACGTGCTCGCTCGGATAGGCGGTGAGCTGGATCTCCGCCCCCTTGTAGGTCGCATTCAGGTTGCCGAGGTTCTGGGTGGAGTTCGAGGCGAGGTAGACGAAGAAGTAGCCGTTGTCCGAGTGCGTATGGAACACGTCCGCATCGAGGCTCAAGCGGTGCTCGAGCATCTCGCCCTTGACGCCGAGCTCGTACGTATCGGCGATCTCCGCGTTGAAGGTGTCATTGACCCCCTTGATGCCGGCTGCGGCGGCGACCGCCCCCACCCCGGTCTGATTGAATCCGCCGCTGCGAAAGCCGCGGCTCCAGTCGGTGTAGAGCGTCCAGTCATCGCTCGGCTCGTAGCGCAGCGTGAGCTTCGGCTGCCAGGCGCCCCAGGTCTGGGTGCGGATCTCGCCGGTGAAAGCGGTCGGATCGAGGACCATCGCGAGGAAATAAGGCGGCGTACGGGTGGTGTTGCTCACCTTGTCCTGATCGTAGCGCAGCGCCGCATCGATCTCCCAGCGCCTGGTCAGCTTGTAGGTGGCATCGCCGTATCCCGCCCAGGCGTTGCTCTTCTGCCCGTCCGCGAGAAAGGTGACGTTGGTGTTGGTCGCGAACGGGTTGGTCGGATCGACGAGCGGCGTCTCGTACACCGCCGGAACACCGAGGCCCCGGTCGACGATGTTGTCGGTCGAGATGAAGCGCTCCTTGTGCAGGAAGTACACCCCCGCGATCCACGTGAACTGCTCGGTGGCCGGCGAGGTGAAGCGAAGATCCTGGCTCCAGGTGCGCACGCGGATGAACTGGCTCTGGCTCTCATCGAACGAGCCGCCGAGCGCCGGTGGAATCGTCGCGAAGAAGTAGTTGTACGCGATCGAGGTGTTGATCGGCCGGAAGTCGTAGGCGTCGCCGGTGTCGATCTCCTTGGTCTGATCGTAATCGGTGATCGAGGTGAAGGTGCCGTAGGCCGGGTGGTAATCGAGCTTCAGCGGAATATCGATGATGTCGCGGTTGTCCGTGCCCTCGTTGTTCACCTGGATCGGGCTGGTGATGTCGTTCGCGTTCGGTGGCGTGGTGAAGCTCGAGAAGACGTTCGCCTCGTCATTGCGCGGTATCACGTAGTAGTAGGCCGTGGTCTGCACCCGATCGTAGAAGAGGCGCAGATCCGCGCTGAGAACGTCGTTCGGATCCCAGAGCAGCCTCAGCCGTCCGGAGTAGTCGCGGTAGGGATCGGCCTTGCGATCGAGATAGACGTTCTGCAGATAGCCGTCCGTGTTGTAGAAGTTGAGGGCGGCGCTGTATTTGAGCGCCCCGCTCGAGTCGAGCGGACCGCTCATCGCGCCCCGGGCGCGCTCGGCCGAGCCGTTGCCCACCCCGAGGGCGACCTCCCCCTGGGCGTGGTCGGAGGGCGGTGTCGTCGTGATGATGATCGCACCGCCGATGGCGTCACGGCCGTAAAGGGCGCCCTGCGGACCCTTCAACACCTCGATCTGCCGCACGTCATAGAGCTCCTGCGCGAACTCCTCGGGGTCGGTCTCCTCGACTCCATCGACGATCACGGCGACCGACGGCTCGCTGTTGCGGGCCTGCGAGATGCCGCGGATGGTCACGAACGCGTTGCCGACGTTCTGCGTCTGCACCAGCGTCATGTTCGGCACCATGGCGATGAAATCGCGCGGGCTCGTGATGTGGGCCGACTTGATCGTCTGCGGCGTGAACACGCTCTCGGTCATCGGCAGAGTGCGGAAGAGCTCGGGCCGCTTGCGGGCCGTCACGATGACCTCCTGGAGGCTGGTGACGGTCTGCGCGCCGGCCGGAGCGGCGATGAGCGGCGACAGCGCCGTGGTCAGCGCGGCCAACCATCCTGCATGAGATGTGCGCACGATGATATCCCCCTGTTACGGATTCGATGTTGGGTTGCGGTGATGCTCACCCTCGGAGCGGCCATTTGAGGCCGCGTCCCAGCGCCTCGCGGATTTGCGCGCCGTGCTCATCGAGCAGCGGCGCCGCGCGAACGCTGCCGGCGCGCTCGCCCGCGAACTTGACCGGCGGACGCACGGCGCGCTCGCCCCCGTGTGCCGTCTCGACCGGAACGATGAGCCCCAGATGCGCCACCTGGGGATCGGCGACGACCTCGTCGATGCCGTTGATGGGCGCGTGCGGCACATCGTGGCGGCGAAGCCGTTCGGCCCAGTGCGCCAGGTCCTTCGCCGCGAAGCGGGTCATGAGCTCCGTGCGCAGCGCTTGGTAGTTCTCGATGCGTCCCTGGCGTTTCTCGAAGCGAGCATCGCGGGCGAGCTGCGGGTCCTCGAGAGCTTCGACGAGGCCGGTCCAGAATTTCTCGAGCGAGGACAGATGCAGCACGATCAGCCGGTCGTCGGCGGTCTTGAGGATATAGGCCTGCGCCAGGCGCGGACGGTCATCCGAGCGCGGCACCGCTCCAAGGGCGAAATAGGCCGCAAAGGGCTCCACGGCGAAGTGCGTCATCGCCTCGAGCATGGAGACCTCGACGAGCGTGCCGTCGTCGGTGCGCGCGCGGCGCACCAGCGCCCCGAGGACTCCGTAGGCGGCATAGATGCCGGTGATGGCGTCCGCGAGCGCCGGGCCGAGGAATCGCGGGTCGCGCGGATCGACCACCACGCTCAGGAATCCGCTGAGCGCCTGCGCCACCGAGTCGTAGCTCGGGCGCTCGGCGTAGGGTCCCGTGCGGCCGAAGCCGCTGATCGCGCAGTACACCAGCCGCGGGTTCAATACCCGCAGGCGCTCGGGTCCGGCACCCAGGCGCTCGGCGGTGCCGGGCCTGAAGTTCTGGATGAAGACGTCCGCTTCGCGCACCAGCCCTTCGAACAGCTCCCGATCGGCCTCGCGCTTGAGATCGAGCGCGATGCCGCGCTTGTTGCGGTTGTAGGCCTGGAAATGCGGCGAGTAGCTGCCGCCCTGGTAGCTGCGGTAGGGATCTCCTTCCGGGCCCTCGACCTTGATGACATCGGCGCCGAGGTCCGCGAGCATCATTCCCGCGCACGGTCCGGTGATGAACGTGCCCTGCTCGATCACCCGGATTCCGTCGAGGACCCCGCCGAGACTCGTGCGCCGTTGGCGTTCGCCGCTCATGGCTTGGGCGTCGATCCGGCCGGCGCGTCGCCGTCATAGCGGATCGCCTCGGCGGCGGCATCGGACATGGCGAACCCGATCGGCCGGATCTGCTCCTCGAGGAGGTGGCCGATGAGACCGGCGGTACGCGCCAGCAGCGGCACTCCCTTGAGCGCGAGCAGCGGATAACCGGCATCGAGGAGCACCGCCGGTATGGCGCCGGAGACGTTGAGCACGAGCGGCTTGCCGATGAGCTCGGGAAGCAGGCGCTCGACGACACGCGCGGCGTGCGCATGCCTGCCCGCGGTACCGACCTCCTGCGCGATCGCGAGCAGCCGCTGCGCCCGCGGATCGGCACGCTTGTGCAGCGGATGTCCGTAGCCGGGGATGGCCCGCCGCTCGGCGCGATACTCGCGCACCAGCGCGGCGGCCGCCGCCTCGGCCTCCTGTCCGTCGCCGATGCGCCGGGCGATTTCCGCCAAGAAGCGTCCGGCCGCCTCGGCCGACCCGAGCACCACCGAGCCACAGCCGAGGAGCCCGGCCGCCACCGCGCCCTGCAGCGCCTCGGGCGCGGCGGCCAGGGTCATCCGGCTCGCCTGCACGCTCGGTACCAGTCCGTGCTCGGCGATGGCGACCAGCGTCGCATCGAGAATGCGGCTCTGCGCGGCCGTCGGCGTCGCGCCCGTCACCAGCAGCCAGAAGTAATCCGTGAACGCCATCCGGCCCATGAGGTCGCGCGCGAGATCGCGGCCACGGACCCAGATCGCCTCGTCGGTGGAGCCGCAGATGGCAGTGGCGTGTTGCGAAGCAGGGCCGATCTTCATTTCGTATATCGAAAATATCTTCGTTATACGAATCGATCGTGAACCGCCGCCGTGCAGCCGTCAAGCCCCGGACCCGCCCCGCAGGCGCCGTGGCGCGAGCGGCCGGCACGCGCACGATCGCCGAAAAGTCCTTCCGTCCTTTCGCATACCGAAATACACTCTCGCGCGTGGCTGCACGCAAAGTCTCACCCAGCCGTCGCGAAGCGATGGGCGGTCTCGCCAAGGGCATCGCCGTCATTCGCGCCTTCACGCGCGAGCATCCCGCCCCGACGCTGAGCGACATCGCGCGCAGCGCCGCCGTTCCCGCCGCGACCGCGCGCCGCTGCCTGCTCACCCTGGAGGATCTCGGCTACGTCACCCGCCACGGACGCAGCTTCCTGCTGCGGCCCAAGGTCCTCGAGCTCGGCGCCGCCTATCTCGACTCGATGGACATCGAGCATCTCACCAAGAATCACCTCGAGGAGCTGGCGCGCAAGACCGGTGACTCGGCGGCCATGTCCGTGCTCGACGGCAACGACATCGTCTACGTGGCGCGAGCCTCGGTCCGCACCCTCCTTCGCCTCGAGGCCCATGTCGGCAGCCGTTTTCCCGCCCACGCGACCTCGATGGGCCGCGTGCTGCTCGCTGGCCTGAGTCCCGAGCGCCTGCACCGCTACTTCGAGACGGCCAGGCTCGAAGCGCTGACGGACAAGACGGTGTGCGACCGGGAAGAGCTGCGCGCGCTCATCGACGAGTGCCGCCGGTGCGGCTACTCGGCCGTCGCCGATGAGCTCGCGTACGGCGTCGTGGCGCTCGCCGTACCGGTGCTCGATCAGGCCGGCCGAGTCGTTGCCGCGCTCAACACCTCGAGCCACTCGGGCAAGACCAGCCGGGCGAGACTCGTGCGGGATCGTCTCGGCATGTTGCGCCAGCTCAGCCGGCGCATTTCGGCCGACCTGCGGGCGATTCCGGGCCTCTCGCTGAGCGCGCAGGTCTGAGCCGCCGGCGCAGGGTGACTTGACGGTGCACCGGGCCGCCTCTAACCTCATAGCGAAAACTTTTTCGCTATTCGAATGCACGAATGCCGGCCTCGTCGGCCACCCCGGACCTCTACCTGCCCGTCGCGGGCGCGCGTCTGCGCTATCGCGACCAAGGCCGTGGACCGGCCGTGTTGCTCATCCACGGCTGGACGCTCGATCTCGACATGTGGGAGCCGCAGGTCGCGCAGCTCGGCGACTCCTTCCGCCTCGTGCGCTTCGACCGGCGCGGATTCGGACTTTCATCCGGCGACGCCTCGCTCGCTGCGGACGTCGAGGATGCGCTCGAGCTGTGCGATGCCCTTCGGCTCGAGCGGCTCGCCTGCCTCGGGATGTCGCAGGGCGCGCGGGTGGCCTTGCGGCTCTGCCACCGCGCGCGCGCGCGCTTATCCTGCCTCATTCTCGATGGCCCCCCGCGCTCTCTCGCGCCGGCAGCCCACCGGGAAGGCGAGGACGTACCGGTGAGAGAGTACCGGCGCCTCATCGCCCGCGGTGACATCGATTCCTTCCGCCGCCGCTGGGCGAGCCACCCGCTCATGCGGTTGGAAACGCGCTCCGCCGAGGCGCGAGCGCTCCTTGAGCGCATGGCCGCGCGCTACCGCGGCAGCGACCTGCTGTCGGACCCGGCGCAGCCATCCGTGCCGAGCGCACCCGAGGAGCTCGCGGAGCGCGATCTCGAGGCATCGCCGCGCATTCCCACGCTCATCGTCACCGGCGAGCACGATCTACCCGCGCGGGTGCGGGCCGCGGACGCGCTGGCGCGGCATCTCCCGCTCGCGGAGCGCGCGAGCATCGCCGCCGCGCGGCATCTGCCCAATCTCGACAATCCCTCATCGTACAACGCGGTCCTGCGGGCGTTCCTCGAGCGCCACGCCGGCTCGCGCCCTTAGGAGATCCCTTCATGCCCAACGTCCTCGTCGTCTATTACAGCAGCTACGGCCATCTCGAGATCATGGCGCAGGCACAGGCCGAAGGCGCGCGCAAGGTCGCCGGCGCCACAGTCGAGGTCAAGCGAGTGGCGGAGATCGTGCCACTCGAGATCTGCAAGGCCTCGGGCTTTCGCCTCGATCAGCCGGCTCCCCTCGCCGAGCCCGCCGAGCTCGAGCGCTACGATGCGATCCTCTTCGGCACGCCGACCCGCTTCGGCAACATGGCGGCGCAGATGCGCAACTTTCTCGACCAGACCGGATCCCTCTGGACGCGGGGCGCGCTGGTCGGAAAAGTCGGCAGTGTCTTCTGCAGCACCGCGAGCCAACATGGAGGCCAGGAAACGACCCTGACCTCCTTTCATCTGACCCTGCTGCACCACGGCATGATCATCGTGGGCCTGCCCTACACGTTCAAGGACCTGACGACACTGCGCGAGGTGACCGGTGGCACGCCCTACGGCGCGAGCTGCGTCACGGGGGCGGGACCGGAGCTGCGGATGCCGACGGCGCTCGAGCTCGAGATGTGCCGCTTCCAGGGCGAGCACGTGACGCGCATCGCGGCCAAAGTCGCAGCCGGCTGACGGGCGGCAGGACCGCCCCCTGCGCACGCGCGCCTACTCGAAGAGCCGCAGGTCGATCGCCTCGCCCATCAGGCGATAACCGGCGCCATTCGAGGTGTTGGCAATGGTGAGGCGCAGCTCCTCGCCTCCCTTGGCGATCCGCAGCCGGTAGCGCAACGTGCCGCTGAGGAGCGAGGCCGCCCGCCACGCCTGGCGGGGATTCGCCTCATTCCACCGGATGAGCTCCTCCGAATCGGTGGAGCCGATCGGACTCGTCATCCAGGTCGCCACCCAGCGCGGCCCCGTCTGCGCGCTCGCCGGCAGCGCGTGCAGCACCAGCATCAGGGCGAGACAGGCGGCGCCGCAGAGTCTGGCCACGACCGTCATGGCGAGCCGAAACGGAAGCTGGAAAGAGTGATCGTGCCGAGAAAATCCTCCTGGTGATAGAGCATCCGTGCCGGCTCCTCCTGCGCCGCTCCTGCGGCCACGTGCAGCGGCATGAGATGATCCGCGCGCGGATGCGCCTCCCGCGCCCCGGGAGCCTGTTGCCACTCGAGCAGACGCTCCATGCGCCGCTGCGGCGTCGAGTCGAGGAGCGTCTGCCGCAGCCATGCATCGAACTGCCCGGCATCGTCCCGCCGAACGCCTGGCTCGAAGAAACGGCGCAGGTTGTGATAGCTGCTGCCGCTGCCGATGATGAGAACCCCTGCGTCCCGCAGCGGCGCCAGCGCGCGGCCGAGACTCAGATGCGCTTGGCTGTCGTAATCCGCCCGCAGCGACACCTGGAAGACCGGGATGTCGGCCTGCGGGTACGCAACGGCGAGAATCGAGTAGGTGCCGTGATCGAAACCCCGGCCGGCATCCGCCCGCACCGGCAGCTTCGCCTGTTGGATCAGCGACAGCGCCCGCTCGGCGAACCGCGGCGAGCCGGCCGCCGGGTAGCGGATGTGATACAACTCCTCCGGAAACCCTCCGAAGTCGTAGATCATGCCGGGTGCCGCGCCGGTCATGACCGCGAACTCCCGCTCTTCCCAATGGCCGGAGATCACGAGGATCGCCTCCGGTCTCGCCGGCAGCTGCTGCGGCAGCTCGCGCAGCGACTCCTCGAGCCTGCGGTGGGCCAGGCGCGCCTCGCCGCTCATGTAGGGCCACGGCCCGCCGCCGTGGGTCAGATAGAGGGTCGGAAACCTGACGCTCACGAGGGCCCCTTCCCGAGCGCATCCAACAGCAGGCGCGCGAACCGCGGACCGGTTCCCGTCTCCTCATGTTTGAAATACACGAAGATATCGCGGCAGCGCGTGGTCTTCTGCTCGATCGTCCGCGCCCAGCGCTCGATGTCACGCGGCGTGTAGCCTTGATCGCGCAGCCGGAAATAGCCGTAGTCGCCCGTGATCTCGACCGGAGTGGACATCTGCTCGCTGTCGGCGACGCACAGCGTGAGGTTGCGCGCCTTGAGGCGAGCGAACACCTCGTCGTCGAGCCACGAGGGGTGCCGGAACTCGAACGCGGCGCGGCTATCGCCCGGCAGCATCTCGAGAAACCCGTCGAGCACGCTGAGGTCCTTTTTGAAGAAGGGAGGAAGCTGGAAGAGCAGCATGCCGAGCTTCGCGGCCAGCGTGCCGGCGGTGTCGAGGAAGTAGCGCAGCGGCTGGCCGCAGTCGCGCAGGCGGGCATCGTGGGTGATCCGCTTCGGCGCCTTGAGGGTGAATTTGAATTGCGGCGGGGTCTGCCGGCTCCAACCGGCGAGAATCGACGGGCTGGGAGAGCGGTAGAAAGTATAGTTGATCTCGACGGTCTCGAGCCGTTCGGCATAGTACGGCAGCATCCGGCTGGTCGGGAATTTCTCCGGGTAGAAGCTTCCCCGCCACTCGGGATAGTTGTATCCGGAAGTTCCGACCCAGATCGCCAAGGCGCCACCTTCGGTGGCTCAATGCTCGTTCCGCGTGACGAGCCGCCGATACTGTCCCAGGTGGCGGATCGCGTGTTGCGTCTTGCCTGCCGACTCGTAGAGCCGCGCCAGATTGTAATGGCAATCGGCGAAGTTGGGATCTTCCGAGATGGCCGCGTGATAGGCATCGAGGGCGGCGTCTGTCCTTCCCAGATCCTCGAGCGCGACGCCGAGATTGAACAGCAGGAGCGAATCGGCCCCGCAATGCTCGAGCGCGCGCCGATAGACCTTTTCCGCGGCGCGGGTGTCGCCCCGCTCGTGCAGCAGTCGTCCCCAATTGAGCCACGCCGCCGAGTTCTCCGGATCCGCTTCGGCGCAGCGGGCATAGGCGCCGATCGCCGCCGCGGGGTCGGTGCTCTCCAGACGCAGAGCCGCGGCAAACCACTCGTCCGCGCCGCTGACATCGCCCGCGCTCTCGCCGGCAGCCGGCGCAGCCGCCTTCCTCGGCGTGTGCTCCATCACCTTGAGAACGCCGTTCTGCACGCTGACGTCGAGCCCGAGCAGGTACTGCCCATCGTCCGCCTGCCAGTGCTGGGTGCCCTCGCGCACCACCACCCGATCGCCCACCGCGCAGATGGCGAGCCCGGAGAGCGGCACCGCCTCGGGCAGACGCTCGCGCAGCTGCCCGAGTGAGCGGCGGATTCTCCCGCGCGGAATGTTGGCCTCGAGCAGCGCGCGCGCCGCGCGCAGAATGATGAGATCCTGGAAGGAGAAGAGGTACTGCCGCCGCGGGCCGCGCGCGGGGTGGACGAAGCCGAGCCGCACGAGCCCCTGCAGCGTGCTGCGCGGCAGCTGCAGGACACGTTCCACGTCCCGCATGCTGTAAGGATTCATCGGTGAGGAAAGCCCGCTAACGCTTGCCCGCCCGACGCGACGGCTTGGCCGGCTGCGACTCCTCGGCGCGCTTGGGCGCCCGGCGCGGACCCAACTGCGCGGTCGAGGCGCGCGCCGCGTCGGCCTTCTCCAGGCTCGCGCGCAGCGCTTCCATCAGATCGATCACCTTGCCTCCGCCCTCGGCCGGGAAGTCGGACACGGAAATCTGGTGGCCTTCGACTTTCTTCTCGATCGCCGCCTGAATGCGCGCTCTCAGCTCGTCGGTGTAGGCGGTCGGCTCGAACTTCTCCGAGGCCTGCTGGTTGATGAGCTGTTGCGCCAGAGTCAGCTCCGCCGGCTTGACTTCCTGCTTCGGGATGTCGATTTCCGCCGCCGGACGCACGTCGGCCGCGAAGTGCAGCTGCTGCAGCGTCAGCCGGTCGCCGACCGGACGCAGCATGACGAGGTAGGCTTTGCCGCGCGCCGCCCACCGGCCGATGGCGCAGCGTTGGGTCTGCTTCAGCGCCTCGGTGAGGAGTGCATAGGGTTTCGCGCCGCCCTTGTCGGGAGCCAGGTAATAGGTCTTGTCGTAGTAGACCGGATCGACCGACTCGATGGGCACGAATTCGGCGATCTCGATGGCGTGGGTGCCCGCCTCCTCCAGAGCCTTGATCTCCTGCGGCTCGAAGGTGACGTACTGGTCCTTGGCGAACTCGTAACCCTTGACCATGTCGTCGCGCTCCACGATGGAGCCGTCCTTCTGACAGACGTACTGTTGCCGCAGGCGCGATCCGCATCCCTTGTGCAGCAGGTTGAAGGAGATGGCGCTCGAGGTCTGTGTCGCGCTGTAGAGCTTGACCGGTATCGCGACGAGTCCGAACGAAATGGTGACGGATCCAATCGATCGTGCCGCCATGATTGCCTCCGGGGTGATGACCCGCCTAGCGGGGGGTGTGCCCCAAGATAAGTGCCAGATTCTGCTTGGTCGAACACCAATCATGCCACCGGTCGCCGGTCCTTTCCAGGCGGGCGATCACGCTTCCCAGGGTAAAGTCCTCCGGCCTGGCCCGTTCGAGCTCGTCCCAGGTGAGTGGCATGGAAACCGGCGCCCCGGGGCTGCCGCGGGGGGAGTAGGCGGCGGCGAGGGTCTTGCCGCGCACGTTCATGTTGTAGTCGATGAAGATCTTGCCGGTGCGTTTGCCAACCGACCAATCCACGGTCACCTCCTTCGGATGCTCCTGCAGGATGAGCCGACCGACCCTCTCGCAGATCTGGCGCACGGTATCGAAGGTGACGTTGCGCTCGATGGGCACGAAGATGTGCAGACCCGTCTTGCCGGAGGTCTTCACGATCGCCCGCAGGCCCATCTGCTCGAGCAGCGCCCGCAGCCAGAACGCCACTTTCCTGCCGGTGGCGAAACCCTTCTCGTTGAGCTCCGGCTCCTCCCCCTTCTTCTCCTTGCCCGAGTAGATGTAGGGATCGATGTCGAACACGAGGAAGTCGGGATAGTTCAGCGCGGAGCGCTCGAGGGATTCGAGCGAGCTCGCGTAATCCTCGCCCTTACCGGCCGCGTCCGCCTGCGCGTTGGCGCGGGAGTGCCAGACATGGAGCTCGAGAGTTCCGTTCTGACCCAGCCAGAGGAGTGTCGGCAGGTTGTTGACGAGAATGTAGCGATCGCTCGCGCCGCGATGCTCGGAGTAAATGGCCACGGTCCGGACGAAGCCGGGCAGCTCGTGCTCCCAATGCTTCTGATAGAAGCGCTCGCCGTGAATGCCCTCCGGCATGCGGATCATGGTGAGCGGCCGGTCCTTAAGGTGCGGCAACATGTAGCGCGACACCGCGGCGAGGTAGCGCACGAAATCGCGCTTGGTGATCGCCGGATGGCCGCCGGGAGCTGCGGGCCAGTACACCCGATCGAGATTCGTGAGCCGCAGCCGCTCGCCTGCCACCCTGAGATCCAGGCGCGAGCCGCTGCCGGCCAGTTGTTGCAACACGGTATCGGTCTCGTCGATGGGCGCGCTCGGGCTCGAGGCGCCGTGCGCCCCGCTGCGCGTCCCGGCCCGCTCCGGCCGGCCGACCGATTGCGCGGGCACATCGTCCCTCAAGCGCACGAACACCGGCGCGCGCAACAGTCCCGCCGGGGTCCAGTCGAGAAAGGACACCTCGGCGACGAGCCGCGGCTCGAGCCACGTCGTCGGCCGATGAAGCGGCGGCTCGTGCGCGAAAGGCGCACGCTTGCGCGTGAGCTCCCGAGTGCGCCGTGTCAGCTCCGCGACGGCGGCCGCATCGAGACCGGAGCCGACGTGCCCCGCATACTCGAGCACCCCGCCCTCCCAGTACCCCAGGAGCAGCGCGCCCAGGGATTCGCGCGAGCCTTTGCCCCGGGTCCAGCCGCCGATGACGAATTCCGCGCTCTGCACCGGTTTCACCTTGAGCCACGCGCTGACCCGCTGCCCCGGCAGATAGAGGCTGTCCCGGCGTTTGGCGACCACGCCCTCGTAACCGCTCGCGAGCGCCGCCGCGTACAGCGTCTCGGCCTGTGCGGTGGCGTGAATCAGCTGCACGTGGGCCGAAGGCAGGAGGCATTGCGCGAGATAGCGGCGGCGGTCCTCATAGGGTGCGGACCGCAGGTTGATGCCGGCGAAATGAAGCAGGTCGAAGCACACCAGCACGGCAGGCGTCTCGCGCTGCGCCTGGGCGACATCCTGCGCGCCGCGGCGTTGCGCCCGGTTCTGCAGCGCGTTGAATGAGGGGCGGCCGGAGGGATCCAACACCACGATCTCGCCGTCGAGGATCATGTGGTCCGCGCCGAAGGCGGCGAGCTCCGCGACGATCTCCGGGAATTGGGCGGTGAGATCGAGACCCCGGCGGGAGCGCAGGCGCACCGCAGTGCCCGCCACGAAGGCGATCACCCGGTAACCATCGAGCTTGGGCTCGAAAGCCCAGGCGGGATCCGAGCGCGCCGCCCCGCCCATGGCGGCGAGCATGGGGGCGAGCGACTCCGGCATGGTCTCCGCCGGGCCGGCCGGCGCCAGCCGCGCCGCATCGCATCTCGCCGGTGCGGCCCGCGTCGCGAGATCATCGAGCGAGACGCCCGAGAGGACCGAGCGATCCTCGAGGAGGATGTCGGCGTCCCTCACGAACCGGTCCCTGTGCTTGATGAGCAGCCACTGCGCCGCGGTCGAGGTCCGCACCAGCGCGAACGAGCCTTTGAGCTTCTCACCGCGCAGGAAGAAACCGAGCTTGCCCTGCTCGAGCCCGGCGCGCACGCGCCGCTGCGCCTGCTGGCGGTCGCCGAAGGCGTATTGCCGATCCTCATCCGGCGAATAGACCCCGCAGTCCCACACGATCACGCGGCCGGCGCCGTATTCCTTCGGCGGGATCACACCCTCGAAAGAGGCGTAATCGAACGGATGATCCTCCACCGCCACGGCCATGCGCTTGTCGGCGGGATCGAGCGAGGGGCCCTTCGGCACCGCCCAGGATTTGAGCACGCCATCGAGCTCCAGCCGAAAATCATAGTGCAGCCGCCGGGCGGCGTGCTTCTGCACCACGAAGAGGAGCGGACCGTCGCGCTCGGTGGCGAGCACCGGACCGGGCTCGGGCGTGCGCGCGAACTGCCGCTTGGCGGCGTAAGACTCGAGAGGGCGAGTGGCC
>Ga0335078_10007558_pt1 | contig 16120 bp, 17 predicted proteins | sample Lox_Sample_32_FD_206711 | JGI IMG/M metagenome (GOLD analysis project Ga0335078, IMG submission 206711) | Soil microbial communities from Loxahatchee National Wildlife Refuge, Florida, United States - Lox_Sample_3.2 | ecosystem: Environmental > Terrestrial > Soil > Wetlands | place: USA...
TTACCGCGGTAGGACACCCGTGTGATCAGGAATTGGCTGACCCGGTCCGCAGCGCGGTAGCAGTTCGTGAACCGGTGCGCCGCCAGGATCGGGTCGCCAGTCCAGGGCGGTGCATGCCCGGTGAGGCGGTCCTCATAGATCTGGTGGCGGGCCGCAGCGAATCGCCAGTAGGTGTCGAACACCCGGGTTGGGCGAAGTTCCCTTCCCGCGATGCGGATCACCCGCAGCTCACCAGAGTCAATGACCTGGGCGTTTGCCGACAGCGCCATGAAATGAGTATATCATAATTATATATTCAATCACTAGGGAGCTGCGTGATGCGCCTGGTGTCTGATGCAGAACGCCGCAAGACTCTTGTCGCGTTGCCCGAGCCTGTGGACGAGCGCCTCGAACTGCTCATCCGTGTCGCCCGGACGGCTGGGATACAGGTGAGCCGTTCGCAGATGCTCGCAGCCATGGTCGCCGCCGCTCCGATCACGCCTGCGGGTCTTTCCCGCATGGTGACGCGGTATCTGTCCTTGAAGCAGGCAGCGTTCTCCGAGGGCCACCCGCATGGCGACCTGCCCGAAGTCACTCACCCCGGGCGGCAGCGCCGTTAGCGTCGGCGACCCGGCAGCATGCGATATCGGCCTGGCTCAGCAGCTTTCCCCCGGCTGAGGCCTGGCAGAAGGTCGCCACCGGGCCGCGCAACGCCTATCGTGAACGCGCACCTTCGCTCCGCAGCAGACAGCACTCCTTGATGGCCGCCATGCCATCTTTCCGATTGGCTCCCAGGATGTCCCTTCTTTTGCACCTGTCGGATCTTCATTTGGCGAACACGCCAGGCGAGGACGCGGTCGGTGACTACAAGGTCGAGGCTGTGCCGGAAAAGGACAGAGTCACGCGTGTTGGGCTCCTGCGGAACACGCTGGCGGCTCTCTCCGGCTGGCTCGCCGAAAACAATGAGTCGCTCGACGGGATCATCGTCACCGGCGACGTCACCACCCGTGGGCGCCCCGAAGGCTTCAGCGAGTTGCCCGGCCTGCTCTCCGAGCTCGGCGAGGCACTCCCCGAGCCGGGGCGCATCGTCGTCGTTCCCGGCAACCACGACGTGGCCTGGGGCACCCAGGCGGGCACGGCGGAGCGCTACCGCGCCTTCATCGAAGGCGTCCGCCCGGCCGGATACGTGACACCCCTCCTCGACGGCATCGACTACGACGGCGGCCGGCCACGCTCCGTTGCCGACCCGCTTCTCATCGGTCCCGACTTCGCCGTCGTCGCCATCAACAGCGCAGACAGTTGCGGTGTCATCGAGCCGTTCCCGCAGGAGGAGGAGGCGGAACTCGAACGACTCAGTGACGAGGGCGCGATCTCCGGCCGCCTGCAAGCCCAAATCCGCCGCGTCCGCATGTACGACATGCCGCGTATCAACGAGCGGCAGATGGCCGCTCTGGCGGGCATGCTCGAGAAGGTCCCGGCCGGGCGGGTGCGAATCGCCGCGCTGCACCATCAGCTCACGCCGGTCCGGGAGGAAGAAGAAGTCAAACCGTTCGAATCAATCGTGAACATCGGCGCCTTCAGCACGTTCCTCAGCGAGGCCCGGATCGACGTGGTCTCACATGGGCACAAGCACGCCGACCACGTCCAGACGCTCATGCTGGGCGGGGCGGCCCGCAGCCAGCAACGCCAGGCGGTCGTCGCGTCCTGCGGCACGATCGGCGGCACGGCAGGCACCGGCAAAGAGGTCGCCAAGCTGATCAGGATCGGCTCGGACCTGCCGACATTGCGGCGTGTTGAGATCCTCACCGTGCCCGCCGTCGGCGCCGGAAGGAAGCTCCAAGGCAAGATCAAGGCTGTCTATGACGAGCCGTCCTGGCGGCCCCCGGGGGCAACCCCGATAACCGTGATCAGCGGGGCAAGCGCCACTGACGTGCATGAACAGCTGCTCGAAGCGGGGCGCCGCGGCGGCCACAAACCCATGCGCGATGTCATCTGCGTTATCGACCACGGGCCAACAGCGCTGGAACCCCCTGCTAGCTACCCGCCGCCTGAGGACGCCACGATCTCACTCCCCGAGTGGTTCAACGACATCGTGGGCTGGTGGCAAGATCCAAAACGGGCCGACGGCAAGCCCTTCACACACGGCCAGCGGCTGCGCGACTGGGCAGCGGACCAGGCCCGGGACCAGCTTGAGGCGATTATCAGCATCCTCCGCCTCGATACCACAACCAGCCGTGCTATCGCAGTCCTGGTCAACCCGGATACCGACAACATCGCCGACAAAACCATTGAGTTCCCATCGTTCAGCCTGCTGCACCTGTGGATCGATAACGACGCCTTGAACTGCTCCGCGTTCTTCCGCAAGCAGGAGATGACCTACTGGTGGGCTGTCAACGCCGCGGAAATCGCCCACATCCAAGCACGGGTCCTGCAAGCCCTACGCTCGTACCCTAAGGAACTCACCGCCGGAGCGATCCGCACCTACGCGAGCCAGGCAGTGTTCAGCGACCGACTGCCCAAGGTCAACGTGCCCCGCATCGACCGGCTGCTCTGGCAGGACCCCGATTCGCTGCGGGTGCTTGCCGTGGCCGTTGCCGACCGGCACATGTCAGGCCGTGACAAGGACATCGCCACGCTCCTGTCACTCATGGAGGATTGGGCACCACGGGCTGAGGCGCCACCTACCGACGGGGCTGCGGTGCCGACGCGCGGGCTGGCTGCAGTCGCCAACACGCTCGCTGCCCTCGCAGACCGCTACCCCACCTCACCCGCCCGCGAGATCGGCGACTTGCTCCGCGAGATGGATGAAGCCAACACGCCATACCTGGAAAAGCGGGACACCGGCGATCCGGCGCACCCCCCAGCTGCGGAGGATCACCCGCATCCGTGAGTTGCTTTCGCCGCATGCGGCTCCTCCCTCCGGGCCCACACAACCGCCGACAGCCCGTAATGACCACTAATCACCAGTTGGGCGTGTCGGTTCGGCGAGCTGAGCGGAGCAGCGCCTCGCCACCAGATGCGGTCAGACACGGTGATCGCGGGCGACGCAATGCCAGTGACCGCACCGGATATGCGATAGCAGAGCCTCCACCTGCATAGATGCCAGCTGATGGTCCATTGATGGCCCGTCAAGTGGCGGGGCGGTTAGGTTTAGGCTGGCCCGGCGCCAGGCACCCTCCGCTGCTTTCGGATATCCGTATCACGTGTTTCGGACAGCATTTGGGCACATGCCGATGGCCGTGTAAAGATCTTCAAAGACGAAGGTTATAAGTTCTTCTGGCAAGGCGCGGGATGTGGCACATCCCGATGGCGGAGGTCCCGACAGCGGCGGAGCGGGCCAAGGGTCGCGCGAATAGATCTCAGGCAACTGGATTGCGGGCAGGCCTACGTGCTGATCATCGTCGGCGGCCCACCACCAAAGCCGAAGAGATGGGCGATCCCGTGCAGCACGGTGGTCAGCATGGTCTGGACGACGTGAGGCGGGATCTCGTCGGTCATGAAGGTGCTCATTACCGCGCCATAGAACGTGTAGAGCCAGGTCTTGCGGTCGCTGTGCTTGGCCGCTTCTTTGGCGTCGTCCAGGCGCTGGTCGATGACGTCCAACTGCTCGGAGGTCAGCTCGAACTGCTCCCGCACGAGCTGCTTGATTTCGTCGATGCGCTGGCCGATCTCAGCCTGCTCGTCGGAGGTGAACGGCGCGTTGCTGGCGTCGGGCGCCTGCGCTGCGGCGAGGATTTCGGGTACCTGGCGTAGCTCAACCCAGAAGTCGGGCACGTCGGCGACATACTGCACCTCGTCAGCCCAGTGTTCGAGCTGGTCCAGCATCTCGGCCCAGTTCTCGTACCGATTCCTGCCAGGCGAGTGGGGGCCGTCGTGGACGGTCCACCAGTAGAAATCCATCTCGCCGCTACGGGACAACTCGAATACCGAATTGGTCGGCACATGGCGGACCTCAGCGAAGATGGTGCTGTTATCGGGGCCTGGCCGATGGGGTTGGGTCAGCTCGCAGTCGTCGGGATCGACATCCTTGGAGTCCAAAGCAGCGAAGATTTCATTCCGCTGCCGCCTCGTCAGTACCTCCACGGGGGGATGCTATCGCCCGGATCTCGCCCCCGCCCACCTTGACCGCCTCGAAGATCTCGTTGCGCTGCCGCTTCGTCAGCATCACAGACGGATGCTATCGCCGTACGCAAGACCAAAGAATCAAGATCAACTACATGATGGGCCATCGGAGCCCACAGCGCGAGGTTGCGGACGTCCAGTCCAGACATCGGCCGACCGTAACCTCTGCGATTGAAGGTCTTTAGGTTAGTCCGGCCTGCGCTGATCTGCGCGCTCATCTCTTCCACCGTCGCAGCACTACGATCAGGTATCTGCGGAAGAGGAGCTGGGACATGCCGAGTGACAAAGATCCCGCCGAGGTGGTCGAGACAATCCGCCAGTCAATCAAGGTGAGCCAGCGCGGGTCACGGCGCGTGCGAGCGCATCGGTTTAAGGAGCTTTTCGGTTACCAGGCATTGTCAGCACAACGCCGGGAACTGGTCGAGCGGTTGCTGGCGGAGGCGGGCATTGTCGTGCAGCCGTCCCTGGGGGAAGCCGGGCGTGACGACTGGCTGGTGATGTCGATACCGACGCTGCCCGTGATACGGGCGACGCACCCAGACCCCCGGCCGTCGGCTGATCTGCTCGATTATCTGAAGTCAGTGCGGCCGGACACCGAACGCGAAGTTGAGATGCACTTCGCCAGCCCGCTGTTTCATGGCTTGGGTTACCACCGGGAGCTGGAGGCGGCCGGGTTCGGGATCCGGCTATATCAGGGCGGCCGTCCGCAGCACATCGAGGCCGACCTGATCTATTTCGCAGACGAGATACATGACTTGGACAAGGGCCAGCCACTCGTGCTGGTGGAGTGCAAGCGGCCTGGTCGACCCCTCGATACCGCAGCCGGGCAGGTACGCAGCTACGCGCTGTGGGTCCGACCCGCTTACTACGTGATCACCGATGCGGAGTCCGTGGGCGTGTGGGACTACCAGGGCGCGATCGCACCTGATCGTAAGGTCTTGGAGGTCAAGCAGGCACAGCTAGCGGACAGTTTCGACGATCTTTACGCTTACCTCAATCCCGTCGCAGCGATGGAGACACGCCAAAAGAAGATCGCCCGATTGACAGCGCCCAGATGAGTATCAGGAGCGGCGCCGACGCGACGGCGGCTTTAAGGCGCTACTGGACACTCGCCGCTCATCCGGAGCGCTACCGGGTAGCCGATGCGGTCCGCGACCTCGATGAGGAGTGGTGGCTCACCGGCGGCCGTGATCTTCACGCGGGCGACCGTGTTGCGATCTGGAAGTACAAGGGTCCCGATGATCACCGCGGCATCGTCGGTTTCGGCGAGGTGCTCACGGATCCGAAGCTGCGTGACTTTTCGGGCGACGATAACAGGTACTGGATCGACCCCGACGCCGAAGCAGCTGCTGGAGCTGCCCCGCAGGTTCGCGTGCGCTATGTGATCAAACCATCACAGCCCCTGTGGCTTGAGCGTGCGCCTGCCGGCTCCGTTATCCGCCAGTTGAATGTGTCACGTGCCCAGGGCGGTACTGCCCACCACGTGACGCCGGATCAGTGGACCCAACTCATGGCGCTCGCTGGCGGCTGGCCCCAGCCTGACGCAAACCAGCACGACCGGGCGGCGCCCTGGGCGGATGCGGAGATTCAGCCGGCGGTCGCCTCGTACTTCACCATGCTGCGAGCCGAGCTCGCGGGCCAGCCATACGTCAAGGCCGACTTCAACCGCGAGGTGCGGGCTGCTACCGGACGATCGCGTGGCGCCGTGGAGTACAAGTTCGCGAACATCAGCGCTGTTCTCAGAGACATCGGGCTTCCGTTCGTCTTGGGTTACCAGCCACGCGGCAATTACCAGAGCGCGCTGCGTTCCGAGGTGGAGCGATTGCTCGCTCGCGACCGGGAGATTCCACGGCTCCTCGAGGAAGGGCCCGCACCTGACTTGCCCGCAACGGTGCAGCTCCTGGAAGTCGATCCACCGGTCATGGCTCCGCCAGGCACCGGCGGTCGCGGCCGAACAGTCCTGGGCGTCGACTATCTTGAGCGCCAAGCGCGCAACCGAGATGTCGGCATCAAGGGTGAGCGCCTGGTTGTCGAGCATGAACGCGCATGTCTCTCGGCGGGTGGCCGCCGTGACCTCGCCGAGCAGGTAACCCACGTCGCGAGCACGCTGGGCGACGGCGCCGGGTACGACGTCAGCTCCTTCTTGCTGGACGGATCGCCTCACCACATCGAGGTGAAAGCGACACGCGGCAGCATCACCGCGCCCTTCTTCCTGTCCGCGAACGAACTGCGCCACGCGCGCGAACACCCGGATGCGTACTCGATCTACCGCATATTCGACCTGGGTCCGAACCCCAGGTTCTACAAGCTCACCGGCGACATGGAGGAGATCCTTGACCTCACGCCCGTGTCCTATCAAGCGCGGGTCAAGGCACCCGGAATACGCCCCGCGGTACAAGGCTAGGCCGCTAAGGGATCCGTGCGTATCACTTGGGGCGCGTTCGGGAAGTATGCGCACGATGGGCGGTGCGGGCGAGGCACCGCGACATCAGACACGCCACTCGGTCAGACCCGGCCGAGTGGCCTGCCTGTCGGCAGCTTGTTCAGTCCTCGAATCCCGCCCCTGCCTTCAGCAAAGCGTTGATGACCTCCTCGCCCAGTTCCGTGGGTAGCCACGCGCCCGCCGGTGCGCGACCTTCGCAAAGCCAGCCGTTTGCTAACGCGACTTCAGGTCGCATTGATGGATGAAATGGCCTGGTTCGATCGCGGCCACGCGACACACATGTCTGCGCCAGTCGCAGGACACGGTGGGCCGCCGAGCAGCGCCAGGACGCGGACGACATCAATGCCCATGAACATTATTCTGGCGTGCACCTGGGGCCGGAGCACCGACAGCGCAGCAGCCGATGTACCTGCAGCGCTGTGGCAAGCTGTTGTGAGCGGACGTGTCAGCAAGATCAGCTTTGGTACGTGAACAGGACGACGGGAATCCCCTTCAGCCGGGCCTTATCCACGGTGTCTTGAGTTCCGCCACTAGCGTTGACCTGGAATGCGAGCAGTTCATCTACCAGGTCGACGACGTCTTGGTTCCGGAGGTAGTAGGTGGTGACGTCTACGACTTGCGGGCGTTCGGGGTGCTCAACCAGCCTGCCTGCTTCCGCTACGGTCTCAAGTTGACTGATCAGCTCTTCTGCTTGCTGTGCTGAGATGACTCCTTCGGCCGCCCGGCGTCGGTAGTGAGCGGCGTAGGTGGTCAGGGAAGTGGGGAGTATGACTTTCAGTCGCGCCGGGTCGGTGATCAGCGCCGTCTCGGTTGCCCAGTAATCGACTCCGAGTGCACCGCCAGTCACGATGCTTTTGCCGGCCGCGAGTGCGGCCGCTACTTCCCGGTGCACGGCATCCTGCAGGCCGGGGGGCGCGTATCGCCAGCTTCCCGAGACCCCGACCCATGTCGTCACGGTGGATGCCGGCTCGGTGTGTGAAGGCGTTAAAGTCACTGTTGTCCTCAGCGCGCCGACGTCCCGGCGCGATTCCCGCTGTCAATACCTGGATTGGGCACGACCGGTAATGCCTTGGCCTGCGCGACGCACCTGGCGCGCGCTGTTGTCAGTACGGGGTGGAATCGGTTGTGTGAGTTCCCTTGGAGATTGAGCGGCAAGTCCAGCGCCGCGATCAGCTCGTCTTCAAGCTCCCAGGGGCTCTGGCGGACGATCCAGCTCACATAGGCATTCGCCGCCATCCAGGCCGACAGCGCCTGCTCGCCCGCAGCGAAGGTCAGGCGGTTGCCCGATCCCACTCGCCGTAGCTGAATCCCTAGGTCGTCAGCCAGAAGGCAGCCCAGCGTCTTGCGCAGCGTCGACCCTTCCGCGTTGCCCGTGTAGTGGTACTTGATCCGCTGCCGGAGAGTCTGCGTACTTGCGCGCCGCCCGTTTTGCGGAGGCCGGCTGGGGCTGATCCCCGCATACAGCAGCCTCAGGCCTTTATGCTGGCGGCAGCCCCCGGCCACAACCAGCGGCGGCAGCTGCCGGAACCACCACCCATAGACACCGGCCCGGGCGGGAATCGGCGAGGGACGGGCGAGAACGTCCTCGCGGGAATAGACCCGGCTGGGATCCACAAACCCGGCGACCCCGGCGGAAGTCATGCAGTCAAGCTAGGCCAATCAGCGCTGCCCTGCCTAGCTCTTGATCCACAGATCAGTGCGGCCTGTCCAGTCCAATCTGGTCTGCTGGCGCTTCTTCATCTGCCTGCGCAATCACGCCGCCGTGCCGCACGTAGCTGACCAGCGGCCGGCCGGCGCTGGTGAGCTGTTCCGGGGTGGCGACGATGTGGCTGACCGGGCTGGCGTTGAGTTCCGCGCCGCTGATCCGGCTGCGCCCGCATTCATCGCACAGGTACCACCAGGTATCCGGGTCGGTCCAAGGCGGGCGCGCGTCATACCGGAACACCTGATGGATTGCCCCATCGCCGGTGCCCCGCCCCAACGACGAGATTGCCGGGACGACCGGCCGGCGCCAGGGATCCTGGTCCCGCCGCATGCCAGCCGGGGCCGGCCGCGCGGCTCGCGCAACCGTGGCCGCGGCCTTCGCCGCCCGGCGGGCTATCTCGGCGGCTGCCGTGGGCAGCGGGCTGATCCCGCCGGGTGTCAGCTGCACGGATGCGAGCGGCATCCAGACCGTGTCGAGTTGATCACCACAGCACGGGGGCCAGTGCACCTGGCCGCAGCCTGGCGGGTCCGGCTGGCTGGCGCCGGTGACGGGGCAGGGCTGGGCATGCAGCAGGCCAAGCCGATCGTTGCCCAAGTCGAGAATCCAGCCTGGCTGACCGGCGTCGAACAAGACCCGGGGCACCCAGGTCGCTTCATGCCACAGCCAGACATCGGCGATCCCGGCCCTCGCGTAGTCGCGGTGGCGGGCCAGCCATTCGGCGTCGCTGACCGCGCCTAGCTCCACCTCGATCGCTACCCGCCAGCAATCGGGCAACGTGACCGCGACATCGCTGCGCCGACGCCGATCCGGCGTCCAGGCCTCGACCCGCGCCCGGGCACCCCGGGTTTCCGCCCAGCGGCGCATCCGCTGCTTGCCCTCGGCATGCCAGGCGCCCTCCCGGCCGTGGCGGCCCCCGGGCGGGGCCATCCCCGGCGGGTGAGCGAAGTGCTGGCGGCGCCGGCCGCCCCGGCGGCCCTTGGGGACCAGCGCGACCACCCGCGGCCCGCCGGGCACGTCTGCGCTGGCATAGCACTGCAGGCAGACCAGGGTCCTATCACCGTTGTGCCCTTTGCTGTGCCATTCCCAGCTCTGCCGGTCACCGGCATGCACCTCAAGACCGGTACCCAGGTCAAGGCCGGTCACAAGAAGATCCACCACGACGACACCTCCGACGACAGGCGCACGCCAGCTGGCAGCAACCACCAGATGCCGCGGCCGGACATGAAGCTGGCTATCGGGCCCGCCGTCGAGACAATCAGGTGTTTGCAATGCCGCCAGTGAAGGTGAATGGTGCCGCCTGGCCCTTTGGCCATCTCGCGGCGGATCAGTAACGACGCGGCGAAGATCAGTTTCGTCTTTGTGTCATGGGCACGCGCCCACGGGCTCGGCAGCCACCACCAGAATACGGCCCGCCAATGACAACCCCAGCAATCGGCGCCCCGACGGTGCACGTCAGCTTTACCAGGAATGATCACGGCTGTGCTGCCGGCATGGATGCGTCTGCCAGATGCCCGGTCTCAGCGCGGCTCGGCCGCCAGCCCCGCACGGACCGGCCCGCGTACGGCGAGAGCCAGGGAGGTAGCCGGAAAGGTCTGGCCGCCTCGCACTCGCGCCCCACGAGACGAGTGGCAGCGGATCTGCTACCGCGCTGCCACGTCGCTGACGTCCGCAGCAAGGCCGAGGCTGAGGGGGGGCTCGTCAGCCGACCTCGAGCCGGACACGTTAGCGCCCGCGGCCTGAGCGCAAGCCGGACAGGCCATTTCTATGCGATGGCTTCGGGCCCGAGGTTGGCTGGCGGCAGCGATGAGCAGCGGGCGCGGAAGCACCGGGCGTCCCAGCGGAATTCCTGGCCTGAGCTGCCGGACTCGGCCGTCAGCAGCTGACCCCTTCCGGGCGAGTTGTGTCCGGTTCTGGGAGCGGAAATGGGAGCGGCGATCCGCCGCCAGCTGCCGGCAGACGTGGTCATACACCGTGATTGCGGCCGGTCCGATTGCTCTGACCTGCAGCAACGTCGTCAAGCAGCGCATTTGTTAGCCTGCGCGCTCAGTTCGGGACGAAGAGGCCACTGGTTCCATCATCGCGTCGTCTGGCGCGTGAACGGGGGCTGTCTCGCGGCGGCCGCGCGCCTGCGTCCTTCCTCGATCCAGCACGAGATGAGCGCTGTGTCAGCGCCTGCTTTGATGGACAGCTGGGCGATTTGCAGGGAGACCGGTGCGTCGCGGTCGTCTTCGTGCCAGCCGATGGCCAGGCCCGCTTCCTCGGCCAGCAGGTCGACCCGCCCGTCGGCGGCCTCGGCCAGTTCGGCCAGCGCCGCCGCCTCCTCGGCGCCGGTCAGCGCCCGCCCGCGCGCATGGCGCCGGGTGATTCCCGCGATCCGCGCTGCCGTCACCCGGTCCCGGTCCGCTCGTGTCACACGGTCACCGCAGAACACAGATTCGATTCAGATCCAGCACCTCGAGCGGCGCGGCGTCATGCGATGAGCCCAGGTTGCCGGCGGCCGCGCCGAGCGCGGCCATGTCCCGGATCCCTATCGTGCAGTTGTTGACCTTGGCTAGGGCTGGCGGGCGCCCCGGATCCGCCAAGCCGGCATAGGGGTCAGCTGCGCGAACACGCCCGCCACTCGCCGACGAATCGCCTCTAACGCATAAAAGCCGTGGGTGTCGTCCCGCCACGGTGACTGCAGATCTGCCAGCCGGCCGGGCATCTCCCCCTGTCGCTGGTCGGCCTGTCGCGCAAAGTGAGTCCCTTTATGCGGTAGACCTTTGCGGCCGGCTGACTACCCGGGGTCGGCAGCAGGAATCCGGCCGGTGGCTCATGGTGAGTGAGGTGGGCAGGCTAGCGGAGACCGTGCGCGGCAGCCAGATAAGGCTTTTGGGCGAGAAGGGTCTCGAGCTTGCTCTCTGGCCAGAGGTCTATGAACGGCGCAGCACCATCGTTGTTGTGCTGCTCCGCCCAGGCGACAGCGTCGGCCGAGAAGCGCCCGCTCGTCGCGATCACTAGGCCCCGCACCACCGGCGGCTGCCACAACTTGACGGCGGCCACGGTTGCGGAGACCTCGGCTGGACCTACCGACCTTTTGAGCCAGTGCTTGGCCTGGACGATGACACGTTCGCTGCGAACACCGCCGGTGCTGTCGCGCAGCACGCGGTCTAGCGAAAGGTCGCGACCGCGATCCGCGGCTCGGGTCTGCATCAGCCACTGCACGTTGTGATGGTCGGGGAAGTCGCGGAGCAGGTCGTACAAAAGGCGCTCGAACCCGTCGTCGTCGAGCCGGTCCCAGGGCAGGGCGATGGTCGCCGTTCCGGTGAGGTGGCCGGCCGACGCCTGGCCGAGGTCCATGTCGGGAACCGGGAGCGGGTCGGTGTCAGAGAGAGCGCCGCCCTCGACGTCAGAGCGAACACTGGGCCAGTCGAGCTCGCGGATGTCGTGCCAGTCGTGTCCTTGCCCGAAGTAGAGGTGGCGGTGCAGATCACTCCAGCGGCCCCGACGCTGGGCAGTGTCACCCATGAGCCGCTCGACCTCGCCGACTGCTTCGGTGACGTGCTCGACGTCCGGCCCTTCCAGCCGTTCCTGCGAGGCCCGGGGCACTCCCCTGAGCAGGCGCGGTAGCGCGCTGTCGATCACTGCAGTCAGCTGCTGGAGGCGCTCACGGGCGGCCCGCCTGCGGGCCCGGTTGAGCCGGTACTTGTATTCGGCGAGGTCCTTGCCAGGCTGCTCGCGCATATCGTAGGCCGAGTGCGGGAACTCGCTGATCTCGAAGTAATCGATGAACATCTGCCCGAGGTCGTCTATGTCCGGCAGCGGGTCGGTGATGGTCCATCCGCCGATCGGCGGCAGACCGGGCAACAGGTCCGCCCAAGCGCGCCGAAGGTCGTCGTACTCCGGATCCGACCCGCGGGCCGGCCCGCTGGGCATGAACGAGCTGGCGCGGTTCCAGACGTCCTCGAGCTTGGCAAGGTTCGCTGCGGCCCGGTCCATTGCATTCAGCAGGTCGTCGAGCTCCACGTCAACACCTTTCCAGACAGACGGTGAGATAACACGTGGACGCGCACTGTGGCGCCGCTGCCGATGCCAGACAGGATCGGGAGCGGAGGGTGATTCGAGCATGACTTCGCCCTTCGTGTTCGGCGCCGGGCCCCGCGTGGCTGGAGACCCGTACGGGGCTCGGCGCCGGCTTGCTCGGAGGTGAGCGAGCCCGTTGCGCTTCGGCTCGCTCCCCTCAGCCTGAGCGATCTCCGAAGTGTTTGGTTCCAGGCGACGCGACGTGAAACCGCTGGTCCTAACGTTGACAGCCGTGTGACACAGACGAATTCGGGAGAGGCACGGTGCGACGGTAGTTGTCGAACGTAGGATTCCTGTGACAAAACTAGCCACGCGACGCGAGGCCCCCATGGCACGGATCATCAAGATGCCCCCCACGGATGAGTTGCCCGAGGGGCCCCGGCGCGAGTTCGTCGGAGAGCTCCGCCGGTACTACCGGGCGGCCAGCCGGCCCCCGTTGCGTCACGTCAGCAAGCTGATCGAGGGCCGCGCGGACTTGAAGGAGGTCACGGCGAGCCAGGAGACCGTTCGCCGAATCCTTCGCGGGATGGTGATTCCTACCGACTGGAACCGGGTGAACGCCGTCTTCCAGGTCTTGTGCGAGATCGGCGAGATCGACCCGGACGCCGACCGCTGGGAAGACAGCTACAACGGCGAGGAGAGCAACCGCGAGCACCTCAGGCGCCTGTGGGACGCGGCCCTGGAAGCGGAGCCGAACCCGCCGCCGATTCCGCGGCCCACCCCGCCCCGTCCCGAGCCGGCCCTGGCCGCACCGGGATTCGGCAGCGACGATCCATGGGCGACAGACTTGCCAGGTTCTGGCCTCAGCGACGAGCCGCCGTTCTAGCCCCCCGGGTCTCGCACCAGATAGTCGCGGATCGAAAACGTGCCCAAGTCTTCGCCGGATAGGCCTAACGCCGGACACGGCGCCATCGTGCTGTGGGAGCACTCAGCCGCCGCGGCCGCCCTGTGCTACGCCACGCTGTAGCCTGCGCGCATGAACTCGCGGGACGGCACCGCAAGGCACAGGCCGATCTCCAAGGACATAACGCGGATTATCTAGGTACGTTTTCGGCCTGGCCCAGCGCACGATGGGCGATGTCGGGGACTGGACAGGCTCCGCGGCTTCACGGAAGTGCGCCAACATCGAGATCCTCATATGGGTGATCGCCTGGCGCGCGAGGCGATAACCGGCCGCCGTCCAGCAGGACTGCCCCGGCGGCTGGTATCAGCAATGGGGGACTGTCCTGGGCGGTCGGCCGGGCGCTGGCGACCGACCGGGTCTGGGTGAGGACGGATTCAGCGGTCAGGTAGCCGACTGGCCGATCGCCGGAGCCGGAGATCACGATGATGCTGTCGTCTGCAATTGCCTGGGCTATCGCCGACAGCGGCGTGTGTGCGGGCACGATGGTGGCCGGGCGCATCAGCGCTTTGACCGTCTTTGTCGCCGACGGTACGCCTTGGTGGTCGTTGATGTGCCTGGCCAGGTCGGCTAGCGTCACGATGCCGGCTACCCGGGACCTCTCGCAGACCGGCAGGGCCTGGGTCCCCGACTGCACGAGCCGTTCCAGCGCTTGGATCAGTGCGGTGTCCGGGGCGCATTCGGGCACTTCTGAACGCGGCAGCATCACGTCGGCGGCGATCGGTTCCCTGGCGGGGCGCCGGGCATCCCACTGGCCTGCCGCATACAGCCGTCCAAGGTTCGTCGGGCATGGCCGGCCCTGGTCTTCGCAGTCTCGTCGCCAGCGCAGTGCCCACGCCGCTGATGCCTGCGACTGGTCGGCGCTGCAGGCGCTGCAGAGCCAAAGCATGCTGGCTGGTGTCCGTCCCCTGGCCAGCATGAATTCCCGTGCCTCGAGCTGGTTCTTGGCCAACTTCGCAGCCAGACGGTCCTTGATCATCCAAGATGGGTCATGCGCAAGGTAATTGCGGGTCTCGCTGAGTGCAGCGCATATGTACTTAAGGGTTCTGGCGTGGTCAATGCCAGGATCGGAGACCATGAACCGCAGGATTCTCTTCGATAGCAAACCCTCAGTATGGACATTGGCAGCGTCGTAAGCCAGCTGCACGAGCACGACCCGTAGTGCTGCATAGCAGTCGAAGTCGGCAGTCGTGACGGCCGAGATCGTCGGCCATATGTGCGAGCTGTGCCCGGGGCGGACGAGGGTTTCTGGCGCGTCCTGGATGGCGGCTACTGCGTGTTCGCCGTCTCGCGGGCTGCCAGTGTTGTCCGCGTGAGGGCGTGGCCGGGCGTGGAGGGCGGCGAGTCTCTCGGCGGCGCGGTTGTCCCCGTCGTCGTGGGCGCGCTGGTACCAGATCGAGGCTTCCGTGGTGTTGCCGAGGTCTTCGAGCAGCTGAGCGAGCAGCCACGCGGCCTCGCCTGTGCAGACTTCGGCACACTGGCGCAGCAAGGGCACGGCGGTGTCCGTGTCGCCGTGGTCGGCCGCGGCGCGGGCCTGCGCGTACAGGGTTTCCTCGGCGTCGAGCAGGTCGGCTATGTCGTCGATCCGCTGCTGTTCGCGCGGGTCGTCATCGAAACGGCGGCAGGCCCGGATGAATTCGTCGCGCAACTCGCCGGTGCGTTCCGGCACTTCGGTGATGGCCCTGGCCAAGTCGCGCAGCAGGTCGTTGATGTTCACCGGACTTCCGCCTCCCAGGTCGCGCCGTCCTTGCGCATCAGTTCTCGCGCCCGCTCCTTCGCGTGGTGTAGGTGGGTCTTGACTGAGCCGACGCTGATGCCGAGGATCTCGGCGGTATCGGCTTCGCTGAAGTCGGCTGCCTCGCGTAGCCACAGCACCTGCCGCTGCCGGCGCGGCAGCTCGCGGACTATGTCCTTCAGGGCTTCACGGCGGTCGACAGCCGCGAACTGGTCGCCGGGATGGGCCACGCCGAGTAGCCGCTCTGACGGGTCTCCGCTGCCGGTGCGGCCAGCTTGTCGGCCAAGGAGCCTGCGGCATCTGCGTTCGGCCGCTTTGAACCAGTACGCATCGGGTTTGTCGAGAGTCCGGACCTTCGGCCAGTATCGCCTGCGGATCGCCATGATCGTGTCCTGGATGACGTCCTCGGCGTCGGCCTCCGGGAACCCGCACCCGAAGACCAGGAAGCCGTGCAGCCTCTTGCGATGCTCGGAGTAGAACCGGGCGATCTCCTCGTCGGCGGCCGACGCGCCGCCGAGCGTGAGGGCCAGCTCCGGGAATTCCGGGGGCCCGGCCTGGGGGCCCGGCCCGCTCACGATGCTGCTCCCCGGTCCCGGCCCGGCGGCGCCGCCCGTGCACGCCACCTCGGCCTCGGCCGGAACGACGTCGACCGAAGGGAATCAGCCAAGCCCAGATCGCCCGCCATTATCGCCTCCCTCCAGCTCGGTTTCGTGTCCGCGGCGACACCCTGACGCTGCCTACAGGACCTGGGACCCCCTGGAGGTTGAACCAGCCGGGAAGTTTTTCGGCAGCCTGTCAGCACCTCCGCCCGCCAGCCGGTCCCAGCGCCGGCTCAACCTTGAACACCGCGCCGGGCCTGTAGGGCGCGGAAGGAGGTGCTGAACCGGATGTGGGACACGATCAAGGCCGCGATCCAGACCAACGCCACCACGGTGCGTTTCATCGCCATCATCATCGTGCTGGCCGCCGCGGCATGGCTCACAAAAACCCTGCTCTGACCTGCGACCTACCCCGACGTCATGGGAACGGGCGCGCAGCTGGCCCGGTACAGAGCACTTCCCGGGTCGCCGGCGCGGGCGGGGGGCGGCCCCCGGCCCCGGGCGGCGGCCGGGGCATGGCCGGGGGCCAGTTGTGTCCGGCCAACCAGCACCGGGGGCGGGGCGGGGTGGGGCC
>Ga0335078_10007560_pt1 | contig 16117 bp, 18 predicted proteins | sample Lox_Sample_32_FD_206711 | JGI IMG/M metagenome (GOLD analysis project Ga0335078, IMG submission 206711) | Soil microbial communities from Loxahatchee National Wildlife Refuge, Florida, United States - Lox_Sample_3.2 | ecosystem: Environmental > Terrestrial > Soil > Wetlands | place: USA...
AACGCTCGCTCGTTCAGTCCCGATCATTGAGCGCAATCTGGCGATCACCGGACTGGCGGCACGGTGCGCGGGTGTGCGTGCCACCGAGATCCCGGTGCTCGCGCTCGAAGATCCGGCAAGCGACGCCCGCGCTCGCATCTCCGAAATGATCGACGCTGCCATCCATAGTGAACGCGCCGACGGAATTGTGCTCGGCTGCGCCGGCATGGCCAATCTGGCGTCCGATCTCGCCGCCGCTTACGGGCTGCCGGTCATCGAGGGCGTTTCGGCTGCGACGCAGCTGGCCCAGACGCTGATTGGGCTCAACCTGACCACGTCCAAGTTGGGCTTGTGGGCTTCACCTTTGCCAAAATCCTACAGCGGCATGTTAGTGCACACGAAAAATGTCTGAGGCAGTTCGCCCGCGGCAACCTACCGACCGCGCATCGTCGTCAATTCGGGCCTCGACACTTACAAGGTAAAGGCGACGCTGATGACATTGCTGGCATCGCCACTGTTTTACGGCACCGGCTCGCAGGGAGCAGCGATTGATCTTCTGCTCGAGCGCGGGGGAGGATGAGCATGATCTCGGTGGATGTGTTGCGTATACCGACCAACGGTCCCGGCGACGTTTCCGGGCTGATGCGGCTTATCGAAGCCGGCAAACTAGCGCCCTCGTCGATTCGTGCGGTGCTCGGTAAGACCGAAGGCAACGGTGGGGTCAACGACTTCACGCGCGAATATGCGGTGGCGACGCTTTGCCAGGCACTTTCGATGCATCTCAAGCTCCCTCCGCACGAGGTCGAGGAGAAAATTGCCTTCGTCATGTCAGGCGGCACCGAAGGCGTACTCTCGCCGCACCTGACGGTGTTTACGCGCGTGGAAGTGACGGAAGTGGGCCGCGCGCGCACCAAAGGCGGCACCGACAAGCGGTTGAGCGTCGGCATTGCTCATACCCGCGATTTTCTCCCCGAGGAGATCGGCCGCAAGGTACAGATCGATGAGACGGCCAAGGCGGTACATGCGGCGATGCGCGACGCCGGCATCGACGATCCGTCCGACGTGCACTTCGTCCAGGTTAAGTGTCCGCTCCTCACCAGTGAGCGCATCGAGGCGGCGTTCGAGCGCGGGTACAAAACGATCACCACCAGCGCCTACGGCTCAATGGGCTATTCGCGTGGGGCTTCCGCCCTTGGCGTCGCCAAGGCGCTCGGAGAAATCTCAGGCGACATCGACGAGAGTCGAGTTTTGAAGGATTGGGATCTGTTTTCCTCCGTCGCCTCCGCCTCCGCCGGCATCGAGTTGATGCATAACGTCGTCATCGTGATTGGCAATTCGGCCCAGGCCATTAGCCCGTTCGTCATCGGTCACGCGCTGATGCGCGACGCGCTCGACCTTGGTGCCGTGCTCGCCGCGCTTAAAAGCGTTGGGCTTACTCTCGGAGACAAGGCAACGCCGGAGCGGCTCATCAACGTTTTTGCCAAGGCCGAGGCTTCGCCCGATGGCGTTGTGCGCGGCTTCCGCCATACCATGCTCGACGATTCCGATGTCGGCTCGACCCGGCACGCGCGTGCCGCGGTCGGCGGACTGATCGGCGGCGTCGCCGGCAATGGTGCCGTCTATGTCTCTGGCGGCGCCGAACATCAGGGTCCGCCCGGCGGTGGTGTCGTGGCGGTAATCGCGCGCTGCGGTGTTTGAATTGCGCGCGCCGCCAGAAGATTGTGCCGTGCCGCAGCCCGGCGGTGTTTCCTTATGGCACTCTGCCAAGGCGGCGCGGTGTCCGGCTGATGTTCGCTTCTCCTAGGGAAGACCGACATCGCAATCACGCGTATAGGCTTAGCCGCGCACCCACCAGCAATGCTTTTCCGGGAACAGCACTCGGCCGGACGGCCGGTATTGCACCACGTACCAGCTGGTGCAGCGTCGGTAGAGCGGCCGTGGATTGATCTGAATGCGGGGCGGCCCGGCGATATGCGAAAATGACGGCGCCGGACCGTTGATGGTCGATTCCTGCGCCAACGCAGAGCCCGCCGCGACGGCGACCAAAGAAAGCGCCAAACCTATCACCAGCGCACGCGACTGTTCCGACATGACCACTCGCTCCACGCCACTCCAGGCTTCCGGCACCAGGAGCGTGCCGGTCAAGCGCAATCGCGCATTTCCGGCCTCGCCGAAACATTCTACAACATCTTATGCCCGATATAGCATCCGATCCGCAGGCTTGGCGGCCGATTAAGGCACCGTCGCTCGCCGAGCTCGAAATCCTGGCCGGCGAGATTTTCCGGCGTTTGCCGCGAAGGTTTCGCGACTTGTGCACCGACGTGGTCATCCAGGTCGACGATTTTCCGACCGACGAAGTGCTCGACCAGATCGGCGCGGAAAGCGAATTCGACCTGCTCGGCCTGTTTCACGGCGTCGGCCTTCCTTTCCGCTCGGAAAGCGCGCCGGTGCAAATGCCGAATATGATCTGGCTCTACCGGCGGCCGATCCTCGACTATTGGGCCGAGCACGACGAAACTCTCGGCGCAATTGTCAAACACGTGCTGGTGCACGAAATCGGTCATCATTTCGGCTTGTCCGACGCCGACATGGCAGCGATCGAAGCGACCGCCGAGGAAGCGAAGGGAGCAGTTTCATGAAAGTCGAGGGCGCGTGCCATTGCGGCTTCATCACCGTCGAAGCCGAAGTCGATCCGGAAAAGGTCACGATCTGTCACTGCACCGATTGTCAAACGGCTACCGGCTCTGCGTTCCGTGTTTCCATTCCCGCTCCAGGCAACACCTTCAAAATGACCGGCCAGCCCGCGATCTATGTAAAGACTGCGGAAAGCGGCAATCGCCGCGCGCAAGCGTTCTGCCCGAAATGCGGATCGCCGATCTATTCGACCACCCCCGGGGACGGCCCGAAGGATTCGTACATGCTGCGCGTCGGCATTTTGCGCCAGCGCGACCGCTTGAATCCCAAAAGGCAGATTTGGTTTCGATCGGCCCGCTCCTGGGTAACCAGCTTTGGCGATCTGCCCAAGACCGAAACGCAGCAGGGCACGAGCCACCTGCGCTGACAAATGTCGCCGCGCCTGTGGTAGACGAGTGATCGAGTCGTACGCTCGCTACGAGGAGCAATGACATGATCGTGACGGTTTTTCGCTCCCGCCTAAAGCCGGGAGTTGGCGACGAATATCGCGTCCTGGTCCGCCGCATGATCGAGCTTGCCGCGACCATGCCCGGCTACATCTCGCACAAGGATTTCACCGCCGACGACGGTGAGCGGGTGACCATTGTCGAGTTCGAGCACGACGAGGGTCAGCGCGCCTGGCGCACCAACCCCGAGCACCTTGTTGCGCAAAAACTGGCGCGGCAGAAATATTATACCGAATACCATATCCAGGTGTGCACGCTCGATCGCGAATCGAAGTTCAAGGCGCAGGAAGCCGCACAACCGGCAGCGGCGGCGGCGCAGGGTTGACCGCCGCGTCTGGCCGCGCCATTTACCGCGCAGCGGGACGTCCGCTCATTGGGAAGGACCATGCAAAAGTTCACCGTGCTTGAGGGCGTCGCGGCGCCGATGAAGATGATCAACGTCGACACCGACATGATCATCCCCAAACAATACTTGAAGACCATCAAGCGCACCGGGCTGGGCAAGGGATTGTTCGCCGAAAAGCGCTATCGCGACGACGGCAGCGAGAACCCCGACTTCGTGCTCAACAAGCCGGCTTACCGCAAGGCGAAAATCCTCGTCGCCGGCGACAATTTCGGCTGCGGTTCTTCGCGCGAGCACGCGCCCTGGGCGTTGCTGGATTTCGGCATCACCTGCGTGATCTCGACCTCGTTCGGCGACATTTTCTACAATAATTGTTTCAAGAACGGCGTGCTGCCGGTGCAGGTCTCCCCGGAAGATCTGGAAAAGCTGTTCGACGACGCCGAACGCGGCGCCAACGCGACCCTGACCGTCGATCTGGCCAAGCAGGAAATCCGCGGCCCCGACGGCGGCGTCATCAAGTTCGATATCGATCCCCACCGCAAGCATTGTCTGCTCGAGGGTCTCGACGACATCGGCCTGACCATGGTCAAGAAGGACAAGATCGACGGCTTCGAGCAGAAGGCCAAGGCGGCGCGGCCTTGGATGTGAAGAAAGCGCGAATGATCCCCTGGCCCGTCATTGCCGGACTTGATCCGGCAATCCATCTTTCTTGCCGCAGAAGTTAAGCTGGGTCACCGGGTCAAGCCCGGTGACGACGCCGAGACAGCGCAATGCCCTCCGCCATTTCCGTCTCCCATCTCAACAAGACCTATGCCTCCGGCTTCCAGGCGCTCAAGGACATTAACCTTGAGATTCGCCACGGCGAGATTTTCGCGCTGCTCGGCCCGAACGGCGCCGGCAAGACCACGCTGATCAGCATCATCTGCGGTATCGTCAATCCGACCAGCGGCCAAGTCGCGGTCGACGGCCATGACATTGTCGCCGATTACCGCATCACCCGTTCGCTGATCGGCCTTGTGCCGCAGGAACTTGCCAACGACATGTTTTCTTCGGTGTGGACGACTGTCTCGTTCAGCCGCGGGCTGTTCGGCAAGGCGGCGTTTCCCGCCTATATCCAGAAGGTGCTCAAGGACCTCTCGCTCTGGGACAAGAAGGACGCCAAGATCGCCACGCTCTCCGGCGGCATGAAGCGCCGGGTGATGATCGCCAAAGCGCTGTCGCATGAGCCGCGTATCCTCTTTCTCGACGAACCGACCGCGGGCGTCGACGTCGAATTGCGCAAAGACATGTGGGATATGGTGCGCGCGCTGCGCGCCTCCGGCGTCACTATCATCCTTACCACGCACTACATCGAAGAAGCCGAGCAAATGGCGGATCGCGTCGGCGTCATCAACAAGGGCGAATTGATCCTCGTTGAGAACAAGGTCGAGCTGATGCGCAAGCTCGGCCAGAAGCAAATGACGGTGGAGCTGCGCGAGCCGATCGCCGCGGTGCCGGCCACACTCGCGCGCTATCGCCTGATGCTCGCCGATGGCGGCGGCAAGCTTATCTATACCTACGACACGCGCGGCGAACACACCGGCATCACTGATCTGCTCGATGAGTTGCGCAATGCCGGACTGCATTTTTCCGATCTGTCCACCACGCAAAGTTCGCTGGAAGACATTTTCGTCGGCCTCGTGAGCGAGCGCAAATGAACCTTTACGCCATCGCCGCCATCTACCGGTTTGAGATGGCGCGCACCCGGCGCACCTGGCTGCAAAGCATCGTCTCGCCGGTGATCTCGACTTCGCTCTATTTCGTGGTGTTCGGCGCGGCGATCGGCTCGCGCATCAGTACCATCGAGGGGGTAAGCTACGGGGCCTTCATCGTGCCCGGCTTGATGATGCTGATGCTGCTCACCCAAAGCGTCAGCAACGCCGCAATCGGCATCTACTTCCCGCGGTTCACCGGCACCATCTACGAAATCCTGTCCGCGCCGGCGTCATCGCTCGAGATCATGATCGGCTATGTCGGCGCCGCCGCCACAAAGTCGATCGTGCTCGGCCTGATAATCCTTGCCACTTCGGCGCTGTTCGTGCCGCTGCACATCGCGCATCCGCTCTGGATGCTTGGGTTTCTGGTGCTCACGGCATTAAGCTTCAGCCTGTTCGGATTCATTCTCGGCATCTGGGCGGACGGCTTCGACAAGCTGCAGGTCTTTCCGCTGTTGATCATCACGCCGCTGACATTTCTCGGCGGCACGTTCTATTCGACCAACCTATTGCCGCCGTTCTGGCGCACCGTCACGCTGTTCAACCCCATCGTCTATCTGATCAGCGGCTTTCGCTGGAGCTTCTTCGAGCTTGCCGACGTCAATGTCGGCACCAGCATCGCCGCGATCCTGTTGTTTCTCGCTATTTGCTTGGCGGTGGTCTGGTGGATTTTCCGGACCGGCTATCGGCTGAAGACTTAACACTCCTCACTGCAGAGCGTCACTGCAACGAGGCGACCAACTTCGCCACGCGGCTCTTGTATTCGGCGCGCGCCTTAAGCGCTGTGTCCATATCGACGGAAACGAACCGCCCCAGGTTGTTGGGCTGCATTTGCGCCACCCGATCCATGTCAGCGCTGATGACGGTGCCGATCATGGCATAGCCGCCGCCCGAAACGGCGTCGCGATGCAGGATGATCGGCTCTAGTCCGCCGGGCACCTGGATCGAGCCATAAGGATAGCCGGCATCGACAATATTGGAGGGATCAGAGCCGGCGCCGAACGGCTGCTTGCGCTCGCGAAAGGCGAGCGGCCGTCCCTTGCGGTAGCGATAGCCGATCCGGTCGGCCTCCGGCGCGACGGTCCAAGTGTCCGCGAAAAACGATTTCGCCGATTCATCCGTGATCCGATGGAAGTACAGGCCCGGCAGGACGCGAAGTTCGAGTGACTTTGGGTATGCCGGAACAAGGTCTTTAGGCAACGCGCGGCCGGCACGCGCACTGGAGCGCGGCTGACCTACCGGCAGCACGTCGCCGGCGGCAAGTTTGCGCCCGGCGAAACCGCCGAGCGCGCCGAGCGCATAAGTCGAGCGGCTGCCGAGCACTTCCGGAACGTCGATCCCGCCCGCAACAGCGATGTAGGTTCGCGCGCCGACGCGCATGAAATCGAAGCTGAGCCGATCGCCGGCTTTGACCGTAAACGATTCGTTGCGCGCTCGCACTTCGCCATTGAGCTTCGGTGCGGCCTCGGCGCCGGTGATCGCGACGATCGCCGACGCACGAAAGACGAGCTCAGGCGCCAGCAAGGTGGCTTCCAGCACCGCCGCACCTTGATCATTGCCGACCAACAGATTGGCCGCGCGCAAGGCATATTGATCGAGCGCGCCCGACAGCGGAATGCCGATGTTGTAATAGCCGGGCCGCCCGGCATCCTGGACGCTGGTGGCGAGGCCGGGCTTGACGACTTCAATGGCCATAGAGCACCTCCACCAGATGCCGGCTGTAGCCGCCGGGATCAGCCAGAAAGGATTTCAGCGAGAAATTCACCGGGCGGATGGTCAGATCGAAGGTGCCGTCTTCGACTGCTTTGATATCGCGGTCGTATTCTTCGCGCGAGATCGGTTTCCATTTGACGATATCGCCGGGCCGGAAGAACGCCAAAAAGTCCTTGAGGTAAGGCAATTTCTGCGCCGGATCGTAAATCGGCGCTGGCGTGATGCCGAACAGCTGATAGCCGCCGGCGCCGCGCACCGAATAGATGGCGGTGAAGCAGCCGCCGTGGCCGACCGTAAGTTTTGGCGTGTCAGTGCGCGGGCGCAGATACTTCGGCACCTCGATCTGCTTCTCGCGCTCGACCATCTGGAACAGGAATGGCAGGCCGGCGACGAACCCGACCATGGAAACGAACCACGGCGCACTCGCGTGCGCGGCGATGAAATCGTCGACGGATTTGTAACCGTTGATGCGCGCGCCGTATTCAAGATCCGTGCTATTGGGGTCCTGATGCCGCTCGCGAAAGCGCATCAGCGTCTCGTGCGTCCACGGATCATTGTAAAATACGGGAATCTCGATGATACGCGTCGGCAATTCCAGATCGGCGCTGCCAATCGCGGCCTCGATCTCCTTCAGGATGCCGAGCATCTTGTCGGGATGAATAACGTCCGGATCGAACCGCACCAGATACGAGGCATTCGACGGACAAATCTCCGTCACTCCCGGAATGCGGCGCTTCTGCAATTCGGTGCAGATCGCCATGCCCTTGAAGAAGGCTTCGAGCGACATCTCCTCGTCGATCTCGGCAAAGACGTGCTCGTCGCCGCCGAAGGAATAACGGATCGCGCTCATCTGTGCTCCTACCCCCTTCGTGCGGCGGCCGCCGGCGATTCAGCCCGCCAGTAGCCGTTCGAGAAACCCGGTATCGAAGCGGCCCGCCTGGACGTCGGCCGTTTGCGCCAGCCGCTTGTGCAGCGATGCCGTGGTGATCACCCCCTCGATCGCGAACTCGTCGAGCGCGCGGCGCAGCCGCTCCAGCGCGCCCTGCCGAGTTTCCGCATGCACGATGATCTTGGCAAGAAGGGAGTCGTAGTATGGTGGCACGGCGTAGCCCGGATAAAGCATGGTATCAACGCGCACCCCCGGCCCGCCGGGGAGCGACAGCGCGCTAACGCGGCCGGGCGAGGGCCGGAAATTCTTGTCCGGGTCCTCGGCATTGATCCGCACTTCGATGGCGGCGCCGCGTGCGGTCACGTCCGACTGCTCGCGCGCAAGCTTTTCGCCCTGGGCGACCACGATCATTTCGCGGACCAGGTCGACGCCGGTAATCATCTCTGTGATCGGGTGCTCGACCTGAATTCGCGTGTTCATTTCAATAAAGAAGAACTCGCCGGTTTCATCGTCGTAGAGATATTCCAGCGTGCCGGCGCCTCGATATCCGACGCGCTCGGCGAGCCGCACCGCCGAGGCACAGAGCGCCTGCCGCGTGGCATCGTCAAGCGCGGGCGACGGCGCTTCCTCCCAGATTTTCTGCCGGCGGCGCTGCAACGAGCACTCGCGCTCGAAGAAATGCAGGACGCGCTCGCCGTCGCCCATGACTTGAACTTCGATATGGCGGGCGCGGTTGAGGAAACGCTCCAGATAGAGTGCACCGTTGCCGAAAGCCGCCATGGCTTCGGCCTGCGCGGTGTGGAAGTGATGCTCGAACTCCGCCTCGTTCGCAGCCACACGAATGCCGCGTCCGCCGCCGCCGGCGCTGGCCTTGAGCATCACGGGAAAGCCGATCCGGCGCGCCCCGGCCAGCGCTTCCGCAAGATCGGCGACCTCGCCTTCGGTTCCGGGCACGATCGGCACGCCGGCCGCCTGCGCAGCCGCCCGCGCCGCCGCCTTGTCGCCCATGATGCGGATTGTTTCGGCGCTGGGACCGACGAAGACAAGACCTGCGGCCGCGACAGCGTCGGCAAACCGCGCGTTCTCCGACAAAAATCCGTAGCCTGGATGAATGGCGCCAGCGCAGGTTTCGCGCGCGGCGGCAATAATGGTCTCGCCGTCGAGGTAACTCTTGGCCGCTTGCGGCGGACCGATGCGAATTGCTTCGTCGGCAAAGCGCACCGCGAGGCTGTCCTTATCGGCGTCGCTGAAGACCGCGACCGTTTTGAGGCCAAGCTCCTTGGCGGCGCGGATGACCCGCACCGCGATCTCGCCGCGGTTGGCTACCAAAAGCTTGTCGAACACGCTCACGTGGTCTCGATGAGCAGCACGGGATCTCCGGCTTCGACCGGCGCCTCGTTCTCGACCAGAAAGCGCGCGACCTTGCCGGAGGCGTCGGCGTGAATCTCGGTGAACTGCTTCATCACCTCGACCAAACCGATGACATCGCCTTCCGTCACGCGATCGCCGACGTCTTTGTATGGCGGCTTGTCCGGCGCCGGCCGCCGATAGAAAATTCCCGGAAGCGGACTGAGTACCTGATGCTCCGCCATCCTCGCACCCCTTTCTGAATCGATTAAGCCAGATATTCCGCGACCGCGGCTTTCACCGCCTGGGCGACGGCCACCGCGTTGGGCGTATCGGAATGGACGCAGATGCAATCGGCGCGGACTTTCACCTTCGCGCCGTTGACTGACTCGGCGACGCCGTCTTTGACCGCGCGTAACGCGCCCGCGGCGGCGCGCGCCGGATCGACCGGCGGATGCTCCCGCGTGATGATCAGCGTACCATCGTCGTTATAGTCAAGATCGGCGTAGTACTCGGAAATGAAATCCAGCCCTTCGCCGGTATAGACCTTCTCGTGCATGGTGCCGGCCATGCCCAGCACCGGCACATTGAAGATCTTCGCGGCGTTCGCCACCGCCCTCGCCACCTCCTCCGACCTCGCCGCCATCCCGTAAAGCGAACCATGCGGCTTGACGTGAAAAAGCTCCATCCCCTCCCGCTGTAGAAAACCTTTAAGCGCTCCAACCTGATAGATGATGCTATCGGTCAATTCCTCGGGTCGCATTTTCATCTCGCGGCGGCCGAATCCCTGCAAGTCGGGCAACGACGGATGCGCGCCAACCCTGACGTGATGCTGCTTGGCGAGCCGCACCGTATGCGCCATCACCGACGGATCGGAAGCGTGAAAGCCGCAAGCAACGTTGGCGATGGTGATGTGCGGCATCATGCCTTCGTCATCGCCCATCTTGTAAAGGCCAAAGCTTTCGCCCATGTCGCAATTGATCGCGAGCTTTGTGTTCGACTTGCCGGCCATTCCCTAGGTCTCCTCCCTTCTATCGGCGAAAGCCTACCGTCGGCCGTCGCCGGTATCCTTAAGTTCGATCTCGATGAAAATCATGACGCCCGCGCCGGCGTTGACGACGTCGTGCTCGACGCCGGCATTGCGGAAATAGGATTTGCCCTGTTCAAGGCGCGCGCGCGACTTGCCGCCATCCGGTCCGATCAATTCAAGCTCGCCGTCGACCACGGGTACGACCACATAATCGTAGGCATGGCGATGATAGCCCGTCGCCGCACCGGGGACGAAACGCCATTCGGTGACGCGTAAATGATCGTTTTCCATCTGCACCGTCGCCACCGCCTGTTTTTCAGCCATGCCGACCACCATTGGTTTGCACGAGCGCCATCCTAATCAATTCGGCCGGCCGTGCACGGGTTCAATCTTTCAGCCGCAGCATGACGAACTGCCGGAGCTGATCGGCGATCACCGCCAAAATGAGCAGCACCCCGATCACTACCTCCTGCAGGTAGGACTGGATTTGGGCCAGATCCATTCCGTTCTGGATCAGGCCGATGAAGATGGCGCCCAACACGACATTGCCGAGCCGCCCGATGCCGCCGCGCAGGCTCACCCCGCCGATCACGCAGGCGGCGATAGAATCGAGCGGCATCGAGGAGCCGATATTGGCTTCGCCGGTTTCCAGCCGCGCGGTGAGCAGCGCGCCGGCAATCGCCGCCAATAATCCGCACAGCACGTAAGCCATGAACAGATAGAACCGCGTGCTGATGCCGGAGAGACGCGAAGCCTTTATATTGCCGCCGACCGCATAGAAGTAGCGGCCCATGCGCGTCCAGTTCAGCAAAAAGTACATCACGACAAACAATCCGGCGGTGATATAGACCGGCGATGGAATGTCGAAGATGCGAGTAAAGTTGAAGATCGTGCCAAAGGCATCGGGAAGTCCGTAAACCGGAACACCGCTGGTCAGCGTCAGCGCGATGCCGAAGCTGATGGTCGCCGTGCCGAGCGTCATCATGAACGGCGAAACGTTGAACACCGCGACGCCGATGCCGTTGACGACGCCGACCAGCGTCCCCGCCCCTACCCCGGCAAGAATGCCTAAAGTCAGGGTCAGCGCGGCGGCGTCGGGATGCGCGGCGGCGAGCGGCGCCATGGTCATGGCCGTGATCACCGAGGTGATGGCGATAATCTTGCCGACCGAGAGGTCGAAACCACCGGTAAGCAGCGCCAGCATCTGCCCCATAGAAACGATGGCGAGATACGTCGCCTGCCGCGCCACAGTGATCAGATTTTCGCTGGTCAAGAAACGCGGCGACAGCGCCGAAAACACGATCAGCGCGATCACCAGAAGGAACGGCAAGACGCCGATGCGCACGAACAGCCGCTGCAACGACACGCTCAGTCCCGGCCGGCGCTGCGCGATTTGTTCGGTCATGCCTGCGCTCGCTCGAAGAAGTTCGCCAGCACGCGGTCCTGCGTGATCTCCTCGCCTGCAAGCTCGGCACGCCGCTCGCCGCGATACATCACGTAGGTCCGATTGGTGAGATGGAGAATCTCCGGCAGATCGGACGAGATCAGCAAGATACCGGCGCCGCCCTCGCACAGGTCGCGAATGAACTCGTAAATTGCGACGCGCGTGCCGACATCGACGCCGACCGTGGGCTCGTCGAAAATGAACAGCTTGACCGTCGAGACGAGGCCTTTGGCGAGCAGCACTTTCTGCTGATTACCGCCGGAGAAGCGCTCGAGATCGGCTTCGGTGTTACGCGGTTGCAAGTTGAGCCGGCGCGCGAGATCGCGCACCGTCGTGCGTTCGGCGCCGCGGTCGAGCACGCCGAAGTGCGAGAAACGCGTGCCGAGCCACGGTAGCGATATGTTCTCGCGCACACTACGCGCCATCACCAGTCCTTCCTCACGCCGGTCGGGCGGCAAATAAAACGCCCCGCGATCGAGCATGGTGCGCGCGCTTTGCCCGGTAACGTCACGTCCGTCGAAAGTGATGTTGCCCGAGAGGATGCGTTCGAGCCCGAAACAGGCCCGGCCGACTTCCGACTTGCCGCAACCAACGAGGCCGGCGAGGCCGACGATTTCGCCGGCACGGACCGAGAGGCTGAAATTCTTCACCGTGTGCTCGGCGGTAGTGAGATTCGATATTTCCAGAAGCGGCGCGGCAGGGCGATGCGCGATCTTGGGAAACACCTGACTGATTACCCGGCCGGTCATGAGCTGCAACAGCCGCTCGTCATCGGCTTCCGCCACCGCGAGCGTCCCTACGTGCTTGCCGTCCCGAAGCACGGTTATACGGTCGCCGATGCGGCGGATCTCGCTCATGCGGTGGGTGATGTAGATGATACCGACGCCGCGCTTTTTCGCCTGCTCGACCATGACAAACAGCCGTTCGGCCTCGCGATCGGTCAGCGAGGAGGTCGGCTCATCAAGGATCAGCACCGACAACCGGGTACAGAACGCTTTCGCGATCTCCACCATCTGCTGTTCGGCGCGGGTGAGATCGTGGATGCGCTGCCGCGCGCGCAGCGGAAAGCCGAGTTCAGCAAGGATGGCTTCGGCGCGGCGATGCAGTTCGACTTTGTCGAGGACGCCGTGCCGCGTCACCTCGGCGCCGAGAAAAAGGTTCTCCTCGACGTTGAGTGTCGGGACCAGGGAGAATTCCTGAAACACCGCACTGATGCCGAGCGTGCGCGCGTGGTGCACGCCCTCTAGCTCGACCGGGCGTCCGCTGAACTCGAGACCGCCTTCGGTCGGACGGTACACGCCGGCGAGGATTTGGATCAGCGTCGACTTGCCGGCGCCGTTCTCGCCAAACAGGACGTGGACTTCACCGGGATTGAGCTCGAAGTCCACGCGATCAAGCGCCAGCACGCCCGGGAATTGCATGGACAGGCCACTGGCCCGAAAAACCGGCGTGGGCGCGTTTGCCGCGCCCACGCTATCTGCTGGCGCCAATGTCGTTGCCGCCAACCCCATTTATGCGTCTCAGATCGATCCCGCGTCAGTTGACCGAGAAAACAGGTTTCCAGTCCGCCGGCGCGAGCGACGACGCGTAGTCAAACGAATTGATGTTCGACTTGTCGATCACATAAATCTTCGGGCCGACGTGCTTTAGATAGTCCTTGTGTTCGAGGATGCGCACCGCCTGATCGATCGCAATACGTCCTTGGATCACCGCCGAATCCGTCGGCGCCGCCATCACCCGGCCGGCCTTGATATTCTCATAGACGCCCGGCGTGAAGTAATACGAAATCACCTTTATTTTGTCCGAGAGATTACGCTCGCGCAGCAGCTGCACGGCGGCTTCGGTGGTCGGCGAGGTGCCCGCGATATATTTGATGTTCGGGTTGGCTTGCAGCACATCCTCGACGAGCTTCAGCTGCACTTCCTTGCCGGTGTCGCCGTATTTGGTGGCGACGACTTTGAGCCCGCTGTCCTTGACGGCCTCGTTGAAGCCCTTGTTGCCGGCTTCGACCCAACCCGCGCCCGGCGGGCCCGGGAACCAGGCAACTTCGACTTCGCCTGAGCCTTTAGGATGCTGTTTGGCGATGTATTCGCCCGCTTTGAAACCCATGGTCTCGAAGGAGACGAGCGACTTCGCCGAGATATCCTTGGACGACATGCCGTTGATGACGTCGATCACCGGAATGTTCTTGTCGTGCAGCCGTTTCACGGTTTCGTTGAGACCGTCGTAGGAGATGGCGCCGATCACCACCGCTTGCGCGCCGTTCGACGCGCAATCCTCGATCTGTGAAATCTGTTTGCTGAGGTTGGTATAACCGCCGGCCTCGACCAGATGCATCGCGACGCCGAGATCTTTGGCCTCCTCCGACACGCCGTAATCGACGGCGAGCCAATAAGCGTCTTTCATGTGCGGGAACGAAACGCAGATGTTCCATTTCTTGTCCGCTTTTTGCAGCGGCTCGTACATCACTTCCTTGACTGGGCTGGACATATCGAAGGGCGGGTTGTGCTCTTCGACCGGAAACGGATACCACTTCTTCCCCTGCGCCTGCACGTTCCAGTTTGTGAACGCCAGCAAGGCTCCCGCTGCGAGTGCTCCCGCAGCGAATGCTGTACGCTTCATGTACCCCTCCATTTGATAGTCGTAAGCGAGGCCCTGCCACCTACGCCGGCGTCGCGATTTACGGCCGCCCCCCGCCAAGAAAATGATTATCGGCTTAGTGATTTTGGAAAGTCAATTGTGCCCGATAATGCTGGCGGAACCGACGGCTTTAAGCCGCACCAGCCGCCGCGATGGCATCGGCAATCGCCACGGTTCGCCGCCCCATGTCGGCGTGCAGGCGCTCAACCATACGGCCGTCGACCTGGATGACACCCTTGTTCGCATTTTCGGGCAGCTCGAAAGCGGCGATGATTTTCCGCGCCCAGGCGACCTCGTCGGCGGTGGGCGAAAAGGCTTCGTTGCACGGCGCGATCTGTTGCGGATGAATGAGCGTCTTGCCGTCGAAGCCGAGATCGCGGCCTTGCCGGCACTCCGCGGCAAAGCCTTCGGCGTTGCCGATATCGTTATAGACGCCATCGATAATGTCGATGCCGTAGGCGCGCGCCGCCGCGATGCAGCTCATCAGCCACGGCAGCATCGGCGCCCGGCCGGGTAGAAGGCGCGCGCGCGTATCCTTGGCGAGATCGTTTGTGCCCATGACGAAGCCCATAAGCCGCGCGCCGGCATCGTGCGCGGCGGCGGCAATGTCGCGGGCGTTGAGCATGGCAAGCGGCGTTTCCATCATCGCCCAGATGCTGATGCGCGCTTCGGCGCGCACCCCGACGAGATGCTTGGCCACCTCGCGCAACGGTTCCGGGCCCGACACTTTCGGCACCAGGATCGCATCCGGGACCGCCGCCGCGACCGCAAGGTCGTCGCGCCACCAGGGCGTATCGAGACCGTTGATGCGCACAATGACCTCGCGGCGGCCGAAACCGCCCTGCTTTAGCGCCTGGATGATCTGCTCGCGCGCTTTGCCCTTGGCGTCTGGCGCCACCGCATCCTCGAGATCGAGAATGACGCCGTCGGCCGGCAGTTCGCGCGCTTTCTCCATGGCGCGCGCATTCGAGCCGGGCATGTACAGGAGGCTGCGCCGCGGGCGGATGGTCATTGCGTTGTCCTGATCGCTTTTTCCGACTAGGCGGCAGCTAAAACGCCTGGTGGAATCAAGCCGCTTTCCGCTTCGCCGTGATCAGCTTGCGGTTGATCAGCGCTTCGCCGATCTGAATGGCATTGAGCGCCGCGCCCTTGCGCAGATTGTCGGAAACAACCCAGAGCGACAGCCCGTTTTCGACGGTCGCATCTTCACGGATGCGGCTGATATAAGTCGCATCCTCGCCCACCGATTCGTAGGGCGTCACGTAGCCGCCCGGTTCGTGCTTGTCGATGACGATGCAGCCCGGCGCGTTGCGCAAAGCTTCGCGCGCCTCGTCGGCGGTGATCGGCTTCTCGAACTCGAGATTGACCGCCTCCGAATGGCCGATAAACACCGGCACCCGCACGCAGGTGGCAGTAAGCTTGATCTTGGGGTCGAGGATCTTCTTGGTCTCGACCACCATCTTCCACTCTTCCCGGGTGGCGCCGTCCTCCATGAACACGTCAATTTCCGGAATGACGTTAAACGCGATGCGCTTGGGAAATTTCTTCGGCGCGACCTCGTCGATCTGAAAGACCGCCTTGGTCTGCGCGAACAACTCGTCCATGGCCTCCTTGCCGGCGCCGGATACCGACTGATAGGTGGCGACGACGACGCGCCTGATTGTGGCTCGCTCGTGCAGCGGCTTGAGCGCGACGACAAGCTGCGCGGTCGAACAATTGGGATTGGCGATGATGCCGCGCTTGCGAAAGCCAGCAATCGCCTCAGCGTTCACTTCCGGCACGATCAGGGGCACGTCGGACTCGTAACGCCAGCACGACGAATTATCGATAACCACTGC
>Ga0335078_10007561_pt1 | contig 16116 bp, 18 predicted proteins | sample Lox_Sample_32_FD_206711 | JGI IMG/M metagenome (GOLD analysis project Ga0335078, IMG submission 206711) | Soil microbial communities from Loxahatchee National Wildlife Refuge, Florida, United States - Lox_Sample_3.2 | ecosystem: Environmental > Terrestrial > Soil > Wetlands | place: USA...
GCGAATTGACATTAATACGCACGCGCTTCGTTAAGCATCCGCGCGGGTCGCCCTTGAATTTGCCCTCTGGGGTGCCAAGCTTAACCCCATGCGTCTTATCATTACGATAGCTCTCGCGCTCGGCGCGCTGGCCCTGCCGGCGGCGGCGGCCAACTATCCGGTCAGCGGCAAATGGGGCGTGAGCACGAGTTCAGAGAAGGGCAAGATCGACTGCACCGACAAGCGCGTCATCGCCTTCAACGGCAATCAGCGCACCGACAGCAATGGCGGCGTGCCCGCCTATCGCAACAAGTCGGTCAGCGGCGGCCCGACGCAATTCCGCATCGTCGACGTCTTCAGCAACGGCCAGGTGAATAATGCCAGCGTGCGCTATACGCTGGGGCTGATCGATGACGATCACATCGTGATGCACGGCCAGACCGGCACGCTGAAACTGCGGCGCTGCGAATAATGTCCGCTTAGCGCCGGCGCGGACCGGGGATCAGACCTAATTTCTTGCGATAATTTCGCGCTCGCCGCGATGCACCGGCGTCGTCTCGGTGATCTTGCCGCTGACGCGGCGCAGCGACATCGAAGAGCGCCGGCGCTTAAGCGCGCTGCGGCGACGGCGGCGCGGGCGCACATCGTCGACCCGTACCCCGCCGAGGCGCGCAAACGGCTCGCGCAGGACGCCGTCCTCCTCCGCGACCAAGAGCGGCAGGCCGAGTGCATTGCCCCAGGCGCGCCATTCGGCAAACGCCTCGCCGGCCTCGCTGGAGTCAAACAGCGGCAGCGTCAGCGAAGGATCCTTGTGTTCGAGCGTGACGGTGGCGGTCGCTGCGTCCTTGCCGACCACAACGCGGAGGGCGATGCCGGAAAAAGCGGATACTGGCACGTTGAGCGCCATGCGCATGCCGGCGATGGAACGCCGGACGACAACTCGCTCGCGATGAAGCTCTACGTCCCGCACCCGCTCGTCGGCCGCGGCATCGGCTGCCGCAAAGCGCGCCGGCAGGCTGAACGGGTCGAGCCGCGCGCTGCGGCTCGACCCGGCGGGCATCCCGCCACTTCGCATTTGACGCCTCGAAACTCTCCCGCGCCGGCTTATCGTTCCGGTCGCGCAGGGATCATGGCAGGAAGGCGTCCGAATCCGCTTAATGTTCGCGGTTAACCGGGGGTCACCGCAACGGCATCGCTTTGCATGATTGACGGGACGTTGCGAACCATGATTGACGGGGTGTTGCCGCCAGCGCAATTCGCGCGCAAACGGTTGAAATGACGCCGATTCAGCGCCATCTGCCGGTTATTACGGACGCGTGTCCCGGAATGACAAACAACGTATAAAGGCTATTGAGAATGCTTGCCCCAACGTCATCCCTGTTCGACCTGACCGCCCTCACCGACCGCGCCGAGCGCCTGGTCAAGGCGGCGCTTGCGCGCGGCGCCGACGCCGCCGACGCGGTGGCGGTGCGCACGATGTCGCTGTCGATCGAAGTGCGCGACAGTGCCGTCGAGGAAAGCGAGCGTTCCGAAAGCGACGATCTCGGCCTGCGCGTTCTCGTCGGCAAGCGCCAGGCGGTCGTTTCCACCAACGATCTGTCGGGCAACGGTAGCGCCGCGCTGGCCGAGCGGGCGGTGGCCATGGCGCGCGCGACGCCGGAGGACAAATACGCGGGGCTCGCCGATGCAAGCCTGTTGGCGCACGACTTTCCCGACCTCGACTTGATCGATCCCAACCTGCCGACGGTCGCCAAGCTCGAAGCCATGGCGCGCGCCGCCGAAAGCGCAGGCATGGCCGTCGCCGGCGTCAGAAAATCGGGCGGCGCTTCGGCTTCGGCCGGCATCGGCGGCATGGTGCTGGTGACCAGCCACGGCTTCCGCGGCGCTTATCTCGGTTCCAGCCACGGGCTATCGATGACCGCGATCGCCGGCGAAGAGACCGGCATGGAGCGTGACTACGATTATTCCTCGGCGCTGCACGCCGCCGATCTGGAGCCGGCGGATAAGATCGGGCGCACGGCGGGCAGGCGCGCGGTGGAGCGCCTCAATCCGCGCAAGGTGGCGACGCGCAAGGTGCCGGTGGTGTTCGACCCGCGCGTCGCCGGCTCGCTGGTCTCGCATCTCGCCAGCGCCTGCAACGGCGCATCGATCGCGCGCAAGACAAGCTTCTTGCGCGACAAGATGGGCGAGAAGCTATTTGCCGACGGGATCCGCATCATCGACGATCCCTTACGCAAGCGCGGCCTGCGCTCGCATCCCTTCGACGGCGAGGGAGTCGGCGGCAAGCGGCTCGCGCTGATTGACGACGGCGTGCTGCGCTCCTGGATCCTCGATTGCGCTACGGCGCGCGAACTCGGCCTGACCACCACCGGCCATGCGCAGCGCGGCGTCTCCTCGGTGCCCTCGCCCGGCGTCAGCAACCTGCACCTCGAAGCCGGGCGCATGAGCCCCACGGAACTGATCGCCGACATCAAGGAAGGATTTTACATTACCGATTTGATCGGCATGGGCGTCAACATGGTCACCGGCGACTACAGCCGCGGCGCCTCCGGCTTCTGGATCAAGAATGGCAAAAGGAGCTACCCGGTGAGCGAAGTCACCATCGCCGGCCACCTCTTCGACATATTCCGCACGCTGACCCCGGCGAACGATCTCGAATTCCGTTACGGCACCAATGCGCCGACCGTGCGGGTCGAAGGACTGACCGTTGCCGGACAATAGATTCGGCGGGCTGACGACGGCCTTGGAGCCCGTGATGCGCGAGGCGGGCGAGTTGGCGCGCGAGACCTCGCGCCGTCCCTATAAACGCTGGACCAAGGGCGACGACGATTCGCCGGTGACCGAAGGCGATATCGCGGTCAACGAGCTGTTGCGCGCTCGGCTATCCGCACTCATCGGCGAGGCCGGCTGGCTATCGGAGGAGAGCGAGGACGTGCCCGAGCCCGCCTTGCCGCTGGTCTGGGTGGTCGATCCGATCGACGGCACGCGCGCCTATATTGCCGGCCGCGCCGACTGGAGCATTTCGGTGGCGCTGGTGGAACGCGGGCGGCCGGTCGCCGCGGCGCTGTTTGCGCCAGCAAGCGATGAAATGTTCCTGGCGACGCGAGGCGAAGGCTCGACGCTCAATCGCATCCCGATCGCCACGAGCCGCGGCGAGACACTCGCGAGCGCCAAGCTCGCCGGCCCTAAGCGCTATCTCGAGCAATTCACCCTCCTCGAAGCCAGCATCCAGGGCCAGCCCCGCGTGCCATCGCTGGCGCTCAGGCTTGCGCGCGTCGCGCAAGGGGAACTCGACGCCGCCTTCGCCTCGCCCGGCAGCCACGACTGGGACGTCGCGGCGGCCGACCTCTTGGTGCACGAGGCCGGCGGTTTGCTGACCGATCTCGCCGGCAAGCCGCTGCGCTACGACAATCCGCAAGTCGCCCACGGCGCCTTGATGGCCGCGGGCGGCGCCCGGCATCGCATGCTCGTCGATCTGGTGCGCAACTGCCGCGGCGAATTTGCATAAATGCGGCCGCTGGCTTAATCCACCGCTCCGATGTCGCTCTACAAACGGATCGTCACCTTCCAGATGCTCGACGCACTCGCCGAGGGATACAGCGTCGCGACTACGGCCGATGTGCCCAAGGTCGTCGCGTGCGTCGCCGGACTTGGTCCGATCAAGCTCGCGCAACACTCCGGTCGGCCGATCTATCCGGTCGCGGTCGCCAGCCATCGCCGCATCGTGCTCGACAATTGGGACCGCAACGCGGTGAATCTGCCGTTCAGCCGTATAGGCATGGTCGCCGGCGAGCCGATCCATGTGCGCGCAGAGGCCGACGAAGCCGCCGCCGAAGCGGCGCGCCAGCGCCTGCAGGATGATCTCAATGGCGCCACGGCGCGCGCCTATGAAATCGTCGACGGCGAGGGGCCGCAATCGTGAACGACCGGCTGCCCGCATCGTTGCGCGCCTACCGCATGTTTTCCGCTGCCATGACGCCGTTCACGCCGCTGTTCCTGGCTCGGCGGCTGCGGCACGGCAAGGAGCATCGCTTGCGCCTGCCCGAGCGGCGCGGCATTAGCGGCAAAGCGCGGCCGCCCGGGCCGCTGGTCTGGCTACACGGCGCCAGCGTCGGCGAACTGATCAGCGTGTTGCCGCTGATCGAGCGCATCCGTGCACGCGATATCGATCTCCTGGTCACCTCCGGCACGGTGACCTCGGGCGGGCTCGCCGAAGAGCGCCTGCCGCCCGGGGTCATCCATCAATTCGTGCCGATCGACGTGCCGTTCTACGTGCGCCGCTTCCTCGATCACTGGCAGCCCGACCTTGCGCTGTTCGTGGAATCGGAACTGTGGCCAAACATCATGATAGAGATGTCGCGCCGCGCCGTGCCGATGATCTTGGTCAATGCACGGCTGTCCGAAAATTCGTTCCGGCGCTGGCGCCACGTGCCGGCAACCATCGGTGACCTGCTGCGCCGGCTCGATCTCTGCCTTGCTCGCACGCCGGCCGACGCCGAGCGGCTAACCAAGCTCGGCGCCCCGCACATCGTCACCACCGGCGACCTCAAGCTCGATGGCCCGGCGCCGCCCGCCGACCGCGACAAGTTCCTCGCCCTGCAACGCACGCTCGTCGATCGCCTGACGATCGCGGCGGCGTCTACGCATGAGGGCGAGGAAGCCGCCATGATCGAAACGCATGCGCGGCTGCGCGAGAGTGCTCCCGATTTACTGACGGTGATCGTGCCGCGCCACCCCGAGCGCGGCGCGAGTATTGCGGCTAGCGCGCAAGCCGCCGGCTTGACCGTAAATGTACGCTCGCGCGGCGAACTGCCCAATGTTTCGACCGATATTTATGTCGCCGACACGGTCGGCGAACTCGGCCTCATCTACCGTCTGGCGCCGATCGTTTTCATGGGCGGCTCGCTGATCAAGCACGGCGGGCAGAATCCGATCGAGCCGGCCAAGCTTGGCGCCGCCATCCTGCACGGCCCGCATGTGTGGAATTTCGCCGAGATTTATGCGGCGCTCGACCAGGCCCGCGGCGCCGAGCTCGTTGTCGATGCCAGCAAGCTGACGGCCGCCATCGCCGCCCTGATGGCGCAACCGGAAATGCGCATCCGTCTGGCAGAGACGGCACAAACGACCGTCAACGCGCTCGGCGGCGCGCTCGAGCGCACCTTGCACTCGCTCGAGCCCTATCTCATGCAGTTACGCCTGCAGCGGGCCGACAATGCGTGAGCCGGCCTTCTGGTGGCGCAAGCCGACGCTCGCCGCCGGTCTGCTCGCCCCTGTTGCCGTCTGCTACGGCGCAATTGCCGCGCGACGGATGGCGCGGCAGGGCGCCGGCGTCGGGGTGCCGGTCGTGTGCGTCGGCAATTTCACGTTAGGCGGCGCCGGCAAGACCCCGACCGCGCTGATGCTCGCCAAGATGCTGCATGAGGCGGGCGAACGGCCGTTTTGCCTGAGCCGCGGCTATGGCGGCAGCGTCGCCGGACCGAAGATCGTCGACGCGCATGCCGATACGCCGGCCGAGGTCGGCGATGAGGCGCTGCTGCTCGCGCGCGTCGCGCCGACCGTGGTGGCGCGCGACCGGCTCGCCGGGGCGCAGGCAGCGCGCGCCGCCGGCGCCAGCGTCATCGTCATGGACGACGGCTTGCAGAATGCAGCGGTCGCCAAGGATTTCACCTTGGCCGTGATCGATGCGCGGCGCGGCATCGGCAATGGCAGTGTATTTCCCGCCGGGCCGTTGCGCGCGCCGCTCAAGGCGCAGCTTGCCTGCACCGATGCGCTGCTGATCGTCGACGGCGCGGCCGCGCGCGCGCCGATCGCTATGGACGGTGGCCGCCCCGTTTTCCACGGCCGTTTGCAGCCGGATGCCGCCGCGGTCGAGGCACTGCACGCGCGCAAGGTGCTCGCCTTCGCCGGCATCGGCGACCCGGACAAGTTCTTTGCCACCGTCGAAACGGCCGGCATCGCCGTCAGCGAACGCCGCGCCTTCCCCGATCATCACCGTTACAGCGGAGAAGAAGCCGCCCAATTGATCATGCAAGCCGAGCACGGCGGTCTGGCGTTACTCACCACCGAGAAGGATCGCGCGCGCATGACCGGCGAGCCGCTGCTCGCGGCGCTTGCCGAAAAAGCGCATGTACTGCCGGTGGTGATGGTGGTCGAGGAAGCCGAGGCGTTACGCAAACTTGTTCTGCCGCTCGCGGAAGCGCTGCAGCACCGCTTGCGGCGATGAATAGGCCTCCTGCAGGTCGACGCTCCAGTATTTGAGTTCTTCCAGCGGGATCGGCACGCCGGTGACCGCGCAGCGCACGAAGGCGCCGGGCTTGACCACGCGAAAATCGCCGTCGAGGTATTTCACCTCGGCCTCGCCATTGGTTGGCAAGGAGCGGTCGTAGCGATTGAGCAAGTCTGGCCTCCGTTGCCTCCGGCGTCATGCCGACCATCAAACATAGTCGTTCGGCCGCGCCGGCGAAAGGCTGCGGCGGTGAATTTGTCAGAACAGGCTGCCCTGCCCGCCGGTTCCGCGTCCGGGCGACCGCGTTTTCGCCTTGGTCGGCGGAGTTGCTTCGCCGTCAGCGGTCGCTGCCACCCTGCCATCGGAAAATTCGATGGCCAGCCGCATGCCGGGGGCAACCGCCGCAGCCGAGCGCAGCGGACGGCCCTCGCCGTCGCGCACCAAAGCGAAACCGCGTGCCAGCACGCCGCGATAGGAGAATGCGGCCAGCAACTGGCCGGCGCTGCGCAGCCGGTCGGCGCGCCGCTGCAGTTCATTGTCGCGCGCACGGCGGGCGCGTTCACCGAGCGCGACGACGATCTCGCTCGAGCGCGCCAACCGCAGCTTGAGCAACCGCGGCGACAGCCGCGCGGCGACGCGCGTCAACTGCGTGTGATGGATGCGCGCATTGGCGATAAGCGCGCGCGGCAAACGCTCGGCGCAGGCATCGAGCCGCTGGCGCGGTACCGCGACCAATTCATCGAGTGCCGGCAGCGCGCGCGCGGCCGCGCGCAATTCGGTGCGGCGGTGCTCCTGGCCACGCTGCCAGGAGGCGAGCGCGCGGCGCGCCTTGCTCATCAGTTCGGCGATCAATTCGGCGCGCACCGGCACCGCTATCTCGGCGGCCGCGGTCGGCGTCGGGGCGCGGCGGTCGGCGGCAAAATCGATCAGCGTCACATCGGTTTCGTGGCCGACCGCGGAAATCAGCGGAATCATGCTGTCCGCCGCCGCGCGCACCACGATTTCCTCGTTGAACGACCACAGGTCCTCGAGCGAGCCGCCGCCGCGCGCAACGATGATCAAATCCGGCCGCGGCAGCAGGCCTTTGTCCGGCAGCGCGTTGAAGCCGCGGATGGCGTTGGCGACTTCCGCGGCCGAGGTCTCGCCCTGCACGCGCACCGGCCACACCAGCACGCGGCGGGGAAAGCGGTCGGCGAGGCGATGCAGGATGTCGCGGATCACAGCCCCGGTGGGAGACGTGACGACGCCGATCACCGCGGGCAGGAACGGCAGAAGCTGCTTGCGCGCCTCCTCGAACAGGCCTTCGGCGGCAAGCTTCTTCTTGCGCTCGTCCAGAAGCTTCATCAGCGCGCCGATGCCGGCGGGCTCGAGCGAATCGATGACGATCTGGTACTTCGAGGAGCCGGCGAAGGTGGTGAGACGGCCCGAGGCGATGACGTCGAGCCCCTCCTCCGGCTTCACCCGCATGCGGCCATAGGTGCCCTTCCAAATCACGGCCTCGAGCACCGCCTTGTCGTCCTTGAGGCGGAAATAGACGTGACCGGAGGGCGAGGCACCCTTGAAGCCCGAGACCTCGCCGCGCACGCGCACAAAACCGTAAGCGTCTTCGACCGTGCGTTTGAGCGCCGCCGAAAGCTCGGAGACGGTCCATTCCGGCAGGTTGGCTTGCGCGGTGGTTTCCACCCGCACTTCAACCTCTTCGCTGATTCTGATCCGCGTCACAGCCCTAACCGTAGCCGACCACGCCTCTGCGTCGCTAGGCCCGCCTGTCAATAAGAGGCGCTAGCCTCTTGTCCTCCTGCCCCCCGCCCGCTAACCGACACGGGTTTCGGTCGGAGGCATAATGAATATCCTCATCCTCGGTTCCGGCGGCCGCGAGCATGCGCTGGCCTGGAAGATCGCGGCGAGCCCGCTGACCGACAAGCTCTATTGCGCGCCTGGCAATGCCGGCATCGCGCAGGAGGCCGAATGCGTCGCGCTCGATCTCGGCGACCATGCGGCAGTGGTCGCATTCTGTCGGAGCAACAGAATCGACTTCGTCGTGGTCGGGCCGGAAGTGCCGCTGGTCGCCGGCATTGCCGACGATCTGGAAGCGGCCGGCATCAAGACCTTCGGCCCGTCGAAATGGGCGGCACGGCTCGAAGGCTCCAAGGGGTTCACCAAGGATCTGTGCAAGGCAAACAATATCCCCACCGCGCGCTATCGGCGCTTCAAATCGGCCGCGCCGGCAAAAGACTACGTGCGCGAGCATGGCGCGCCGATCGTGGTGAAGGCGGACGGGCTTGCAGCCGGCAAGGGCGTCGTGGTCGCGGAAACGGTCGCCGAAGCCGAAACCGCCATCGACATGATGTTCGGTGGCGGCAAAGACAATCCATTGGGCAAACCGGCCTGGGAAATCGTGATCGAGGATTGCCTGATCGGCGAGGAAGCCTCCTTCTTCGCGCTGTGCGACGGCGACAACGCCATCGCGCTCGCCTCTGCGCAGGACCACAAACGCGTCTTCGACGGCGATAAGGGCCCGAACACCGGCGGCATGGGCGCCTATTCGCCGGCGCCAGTGATGACGGCCGCGATGAACGCGCGGGTGATGGACGAGATCATCCAGCCGACGGTGCGCGCGCTCAAGGCGATAGGCGCGCCTTACAAGGGCGTGCTGTTCGCAGGCCTGATGATCACCAAGGATGGGCCGCAGCTCATCGAATACAATGTCCGCTTCGGCGATCCGGAATGCCAGGTGCTGATGCTGCGGCTGATGTCGGATCTGCTGCCGGCGTTGATCGCCGCGCGCGACGGACAGCTCAAGCATTTCGACCTGCGCTGGTACGACGAGGCTGCGCTCACCGTGGTGATAGCGGCCAAGGGTTACCCCGGCGCTTACGAGAAGGGCACGGTCATCGAGGGTCTCGATGCGGCGGCCGAGGTCGAAGGCGTGGAGATATTCCACGCCGGAACCACAACGGACGGTGCCCGCATTCTCGCCACCGGCGGACGCGTGCTCAATATCTGTGCGCGAGGCAAGACGGTGCGCGAGGCGCAACAGCGCGCCTATGCCGCGGTCGATCGCATCCAGTGGCCCGGCGGTTTCTGCCGCCGCGATATCGGCTGGCGCGCGCTGGAACGCGTCTAGTTTCAGGCGCGGAACCGCAGCCGGCGAAAGCGTGGCAACTCGGCGGCCGGAGCGCGACGTACGAAGCCGTCAACAGAATGCTGATTTGCGCACGCCGCGCGGATCAATCTCCGCCTTCGCGGGTTGCCCTGCTTGAACGGGGCGAGCGATGAAGTGGAGATCTGACGATGAACAAATTCGCACTGATCGCGGCGGCCGTGGCGGTTCTTGCCACCGCGCCGGCTATGGCGCGCGGCCACCGGCCGGCAAAAATCCCGCCGCAAGACAATGAGGCGATGAGCTACGGCCCCCCGGTAACCTACGGCGCCTACGCCTGGGCGCCGCAGTATGGTTATGTAGCCGCACGCGCTCCCTCCTGGCAGAGGTCGCGAACGGCCTACGGCTCGGAGATCGTGAACGTTCCGATGTCCAGTCCCGATTGAGCGGCATGGTTTAGAATTATCGGCGGCCCGGCGCGCGATCGGCGCCGGGCTTTGCTTTGTCCGGAACGGCGGGCAATACTCCGCCGCCTTTTGCCAGGCCGCGGAGGTTTTCCATGCATCCCGTTCTTCGGCTTTATGAAGACGCACTGTCCAGCGCCGAGAACGTCGAATTTCGCCTCGCGCCATTGCCGCGCTTTATCTTCATCACTTTCGGCTCGGCGTCGATCGCCGGCGTAACCGTCAACGCCGGCCAGGCCTGGCAGGGCGAAGGCGCGGTCACCGTCCAGCCCGGCGCGGGCGGCGTTTCCTGCTGGCGTTGGGAATTGTCGCCCGGCGATCAGGGCTCGGCGGTCGCCTGCGGACCCGGCATGGTCACGCACGAGAAGCTCACTGCTTTTCTGGAGACGCTGCCCAAGGGCGACCTCTTGATGCGCGGCGACAGCGTCGCCTTCCCGCCCGGCGGCTGCGCCTATCTGCATCGCCATCAAGGTCCCGGCATCCGCTGCCTAATCGAAGGCGGCATCCGCATCGACACGCATGGCCGCTCGACCTGCTATGGGCCGGGCGGCGCCTGGTACGAGACCGGCATCGATCCGGTATTCGCGCAGGCCGACGCCGACAAGCCGAGCCGCTTCATCCGAGTGATGATCTTACCGCGCGCGCTCGTCGGCAAAAGCTCGATCCAATATGTGAACGACGAGGACAAGGCGAAACCGAAGTCGCAAGCTTATAAAATCTACGCCGATGCGCCGGTTTCGTTCGAGGCGGCGAAGTGACGATCGACCGCCAGCAAGCCTTTTCCGGGACCAAGGATGTGGCTGCGGCGCTCGTTCTCGATGCCGGACGGCTCGAACATTATCTTGCGCGTGCGGTTGCGGGCTTTGCCGGCCCGCTCACCGTCAAGCAATTCAAGGGTGGGCAATCGAATCCGACCTATCTCCTGGAGACGCCGGCACGGCGCTATGTGCTGCGGCGCAAGCCGCCGGGCAAGCTGTTGCCTTCCGCGCATGCGGTGGACCGCGAATACCGCGTAATCCGCGCGCTGCATGCGCAAGGTTTTCCCGTCGCCGAGCCGCTCGCCTATTGCGCCGACGACAGCGTCGCCGGTACCGCCTTTTACGTCATGGGCTTCGCCGACGGCCGCGTGTTCTGGGAGCCGCAAATGCCGGGCTCCAACCCGGTCGAGCGCGCCGCCGTCTATGACGGCATGAACGCGACCATCGCGCGCCTGCACACGTTTGATCCGGCGCAAATCGGTCTTGCCGATTTCGGCCGCGGCGAGAATTACGTTCAGCGCCAGGTGGAACGCTGGTCGAAGCAATATCGCGCCTCGGAAACGGAAAAAATCGGCGCCATGGAACGGCTGATCGAATGGCTGCCTTCGCATGTGCCGCCGAGCGGTACGGCCCGCGTCGTGCACGGCGACTACCGGCTCGACAATCTCATCGTGGCCGCGCACGAGCCGAAAGTCGTCGCCGTGCTCGATTGGGAATTGTCCACGCTCGGCGATCCGCTCGCCGATTTCACCTATCACCTGATGGCTTGGCACATGCCGCATTCGGAAAGCGCCGCCGGCACCGCCTCGCTGGTCGGTCACGACCTGGCCGCGCTCGGCATCCCGTCGATGGCGGACTATGTCGACGCCTATGTCGCTCGCACCGGCCTCGACCCGCGCCCGGCGCTGCCGGTCTATCTCGCCTATAATTTCTTCCGCATCGCCGCCATCTTGCAGGGCATCATCGGCCGCGTGCGCGACGGAACCGCGACGTCCGAATTCGCCCCGGCCAAAGCGGACATGATCCGGCCGCTGGCGGAAAAGGCGTGGGAGTTTGCCCGCCAGGCCTAGCGGCGCGCCTGAAAGAACTTCTTGAGCAGCGAACCGCTCTCGCTTTCGTTGATGCCGCCATAGACTTCCGGCCGATGATGACAGGTCGGCGCCGAGAAAAAGCGCACGCCGTTGTCCACCGCCCCGCCCTTCGGATCGCCGGCGCCGTAATAGAGCCGGCGGATGCGGGCAAAGGACATTGCCGCGGCACACATGGCGCAGGGCTCGAGCGTCACGTAGAGATCGCAATCGGCGAGCCGCTCGCTGCCGAGCGCAGCCGCTGCCTGGCGGATGGCCAGTAATTCGGCATGCGCAGTGGGATCCTTATCGGCGAGTGTGCGGTTGCCGGCGCGGGCGATCACCTGGCCATCGCGCACGATGACGCAGCCGACCGGCACCTCGCCGCGTGCCGCCGCGGCGTGGGCGTCTTCCAACGCGAATTGCATGAACGCGGGCAATGCCATAAAGCGTGCTCATGCCCGAAAAAGGCACCGATGACAAACAGGGCGAACGCATTGCCAAGGTGATGGCGCGCGCCGGCCTTGCCTCGCGGCGCGAGGCGGAAGCCTGGATCGCGGCTGGGCGCGTCGCCGTCAACGGCACGGCGATCGCTTCGCCGGCGCTCAACGTGACGGCGGCCGACCGCATCACGGTCGATGGCGTGCCGCTGCGCGCGCGCGAACGCACGCGGCTATTTCGCTATCACAAGCCGCGCGGGCTGGTGACCACGCATTCCGACCCGGAGGGGCGGCCAACCATCTTCCGCGCGCTGCCCAAGGATTTGCCGCGGCTGATCAGCGTCGGCCGGCTCGACATCAACAGCGAGGGCCTCTTGCTGCTCACAAATGACGGCGGGCTCGCGCGCGTGCTCGAATTGCCGGCGACCGGCTGGCTGCGGCGCTACCGCGTGCGCGCGCTCGGCCGCGTCACGCAAGACTCGCTAGACAAATTGCGCGATGGAGTCACGGTCGCCGGCGTGCGTTACGGGCCGGTCGAGGCAACGCTCGACCGCGAGCAAGGCGCCAATGTCTGGCTCACCGTCGGCATCCGCGAGGGCAAGAACCGCGAGGTGCGCAAGGTTATGGAAGCGATGGGTCTGAAGGTGAACCGGCTGATCCGCGTCGCCTTCGGGCCGTTCGAATTGGGCGACATCGACGACGGCAAGGTCGCGGAGGTGCCGACCGAGGAGTTGAAGGCCAAGCTCGGGCCGGAGATCGTGATGCAGGCGGAAGCTGATTTCACGGCGCCGCTGCTGGAGGACGAGCCCCCTCACCGTCATCCCGGGCCCGGCCGAAGGCCGGAGCCCGGAATCCAAAAGCGCGCTCAGAAATCGCGTCTGGACTCCGGGTCCTCGCTCCGCGGGTCCTGGAATGACAGAAAAAAGCATCGCCGCCGCGATCGTACCGGCGGGCCGCGGCCGAAATATCCACGCGCATGATCCCGAAAAGTGGGAACCGGTTTTCGGACAAGATCATGCGCAAAAGGAAAATCTCATGAGAATCGTCGGCGGCAGATTGCGTTCGCGGCCGCTCGCGGGGCCGAAGAGCGACGGCCTGCGGCCGACCGCCGATCGTTTGCGCGAGTCGCTGTTCAACATTCTCGCGCACGCCTATGGCGACGCGGTCGACGGCGCGCGCGTGCTCGACCTGTTTGCCGGCACCGGCGCGCTCGGCATCGAGGCGATCTCGCGCGGCGCCGCCTTCGCGCTGTTTGTCGACGACGGCATCGAGGCGCGCGCGCTGCTGCGCGACAATGTCGGCACGCTCGGCCTCGGCGGCGTCACCCGCATTTTCCGCCGCGACGCGACCAAGCTCGGCCCGGTGCATCCGCTCGAGCCGTTCACGCTCGCTTTCCTCGATCCGCCCTATCGCAAGGGCCTTGCCGAAAAGGCGCTCGCGTCCGCGCGCGCCGGCGGCTGGCTTAAATCCGGGGCGCTGGTGGTGGTCGAGGAAGCGACTGACGCCGCCTTCAAGGCGCCGGAAGGCTATGAAGAACTGGAGCGGCGCACCTATGACGACACGGAGCTGGTGTTTCTGCGGGCGAATTGATCGCGGCGCGATCATCTGTCACGCGCGGGCTTGACCCGATCGTCCCGCTTAAGGAGGCACTGCGTCCCTCAGCGAGATGGCCGGGACAAGCCCGGCCATGACAACAACCCAAGTCACCGCCGCCCGAACAACCGCTCGATATCCGTGAGCTTGAGTTCGACATAAGTCGGCCGGCCATGGTTGCACTGGCCGGAATTGGGCGTCTCTTCCATCTCGCGCAAGAGCGCGTTCATCTCCTCCGGCTTGAGCCTCCGCCCAGCGCGTACCGAGCCATGGCAGGCCATGGTGGCGGAGACATGCAGCAGCCGGCGCTCGAGCGGCAGATCATCGTCCCATTCTGCGGCATGCTCGGCCAGATCGCGGATCAGCCCCTGCACGTCGACCTCGCCCAGCATCGACGGCGTCTCGCGCACCGCGACCGCGCCCGGCCCGAACGATTCGATGGCCAACCCGAAACTGGCGAGATCGTCGGCACGTGCAACGAGCCGCCCAGCATCGGCCTCGTCGAGCTCGACAACCTCCGGAATGAGCAGGATTTGTCGCGCCACCCCGCTGCGCCCGATCGCCGCCTTCATGCGCTCGTAAACGATGCGCTCGTGCGCGGCGTGTTGATCGACGATGACGAGGCCGTCGCGCGTCTGTGCAACGATATAGGTCTCGTGCACCTGCGCGCGCGCAGCGCCGAGCGGGCGCTCGATCAAATCGGCGGCCGGCTCGAAGCTTTCGACGCGGGCGTCGGCGGACGGTTCGCCGACGTCGAAAGCGGCTTGCGCGGCTTCGGCAAAGCCGAGCGCGGTGGCACTGCGCGGCGAAACGAACCCGACCGGACGCGACGGCGAACTGCGCCAGTCGTAGGTGCCGCGCCGGGCCACCGGGCGGAAGGCGGCGATGGTCGCGCCGCCGCCGGTCGTCGCCGCGCGCCGGCCGTCGCGGGCAAGCGCTTCCTTCAAAGCGCTGACGATCAAGCCGCGCACCAGGCCGCCGTCGCGGAAGCGTACTTCGGTCTTGGCCGGATGCACATTGACGTCCACCTCGCGCGCATCGAGCGAAACGAACAGCGCGAGCAATGGATGCCGATCGCGCGGCAGATAGTCGGCATAAGCCGCGCGCACCGCGCCGATGAGCAGCTTGTCGCGTACCGGCCGGCCGTTGACGAAGAGATATTGCGCGAGCGTATTGGCGCGCGACAGCGTCGGCAGGCCGGCAAATCCGGTCACGCGCGCGCCTTCGCGCTCGGCCTCGATGGCGATGGCATTGGCGCGGAAGTCGGCGCCGAGCACATCGCCAAGCCGCGTCAGCTCATCCTTGGCCGCCGCCCAAGTCACCGGTGCACGCTCTTCGCCGGCGAGCGTAAAGGCAACGTCCGGCCGGCTCATGGCCAGACGCCGCACCACGTCGCGCACGGCTTCGGCCTCGCTGCGGTCGGTCTTGAGGAATTTCAGCCGCACCGGCGTCGCGTAAAACAGGTCGCGCACCTCGACGCTGGTGCCTCGCGCGAGTGCGGCGGGTTTGATCGCGGATTCCTTGCCGGCGTCGACCGTAATGCTCCAGGCATGCGGCTCGCTTTGGTGGTGCGTCGTGATGGTCAGCCGCGCCACCGCGCCGATCGACGGCAAGGCCTCGCCACGGAAGCCGAGCGTATCGATGGCCAGGAGGTCGTCGCCCTTAAGTTTGGAGGTGGCGTGGCGCTCGACGGCGAGCGCAAGATCGGCCTGTGTCATTCCCTCGCCGTCGTCGGTGACGCGGATCAGCCGGCGGCCGCCGCCGTCGGTGAGCACGTCGATGCGGCGGGCACCGGCGTCGAGCGCGTTCTCAATCAGCTCCTTGACCGCGCTCGCCGGCCGCTCGACCACCTCGCCGGCGGCAATGCGGTTGACGATGGACTCCGGAAGCTGACGAACGGTCATGAATGGCACCTGATTCGGGTTGGCGCCGACTCTATCGGCGCAACGCGGCCCCCGCGAGGCAAAGCGCCGATCTGCCCCCGTTATCCCGCGATTCCGCCTGTGCGGGATAACTTTGGAAAGCTAATCCCAGCCCTTGCCGCCTCGCATCGCCTTGATGCCGGCGCGGTGCTTCTTGGCTTCCAGGCGCTCGCGTTTCTGTGCCTTCGGCACCTTGGTGGGCCGCCGCGGCACGGGCTTGACCGCAGCCTGTCGGATCATGTCGAACAGGCGCTCGCGCGCCTCGGCGCGGTTGCGCGCCTGGTCGCGGTGCTGCTGCGCGACAATCACAATAATGCCCTCCTTGGTCAGGCGCTTGCCGGCAAGCCGCATCAGCCGCACGGCGACGTCGTTTGGCAGCGAGGGCGAATGACGCGCGTCGAAGCGCAACTGCACCGCGGAGGAAACCTTGTTGACGTTCTGCCCGCCCGGGCCGGAGGCGCGCACGAAGCTCTCGATGAGTTCGCTTTCGTCGATGGAAATGGCGTCGGTGACGGGGATCATGGGAACGACTCAACCGGCCTCATGGTGAGGGGTCCGCTGAGC
>Ga0335078_10007562_pt1 | contig 16115 bp, 18 predicted proteins | sample Lox_Sample_32_FD_206711 | JGI IMG/M metagenome (GOLD analysis project Ga0335078, IMG submission 206711) | Soil microbial communities from Loxahatchee National Wildlife Refuge, Florida, United States - Lox_Sample_3.2 | ecosystem: Environmental > Terrestrial > Soil > Wetlands | place: USA...
TGGCCTTCAGTTTCGAGCGTTTTCAACTCTTCTCCCCGGCCCTGGAGCAAGGAACGGCCGCCCTTGGAAAGCTCGACGCGCTCACGGAGCTTGAACGCATGGTAATTCGTGATTACGATTTTCGCGCGATCGAGATCGGGCAGCATATCAGTGGGAGCCAGCTCGCGGTCCCTGTAGTAGCTGTCCGGATCGTTCGGCTGGAGCACGCGAAGGCGATCGCGGATCGTGAGACCCGGCGTTACGATCAGAAATCCCCGGGTGAATCTGTTGCTGCCAGGCTGCCGCACCGCGTTCACCGTTTGCCAAGCGATGATCATCGCCATAACGGTAGTCTTGCCGGCTCCGGTCGCAAGCTTCAGGGCAAGGCGCATCAGTTCCGGATTCGAGGCGTTGTTCGCATCGGCCAAGTGATCCAGAAAACGCTTTCCGGTCTTCCCAAGCTGAGGGGCGACCTCGGTCAGCCAGATCGCCGTCTCTACCGCCTCGAGCTGACAAAAGAACGGGCGGACGTCACCAAAGCTGTGATGGCGCCAGTGCTGGAGCAGGCGCTGAGTGTCGGGCGTGACCTTCCAGTCGTTGGGATTCGAAAAACTGCGCCACTGATCGACGTAATGGCGGATCTCATTGATGACGGCTGAGGTGGGATCATATTGCTGTTTTTCAGTCGAGAGGCCCTTGCCCTCGTCGAACACCATTTCGGCCTGAGAAGCCTTCTCCTTGCGCTTCCGAGGCTTCGGGATTGGCGTTATGAATTCGGCGCGGCGCCGGGTCTCGGTGATCCGTTGGGTCGGCTGACCGCTTTCGTCTAGCTCCCAGTAGCGAGTGGGGTAGTCGTACGGAGAATTGAGGATGGGTTGTTTGAAAAAATCGCTCTCCATCCCTAGCTAGGTCCTCTTCTCTTTGAATTTACTCAAAGCCGCACCACTCTTCGGATCGACGATCATCTCCCTCACAGATCGGGTCCAACGCGCCTGGTGGGCCGAGCCACTTTATGGAATTGTACTGCAATCGAAGCTTGCGCTAATCCAAAAAGAGGCGACTCTTCGCGGACGCCTTTCAGGACTACTCTGCAATTCTCAGCTTGATAGCGTCATTAGGGGCATGTATCAAGTCTTGGCGCGTCCCTAAATAGCGCTCGGTCGTCTGGACCGAGGCATGCCCAAGGAGTAGTTGGATCTGCTCCAGTTCGCCACCCGCGGCCCGGCACAGCTTGGCGCATGTCCGCCGCGCGTCGTGGGGCGCGATTCCAGGGACGCCGGCATCCTCCGCATACCGACGAAGGAACTGCCATATGACTTTCTCGCTCAAATGCTCGCCGCAAACTTGATCGCCGCGATTCACCGGGCGAAACACAAAGCCCTCCGACAAGCAGGCTGCCGAGGTCCAGGCATCGATTGCCATCTTTGCCCACGTCGGCATAGGAATCGTGCGCACGCGGCCGTGCTTGCCGACCAGATCAACAATGCACCAGCGGTTATCACGCTGCTGAATGTGCTTGAGCGTAAGCGACGCTACCTCGGATCTCCGTAGCCCACAACCGAGAAGCACTGCGAGCATCGCCCGGTCGCGCAGCCCCTTTTTCGAGGCGGTGTCCGGCGCGTTGAGAAGCGCCTGGGCCTGCCGCAGGGAAAGCCAGTTCCCAACCCGGACGCCCTTCGACGCGACCCCTTTCACGCGTGAGATGCCAGCAGCCAACTCCGGCGCCAGCAGTCCGTTATCGGAGGCCTCGACAGCCAGTTTCCGGACGGCGGTGATCCGGACGTTGATGGAGACGGAGCCGAGCCCCCGCGCTTCAAGCGCCACACGCCACGCGCTTACGGTCGCTTTGGTGAAGCCAGGCCGCGGCTCCTGGCCGTACCACTCGAAGAATTCGTCGAGCCCGAGATTATAGACGCGCTTCGTAATCGGGGAGGACACGCTGTCCAAGACCAGAGCCTTCAATCTACGCCAATCGTTTGAGGGTTTTGCCAACGCCAGTTCGTTCATTTCACGCCTCTTAATGGGCCATATCGGTAGTCACCTGGACGTTACCTCGGGGTGGCGCGGATATCAAGCGAAACGGTGCCAGAAGGCGGCGCTTACGAACTGACGGCAAAACCTTCCGATTCTGTAATGGGCCTTTTGTCGGGGTCGATGAGCCGAACGCTTGGCGCTATATAATGCGATCCATGCGCCCTGTAATGCCTATCCTTGCGTTGTGCCTTTCCGTGCTGACGTCGGCCGCCTCTCTGGACGGTGTCGCCATCCATTCGACCGTGCGCGGCAGCGGACCTAAGACGATCGCCTTCGTCCATGGCTGGACTGTGACGAATCTTGATGGCGAGAGCAAATCTTACGACGCCTATCGCAAAGTATTCGTGATCGGTGGTATACTTCAGGGCCTGCCGGGAATGGCTATCACATCTACTGGAGAAGAGCAACATGCCCAAAGTAGTCGTCACCGCTCAAGTTCAAGACCCCATAAAGTGGGAAGCCGGGTTCCGCACGCACAGCGATTTGTTTCGCAGCATGAAGGTTCGGGACGCCATGCACTACGCTATTAAGGGGAACGAGATCTCCGTGTTTGCAGATACGGAGGACCTGGACGCCTTTATGCGAGTCATGGATTCGCAAGCCACCGCGGACGCCATGGCGTTTGACGGCGTCAAGCGCGAAACCGTGAAAGTTGTTGTCTTCGATAAGGAATTTAGACTCTCGACTCGGGCTGGATCCGGCGCATAACGCCAGGAGCAAAGCGTTGGACTAATGGATCGACATCCCGCTTGCCTACGCCGCTTGATTCAATGTGTGCCGCCTCTGCCGGGAGGCCGGTGCCCGCAGAGTGATTGTGACGGATGTGACCATCAACGAACCGCGACTGTGTTTCGCGCGCAGTGGAATCGCCGATCGAGTCCGCGACGCAGGTGCGGAGGTCGTCCTTCCGAGTGAAGCCCTGTTTCGCCAGATGAACTTACGCGGCGAGGTGCTGACTTCGTGGCCGGTGCTGGAGCCGTTTCTCAACGCCGACAAGGTAATCAACATTCCGGTAGCCAAGCACCATAGCCTGACCGGTGTCACCTTGGGTTTGAAGAACTGGTACGGGATTCTAGGGGACCCCGTCACCAGTTGCATCAGCGCATCCATGAAAGCCTGGCAGACCTGGCCGATTTCATGCGTCCGACCTTGACAATTATCGATGCATATCGGGTTTTAATGCGGAATGGACCCAGTGGAGGAAGTCTGGCGGATGTGGCGTTAATGAAGACGGTGGTGGCCGGAACCGACCCCGTCGCCCCGGACGCCTACGTTGCAAGGACGTACTGGAATCTGGACTGGCACGCGCTTCGCTACTTGAAGCTCGCGAGCGATCGGGGCCTGGGCAGCCTCGATTTGGAATCGCTTCGCACACGCTTCGCAACCGTTTAGGAGTACAAGCTGACGGCCTGCGAACGGCAAGCAGGCTGGAATGATCTAGCTCTGAAGCCGGGCCGGAAGAGACCTTTTGGCCCGGGCCACCGGACCAGGCAGAGAGGGTGAAAGCGTGACCAAAACGACGCACCAAAAATCAATTGCCGGTGTCTACTGGATACTGGGTTTCACCCTCAGACGCTGAAAACCTCAGACCGATATCCGGCCGTCTCCGCGAATCCCTATTCCTCCGCCGGCAGCCTGTTTTCGCAACTCGGCCTCAGCCCGGAGCCAGTCCTCGTCCGGCGAACCCTCTCGACACCCGCGAGCTTGCCAATAGGAGTATGCGAGGCGAGCGATCTGTTCGGGATCCGGAGCAGAGCCCACCGCTGCGGTTTCCGCAATGCCGTCGGTTGCGCTGCCAGCGTCCGCAACCGGCTCGATCGCTGTGGCGGATGCCGCGCCGGCGCCGGTGGTACCGGATGAAATCGTCTTCTTTTGCTGCGTTGCCATGTGACTCTCCCTTTTGTTTGATCCTTGCGTCCGTGAGGCGACGTTATCGGCCCGACGCTGCTCGCACCTTTGTCTCGGGCACGCCGCCACGCGTTGGAGAAGTTGCCAGCTTCCGGTGCGGGGCCATCCCTTGTGCGTCCTGGCGGCGGCGACAGGCCGTACTCACTACATGAAGGACTTCGTTCGCATCGAAAGGCGTCGCCAGAAGATCATATGCGCCGAGATTCAGCACCTCCGCCCAGAGGCGTTCGTCAACCAAGTGATCGGCCACGATCAGCGGCGGCGGACATTCGATCTTCTGCAATTCGAGAAGAAGGTCCTTCCAGCAGTGGCCGTCAGGCAAGCAACGCTCGCTGATGACAACTCCCACGGGGGACTTACGCAACGTAGTCTGTGTTTGAGGAAGTGCGCGGGTGAACCGCAACTTCCAATTGGAATGAGCGAATATGCTAGTGAGCGACGTTCGGTCTTCCCCGTCGGAAAAGACTGCCAAAACGGTTTGATTTGCGATCAGCTTCTCTGCCACGTTTTCTCCAGTCAGTTCGGTGCCAATGACCAGGCGCCCTCCACGAGGCAGCGTCTTGTAGATCGCAATCCGGCGGTGGGCAGAGCGATCACGTCACGAATTTCGGATGCACTATCTTCAAGCACCAGGTCGTCGGTTGTCAATTGGTGCGATATTGCACCCGTTACAGGCGGATGACAGGCGGCGTTAAAATAAAACTAGAAGCAGGTGTGATTCTCCCTTATCTTTTGCGCGGGGAGGGAAAGCGGCATGCGAAGCTCACTCTCCCAATCTCGCAGGAGACGCAGGAGCGGTCCCGTCTCCATCAGTTTTCCCGTCCAGGCGAAGCTGTTTGATCTCGATCATCCCTCACGACACATGTACCTCCTGCGCTCGGGACGGGTTTGTCTGGCGAGCGGTCGTGAGGCAATCGTTGACTATCTGATGCCGGGCGACTTTTTCGGCGAAGAGTGCCTACTCCCGGCGCGGCAGCGACGCCAAATCGCCACGAGTCTAGCGCCGGTACAGGCCTTCACATTTCGCAGGTCGGAGCTGTTGGATCTTTTGCAGAGCGACCGCCGCTTTGCGCTGCGGCTGCTGAGGAACCTGGCACTTCGTCTCAACCGCTACGAAGAGACGCTCCACGATTCCGTTGCCGAGCACGGAGAGCGGCGGCTCGCGCGGCTGCTCTTCCGTTTCATGCCTGCGGGTGCCGGAATCGGCTGGGTTCGATTGCAGTTTAGCCCCAGCAACTCCGAACTTGCCAAAACAATCGGCACCACCAGATGGCGAATCGCCCACTTCATGCATAAGTTCCAGCAGTTGGGCTGGCTCGACCGCCGACCGGAGCTGTGGGTCCGCACTGAAGGGATCACTGAGTTTCTTCAATCGGCTCCCGAAGCACGTCTCCGAGTCGTCCTGTAAAACAGGAATGTATCAGGAAACCAAACTTGGGCCGGTCAACTAGTTGCTCATATTCGGCACCGGTCAATCGCGGCGGCATCACAGGACCCACAACAGGGAACAATGGACGGATCGGTGCTTTCTGGTGCTTCTTTTGTCCCCCGCTGCTTTCCTCGGTTCCGAACCTGATCCCATTGGGGCTTGGCCCCTGATAGCTCCCTGTTTTACAGGACGCTTGATCAGAAAGAGGGAGTGTCTATGCGCGACATTGCCGGAGTCATCGGCCGAGGCCTGAAGGTGCCGGTCATTTCCGTATCCCCGGAAGAGGCGCCAGCCAATTTCGGATGGCTCGCTGCATTCGCCGGTCAAGACCTTGCGGCCTCAAGCGCGCTCACCCAGGAACGGCTGGCATAGCACCCGAACGGGCCGGGGCTGATCTCCGATCTCGAACACATGCTCTATCACGAAATTGAGACCCATGTCGCATCCGCGGAGCCGGCGAGAGCAGCCCGTTGATTGATGAATATTGGTCGAATTGAAACAGGAGGATTGAACGATGCAAATCTGCTCCGCGAGCAGTTCTTGGCAAAAGCTTAAAGTGCCGATTGGGAAGGGACGTCAGCAACGGGCGGAAACCTCTTCGAAAGTCTCGTCCTCGCCCATCATCGGTCTGGTTGCCTACGACCGAATTCCTAAGTCCCGTAGGAATTGAGCGTCGGCAGACCGCCATCTACCTGGGAGCGAGGCCTTACCCTCTGGCCATGGACCAGGGCGGTCAACTACCCGAGAAACCATCGATACGACGGTGGCAACAAACGCCATCGCAGCCAGCAGCCACCCGACCACTATGGCTGCCAACACCAAAACCATCAGCGCGATTGCCATGGGTTGACGTCATTCGTCGGGTTGCTGTGCACATCCAGAGGTTCACAGCACCTCCGATATTCGTGGACGCAGCAGCGTCCTCAATCTGCATTAAATATAGGTCTAGCAAGTCTGAAATGCAACGCTCAGCTTACCTCTCAGTAACGCACTGCCCTTTGAGTGCTTCGAAACTCGAAACGATATCGAGCAACTCGGATGTGATCGCCGTTGGCGAGACTGGCGGAATTCCGATGACAACTCCTTCAGCCGATCTTCGATATTGGGCTCGGCCACTTGCATGCTGGCGAGCCGGCTGGCATTGTCACTGGTCAGCAACTCGCGAATGCACTCTTCGATACGAACATATGCCAATAGAGGATACGTGAATCTCTTTTGATGTCCGAAGACAGTTCCTCGAGCAACCCTTCCATTAACGCTATTAAGAGCCTATTATTAGGTTATGAAAACCGGGGTCGATGCCGGTCATTTGCGGATCGGCCGCACACCCCGGAAACCGGCAACGTGCTCGCTTCCCAAAAAGGCGGGCCTGGCATCGGAGAAATTGCCATGCAGGAAAGTTTGACCATTACCGACAATCGCACAAACACTCGTCACGAGGTTCCACTCTACAAAGGTTCGGTTCGCACCATGGACCTGCGGAAGATTCAGACCGGTCCCGACGACTTTGGCGTGATGGGCTACGACCCGGCCTTTATGAACACGGCATCGTGCCAGAGCGCCATCACATTCATCGATGGAGAGAAAGGTATCCTTCGATACCGCGGCTACGAGATCGAACACCTGGCGGAGAGATGCAGCTTCCTGGAGGTGGCCTACCTGCTTCTGTTCGGTGAACTGCCGACCTCCGCTGAACTGAAGGAATGGGTGAACACCATCACCCACCACACCATGATTCACGAAACCACCAAGAAGTTCCTCGAAGGTTTCCGCTACGACGCCCACCCGATGGGCATGTTCATCAGCACGGTCGCGGCGTTGTCAACTGTCTACCCGGAAGCACGGAAGGTTCAGGACCCCGCAGTGCGCCATCTGCAGATCTGCCGACTGATTGGCAAGGTGCCGACCATCGCGGCCTATACCTATCGCCACAGCCTTGGTTTCCCATACGTCTACCCGGACAATGAACTCGCCTACACGGCAAACTTCATGAACATGCTGTGGAAGATGGTCGAGCCGAAGTACCAGGCTAATCCGATTCTGGCTCGGGCGCTCGATATTCTCTTCATCTTGCATGCGGATCACGAGCAGAATTGCAGCGCGAACGTGATGCGTTCCGCCGGCAGTTCGTACGCCGATCCGTTTGTCTCGGTGGCGGCGGCCGCAGCGGCGCTATCCGGTCCGTTGCATGGAGGAGCCAACGAAGAAGTACTCAAGATGCTGGATGAGATCGGTTCGAAGGACCGCGTGCCGGCCTACATTGAGCAGATTAAGGCAGGTCACGGAAAGCTGATGGGATTCGGCCACCGGGTTTACAAGAATTACGATCCGCGGGCGAGAATCGTCAAGTGGACGGCTAACCAGGTGTTCCAGGTGACCGGCAGGAACCCCAAACTCGACATCGCGCTGGAACTGGAACGGATCGCGTTGGAGGACGACTACTTCATCAAACGCAAGCTGTATCCCAACGTCGATTTCTACTCTGGGATCATCTATCAAGCCATGGGATTCAAGCCGGAGATGTTCACGGTTTTGTTCGCAATTCCGCGCACGGTCGGCTGGCTCGCTCAGTGGCAGGAGATGCTACAGGATCCGGAACAGAAGATCGCGCGTCCGCGGCAGATCTATGTAGGAAAGGAAGCGCGGGAATTAATGCCGATAGAGAAGCGCGCCAGCCGGGTCGCTTCATTGACGGAGTAGCGTAAAGGGCTGCTCGACGAGCCGGCGATCGCTCGCACTGGTAAGTGCCGGCGCATAAACTGGTAGACGAAACTGCCTCGCGGGACAGTGGCTCTCAGCCCGCGCGCAACCGCTCGTTCGTTTGGAGGTGGTTGACCGTGTCCAGGCTGCGCCGGCTGTCGCAGATTGTTTGGCTCGCGTTATTCGTACTCGGCGTCTGCAACACCGAGCACCGCGGATCTCTTCCTTCGGGCGGAGTGGAGACGCGACTGACTCATCGATTACAGTATTGAGGGCCGTTAAATCGGAAAGAGGCGTAGAATAGAAACGGATCCAGGATCGTCCGCATTCCGAACGTTCTCGAAGTGAAATTCGGGGAGGCGGATGGGCAGGGGCCTTCTCGGCGGCCTGCCCAGGATAATGGTCGCCGTGGGAAAGGTGGTGCGTGATGGTCACCTTTGACGTGGTCGCGTTCCTCGCGGCCTGTTTGCTCATACTCTCTTTCAAAAAAGCCGGGGGCGCTCTCAAGACCTACCGGGGCATTCGAGTCATCACTTGTCCCGAAACCGACCAGCCGGCGGCGGTGACACTGGCTGTCTGGCGCGGCGCGATTCGTTCTGTTTTCGGGAAGCCTGCTCCACGCATTCACGAGTGCTCTGGTTGGCCCGAGCGGCGTGGATGCGATCAGGGCTGTGTGCGCGAGATCGCGGCGGCGCCAGCCGAGTCGCTAGTCCCTAATATTCTAACCAGGTGGTGTCAGGAACGAACCTGCGCCTGCTGCGGTAACTCGCTTCGGCAGATTCACACGGGACGGTACCAGCCGGGCTTGATAAGCCCCGAACGGAAACTGATCGAGTGGAAAGAGATTCCGCCACAAAGCATCCCACAGGTGCTGGCCACCGCCGGGCCGTTATGCCGGACCTGTGTGATCGCGGAGACGCACACTTGGTAGAGCGCAGCTCAAGTTGGTTGTTCGAGAACGAGGCCTCCTGTTCGAGGTAAGCCCGGTTGCGGCGTGCCAGTTCGTCGAAATCCACTTGATGGGCGTCGAACTCCGGCCCATCGACGCAAGCGAAGCGCGCCTTGCCTCCCACTGCCACCCGGCATCCACCGCACATACCGGTGCCGTCCACCATGATCGGATTGAGACTAGCGAAGGTAGGAACGCCCCACTCGCGGGTCAGTTGAGCCGCCGCGCGCATCATGGGAATCGGGCCGATCACGTGCGCCACGGCGGGTGCGTCTGGCTGCCGGCTTTTCCAGGCCCGCATCAGATCCACGACGGTCCCATGGTACTCGCCTGAACTGTCGTCCGTAGACCACAGCACTTCATCAGCCGTGGATCGCAGTTCTTGATCGAGAATCATGTGGGCCGTGGAACGGGCTCCGCACAAAGCCGTAACGTGGTTGCCAGCTTCGCGGAATACGCGGGCAACCGGGAGCAACTCTGCCGTACCAACGCCACCGGCGACGCATAAAACCAGCCCGAACTTCTGCACCGCAGCAGGACGGCCCAGCGGCCCTAACAGCCCTGCGATGCGATCGCCCGTTTCGAGCGAAGCCATCTGCCTGGAAGTCTTCCCAACCGCCTGCACCACCAGAATGATGGTTCCTCACTGCGCGTCACCGCCGACGAGGTGCTGGCACCGGTCGAGGGGGCGGAAGCGCCCAAGGCCGAGCACGAAGTGGTCTTCCTGTTCAACTTCTTAGATGAGCTGCGCCGGCGCGTGCCAACGGGTAGGGGATCCTTCCGCGGAGGCAAAACCGCAGGATTGATGGCTCAACTCCTGGGAAGTCGCCTATGGGGAAAGTGAGGATCTTTGGCCGGGACCAGATTCTCGATGTACGTATCGCGCGTTACAGGACTTGAGTATTCTCGACGCTCTTCTTATTCAGTATTGAAGGTTGTATACTCTTCTTAAGTTAGAGCAAGAGCGGGAGAGAAGACATGGCACAAGAAAGGCTGCTCCACAATGCGTGCCGCAAGACTGCGCAGCGCGACCTCGGCCGGATCGCCGAACGGCTTCTCCTCCAATTGCCCCTCTTCCTGGCGGTGGCATTTGGTCTGATCGTCATACTGGGCCGGTTCATTGCCGTGCTGAAAGACAACCTCAAGGAAGCTCCCGATAGCTGGGGTAGTGTGCTGCTGGTGGTGGGGATCGTCGGCGGCGTGGCCGCCATGGTTGTACTGGCATGCGCGGCCGTCGGGATGGTCATAGGCACGGTGCTCACGGCGTGTTTCGGCAAGCGCCTCCACAGTGCCCTGAGTCGACATTCCAACGCTGCGGCCGGCTAGCTCCCAGTCACCGCAGGCCGGGAGAGATGCATCCAGCGCGGCAGAACCATCAGAGCAGCGCCGTAAAACGCCAGCGAGAGTACAAGCGCTGCCTTGGCGTCCTGGCCAAGGTCCACCATGAGCAGCCGGTAGCCAGCTAACAGCATGACGAGATAAACCAGTGGCTTGAGTTCCGTCCAATTTCGCCGCGACGCCGTCCAGCCCAGCAGCAGAGCGCCCAGCGCCAGCACGATGGTGCGCAGGGTGATGCAGTAAGCGTGCGTAGCGGCTTCACCGAAGACGCCGTGATACGCCGCGGCCAGCGCCGATGCCGAGATCGCTGCCAGCAGCCAGAATGCCGCTCCCGCCAACAGCGTTCGAAGCAGACCGCCCGCCCCTTCACGGCGAATTGCGAGATTGTAGCAGGCGAGCGCTGCGGCGCCCTCCCAGAAGACAGCGCCCGGCAATGTGTGTCCCGAGCCGCCACCGAGCAGCAATCCCGCGGACGCCGGGAGCGCGCCGGAGGCGAGCAACGCCACCAGCAAGTAGAGGCAGCCATGCCAATGAAGCGCTGTCGGTCTGCCTGTGAGGCAGGCGATAGCCAGCACAGACGCCACCGCGGCTGCAGCTGGACCCGGAAGCAGGATCAGGTTTCCCGCGACCACCAACAGGATGCCGAAGGTCGCGTAGGTATGAAAATTTCGGCCATGCTCTCGACGACGGGCAAGTAAAGTGAAGGGCACCAGATAACATGCCACAGCGCAACTCAAAGTCACGGCAGCCATGGCGAGCGAGCCGCGGAAATTGCCGCCGGTCAGGCGCAAGCCGCCACCCACTGCCAGCAGGAACGCCAGCGCGAGCTGTGCCGTTTCAAAACTGGTGAAGGTGAATCCGCGGAGCAGTGTGCGTACAATCGTGCTCGCCAGATAGATGACCAGCAGGGCCATCTGCGCCGCGAGAAGGGCGGCATGCGAAAACGGCACGTAAACCTCGGGAAGGCCGCGGGCATTCGTCACGAGATAGGTTGCCAGCAGCACCACCAGATCCGCCGCAGCCGCCGTGAGCCAGCGTTCGCTGAGCCAGTGATCGAGGCACGCGGACACTTCGACCGCGGCGGCGATGGCGAGCAGGAGGAAGGTGAAAGGCATCACGTCATCCGAGCCGATCAACAGAGCAGCGGCCGTCAGAACCCCCGTTAGCGTGGCGATAGTGGCGACCAGCAGCAGGTTCTTACGCCACGAAATCACCAGGCCGAAGACTGTGAACAGGAACAGGACAGCCCCAGCGTTCCACGTGGAAATGGCGCGAAACCGGATGGTGGATTCCCAAAGCAGGGGCCCCAGCACAAGAGCCGAGGTCAGGCTGTACAGGGCCGCCTCCACGCGCCGGCTGGTGGGCGTTCGGGCGGCCCAGAGCAGCCACAAGATGGCGTAGATCATGCCGGCTAATACCCCGACCTGCTGTGGCAGAGCCCGCGATTCCGTTAGGGCGCGCAGCACGTAAGCGCCGGCGAGGCCGAGCAAGGTGCGGCCGAGCACCGGAATGGCGCTGGCTCCTTCGGCTAGGGCCACACGCGATACCTCGGGGACGGCCGGCTGGATCGGAACCGGTGGCGGCGCCGCCAATGGCAGTTCCAGGCGCTCCTCGATCCGGGCGATGCGGCGTTCGAACGCGCGCATCTCGCGGCGAAGCTCGTCCCACTCCGGCGGCGTGCCGGGCTGCGACATACGCCCTCCTCAGGCTTCGGTCGCCTCACTGTCCTGCCATGGCGGTAGCAACTTCACGAGCACGAAAAATAGCACAAACGGCAGAATCAGCAATGCCACTGCCGGCAACAGGCCCTCGCGCGTCGCGAATTGCATTTTGTAAGTTGTGTAGCCCAGAAAACTCTTCGAAAACAGTTGCCCGCCGATCACCACGTTCCAGCGCATGGCGAGAATTCCGATCAGGGTCAACACACTGGCTCCCAGGTACAACTGGCGCCTCAGACCGTCGGTGAACTTCCAAAGTTGCGTCGCTGCCAGTAGGGTGATGGGCAACAGAGTCCCCAAGAAGATCTGAATCACTACCTGCGAGGTCCACAGGCGTGTGTGCACCATGAAGTCCAGCGACCGGAACGATTCGTCGGCTTCGTAGGTGCGTTGCACCAGGTCCAGCATCTCCAGCGAGAAATCGATGACGAACATGTAGAAGAGATACTTGGCCACGGTGTCGACGCAGCGCATGTCGATGAGCGTCTTCCGCAGCTTCATCGAGATCATGTAGAGGGCCAGCACGGCTGCGATGCCGGAAGTCATGGCGGAAAACAGGAACACGATGGGCATGAGCGGAGTGGACCACCACGGATTGGCCTTCACCGATCCAAAGATGAAGCCTACGTAACCGTGCAGCAGAAAGGCCGAGGGAATGCCGATGACGGTGACGATGTAGCCAACCTTATCATCGATGCGGCGGCTGGCTGGACTGACGTTGGTCGAACCGAGCGTGAGGATCTTGTAGATCCAGCGCTGAACCCCCTGGCGGGATTGGGCGAATGCCACGATGTCGGCGCGGTACTCCAGCCACACCTCCACCAGCAGGACCACCGTGAGGTACCACAGGTACACGAAGCCGAACATCGCCATGGCGGAAGAACGGTGTGGCGTGAGATACATCTCGAATGACCGCTCCGGGTGGCCAAGGTGCAATTGCAACGGCAGGGGCGCAACCAGGAGGAAGGCCAGCGCAGTGAGCAGGGCCAGGCGGTACGTGGGGCGCACCGCTTCCACTTTGAAGACCCGTTCCAGCGAAGCCAGAATGAACGCCCCTGCCACCAGACCCGTGATGTACGGGTAGAGCACAATGAGCAGGCTCCATTGCAACTCCACTTCATTGGGGTACATGAATCCATCGACGCCCATCTTCCGACTCCTTTAACGCACCGACCCGTCCAGGTTCTTGTAGTAAACCTTCGCTCCCGTGGCCATCTGCGGCTTCAACACCTGGACTTTGTTGTTTCGCAGGAATTCATGCACCGGGTCCTTGGGATTCTTCAGATCGACCAACTGCCGCGCGCCGGTGGGACACGATTCACAGCAAGCCGTGGTCAGACCCTTGGTGATGCGGTGGTAGCACAGCGTGCACTTGTCCACGATTTTCTTTTCGGGATGGTAATAGCGGCACCCGTAGGGGCACGCCTGCACGCAATAGCGGCAGCCAAGACAATAGTCGGGATCCACCAGCACCACGCCATCCGGGCTGACGAAGGTGGCCCCCACGGGGCAGACCTGCACACACGGGGAGTCGACACAGTGGTTGCAGATTTTGGGGACGTAGAAACTCTTGACGTCCTCGCGAGTCGCAGGTGGAAAACCATTGATGGCGCCGTTGGGCGATTCGACCACGGGATGCTCTCGGTCTTCAGTCACCTGATAGCGCTCCACCCAGGTGCGGAAATAGCCCTGGGGAACCTGGTTCTCCTTGGAGCAGGCCCGCACGCAGTTGCCGCAGCCGATGCACTTGTCGATGTCGATGATCATCCCCCACCAATGCTCGGCCATGTGATACGTGTCGCCGGGGCCTGGAGGCGTTCCCGTCTTCTCCAGCGCCTTCGCTGCGGTGGCAGTCAGGATGAGGAGCTTGCTGTATTGCACTAAGAGTTCGCGGCGGCTGATCTCCATGGAAGCTCCTTCACAAATGCGGGTTGTGCGGCTGGTGACAGACATTGCAAAGCACGCCTCCCGAATGTTCCGCCGTGACCACTTGAGGGAAGGTCTTCGGCTTGGCTGCGTCTTGCTCGTGGCAGCGGGCGCAGAGTGTGGCGACGTCGGGCAGGGTTGGCTTGAGGTCTAAAGGGTCAGTCGCATGGGCGGCTTGCGGGCCATGGCAAGCTTCGCAGGAAACGTGGGCGTGCTTACCGGCGGCGCGAGTCTTGGCTTGGTCCTCGTGGCACTCGACGCACGTTCCTTGACCGGCGAAGACGAGGGGCTTCTGGCGAATGAGATCCAGGGCCGCGGGACGATAATGGCCGTATTGGCCGAAGGCCTTGGGGATCACCGCACTCCGCACCAGAAGAAAGATTCCGAGCCCGGCCAATAAGACCAGGGCCGGACGGACGAGATGGCCGGAGTCCCGCAAGAATCGACTCATCGCCACGGCCTCCTTCAGGAATGCTGCGACGGGCGTTGGGTTGCAAAACGATCACCATACCGTTGTCATAGAAATTCTCCACACAGCGTGGAGTTCCTCAACGGCATCTACCGGGTGCAATTTGATGAACTTGGGCGTCGTTAGGCGGTCTTCCAGGAATACGGTGGGAATTTCGGACATGCTGGGGTAAAACACCCACTTCGGGGCTGGATCGCGCGACTTTTGGGTGTGCGGGTGGCGCTGACGGTCAGTTGCCCACGAGCAGGTACAAGCACACGAAGTACAATCCCGCCAGAATCGCGACACAACCCGCCACAATCCCGGCCACGCGCCCGGACCGATCCATCTCCGCTTCCGAGGTGAGGTGTGAACGAAGAGTCTGTGCCATTGCTATCGCCTTTCCGTTCGAGGATCACTTTAATCATTAAGATCTGATAGTCTTATATACGCTGGTTGGACCAAAGTCAATGGGTCTCGCGGCTTCTCTCACCCGGCTCGAAATCGTGAGCATTTCCGGCGCCTGCTAACATGTCTCGACGGCTCCGCTTCCCACGCGCGACGACTCATGCGGCCGTATTCTGGATGGCATTGTCCCAACTCTTGTTCCCTCGCGGACTGGGTCATCCGACCCGCCAAAATGCGGCGCCGTATGTGGTCACGGATTGGCGAATCCGTTTCGGCGCGATCCAGGCGCATTACTCCGACTAAGGCCATACTGCTGACCGCACAATCTCAACTCCTGTGTAGTCGCCAAACCGGAAACTGACGGAACAACCGAAGGAGGCCCAGCGGACCGTTAAGTCCTGATATCGGTAGCTATTCTGCCGGCCATGGATTTTCTGCCGCGGGCAGCACTTTGCGGGCGGATGGCGGCGCGAGCATCGTAGGATAGGGATGATATGAACGACGAGCTGCCGTGTCTCGACCTGCTCGAAGCGACGCCGGCGATCCTCCGCGGGCTGATGTCGGAGATTTCGGATGAGGACGCGCGGTGGAAGCCGGCGCCGGACCGTTTCTCGATCGCCGAGGTGCTGGCGCATCTGTCGCATTCCGAGGGTCACTGCTATCGCGCGCGGGTGGATCGATTTTTGGCAGAGGAGATGCCGGAGTTCGAACCAGACGATGCGCAGATGCACCTGGAGCTGTACAAGAACGGCGATCCGGAGCAGGACTTCGGGCACTTCGAGGACCAGCGGAAAACGACCATCGAACTGCTGCGCGGCCTGCCGGCGGATGCGGGCTCGCGCAAGGCGAAGCATCGCGCCGCGGGCGAGATCACGCTCACGCAGATGCTGCACGAGTGGGCGCTGCACGACTTAGGGCACGTGCGGCAGATCGCGGAGCTGGTGCGGGCGCGCAAGTACCTGGCGGGCGCGGGTCCGCTGGGGAAGGACTATTCGCTGAAGCCATGATGGATACGGTAATTGTTCGTTGGGCCGCGGGTGTTATTGATGAGGGCTGATCGGCGGCGCAGGAGGGCCTGGCCGGATGACGAGCGTGCTTACGACTTCCTTTTCGGGGCCGATGAATTGAATCATCAATTCTTCTGGCTCGTCAGAGGGCTTCCTGCAAGCTTCAAGTCGTTTCAGCCGCCGAACGAGATTCGCTCTCATTTTGTTCGCGGGTGGTCCCCCACTTCTGTGCGTTTGTACCCCATCCGCAGAACCTCGACAATTGACATAC
>Ga0335078_10007563_pt1 | contig 16115 bp, 11 predicted proteins | sample Lox_Sample_32_FD_206711 | JGI IMG/M metagenome (GOLD analysis project Ga0335078, IMG submission 206711) | Soil microbial communities from Loxahatchee National Wildlife Refuge, Florida, United States - Lox_Sample_3.2 | ecosystem: Environmental > Terrestrial > Soil > Wetlands | place: USA...
GTCAGTTGCAGAAATGTGCGGCGGATACTGCCGGGATATCTAGACGGCGTCAGGTCTGTCGAAGACGGGCAGTGGTCACATGCCGCGATTCACGAGCATATCGCTGGTTGTGAAAATTGCCGTCAGGAACTCTCGCGCTATCAGCGGATGCAGCAAATGCTGGCGAAGGCGGAGCGCGTTGCGCCGCCCGCAAATCTGGGAGTCGAAATCCGCATGGCGCTGGCCCGGGCGCGTGAAGTTTCCAGTCCCTCGCAATGGTTCGGCAGACTGCGCGACCGCGCGTGGTTGGTGCGCGAAAATATTCTTGCACCGCTGGCATTGCCGGCTGCGGGCGGATTGATTGCCGCGTTGATGATCTTTTCGATGGTGCTGCCGTCTTACGGGAGCGTTGTGCCGTTGCGTGCGCTGGGTGCGGGATTTTCCGATGACATGTCGTCGGTATCCTTTCAACCGGCACGGCTGGAACAACTGGCCGGTTTTTCGGTATCCGGATTGAGCGATGAGGAAGCGAGCGCGGGCTTGATTCTGGTGCAGGCGACGGTTGGAATTGACGGCAGCGTCGTGGACTACCAAATACTCTCCGGACCCAACAGTGGGAACGTCCGGCACCAGCTTGATCAAATCCTGCTGTTTTCGCGGTTCCGGCCGCAGGTGAGTTTTGGCCGGCCGATCGCGGGCGGGCGAGTGGTGATGAGCTTCAGCACGGTGAATGTGAAGGGCTGAAGAGCGGGCGACAAGAAATCTGGCCAACCTCGCCAGCCTGCTGTGTTCGAGTTTTCCCGGCGACTATTTCAACAAGTAAAACGGATTCGGCACTTTGAATACGCGTTCTGCGCAGCAGCCCGCCAGATCGCTCGCCTGATCGCCAATGTTTAGAACGATGTGGTAACCCTTCGCTTCAATGTCATCATGACGCTCGCGCGATTTGAATGTGCTCGCCGGAAGTTTATTGTCATTGGGCTGCATAATTAAATCTGTCCAGCCGGAATAACCGACGCCGGTGAGATTTTTTATCGTCGTTGCACGTTCTTCTTCATGACGCCCGGTTATGAAGAAGACTGAAAATCCGCTCTTCTTGGCAAAGTTAAAAAGCTCCAGCACCGGAACGATCGCCGCATCGTGATCGCGCGGCGAATACAGTCTCGCCTGTATTGTGGAAGAGCAAAAACCACAATCCGCCATCGCCGCCCAGTTGGAAAGGGAAGTTTCGTCGATGTCGAAGACTGCGGCGAGATGATTTGTCTTCGGATCCTCGTTCTTGACCACAGCGGTCAGATAATCGCGCGCCGAGTTCGCCACTTCGCGAATTTCGCGGTCGTATTCACCGTAATCGTGGTATTCCATCAGGCGCTCAACCACGAATGCGTGGTTTTCCGGTTCCTTCCATTCCAGCGAAGCATTCGCGGATCCCGCCGGGCCGCCCTGGGCGAACAGACAGATGCTGCAAACGGACGTGATAAGGATGAGTTCTGTGAAACGTTTCATATTTCCCTCCTTGAACAAGCACGCAGAATGTCGACGATTTCGGCAGGATACACGGTAAAGGCGAAAGCTGAGTTCCGCAAAGTTTTCAACTCTATGTGCAAGAAAATTGGACAACTCGGTCGAAGCGTAATCGGCGAGGACCTCGGCCCGCGTTTTCAAAGCACTGCAATGTATACACTTAGCCAGCGTACTAGCAAAGTGGAAACTTTGGTCCTAAAACTGCCCGTACTCTCACGGCCCGTTCTGTCCCCGATCTGCCGGAGATACCTCCGCAAAATCGGATTTGGCAACCGCTCGCGGAGAACGCAACCGACGAAGCTCTGCCCGGCAGGGATGGCTAATAGTGAATCTAAGGAGACTGAATGCGACTCTTCATGAAGTTGGCAGTTTTACTGGCTCTTGTTTTCACCACTGGCGCCGCCGCGCGGGCGACGGAGGTCACCTGGACATTCAGTAACGTGGTATTCAATAACGCGAGTGTGTCCGGAGGGCCGTACGAGAACAATGAACTGACAGGTTCATTCACGACGAACTTTTCAGGCGGGGTTTGGAGCGTGGTGAGTTTCTCGCTGTCGGTGACGCCGATTTCCGGATCGAACGGCAGCAACACAGCAGACCCGAACGACACTTTCACGGTTGCTGGCGTCGATGGCGCCGAACTGCCGAGTGAGATCAGCATCTACAATTCAGGATTCTCGGAGTTCATCGATTTGGATCCGAGCTCGAACCTTTCTCCAACTGGGGGGTCGTTTTCGCTCACTGAGGGCTTTGACTGCACGGGATGCGGCACGCTCGTCACCGGCGACAGTCCGACGGTGGACGGCGCGCCTGTGAGTGAGCCGGCTTCGCTGATGTTGCTGGCGCTTGGGCTTGCCGGACTTGGCTTAATCGCGAGCAGGCGGCGATTGGCGATGAACTAAATCAGCTTTTTGCTGCCCGGTAATGAAAGCACGCAAGGCCGGAGGCGCGTCGCGCTTCTGGCCTTTTTTATTTCATTGCGGCAACGCCAATGGGGCGCCTAGCGGGTTTGCGACGCGAGCAACTTGAAGATCATTACGCCTCCAATTCCGGTGGCCAGCATAAGCAACGTGCCCGGCTCGGGGATTTGCGTCTGCGGCGTGTTAGGCGCGGGAGGAAGTGGCGTCACAATAAAGCAGTCGGTGCATCCATCTTGTGGGGGCAGGAGCGGGGGAAGTGGTGGACCGGGATTTGACGGCGGCGTCAGTGTTGTTGTGGATGGCGAATGACTGGCGTCTTCTGGACCAGGCTGCGGTATGGTTGGCAGATCTCCTGTGAGATCATCGGCCAGATCGTCCGTGTCAATCGTGTTGTCCAGGTCAGACGGTTCGGATGTTTGGTTTGTCGGTGATTTGGCGCCCGCAGACAATATGTTGCCGCAGCGCGTGCGGATGTACATATTCCCGTCCGTGAGCAGCGGCTCGTGTGCGGCAATCATTACGGGATTCTTCGTCCAGAAAATTCCCATGCCCGCAATCCGGTAGGAGACGAACGCGCGAACCGGGCGATCGAAGGAGACAAGCCGCGCTTTGCTTACGTCAAAGTCCTTGTAGTGAGCCGCGATTTCCGGGTCTGCCTGCAGAGCCCGCAGCACTTCACTCGCATTGCGAACGCCGCCTTTTACGATTGAATGGTTGTAGATGGGACGGACGGCTTCGCCGCTGGCGGGATAGTCGGCGATGGGCTCAAGGGAACGGCTCCAGTCGTCGACAGCGTCGACGTGAACGACGGGAATATTATCGCGCGCGGATTTGATACACACCGAAAGAACGCTCGCGCAAACGAGAAGCAGTAACCCCGTCAAGACTTGCTTTGTAACGTTTGCAGTTGAAGTTCGCATTTCATAGATTGAACGATCACTTGGCGTGCCAAGTGGGCCTCTCAAATTGAGAGTGTTGCGGCACAAAAGAGCGCCGCGTTTTCATGCGTTTACAAAAAGACTTGGCGCAGCGTTCCAATTTGAAATACGCTGCGGGGATAACGGATTGCCATCAAAAGTAATCGCATTACCACGCGGATAATTTTTATTCCACATGTGACGTGCATCACAGTTGCGTGGCTTGACGAGAGAAATGGCGGCTTGTAAATTGAATGCGCGAGGCAGCCTCCCCGGCAACTGCGCATCTTAAATGAGAGCGCTTTAAGCTCTGTGTTGAAAGTTGACTTCGAGCAGGCAGGACTGAACTTGTCACTGAAGAATTCACTGAGTCCCCGTGCCCGAGCGATAGGCGGGGTTGCGCGCCTGATCGTGTCGCTCGGCGTTGCTTTCGTGCTTTCCTCCGGTTGTCTCTGCGGAGCGCAGACACAAGGGCGCGGCCAACGCGGTTTGCAGCAACCACCCACGCAGGTTCAACAAACGAATCAGACCGCGAGTGCACCACAAAAAGTCGGGATCGAAACTAGCCAGCAACTTTTTGCGACGATGTGCGCCCTGTGGGCCGCCGGATTCAACACCGAAGCGAATCTGGGTGCGCTGCCGCCGGCCTGGCGACGCGTGGCCGAGCAGGTATCCAAGCAACAAGGACCGGCCACCGACGCGCTACGCCAGTATTATCAGCAACACCCGCACAACATCCGTGAGACAACCATCGGCCAGTATGTTGCTTTTGCGATGACGGTCGGCCCGCCGCCCGATTTTGCGTACACGCTTCGGCACGATGACCTGCCTCCGGAAGTCCTGACGATCGGGGACTTCACTGATGTGCTGGCGAATTTCTACAAGGAAGCGGGAATTGAATCGCTATGGAGTTCGATCGAACCAGCGTATGACCCGGCGATCGCGCGGTTGCAAGGGCCGCTTACGAAAATCGTGCAGCAAACGACCGGATATCTTCGCGAAGTGGTGCGCACGGACAGCCCGCGAACGTTCTCCGTTTACGTGGAGCCGATGGTGGGCGCAAATACGAATTTCCGGACTTACGCCGATCATTACGTGCTGGTCGTGGACGGCGGCGACGATATGCCGCTGGACGAAATCCGCCACGCCTTCCTGCATTATCTGCTGGACTCGCTGCCGGTGCGCTACTACACAAACGTGATTCCCACTAAGCCACTGCTGAACATTGCCGCGCGCGCGCCGCGCCTTCCGCATGAATACAAAGACGATCTCGGCGGCTTCTACACCGAGTGTCTGATCAAGGCGGTTGAAATTCAACTGAATCATTTGACGGCTGATCAACGGGCACATGCGATTGACGTTCAAGAAGCGGATGGGTTCGTGCTGGTCAGGCCGATGGTCGCGCAGCTGGACAAGTTCCAACAAGAAGAACCGTCCATGACCTACTACTTCCAGGACATGGCGAAGGCGATTGATGTTGCCGCGGAGACAAAGCGTCTGGCGGATGTGAAATTCGCGCCGGCGGAGGACAGCAGCGCGCCCGCGGCGCCTGATCCGGTGGCTGTGATGGAGGCGGAGAAAGAGAAAATGCTGGATCAAGCCGAGCACCTGATGGCAGCGCACGATCCGGTACACGCGCAACCGGTGTTCGAGCAAATAGAAAAGCGCTGGCCCGGTACGCCGCGGGCGATTTTTGGGCTGGCACTGTGCTCCGCGATGCAGGGCAACAACGATCGCGCGAAAGAATTGTTTACGAGTTTAACGAAGCTGGCGGCGACTGCTTCAGGCAACGGCGGCGCGCCGGGAAGCGCCGCCGTGGATCCCGTAATACTTTCCTGGTCTCACGTATACCTTGGCCGCTTCGACGATCACGACGATCTTCGGGCGCAGGCCGTGGCGGAATACAAGGCGGCATTGGCGGTGAAGGGCGCTCCGGAAGCAGCCCGGAAAGCAGCGCAACTTGGAGTAGACAAGCCGTATCAATCCGAGGGCAAAGACGATTAGGAAGATGGCGAGATCCCGCAGCGTTTTTCGACCAAAAATGTGCGGATTTACCGTATAATTCTCCAACGTCCTTTCGGGGACGGAAAGGACAAATAAAAACAATGAAGAGCAGCACGCCGAAATTCTTAAGCCTTGCCTGTGTAGCGGCCCTGATTTTGCCCGCAGCATGTATGGCGCAAGGCATGGGCCAACAACAGCAGGGGATGGGCAATCAGGGGATGGGGCAGAATTCGCAAATGTCGCAGCCGCCCAACCAGCAAAATCAGCAGGGACAGGCGCAGCAAAAACCGGCGACGCCCGCAACGCCCACTGTGAATCCCGCAGAAGAGGCGGCGTGGAAGAAGCTGGCCAGCCCGTCGACAGATGCGAACGCAGTGGTGAAGGAAGCCGAAGATTTTCTGAAGAAATACAATACCCCGCCCGCGAAGAGCGTCTATGCCGATCGGGTTTACGGATTGCTCGCCCACGCGTATATGCAAGAGGGCGAAGACGACAAGATGTTCGGCGCCTTGAGAGCAGCTCTGGACGTCAATCCCGACAACGTTGAGGCGCTTTCCCTGCAGGCCATGGCGCGTTCGCGGCGCATTAAGAGCTCCGATCCGCATGCCGCGGAGGTCGAGCAGGGCGTGACGGAGTTGGCGCAGCACGGGATCGAAGTGTTGAACGCCATTCAGAAGCCAGAGGGTTTGTCGGACGCAGACTTCCAGCGGACCAAGAATGAAGAGTTGGCGATGTGTCACAGCGCCCTGGGCCGCGTGGCACAGCTGCAGGGAAAGCCTTCGGATGCGGCGACGGAATTCCAGACGGCTGTCTCACTGGAAACGCCGCCTGACGCTGTCGATGAATATCTGCTCGGGATGTCGCTGATGGATGGAAAGCAGTACGCCGGAGCGGTCACGGCTCTTCAGGGATGTTTGAAGGACCCGGGTCCGATGAAGGATCTGTGCACGGACCAGCTAGCAGCGGCCAAGAAGGCGGCTGCCTCCGCACCGAAGCAGTAACGGCGACGGCCATGGCCGCGGAGGGATTGGCGCAGCTGGAAGCGCATTTAGGGTACCAGTTCCGATCTCCAGAGCGGCTTGAGCGCGCGCTAACGCACGCATCATGGCTAGCAGATAACTCCCCTCCTCGCATCGAAGCGAGAAACTCGATGCCCGGAGGGGATTCTTTTTTGGTGGCCGCCGGCGCGGAGCGTGACGATAACGAGAAATACGAATTTCTCGGCGACGCCGTCCTGTCGTTCGTCGTGAGCGAACAACTGCTCGCGGCGTTTCCCACTTGGCAGGAAGGCAGGCTTTCCAAAGCGCGAGCGGGTCTTGTGAATTCAGATGCGCTCGCGGCGGTGGCGCGGGGTCTCGATCTTGGCTCGTACCTGCTACTCGGCCGCGGGGAAGAAAAAACAGGTGGACGGCAGAAGACCTCGCTGCTTGCAGACGCATATGAAGCAGTCGTAGCCGCGATTTATCTGGACGGCGGGTTGGAAGCCGCGCGCGGATTCATTCGGCAATCGTTCCTCACAGCTGCACTGCAGCGAGGAATGGAGTCGGGCGAGGGACTGGGCCACGCGGATCACAAGTCACGCTTGCAGGAATTTCTGCAGGCACAAGGCTGGCCGGCGCCGGAATATCGCGTGGTGTCGGAAACGGGCCCGGACCACCAAAAGTTATTTGAAATGGAAGCACGAGTCCCTGGCCGGGCAGCCGCTGTTGGGGCCGGCGCAAACAAGAAGGAAGCAGAGCAGACCGCGGCCGGCGGTCTGCTGGCGCAATTGCTGGAGCCACACGGCAAAAATCTGACAGCCGCGCCTGCGGACGCATCTTCGAGGATCAAGGAGAAAAATGGCTGATGAGGCCGGCATCGCGGAAGCGGGCGCGGAGCACAGCGACGAGCGCCAGCAGATTTCAATCTGGGAGTATCTCGAATCGTTGCTGGTCACCATCATATTGGCGCTATTCGGCACGAGTTTCGTAGTTCAGTCCTTCAAGATCCCCTCTCAATCCATGGTGCCGACGCTGCTGGTCGGCGATCACCTGCTGGTGAACAAATTTATTTTCGGCGGCAGCGGTGCGTGGTATGAGAAGTTCATGCCGTATCGCGCCGTGCGGCACGGCGACGTAATCGTTTTCAAATATCCGTTCGATGACCATCCGTACTACGTGAAGCGCGTGATTGGAATCCCCGGCGATCATGTGAAAATTATGGATCAGGAAGTCTATGTGAACGGGCAACGGCTGTCGGAACCATATGTGATCCACGACCCGGACAGCCGATACGATCCCTTTGGCGATTCGTTTCCGCCGACAACGCCGCGATTCTTCCAGTCAGCCGCAATCCGCCCGGAATGGGCCGCCGAAATCCTGAGCCACGTATCGGACGGCGACTTGATCGTGCCGCCGGACAAATATTTCGTAATGGGAGATAATCGGGACGAAAGTTCGGACAGTCGTTACTGGGGGTTTGTGAGCCGGAAAGCGATCATGGGGGGGCCGCTGATGATCTACTGGTCAGTCGAAACGCCGGATGAGGAACTCGAGGGCGAGGGGCTCCGCGAGTGGCTGCATGACACGGGGCAGACGCTGAGGCATTTGCCTTCTCGCACACGCTGGCGCCGGATGTTTCACCAAGTCCGATAAGAATTCCACGGAGATTCCTGTTCCGGAAGGAAATGTCAAAACGACGCATAAAACGATGGCTGCGGCTGGCGCTTCTTCTCGGCGTCCTGCTGGCAGCCGGCGGATTCGTGCTGGGGCGCATCGTGGCGTCAAGCAGCGGCCGGCGAATGCTGACGGCGCAGCTGGGGCGCGCGTTCGGACGGGGCGTCAAAGTAAGATCGTTCGCCTTGAGTTGGTTTCCCACCCCCGGCATCGTGGCGAGCGATGTTTCGATTAGCGAAGATCCGCGCTTCGGGAACGACTACTTTCTTCGTGCGGAAAGTCTGACGGCTGGGTTGCGTTGGCGAGCTCTGCTTGGCGGGCATATTGAATTGGGCACGATCACGCTGTCGCAGCCAATCTTAAACGTGGTTCAGAATCCCGATGGACAATGGAACGTGGCGAGCTGGATGGGAGACCCCGCCGGTGCGGCTGCGCGAGGGACCATCGGACCGCAATCTCCCCGCGCCGCCGCGAAGTTCACCCGCATTGAAATCGATGAAGGGAGAGTGAACTTCAATCTCGGACTGGATCGGCGGCCGTTCGCGCTGGTTGGTTTGGAAGGCTCGGTCGATAAGGACAGTTCCGGCGAATGGCGCCTGTCGCTGGCGGCGCAGCCATCGCGCGCCATTGTGCATCTGCAGGAAACAGGCGTCTTGCATCTTACGGGCGTGATCGGCGGTACGTCCGCTCACTTACATCCTGCCGATGTGACGGTTACTTGGACGGATGCGTCGCTAGCGGACGCGTTGCGTCTTGCGCTGGGAAACGACCCGGGGCTGCGCGGCGAGCTTGCCGCTCAAATGTCTTTGCATGGCGCGGCGAATTCAGACGGGGCAGCTTCTCGCTGGGACGTTTCGATGAGCGCGAGAGTCGACGGTTTGCATCGCTGGGATATGGCGGCGCGCTCGGATACTCCGCCGGTGAATTTTCGCGCGGAGGGCATGTGGGAAGCCGGCACGTCGCGCGTGGATTTGCGAAGCATTCTTGCGGAGGCGCCGCATTCGAGCGTATCCGGTGAGGGTTCTCTGGATTGGTCGCACGGAATTGAGCCGGACGTTCGCCTCGTTACGTCCGGCGTCGCGTTTGCGGACATTCTTGATTGGTACCGCGCGTTTCAGCCGGGCGTTGCAGATGGGTTGGTCGCGGAGGGCTTTTTCAGTGCCGAGGCGGAATTGAAAGGTTGGCCGCCGCGCATAGGGCCGAGTGACGTGCGGTCTAAAGGAGTTGCGTTCAGCTGGAACGGAGCGCCGATGGCGCAATCGGCCGCGGCGCACGCAAGCTTCGATCCGCGAGGGGAATTTCAACTCGATCCACTGACATGGAAATTCGATTTTCCGCAACAAGGCGAATTGGCTGCGGCGGACGAGCAGCGCGCCGTCAAGGAATCCGGTAACTCGATTACGATATCGGCGCGCGTGACGGCTTCCGATGCGGTTCCGGCGAAGAAATCAACTAAGAGCCGATGGCAATGTGAGCTGACAGTGTCCGGAAATCTTGCGCGAGTAGACATGGCGATGTCCGTCGCTACGACGTTCGGGCGAAGGGTCAACGCGGGCTGGCAGGCAGAAGGGGGCTTAAGCGGGGATCTGCACTGGGACTGGGTTTTGCACGAGCGTTTTCCGAAGCCCTCGGGCGTGCTGACGTCGCACGATCTCTCGTTGAAATTCCCGTTGCTGAATCAGCCCGTGGAATTACGCAATGCGAAAATTGAACTGAAGGACGGCGATCCGCGCGTGACGCTGACAGGCGCCGAGGCGCTGGGAGCTCACTGGCAGGGCACGATTACTCGGCGCCCGGCAGCGGAAAAGCTCCCGGCGGCGGAATCCGCCGACACGCCGCCGTGGGAATTCGATCTTGCAGCGGATCACCTTGACGCCACCGAGCTGGATCGCTGGCTTGGACCACGCGCGAGACCCAGTTGGCTCGCGCGGCTGTTCTCCGCTTCGGGAAGCTCAGCAGTGCAGCCGAGTGCAGCCACCGGGCCGCTGACGCAGATTCGCGCGGAGGGCAAACTTGCCGTGGGTCAATTTGATTTATCGAGCATGGTGGCGAGGAACCTGAAAGCGCGAGTGGAATTGCGCGGCCGCACAGTGGATATTTCTGATCTCAGCGCCACGGTTGACGGCGGAACGGTCACGGGCGGACTGCTCGCAAAGCTGACTGCCGACCCGACCTACCAACTTCACGCAGCGTTTACGGGTTTGAATGCCGCGGAAATCGCGCAGATAAGCGCGCCGCTCCGGGGAAGATTGGCGGGCTTGCTTTCTGGTGACGTGAAGTTTTCCCTGCACGGCATCGGACGTGAGAATTTGCTGAACTCAATGATGGGGGCGGGGCAAGTCACTGCTTCACACGGCGCGATTCGTGACCTGGACGTTGCCGCGCCGGACGCAAGCGTCTCGCCGGCAGCGATGAACGGGCAATTTTCTTCCATGAGCGCCGATTTTTCCGTTGCATCACGCGTGATCAAGCTCGAAAGGATTTCGCTTCAGAACGGCGGCGAAACACTGGAAGGCTCAGGGACGGCGGATTTCGAGCGGGCGTTACGAATCGAATTGCGACCGCGCGCGCAAGCCACTTCGGTGAAATCTGCCGGCACAAATCCCGGCGGCCGATTGCTTCACGTAACTGGATTTCTGGAATCACCGCACGTTTCCTCAGCGCAGACTTCCACGGTACTATTTCGGCCGGCTCCGCCGAACGGCGGCCACTAGGCCGCTTCCACACGCCGGGGTTGCATCTGAAACCTGCTCGCCATAACATCCTCTCGTAATTTTCTGTAGGAGGACGAAATGCGAAATTCCCAGCGATTGAGCGTGTTGTGTGTGTGCGTGATTTGTTTTCTCGTGGCGTCGCCCGGAGTGCATGCGCAGGCACCGAGCAAGCCGACCACTCCGGCCGCGAAGCAGGCGCCAGCGGCGAACTCCATGGGGAAAGCCGCGCCGTTTGCGAAGGCTGCCCGGTCGGACGAGCCTTTTACTGTTGAACAGGTGCTGAGCTTTGCGTTTCCCGAGCCAAATTCGATGATCGCGGCGCCGAAGGGCGATCGCATCGCGTGGGTTTCCAATTCGTTGGGGCGGCGCAACATCTGGGGCGCAGAAGCGCCGGAGTGGACAGCGCACCAAATCACTCATTACACGGCTGACGACGGACAGGAAATCACGGAACTTGGATTTGCCGGCGACGGGGGGCTGATTGTTTACGTGCGCGGCGGTGAGCAGAACCGCGAAGGCGAACTGCCTGACCCCGATAGTGATCCGAACGGCGTGGAACAGGCGGTCTGGACCGTGACGTGGGGCGGAGCGACGCACAAAGTGGATTTGGGGCACGCGCCGAGCATTTCGCCGCACAGCACCGCGTCGAGCGGCTGGATCGCGTATGAAAAGGAAGGGAAGACGTGGATCGCGAGCGTGCCAGCCGGGAAGCCGGTTGAGATTTACACACGCGGCGAAAATGGCGAAGTCGAATGGGCCCCGGACGGGAAGAAATTCGCGTTTGTATCGAATCGTGCGAATCATAGCTTGATTGCAATTTATGACACGTCGAAGAAATCCGTGAGTTGGGTTGCGCCAACAGTGGATCGCGACACGACGCCGCGCTGGTCGCCGGATGGAAAATACATCGCGTTTGAGCGTGTACCTGCGGCCGGCGGATTTGGCGCGGGCGCGGGAGGGCGCGGTGGCCGCGGCGGCGGAGGATTCGGCCGGGGCGGCCGCGGAGCAGGCGGTCCCGGAACGGCTATCTGGATTTATGACGTTGCGAAGGATTCAGCATCGCACGCGTTTTCGGTGCCTGTATTGGGCGGAAATCTCGCGGTTCCGCACGATGTGCTGAGCTGGGGCGCGGACAATCGCCTGGTGTTTGCTTCTGAGCAGGATGGCTGGGAGCATTTGTATTCCGAGCCGATGACGGGCGGCGCGGCGGCATTGTTGACGCCGGGCCAATGCGAATTTGAATACATGTCTCTCAGCTCCGACCGGAAGAATGTCTTGTTCAATTCCAATTGCGGGGATATTGACAGAAGGCATCTGTGGCAGGTCCCGGTGAATGGCGGCGCGCCGGTGGCGATGACGTCCGGGAATTCCATCGAATGGTTCCCGGTGGCGACGGCAAGCGGAAAATGGATCGCATATTTTGCGTCCGATGCGCAGCATCCGGCGACGCCCTACGTACGGGCGTGGGATGCGACCAATCCGGCCGAAGGCAAAGCGCGCGCGCTGATGTCTCTGCCGAAGGAATTTCCGGCGGATAAGCTGGTGACGCCGCAACAGGTGATCGTCACGGCCGCGGATGAAACTCCGATTCACTGCCAGCTTTTCCTGCCCTCGGATTTGAAGTCCGGTGAAAAACGGCCAGCGATTATTTTCTTCCACGGTGGCCCGGTGCGGGAAATGCTGCTGGGCTGGCATTACATGTACTACTACTCAAACGCCTACGGCATGAATCAGTATTTGGCGAGCCGCGGTTACATCGTGCTTTCCGTGAATTATCGCGGCGGCATCGGCTACGGACGCGCGTTCCGCACGGCGCCGGATCGCGGAGCGCAAGGTGCCTCGGAATATCAAGATGTGCTCGCGGGAGCGAATTATCTGCGCAGCAGAGATGACGTGGACATTACGAAGATTGGCTTGTGGGGTGGAAGCTACGGCGGCTATCTCACGGCGATGGGCCTGGCGCGAAATTCGGACTGGTTCGCGGCAGGAGTGGATTTGCATGGCGTGCACGATTGGTCGCAGGAAGTGGCACACGGCAGGTTGCCCGCCGGCGTGACGGCTCAGCAGATTCAACCCACGGGTGCGGCGGCGCAACTGGCGCGCGAATCTTCGCCGGTCGGCTCGATTTCCACGTGGCATTCTCCGGTGTTGCTGATTCAGGGGGACGATGACCGCAACGTGTACTTCGCACAGATGATCGAGATGGCGAATTTGCTGCGGCAACAGGGAGTGCAATTCGAGCAGATCGTTTTTCCCGATGAAGTGCACGACTTCCTGATGTGGCATGACTGGGTGCACGCGTACCACGCCGGGTCGGATTTCTTTGACAGGAAATTGAAAGGCGCGGCGGGATCCGGTTCAGGCGAAATGTCCGCGGGCGGCAATCAGTAAGAAATGCGATGGGCAGGTGCGGCGCTTACGTCCTGCGGACTGGCTGCGCTCGGCTTTGCGGCCTTCGGCGGGCAGGGGACCGCGCCCGCGCGAACTTTTCGCGCGGGGAGTGAAGCAACGTTTCGCGTCGAGCTGACCGTGCGAAGCGAACTGGAGGGTAGCAAGACCTCTACCGTTGGCGGCAACGCCTACGTGCAGCCTGTTTCCGGATGGGTGGAAGAGAAGTTGGCTTGGAGCGCGCGGCGGCGGATAGCATCCATAGATGCGGACGGCGCGGCTGAAATCACCGAAGAGCTGAGCGCATTTTCGGATCAGGACAGCGCGGCCGGTGAAAGCGCCGACAGTAAGAAAATGCTGGATGATCTCGGCGCTGGAGTGAAGCAGTGGGAAACGCAGCGCACGCTGCATTACCGGGAAACGCCGAGCGGTGAAATCTCTGGCCTTGGCGTCGAAGCTGCTCCGCCGGTTGGCGAACCCGGGCCGCGCATTCTGACGGCGTGGCTGCTGCGCGCGCTACGGCCGACTACGGCGCTGCCGGCGCATCCCATCGTTTACGATCGGCCGTGGCAGGAACAGCGAGCGGTGCGATTCGCCGAGTGGACGGATGCGTCCGGTTCGGAATCCGGTGAATGGTTGGCGGGTTCCGCAGATTTTCGCGCGCGCGGCGAGGCGGCTGTGCAGTTGCACGCGACGCAGGAAATTTCAGCGAAAGTAACGGCTGGAGGCGAAAAACCGACGGAAGGAACGGCAACGGCGAATTTTCACGCCGAATCGCTGAGCACGCTTGCGCTGGAAGATTTGCGGCTGCGCGATGCGCAGCGCTCGGCGGTGCGTGAAGTGGTGTGGAAGCTCGCGCCCGTTGCGGGTCTGGCGCAGCCGCCGGAATTCCGGGCTCGCCTGATGCTGGAAATCCGCATCCAATCTTGCGATGAAACTCCGTGCAATTCCGGTACTTCTGACGCTGGGCGCAATCGTCGCTAGCGCGTGGTTATTGCGCACGGACGCGATTGCGTCGCCGCAAAAGGTGATCCTTGCGCCGAAATATGTCCCTGGGCAGGTTGTGCGCTACCAATTGCAGACGACCACCAGAACGGAATCGCAACGCGGCGGTGCGATTCAAGATCCGCAAGGGCCCGGCCAGTTGACGATCACGTGGAATGCGATTACGCGAATGGAAGTGCTATCCGCGGGCCAGGACGCCAGCGGCAAGCCCGATGGGAGCGTGCGCTTGCGCTCGACGTACGAAAAATCGGCCGCGACTGCGGATAGCACTACGTATGATCCGGAGGCCGACTCGATCGAGAGTCGGTATCACGAGCTGGAAGGGCGGTCGTTCGAGTTTACACTCGACGCGACGGGGCACGTGAAAGACATACAAGGCTTCGCAGATTTGAGAAGCACCGGGCCGGACAGCGGAGCGGATGCGCTACGCGCGTGGCTCGGCCAATTTTCGTCAGTGGCGGGTGGCCCACGCGGTGGAATCGCCGTGGGCGAAACGTGGACCACGGATCAGCCGGTCGCTTCCGCGCCGCTTGCCAATCTGGTTTGGCGCGCGAGATCCACTTACGAAAGAAATGAGCCGTGCCAGGCGGGACGTAGCGCGGGGGCGGCTGATCCAACGGCAGGACAGACTTGCGCGGTGATTCTTTCCAAGCTGGAGCTGACGGGATCGCGTCCGGGCAAGGACGCGACGCCGGAGAGCTACAAAGACAGAGGCCTGCGCACGGAAGGATCGTGGACCGGCTCGGGCGACAGTTTGACGTACGTCTCGCTGGCTACCGGCAGGCTCGTGAGCGTCACGCAAACGTCCAGCGAGCAGATGGATTTCACGGTTTCCACAACGGGCGGCGAAAAACGCATGGTTTATAAAGGCGCGGTGCAAAGCCGATCGCGAATGGAATTGCTTCCGGCCGCCAAGCAATAAACTTCCCCACAGAGGTATAATCAAGGGCTGCGCATGGCGCGAAAAAATGCGCCGGAGCACGCAGGGTGTCCTGACTCATGAAGTTCAAGCTTTCCAGCACATACGAGCCGAGAGGCGATCAGCCCACAGCAATTTCGCAGTTGGTGCGCGGTGCGCAATCGGGCGAAAAGCACCAGGTGTTGCTGGGAGTGACGGGGTCGGGCAAAACGTTCACGATGGCGAAGGTCATCGAACAACTGAATCGCCCCGCGCTGATTCTGGCCCACAACAAGACCCTGGCGGCGCAGCTGTTTCACGAATTTCGCGGATTCTTTCCGCAAAACGCCGTCGAATACTTCGTCAGCTACTACGATTACTATCTGCCGGAGGCGTATCTGCCGTCTTCGGACACCTATATCGAAAAAGAATCCACGATCAACGACGAACTCGACAAGCTGCGCATGGGTGCGACGCGATCGCTCTTCGAGCGCCGGGACGTCATCATCGTCGCTTCGGTCTCCTGCATTTACGGCATTGGGTCGCCGGACTCCTACTTCGGCATGCGCGTGGTGATGGAAAAGGGGCAAAGCACCGCGCGCGAGGCCCTGCTCCGCAAACTGGTGGACATCCAGTACGAGCGCACCGAGGAGTTGCGGCGCGGCACGTTCCGCGTGCGCGGGGATCGCATCGAAATCTATCCGCCGTATGAAGACAACGCCTACGCGGTGGAACTCTGGGGCGCCCAGGTGGAAGCCATCCGGCAGCTCGACCCGCTCACCGGAGAGGTGCGCTCCGGCCAAAACGATTTGTCGCGATTGACGATCTATCCGAAGTCGCACTACGTGATGCCCGCTGAACAGCGGGAGCGCGCCATCCGCACAATCCTCGAAGAGCTGGATTGGTGGAAGCCGGAACTGGAAAAGCAGGGCAAGTACGCCGAGGCGCAGCGCGTGTGGCAGCGCACCATGTTCGATATCGAAATGATGCGCACTATCGGATATTGCCACGGCGTCGAAAACTATTCGCGCCATCTCTCGGGCCGTCTGCCAGGCGAAGCCCCGCCCACGCTGCTCGATTATTTTCCGCAGGATTATCTGCTTTTCATTGAC
>Ga0335078_10007564_pt1 | contig 16113 bp, 15 predicted proteins | sample Lox_Sample_32_FD_206711 | JGI IMG/M metagenome (GOLD analysis project Ga0335078, IMG submission 206711) | Soil microbial communities from Loxahatchee National Wildlife Refuge, Florida, United States - Lox_Sample_3.2 | ecosystem: Environmental > Terrestrial > Soil > Wetlands | place: USA...
CCGCGGACCAAAACATTGGCGAACGCCTCTTCGTCGAGACGCGCTTCGCCGAATACTTCGCCGCCAACCAGCCCGACGTCAACGCGCCTTTGGCTGTGGGCGATCCGGTCGTCAGCCAGGTTCAAAATGTTTACACCGGCCCGATGCCCGGACCCTTCGCGGGTCAATCGATCAACTGCCGGTCGTGCCACTTTGTCGTCGAATTCCAAGGTGTGCCGGGGGCTGGCAACCGAACCTACGCGGACTTCACGACGCGCAGCCCGATACCGATCCCGATGAATGGGTTCACCAACACTCCGCGCAACGCGATGCAGATGGTCGGCTCGCTGCAACCGCATTCCGGCCCGACGTTCCTTCATTTCGATGGCCAGTTCACCGATCCCGCGGATTTGGTCAAGGAAACTGTCACGGGCCGCAATTTCGGTTGGGGACCAACGCAGTATCAGCAGGCGATCGCGCACGTGGCGGACGTGATTCGCAATGACGACGGCGACAATACGCCGGCCGCCGAGTACGGGTGCAATCTGCCGTACGCCACGATTTTCAGCGGCACGGATGCCAAGATTCCGGCAATTTGCCGGCTCCCGGCACAGTACCGCCTCGACGTCACCACGGCCACCGACGAACAGATCGTGGACGACGTCTCGCAACTGATCGCGCAGTACATGCGCGGTCTTCTGTTCAAGCAGGATGAAAACGGAAATTACTACGCCTCGCCCTACGACGTCTTCCTGCGCATCAACCATCTGCCCACGCAGCCAGCCGCCGGGCAGACGCCTGAGGAATACGGTCAGGTTCTGTATCAAGCGCTGCTGTCGCTATCGAATCCGATCTGGGTCGACGGGACCTACGGCAAGTTCAAATACCACGCGCAACCATTCGCGTTTGGCGCCACGGAACTCGCGGGACTTGAAATTTTTCTGAAAGCCGCCACCGCAGCAACTGACGGCTCCCAGCACGCCGGAAACTGCGCTGCCTGCCACACGCCTCCGAATTTCACCGATTTTCGGTTCCACAATACCGGCGCCTCGCAGGAGGAATACGACGCGGCGAATGGTCCGGGGGCGTTTGCCGCCCTGGCGATTCCGAGTCTCGCGCAGCGGAACCAGAACTACGACGCCTACTTGCCCGTCACGTCAAATCATCCCAACGCTACCGAGAGCCTGCGTCATCCCGCCGTGCCGGGCAGCCCTCAGTTCGCCGATCTCGGGCTCTGGAACATTTACGAGAATCCCGACATCCCGAACCCGCAGGCGAATCTCACATCGGTGATTTGCGCGGTCGCGCAAAATTGCCCGGTCGACATGGGCCTGCCGAACACGATCGCGCAGTTCAAGACGCCGACGCTGCGCGACCTGGAGGATTCGGCGCCTTATTTCCACAACGGCAGCAAGCTCACGTTCGCCGACGTGATCAATTTCTACATCAACAGTTCGCAGCTTGCACGAGCGGGTCTGCTGCGCAATCCTCCGCCGGAATTCCAGAACATGTCCATCAGCCCAGCCGACGTCGCCGCGCTGGTCGCGTTTCTGGAATCTCTCACCGAAGACTACGACGACACGTAATTACCAGTACCGGGCGCTAGCTCTCAACTTCCGAGCGCTTGCAGCAGCTTCGCTCGAGAAGCCTCCACTTCGGCTCGCCGGTCGTTGATCTTGGCAAGCGAGGGCACCGAGCCTTCCATGAACTCGCCGCACCGCTTTTCCCGCGTCTCAAGTTGCTGGAGGCGCGGGCCTGCTTCTGCCGGCGACAGGCGCAGAGCTGCCTGCGCTTGGACGATCACGGCCCGAAATGCGATCACGTCTTTCTCGGGCGGCAAGGCGAAATTTGCCGGCGGCGTCTGACGGTACAAGTCTTGGTAGACAGCGACAGGGTTTTTCGACAGGTGCATCTCTTCAACCGCCTGTTCGAACGAAGCCTCTTCGAGCCCAAGGGCTTCGGCCCAATCAAAGACGTCCGGGGGCAGGGCGCGAATCGTCTTGGCGACGTTAGCCTTCTGCGTTTCCGAGAGCTGGCCGCGCTGCGCGGCGTTCGTCAGGGCCTGAAAATCCGATAGCAATGCAGTTCCGGCCACGAGCTTGAAAATCAGGGTACCGCCCCGCGCCAGGTGCTGAGAGAACCGCACGCCGTCGAGCCACGCGTCCACAGCCTCTTGCGTTCGGCCCTTCGCGATCATCCGCACACCGTAAAGTGTGTTGAGCCGGGCCAACACCCGCGCCCTTACCAGGTGACCAACTGAAGCTCGCGCTCCACGGTTATATTCGAGTCCCCAATCGCACTCTGGGAGCTTCGTTGCCCGCTGCATCTCCTGGATGGCCTGCGTATTCTGGTCGAGAATGGGGCCCAGCTTCGCCTCGTCCCATGCTGCTTCTCCCGCGGCAGTCTTTTCGATCAGTTCCTGCGTCTCCTTGTCCGACGGCGGATCGTGCAGATCGACCAAGGCCATCCAGTAGCGCAATGCGGCGTTGCGCGTTTCCGGCGGCAGCTTGATTTGCGCCAAGGCCGGGTCGCCTGAATTTAGAAGTGCTGCTAAAACCACAATTGCCATTCGAAGGCGTCGCATGTCCCCTCTCATTCCTTTGCCAGCGGGGCGAGACTACTGTTGGGTCCTTCGCAGCACTGCAATGTCTGCGGGGCAAGCTCGTCCATTTCGAAATCTAATTTCTTGCTGTCATCGAGCGCAATTCGAGTTAGCTCCAGGGGAGCGATCTGACTCGCTGGCGCCTCCCGTGAACGGCGCTCGACCAAGGTCGGGCGATCAGTCGGTTTTCTTGGCCTCCGGGCGATCGCAACCCACGTCAAGCCACCTGCGATAGCCACCAGAACGGCCGCGGCGACGAATCGCCGCCGTTGGAAGCTCTCGCTTGCGATCGTCGGCAAAGGTCGCGGTCGATGGGGCTCGAAGCCGCGCAGGAATTCCTCAAGGTTCTGATCCTCGTGATTCATCGGTCGCCTTCCTTCGCCAGCTTCTCATGTGGCCTCAGCCGTCCGCGCAACTTCGCAAGCGCATACCGATATCGCGACGCTGCGGTGTTCGCCGGAATGCCGGTGGCCTCGGCAACTTCCTCGAATGTCATCCCACTCCATATCCGCATGATGACCACCTCTCTTTGCTCGTCACTCAGCTGCGAGATTTCACGCTGCAGCGCAAGGACCGTTTCCAGTTCGTGCTTCTCGTTTCTGAACCACGGCTCCGAATCCGGCAACGGTGCCTCGCGCCAGTGGTCGCGCCACGCATTCGTCACTGCATTTTTCACGGCGCGATAGAGATACGCCGCCGGCATTTCGAGTGCCACCTCTCGTCCACGCAGCAACTTCAGAAACACGCCGTGAACAACATCCTCGGCTGTGCCGATGTCAGCCACATAGGAACGCGCGTACAACACCAAGGCCGGACCGTGCCGGTCGTAGAGCCGCCTCACCTCGTCTACGCTCAAACGGCGCTCTGCCAATGGATCGTCCTAATTTGCTGTCATTGACTTAACCTTAAGACACTTGAGCGGCGTAAATTTGTCTACCACCAAGTGTGCCGCAGGCTCGAATGGCCTGCAGAATATTCCTGCTACAATGATTCCGGAGTCGGCCTGCGACGCAGGTGACGTTGCGAAAGCCTATTTGAACCAACACTGGATCCCAGGGCGCCTGCGTTGTCCTGCCCTTGTGCACGTCCCGGCGGCCTGCCGTTCGGGAAGGCCTTAAAGCGGGCTCTGGGCGCCCAACCTATTAAGTGGGGTTCAGGGCCTAGCACGCACGGCGAAGTGGACCGCTCCTCACGATCCGATCAGGATCATGACCCTGAGCGAACGAAGTGAGCGAAGGGTCGGACCCGCATTGTGGTCCCGAGCGAGCATCGCGAGCCGAGGGGCGCCACTTTCCTTGGAAGGACATGCGTGAAAATTCTCTTCATCGGTGACATTGTCGGCTCGCCCGGCCGCAAGATCGTTCACGATCGGCTCGCGGATATCCTCGCGCAGCGGGGAATCGATCTCTGCATCGTGAACTGCGAAAACGCCGCCTCGGGATTCGGCGTCACGCCGCGGATCGCGGAGGAACTTTTCGCAGCCGGCGCCGATGTGCTCACCAGCGGCAACCACATCTGGAAGCGCAGAGAGATCATCGAATATTTCCCGGGTGAACCGCGCCTGCTGCGCCCCGCGAATTTCCCAAGCGGCTCGCCGGGCAGTGGACTCTACGTGGGCCACGCGAAGAACGGCGTCGCCTGCGCCGTTTTGAATCTGCAGGGCCGCACGTTCATGGCTGCGATCGATGACCCGTTCCGCACCGCCTCGCTCGAGCTCACGCGGATTCCTCCGGACGTGAAGGTGATCGTGGTCGACATGCACGCCGAGGCCACGTCGGAGAAGATGGCGATGGGCTGGTATCTCGACGGCAAAGTCTCTGCGGTTCTCGGCACGCACACGCACGTCCCTACGGCCGATGAGCGTGTTCTCCCCGCCGGCACCGCGTTCATTACGGATGTCGGCATGACCGGCCCGCACGATTCCGTGATCGGCATGGAGAAGGAAGGCATTCTGCAGCACTTCCTCGACGCGATGCCTTCGCGATTCGTCGTTGCCGAAGGCGACATTCAGATGAATACCGTCCTCATTGATGTCGACGAAGCGACCGGCCGCGCCCGCTCCATTAGCCGCCTGAACTTCCGCCTCGACTAGCTGCCGCGCCCGGCACGTTTCGCCCAAGCAACGCGCGCGCAGCTCCCGGCATCTTCCTTCACCGCCGGAGGATAAAATCATTCAGCCCATGTTGCGACGCGTTCCAGCCGTCGTGTCGATTGCCGGCCTGGCGTTCCTGATCGGAAGCTGGGTGCGCGACCTATCCGCGCAGGATCAGGCTTTCACGCGCGAAATCGCGGCGCGGGCGCGCGTGTTTCCCGCGATCGGCCCCGGTGTATCGGCAATCAAACGGGACGCCGCCGGGCACTACTACATCTTGGCGGCGCCAGCAAAGGCCATTGAGATCTACGGAACCGACGGCAACCGCATCGGCCAAATTCCCAACACAAACTCACACGGCTCGAAGATCGTCTACGCGTCCGACATCGATATCGACGCGGAGGGCCGGTTGTTCGTCGTGGACCGTGGTGCAAACGTGGTGAGAATTTTCCAAGCCGATGGTTCGCCCGTTCGGACCGTTCCCGTTGCGGCTCCACTCTCGGTCGCGGCGCTTTCGGGCGGGGAGTTCGCCGCGACGTCGCTGCGTTCGGAAAAACTCGTCGACATCTTCGACGCACAAGGAGCCTTAGCACGAACCTTCGGCGATATTCCCGCGGTGCCCGAGGGGCATGAGCGCGAGGCCTTGCTCAGTCCCGGCCGTCTCTACGGCGACGGCGCCGGACAAATCTATTTCGTCTTCACGAATATGCCCGACCCGACGATTCGAAAGTACGATCGCTTCGGTTACGCCGCGTACGAAATCTCCCTGTCTGCGTCCGAATTCAAACCGCCGCCGGGGGCGCGGCAGTGGACCACGGTGACCATCGGCAAGGAGGGCGCAGCCCCTCCGAAGCCCGTGATCCGCGCTCTCGCCGTCGATCCGGAAACGCAGGAAGTTTGGGCAGCGATCGGCGACGAACTGCTGCACTTCGACAAGGACGGCAACCGCCGCTCCGCGTATCACACAACCACGAAGACGGGCGCACCCATCGAGGCCGCAGCAATTCTCGTCGAGCACGATCGCATTCTCGTCGCCGACGATCCCAACGGAATTTTCGAATTTGCTTACCCCGAACCCCGGCACGCGGCCTCACTCGCACACTAATTTCGACGGGGCTGTTGAAACGGTGCCTGTGGAAAACTCCCGGCGCGTCCCATTCGCCGTTTTCATTTCTGAGCGCATAACATCGCGTGTGCCTGCGATTTTCCCGCGTTCGCGTGCCCCGGAGTCATCTGTGGAAAACTTGTGAATTGTGTGTGAAGCGCCGAGCCATGTTCCGCTCAGTTTTCTCTTGCTCATCGCGGAACATTTAGGCAGAATCCCGCCTCGCGTATCTAAGGGCCATGATCGGACACCAGCGCTGTTAGGACATCGCAGTTGCCGGGGGCGTTCTAGCAGGTCGAACCCGACACGTTAGAAATCACTAAGATTTGCTTCTCGCGGAGGGGCGAGAATTTCCACAGTATTTCCACATCAGTGGAAATTATTGGCGGGAGCTATTTGCGTCAATGAACCTCTGGGACAAGATCCTTCAACACGCCGAGCGCCGGGTCAATCCCCATAGCTTCGCTACCTGGTTCCGCCCCACGCGGCAGGAGCGTGCAGAGGACGATCGTTTGGTGGTTCGTGTTCCCACTCGCCTGTTCAGCAAGCGTCTTACTGAGACCTATGGCGAGCTTCTTCAGGCCGTGCTCGCCGAAGTCGGCAGGCCCGGCCTCGCCCTTGAGTTCATTTGCGCGGAAGCTGAGCCGACCACCCCGAATCCCGCCGCAGCGTCCCAAGCCAAGCTGGATTTCGAGTCGTGGGATACGCAGCTCAACCCGCGGTATACGTTCGACAAGTTCATCGTCGGCAAATCGAACCAGTTCGCGCATGCGGCCGCGATCGCCGTCGCCGAGCAGCCGTCGAAATCCTACAACCCGCTGTTTCTCTACGGCGGTGTGGGACTGGGCAAGACGCACCTGATGCAGGCGATCGGCCATACGCTCAAGCGGCGCAATCCCTCGCTGCGTCTCACCTACATCAGCGCCGAGAAATTTACCAATGAAGTGATCGCCGCGATCCGGTTTGAACGCATGCCCGCGTTCCGCGACCGCTTCCGCAATATGGACGTGCTGATGGTGGACGACATACAGTTCATCGCGCGGGCCGAGCGGACGCAAGAAGAGTTTTTCCACACGTTCAACGCGCTTTACGATCAGCAGAAGCAGATCGTGATTTCGTCCGATTGCCCGCCGAAGGAGATTTCCTCCATCGAAGAGCGATTGCGCTCGCGATTCGAATGGGGCCTGATCGCCGATATCCAGATGCCCGATCTGGAAACCAAGATCGCGATTCTGCAGAAGAAAGCCGATAGCGAGCGGGTGCACCTGCCCGACGAAGTGGCCGAATTCATCGCGCGCTCGATCAAGTCCAACATCCGCGAACTCGAAGGAGCGCTGATCCGGCTGATCGCATACTCCTCGCTCACGGGCGCCGAGATCAATCAGCCCACGGCTCAGCAGGTGCTGAAGAACATCATCGAGACGGCGGAGAAGAAAGTCACGATCGAGCAGATTCAAAAGCGCGTCAGCGAGCACTTCGGGATGCGCGCGCAGGATTTGAAGATTCGGAGTAACTCCAAGGTGATAGCCTTCCCGCGCCAGATTGCCATGTTCTTGGTGAAGCAGCTCACCACCGCATCGCTGCCGGAGATCGGCAAGCAGTTCGGCGGGAAGCACCACACCACCGTGCTGCACTCGATCAACAAGATCGAGACGCTTCGCCAGCGCGACAAGGATTTGAACAGGACGATTAACAGGCTACTCGACTCATTCGGCTAGTCTTGAGTTGTGGTCCCGGATGCGCCACTGGAATCGACTGTGGATGGAATGTGAATGTTGCCGCTGACTCGCCGCTTGCCCCTGAATTCGCACAGCGCGTTGCATGTTTGCACAGCACTATGAGTACGCTAACCCGTTCGCGAGCTATGCGATGAGCCGCTTTTCAAATATTCCACAGCTCCGGCGACGACGGCGGTTTCTCTTCTTTGTACATATAAGGAAAAGCAGTAAAGTAGCCGCACCCAAACTATGACTACTGAAACCAGCGCGAGGACCGCACACGAGATGGAATTCAGCGTAAAGAAGTATGACTTGCTCGAGGAGCTTGAGCTGACGCAAGGCGTCGTCGAGCGCAAGACGACGATCCCCATCCTCTCGAATCTTCTGTGTGAGGCGAAGGGCAATCGGCTTGCGATTACGGCGACCGACCTCGAGTTGAGTATTCGCACCTCGTGCGAAGCCAAGATCAAGAAAGATGGCGCGGGCACGATTCCCGCGAAGAAACTCCTCGAACTCGTGCGGCTGCTTCCGGATGAGGAGATTCGCTTTAAGCTGCTCGAAAATCACTGGGTGCAGATCACGTGTGACCGGAAGAATTACAAGCTGGTGGGCATGTCGAAGGAAAATTTTCCGGCGCTGCCGAATTTTCCCCACGCGCTCGTCAAGATTCCCGCCAAATTGCTCGCAAGCCTGATCGCCAAGACGACGTTCGCGATTTCCCAGGAGGAGTCGCGCTACACGCTCAATGGAGCTTTACTTGTGCTGAAGCCGGCCTCGATCACGATGGTCGCGACTGATGGACACCGGCTCGCGATGGTCGAGACGGATCACAAATTCGAGGGGTTTTCGTCCGAGACGCGGGTTCTTGTCCCGAAGAAAGCCATGAACGAGGTGCAGCGCTTGGCTGCTGAGGCGGGTGACGATGGCGCTGTCGATTTCGGGCAGGATGAGAGCCATCTGTTCTTTCAATTCGGCGGCCGCCTGCTGACGTGCCGCAAACTCACCGGGCAGTTTCCGAACTACGAAGCCGTTCTTCCGCGCGACGCGAACAAGACAGTCGTCCTCGAGCGCAGCGAACTCCAGGACGCGCTGCGCCGCGTCTCTCAACTTGCCGACCAGCGCTCGCACGCGGTGAAATTCACGCTCGCGAAAGAAGGTCTGGAAATTTCCGCGTCGAGCCCCGAATACGGCGAGGCGAAAGAAGCCATCGAGAAGGAATTCAAGGGCGAGCCGATCGCCATCGGTTTTAACGCGCAATACCTGCTGGATTTTCTCGCCGCAGCGCCGGACGGCCCGATCAGCTTCGAATTGAAGGACGACCAGTCCGCCGGCCAACTCCGCCCGCTCGCCGACGAATCCACCCGCTACCGCTACGTCGTCATGCCCATGCGCATCTGACGGCTAGGCGGTCGGGAAACTACTTCGCCTCTTCGGAAAGATCTTTACCTTCGCACGCGTTGGTTCCAGCTTTGGAAACGCAATTCCCAATTCGGCAACTGACCAGTCCTCGGCAGTGAGCAGTCGTTTCAATCCTTCCAGCAAAACCTCCGTTAATACCGGCTCACGACCAGTTTCCTCCAGCCGTTTGGCCTGAAACTTGCGAATGGCGACCTTCTGGGCCTTCGTCAGGTAGATCGTCGTGCTCTTGGCATCAGCTTGGATGTGTGGTGTGCGCCCCATGGATTTGGATCAGCTACCTCTTGAGTTTAACGATTGTAACTTGACAGCATCGCAATGTCCCGATATTTTAAGCTCGGAATATCGCAACATGAAATCCGCTACTTCCGTCGGCATCAAAGTCGTGAGCCAAAAGAAGCGCAAATCTCCAGCCGGAATCGCCACGAACAAGCTTGTGTTTAGTGCCGCACAGGGTACAAACGATGAGATGTTTCCAGGGATTCTGGGACTCTACCTGCCAGCCGGGAGCACGGTTGCGGACATCACCTTTGGGAAGGGCGTGTTCTGGAAGAACATTCCGAAGGATCGTTACCGTCTTCTCGCGACGGACTTGAAAACCGGCATTGACTGTCGGGCACTCCCGTATGATCCAGGAAGACTAGACTGCGTAGTGTTTGACCCACCATATATGCACACGCCCGGTGGCACGGCCCACGTCAACCACCAGAATTACGAGGCTTACTACGCCAATAACATCGGCCCGAAGGGCGCCTCGAAGAAGTATCACGAAGCTGTGTTGGATCTGTATTTCAGAACGGCGCTGGAAGCTCACCGCGTCCTTAAGCCGGAGGGCGTGTTTATCGTCAAGTGCGGCGACGAAGTCTGCGCCAACCAACAGCGCCTCACGCACGTGGAACTAATTAACGAGTTCACGACCCACGGGTTTGTTGTAGAAGACCTCTTTGTGCTGCTCCGCAACAACAAGCCCGGTGTCAGCCGCGTGCTGAGACAAGTGCACGCGCGGAAGAACCATTCCTACTTCATCGTGTTTCGGAAGTCCAAGGTAAGACGAATGGTTGCAAGGAAGCGGCTAGACGAAGAACCTACTGCCCAGCTAGAAGCCTTGGCAACTCGCTCAGCGCGTGCCCAAATCGTTTGACTTCTATCCTTGGGTCGCCGTCGGTAAGTTCCAAGTAGGCTCTTGGCGGGTCCAAATAATAGAGTCGGCTCATTTCAGTAACCCGAGCCTGAAACATTTGTAGCTGGCGCGGTACGCAAATTTCGATTACCTCGCCGGTTCTTGTGTCCCGTTTGGTTTCCGACGCCACTACCAGCACGCCCCGGTACCTGCCTGCACTGAAAATGCGTTCAAGCACCAACTGGTGCACCCACGCCTGCACAGCCCGCTCGCGCGTCGACGTCTTGATTGGCAAGTGAATCTTGCGGCTCCGTGGAGAGGGATCAAAAAGGTAATCAGTCGGAAGGTAGGTAGGATCGTCCGGGGAAGATTCTGGAAGAAGCACCTTCTTGCGCGGCGGTATCCCCAGTGCCCGCGACACAATATGCCCGATAAGTATTTCAAAGAATGTGGCCGACGCTTTCCTGCCGACTTCGTGCACATCATGTGCCGAGAACACGCTGTAGGCTATCGAGTAAGTGGTGCGAGTAGCTGCTTCTACATCGTCGTTCGGAAGCCCCTCGCGGAAGCTACGCAGCATGTCTGCAAAATCGCGTTCATTATTCTCGTACAGCGCCACATTGACAGGGCGGGATTGCGCGGCGCCGCGAAAGCTGAAGTAGGTCTTCCCAGTTACTGAGTTCAGTTCCACCCGCTCGGCGCGGCGGAGGATTTGGCGCGCCCGTAGCGCCATATTCGCAATCAGATTGGCAACGTCGGCTTGGCCTAGGGCTTCGACTGAAACTTCTTTTAGCTGCTCGTATTGACGGCTAAGCTGTTGCGGCACGGGGAAATCTTACTCTACACGACCCCCTTCGGCTAGCGCACTACCGAGGGCTGGCGGCGTTCGAATTCATTCCGTCGAACGCCCGCAGCACTTGTTCTGGTCGGGCCCGCACGCGAAAGTCCTCGGTTAGATTCACCCAAACAACTTTCCCTCTCGAATCGATCAGGAATTCCGCGGGCCGCGCGATGTCGATACCGTCGGGCCCTCCGTGCGGGTGCACCAAATCCCAGCGGCGAATCACATCGTCCTTTGCGTCCGAGAGAATCGGAAACGTGTAGCCCTGCGTTTCGCGCAGATGCTCGGATTCAGCGGGCGTATCCACGCTGATGGCGATCACTCGAATTCTTCGGGAATCGAATTCCGACAACCTCTGTTCGAAGCTCCGCAACTCGGAGTTGCAGAACGGTCACCAATATCCCCGATAGAAAATCAGCACCGCTGCTGCGGTCTTTTCTCCGCTGATCGCCGGCCCGATTGCGCCGTTGGGCGCGAAGGATGAGTTCAGCAGTCCTGACAGATTCACAGGAGTGTTCGTCGAATCCGGCAGAGTGAAATCCGGCGCCACCTGTCCGACCTGCGGCGCGCCATGCGACGCAGGCAACTGACTCGTCGCATAGAACACGCCGTAGCAAAAGAATGCCGCGATGCCGACAGCGAGAACACCCAGGATGCTGCCGAAAACTTTCCCGCGGTACGCATCCGGTCGGCGGAAGGCGCGCGAAATTCCCACTGCGAGCAGCAGCAAACCGAGCGCCATGATCAGCAAACTCGCCCACGGAAAATCCCGCGTCACGGGATAGCGAATGAAGAACAGCGGATAGCTCGCCACTCCCGCAAGCACCACGACCAGCCCCACCCAGACGCTCGCATTCCAGCTTTGTTTCATCGCGAAACCTCCTCAAAACGTGCCGCCAGCGTACGCTTGTATTCGACGCGTTGCATCAACGAAAGCTTCATCTGACGCGCCACGTGCGGCTTGCCAGCGCAGCCGCCTAGGGAGTCAGAAAAGTGCCTATAAGCTACTGATATACTTAAAGATATAGGTAAGTCGCAACCTGAGAATCGCCTTGTGATTCGCGCTCCATTCCAGTAAAATCGAATAGGTTCCGAAATCCTCCTGAACGGCATTTTTTCGGACCGAGCTTGCGCGCGCCGCGTCCGCCAGCGCCAGAACTGGCGGCCGAAGATCGGTGTCGCAGGCAATTGACTTCCCCTTCCGAGGGGAGAAGAGGCTTCGCCGCGTCCGCCCGAAATTTCGGTACAGGACGGGATGGAGCTGAGAGAAACCCTTCGAGTCCCAGCTCGAGCGCCGTGCGCTCTTGCAAATGGGGCCAATGGGCAAGGTTAGTCGAGCCGATCCGCGCGACCGCCTTCCCGTGTACGAATCAAGCATCGCCGAAATTTTTTGGCAGCTCGGGTCCCCGGACTTGAGCCCCTTTTTCTGAGGAGACGCACGATCCATGGGTGATAAAGAGACTCCGGCCTCGAAAGGCCTCGGGCCTGCCTCGCCGGCAGGCGGGCACAAGTACGACGCGACCTCGATCAAAGTCCTCGGCGGGCTCGAAGCTGTCCGAAAGCGCCCCGCGATGTACATCGGTTCGACCGGCGAGATGGGCTTGCACCATCTTGTTTGGGAAGTCGTCGACAACTCCGTCGACGAAGCGATGGCCGGATTCTGCGACGAGATCAACGTCCAGGTGCACGACGACAACAGCGTGACCGTGATCGACAACGGCCGCGGCATCCCCGTCGACATGCACGCGACCGAAAAGAAGCCCGCCGCCGAAGTCGTGATGACGGTTCTTCACGCGGGCGGAAAATTCGATAGCGAAACGTACAAAGTTTCGGGCGGCTTGCACGGCGTCGGCGTCTCCGTGGTCAACGCGCTTTCCGACTGGCTCGACCTCGAAATCTGGCGCGACGGCGAAGTGTGGGAACAGTCTTACGAAAAGGGCGTGCCGACCTCGAAGCTGAAGGCATCCGGAAAAACGCGAAAAACCGGGACGAAAATCACGTTTCATGCTGACCCCTCGATTTTTTCGACGACCACGTACAGCTTCGACACGCTTTCGCAGCGCCTGCGCGAGCTGGCTTTCCTGAACAAAGGCCTGAAAATCACGCTCGAAGACGAGCGCTCGAACAAGAAAGCTGAGTTTCGCTTTACCGGCGGCATCTCCGAATTCATCAAGCATCTCAACCGCGGCAAGCAGACGCTCCACGATTCGCCGATCTACATGGAAGGCAAGCGCGGCCAGGTGGATATGGAGATCGCGCTGCAGTACAACGACAGCTACGCCGAAAACATCTTTGCCTTCGCGAACACGATCAATACGGTCGATGGCGGCACCCACCTCGCTGGCTTCCGCTCCGCGCTCACACGCACGATCAACTACTACGCCGGCTCGTTCGGCATGCTCAAGGAGCAGAAGGACGAAATCTCGATTACGGGCGACGACGTCCGCGAAGGCCTCGTCGCGGTTGTTTCCGTGAAGCTGCCCCAGCCGCAATTCGAAGGCCAGACCAAGGGCAAGCTTAATAGCGACATCAAGGGCCTGGTCGAATCGCTCGTCAACGAAAAGCTCGGTGAATACTTCGACAAGCACTCCTCGATCGCGCGCAAGATCATCGGCAAGACCATCGATGCTGCACGCGCGCGCGAAGCCGCGCGCAAGGCCCGCGAGCTGACGCGCCGCAAGTCCGCGCTCGATTCCAGCGGCCTGCCCGGCAAGCTCGCCGATTGCCAGGAACGCGACCCCGCGCGCTGCGAACTCTTCATCGTCGAGGGTGAATCGGCTGGCGGCTCGGCCAAGGGCGGGCGCGACCGCCGCTATCAGGCCATCCTGCCGCTTAAGGGCAAGATCCTCAACGTGGAAAAGGCCCGTTACGACAAGATGCTGGGCCACGAGGAAATTCGCGCCATCATCACGGCGCTCGGCACCGGCATCGGCAAGGACGATTTCGACGCCGCGAAGCTGCGCTATCACAAAGTCATTTTGATGACCGACGCGGACGTGGACGGCAGCCACATCCGCACCCTGCTACTCACCTTTTTCTTCCGCCACATGCGCGAGCTGATCGATAAGGAACACGTTTACATCGCGCAGCCGCCGCTCTATCGCGTCAAGCGCGGCAAAATGGACCGCTATATCCGCGACGAGCGGGAATTTTCGCGCGAGCTGATGAAGCGCGCCACCGAAGAGCACGTCGTGAAGGGCAAGACGGGCAAGTCGCTCGAGGGCGGCGACCTCACCCAGTTCCTGCTGAACATCCAGGAGTACGATCAGGTCGCTGCGAAGCTCGGACGCCGGCTGCGCGATCCCAGGCTCGTCGAGCTGCTGGCCGACGCGGAACTCGACAAGAAAGCCGATTTCACCGACAAGAAAAAGCTGCAGGAGCTGGTCAAGGCCATCGAGAAGGCCAAGATAGAAGCCGAGGCGAAGCTCACCTTCGACGAGGAGCACAGCCTGCACGAGCTCGTGCTCAAGAACGGCGGCGAAAAGCGCATCAACTGGGCGCTGGCAGCATCGCCGGAATACAAGCGCCTCCGCACGCTGCGTCAGGCGATTGCCGACAACGACAAGCCGCCCTTCACCATCACGCACAACGGCGACAAGACGACCAAAGAGTCCGCGCTGCAATTGCTCAATTACGTCCTCGAAGACGCGAAAAAAGAGTTCACCATCACGCGCTTCAAGGGCCTTGGCGAAATGAATCCGGAGCAGCTCTGGGCCACCACGATGAATGCCGAGACGCGCACGCTCTTGAAAGTGCGGCTCGAAGACGCCGTCGCCGCGGAGGAAATCTTCGCCACGCTCATGGGCGAAAACGTCGAGGAACGGCGAAAATTCATCGAGGAAAACGCCCTCGAAGTCGTCAACCTCGATATTTAGTCGGAGAAGCTGAATGGCAAACCAGCTCTCGCACTTTGCGATCCACGCCGATGATCTCGACCGCGCGCGGAAATTCTATGGTGGCGTGTTCGGTTGGACGTTTCAAGGCTTCGGCGGCGGGCCAATGACCGACTTTTGCCAGATTAAGGATCCGGCGGGCAATCTGCTCGCCCCGCTTGGCGCCATGCAATCGCGCAAATTCAATGTCTCGCCGCAGCCAGTGTACGGTCTTGAGTGTTCGTTCGCTGTGGACGATGTCGACGCCATCGCCCGCGCCGTCGAGGCGAACGGCGGGAAAATCGTCATGAAGAAGGCGGCGATTCCTGGCGTCGGGTGGATCGTGAAGTTTCTGGATACGGAGGGAAATCTGGTTTGCGCCGTCCAGTACGATCCCTCGGCGCGGTAGTGAGTTTGGAGCGAATCGCATCGCCAGTCTCGGCTCGAGCGACGGGGATTCTTCGTCAGGGCACGGCTTTAGCCGTGCCAATAGCGCAGACAAGGGAGGGCGGCTTTAGCCGCTGAGGGAATGGCCGTACCGAAGCGTCACGAAAGCTCGCCGGGGACGTATTTTGTAACTTCGCGCACTTGGGAGGGCCGCGCGATTTTCAAGGTTGCGCCGCCTTGCGAGATTTTCGTCGAGTCGCTACTGCGCTATCGAGATGCGGGCGCCTATCGCTTGCACGGCTTCGTGCTGATGCCTGATCATTTTCACGTGATGCTGACACCCGCTGACGAAACCACACTTGAGCGTGCCGTCCAATTCATCAAGGGCGGATCAGCCAGAGCCATTCGCGAAAAACTCATCCTTACGTTTCCCGTTTGGCAGCGCGGTTTCGGCGATCACCGCATACGCGATGCCGCCGACTACGATAGGCATTGGCACTATCTCGAGAATAATCCGGTAAGGAAACATTTGGCGCTTACGCCCGCCGGGTACAAATGGTCCTCGGCCTCGGGTGCTTTTCGCGTGGACGAGATCCCTCAGGGGTTAAAACCCCTGAGGTTGGCCGCGGTGGTCGGCACGGCTAAAGCCGTGCCCTGACGAAGAATTTCGGCGGCGAGAGCTTCAGCCGCCGCTGCAGGCGCATCCTAGTGTCGCCCCTAAAGGGGCGACACACAAAGCGAGTTGCGAAGTTCCGGCTTGTGGTCCGAGCCGGAATCCCGGTGCGTCTTTTATGCGCGCTGCCGGGACACAAATCACTAAGGGGTTTCAATGGCTGACGAGCAAAACCAGCAGATCTTGGTGCCGGTCGATATCGAATCGGAAATGAAGAAGTCGTACCTCGATTACGCGATGAGCGTAATCCTGGCGCGCGCGATCCCCGACGTCCGCGACGGCCTCAAGCCCGTCCAGCGCCGGATTCT
>Ga0335078_10007565_pt1 | contig 16112 bp, 8 predicted proteins | sample Lox_Sample_32_FD_206711 | JGI IMG/M metagenome (GOLD analysis project Ga0335078, IMG submission 206711) | Soil microbial communities from Loxahatchee National Wildlife Refuge, Florida, United States - Lox_Sample_3.2 | ecosystem: Environmental > Terrestrial > Soil > Wetlands | place: USA: Florida...
GCGGATCGCGTTCTTAGCCAGGAGCCCGTCTACGGCGAGCCGCCGCAGATCAGCACTGGTTTCCAGCCGGTTGAAATACCCCTTGACGTAAAACGGGGCGCATTCCCGGCGCATTCGCTGCATGCGGTTCCTGAACAGCGCGGCGGCATCGGTGCGCGCTGACGCGCTCAAAACAAACAGGCCGAGTGGCTCGTTCTCACTGTCGATGGCCATGGTCACAGCGCAGCGATGATCGAGATGATGCTGGACCAGCGCTTCGTAGTCGACCTCAACATACGGTCCGATGCGGAGCGCGAAGACCAGATCGGCGCCATCCTCGGCGTACTTTACGAACGTTTCTTCCGCGGCTTGCCAAAGCCTCTCCCCCTCCGCGTGCACATGGGGGCTGGAGGGCGCGAATTCGACCGCGTGGGCAAATGGGCCGCTGTCACACGGAGAATCGCTGATGAAGGTTATGCCGGATACTCCGAAGCTTTGCAGGCGTTGCCGTGTGCGCTCCACGATCGATACTCCGAGCACGTCCAGGTAGGCAAAGGGAACTCCGCCGATACGTTCCTGCGCTGCGGGAACGACGCCGTCCGCAGCTCCGATTACTACGATCGCTCTTACATCCATGACTGCCACCTGGGTGCTGCAGCGCGAAAAATGGCGGAGCGCGACGGGACCCACGAGGGGATCCGCCGAAAGCGTGAGATCGGCTGCAGCGCGCTGGCTCGTTGCTGAAGATCAAACGAGCGCAGATACTGCCGGATAATCTGAGGCATGGTCATGCGCAATGCTGCGGAGAAATTCTGTTCAGCCATTTCGCGCTGGCGCTCGTCGTCGTGCAAGAGGCTTTGCAATTGCCGCGCCAGACTTGCAGCATTTCCCGTCTCATAAAAATCAACTGCCAAGCCTTCGTCGTAGGCCATCTCGCGAAAGTCGTCGATGCCGGCCGATATGATTGGGACGCCGAATTCGCACGCAAGGTGGGCTACGCCGCTGGCTCCGGTGGCCGAAGAGTAGGGCAGCACCAGCACGCTCGCCGAGCGGAACAGCGTCGGAATGTCTTCTTCCGCCACATATCCGGTAAATTCGACTCGCGGGTTGTCTTTCATGCTCTCAGCGACGGACTCGATATAGCCGGGTGTCTGCGGATGATTACCTCCTGCAACGACCAGGCGTACATTCGGCGTGCGATTCGACAGCTGCTGGAAGGCCTCGATCAACAACTCCAGCCGTTTGTAGGTGCCCCACTTTCCGAACGCAAGAATGCGATGCTCGGGATTGCCGCGCAGGCCGAAATCCGGCGGCTCGGGCCGGCCGCCGAGAATTCCATGGGCGCGGAAGTGCACGTTTTCGCCGCGATACTTGTCGATCAGCGTACGTCGATACACCGGCAACAAAACCGAAATCGAGTTCGACATCAACAGCATTCGCGTGGCCGCCGATCCGGCGGCGCGATACAGGCGCGGGAAGCGTACTCCCGAGTCGGCGAGGTTGATGTTGTCCATCAGGTGATGCAAGGTCACGTGCGTGTAGTGTCCGCTGAGGCGCGAAAGTGCAGGTTGGGTCAAGCCGGAAAACGCGGCCACCGGCTTGTTTCCGAAGGTCGAAAACAGCAGGTTGAACCAGACCACATTGGGACGAATGTCATAAATCGTCTTCAACATGCGCGCCGGATTCCACATGGAGTCGAAGCGCCAGCAGCGCACAACGTCGTAGTCGGGCAGCTCCTCAGCCGGTTGCTCGAGTTCGTCCGCGAGTATGGTGAGGCTTAGCAGAGGATCGCGCTGCAGCTCACGCGCGATATGGAAGCCGTATTCGTTCAACCCCCGCCGGCTCGGAGGAAACGCCGTCACCAGACAAATCTTCATGAACTCCCCTGGGTCAGAAAACTGAGAGGCGAAAGACGGGACGAATCAGCGTCCCACTCTGGGCAGTTCCGGTGAATGACGGAAATTGCTCTGCCTGCAAACCAACAGAAAAACTCAGGGGATAAGCGATCTGATGTTCCCCAGCGTCATCACCGAACGAGCGATGAATCGGTCTCACATAACTGATGAAGAAACTGCTGTAGATGTTGTCATAGGCCTGCCACGATCCTGCGTGGCTATAAACAAACTGGCCGTCGGCACGCCAGGCGGGATTGAACTTGTACTGGATGGTTCCGACCGGCTCCCAGATATTGGCCGTCGCCCACAAGTTGTCCTGCGTGCGCCACGCGCGGATGTATTCGGCGAGAAGGCTGGCCTTCAGTTTTTCGCCGAACGTGTGCTGCAGTCCTGCGTACGAGGACGTGGTGAAGTATTCGCGTGGCAGCGGGCTGAAGGTCAAGTCACGCCGCGTATAACCGGTGATGAGCTGCGTCTTGCCCCACGGGCGCCCGACGGTGAACTGCAGCGCCTCACCGACGTCGTTCGAATCCTGTTTGTAGGGCGTTGCCGTGAACGGACCCGCTTCGTGGTAAAGGCTGCCATTAATCGCTAGCCAGTTGTAAAACGAGCTGCTGTTGAAATAAACAAACTGGCGAAACAAGTTCTGGTCCTCGTACTGAGGAGCGCTGCTGTCGCGGCGCACGGTGAATTGCAAGCCAGTGTTGAAGGCGATCCACGCGTTGCCCAGATGCACGACCGGGTTTAGCGCGCTATTAAAGGTGTAATCGAAGGTGTTGCGATCGATGATCAACGCTTCCTGCGGCAACGATTCCTCGCCGTTAGCGTTGCGGATCTGGAAGAATCCGCTCAGCATGGGGAAGTTGTTGTCGAAGTGGTAGCGATAGGCGGTGGTCCACAGGGACTCCTGCTCGGAGCGCGGCGGCGGCAGATTCTTGCTGTTGGGGGCGAGACCGAAGATCTGCGCGTCGAGGACGTAAATCGTCCAGTCGTCGTAGAGTCCGCCGGTGGTGAAATTGGTCAGCAGGCTGAGATGGTCGGTAACGCGCATACCCTCTTCGCTGGCTACCTGCAGGCCTTCCAAGGAGGCAATCTCATTGGCGCCCAGTACGTCCGCCTGCGAGAGAACCACCATGGCGTTCCAGTCCTCGTGCCGCTGCCGATAAACTTCGCCCTGCGCCAGCAGGTAATCGAAATTTTGATTCGAAGATGGGTCGGCACCGAGCGGTGCCAGCGCCTCCTGGGCATCCTTGGTCTTGCCCTGAGCCAGGTAGGTGTTGGCCAGGCCGATGGCGACGACATCTTGCGACGCACCCGCCTGCCCCGCTTTCTCGAAGTACGTCGAGGCCAGATCGAAGTCATGCATGGCCAGCAGAATGTTCGCGGCTTCAATCAGATTGTCGGCGGTGACCGGCGGCGCCTCACCAATGCGGCTTTCGGCAAAGCCAAGACTGATCTGCTGCTTCGCGTCCTCGTCATGCCCGTACTTCACCATGAGCCGAGCGATGGCCAGGCGGGCATCGACACGATTCGCATCCGGCGCTTCCAGGGCGCGCGCGAAGCGATCCATCGCGGCCTTCTGGTCGCCCAGCGTCAGCAGTGCATCACCGGTGTCGAGCAGGATTGCAGATTGGTTCCCGCCGGCACGCTCGGCTGCAGCGACGTAGCGCAACGTTTCGTCACGATTGCCAAGATGCGCGTAGGCGTGAGCCATGCGTGCGTAGATCAAGGGATCGTCGGGTGAATCGGCAAGTGCAGCGTTCAATGCGTCAATCGACTTCTGGTATTGGCGCATGTCGTACAGCGTGTCAGCCAGCGCGAGCTGGAGCTGGAGATCTTTGGGCGCGTACTTCAGAGCGGCGCGATATTCTTGCTCGGCACTGGCCAGCAGGTGCTGTTGCCGATAGGCCGTGGCCAGCGCGAGATGTGTCGCGCCCGACTCACCCATCAACTTCTGCGCTTCTCGCGCCTCGTCCAATGCCTCTTTCGAATTGCGCAGCTGCAGATCGCTGAACGCCAGACCCAGATGTGCGATGCCATTGTTCGGCGCGAGCTGCAGGGCGGTGTGGAAATCCTGCGACGCCTGCTGCGCATTCTGCATGTCATTCAGCGTGTAGCCGCGATTGACGTAGGCTTCCACCATCTTGGGGTCGCGCTGAATAGCGCGCGTGTAGTCGTCGTTGGCTTCATCCAGGAGCTGCGAGTGCTTGTGAACGTGTCCTTCGATCAGCGGGAAGTTCGGCTCGTTAGGTAAGACGGAATCGTATTTGTCGGCAACGGCCAGCGCCTCGTCGTAGCGGCCAAGGTTGTAGAGGTCATACGCGAGGTAAACGGAGGCGTTGCGATCCTTCGGCAGCTGCTGCAGGACCTTGTAGCCGAGCTTGGCTGACTCCTCGTAATTGCCTTCGTGCAGCAGATACCGCTCGCGCTCGCGCATGACGCGCGGATCGTCGTTGGCCTTGCCCTTGGCGCGATTCACCCACTCGCCGGCCAGCTTGATCTGTTGCGCCTCGATGGCCGCATTCGCCGCGTTGGCGATGATGACCGGATTTTCCGGCGCAAGCTTGTACGCCTGCTGATACTCGGTATCGGCGCGCTGAAATTCCCTTGTCTGCGTATAGAGATCGCCTAATGCGAGGTAAGGAATGTAGTCGTCGGGATAGGCCTTCGCGAGGCGGTTGAAATACTCGGCAGCCATCTCCGCGTTGCCATCTTCACGATAGAGATATCCAATGGCTTCGAGGGCATAGCGATTATTTGGATCGCCGGCCAGCACGTCGGTGTAGATCTTGCGCGATTCGTCTTTGTGGCCTTCCTTCCACAGAAGGCTGGCGTATTCCAGCTTGATGTTGACGTTGTCGGGATCGAGCTTGCGGGCTTCGGTCAGGTCGGCATCTGCGCCTTGCAGATCGTTGTCCGAGATCTTCAGGGACGCGCGAACGCGCAGGAATTCTGCTTTCGCCGTGCCGTGCAGATCCAGCTTGTTGATTTCCTGTTCCGCGGTTGCGATCTGCTGATGCGCGGCTTCGTCATCGCCGCTCTCGCGATAGAGCTCGGCGAGATTCAATCGGAGCTGAATTGGATAGAGCTGGCCTTCTGGAACGCCCGCAGTAGGAATTGCAGCCAGTGCCGCTTTGTACTCGGCGATGGCGTCGGCCTGCCGATTCTCTTCCTTCGCCAGCAGCGCACGAATAGCGTGCAGGCGGTAATGATTGGCGTCAAGCGTCGCGGCCCGATTCAGGTACTGGTGGGCCTTATCCATGTTGCCGACACGCAACTGCGCCTGCGCCGCGCTCAGCTGATAACCGATCTCTTTCGGTTGCTCATTAGCCGCGCGGGTGTAGGCCTCGGCCGCTTGCTCTTTGTCGCCGTCCAATTCGTACGTATAGCCAAGATCGGCGAGCACCGAAGGCGTCAGGTGCGGCGCGCTCTTCAGCGTCATGATTGCCGCTTTGTAATCGTGCTCTTCGCGGTAGTAATTCGCCGCCGCCTGGAAGATCTCGACGTTGTTGGGCGAGTGCTTCTTCGCCAGGTCGAGCATCTGTTTGGCGCGATCGGGCTGCTTCAACTTGAGATAGGCTACGGCGAGCATCAGCTCCGCATGCGCGTTGGGCTGCTGCGATTCGGCGCGCTGCAGCAGGTTGATTCCCTCCTGCGTGTCGCCGGTGCGCATGTCCAGCTCGCCGAGAACAAGAAGGTCGTTGGTGCGCTTTGGATTGGCGCGTATGACCTGCTGGAGCAGACGCTTGGCATCGTCGGTGCGCCCCATGCGCGCGTAGGTTTGCGCCAGACCGCTGAGGCCGTCGGGGTTACCCGGAGCGTTCTGCAATCCATGCTGGTAGGCTTCGACGGAGGTCTGGTACCGACCGGCGAGCCGCGAGGTGTAGCCCAGCAGGAACCATAGCTTGTTGTCCTGCGGAGCAGCTTTCACCGCGCGTTCAGCATAGTCGGCGGCTGCCGTCGGATTGCCGTGCCGCAGGGCGTCTTCCGCAGCTCGCGCCAGTCGACTGACCTCGATGCTGCTTCCCCAGCCAATTCCGTTGTCGCCGGTCGCATTCGACTGCTGGCCCTTCTTCGGTTTGCCATGGGAGGAATTGGCGGGCTGCGACTGCTGGCCGTCGACCTCGAAGGTCTGGGCCCATGCCGCAAAGGAAAACAGCAATACACAGCAAGTGAGGAGAACAGTTTTCATTTTCACGTGGGACACTCGCTGACAACTCGAGAGTGAAAAGGAACCCGCCGTACAACCTCGAATTCCGTGTGCTTTGATGCGACTTTCGCCGGAGAGTTTGTGTGATGACCAATTGCAAGTGGAGCGCCAGTTGAAATATGCCCGTGGTGAGCGGGGCGACATTTGAGCAACTGCCTGCATCGCAACCAACCTAACTGCGTAAGCAAGAATCGAATTGTGCTGTACGTTCTTGGCGGGAGGCAGTCCCTTGATCTCAAAGTCCCCCACGTTCCCCGCTCGTGCGATCCCACTGTCCGCAATTCTGCTGATCGCGATCGCCGTGCATGGTCCGCTGCTGCTGATGCAGCTTCCGGCTGGTTCTTATGATGCGAATACGCACATGTTTTTCGCCTCGCATTATGCCCAGCACTGGTTTGATCCCTGGAACCTGAAGTGGTTCGGCGGCTTCTCACAGACGACCTATCCACCGCTGACGCACCAGTGGATCGCGCTGTTCTCGCACATCATGGGCCTGAAGATGGCCTACATGTTCGTGCAGCTGATCGCGATTTTGCTGTTGCCCATTGGCATGTATCGCTATGCCGCCTTGTGGGTGGATGAGATCTCTGCGAGCTATGCGGCGCTGGGTTCGGTTTTCCTGGGATCGCTATCCTTGCTGGTTTATCAATCGGGCCAGTTGCCAACCACCGCGGCGGCTGCGCTCACGCTCAACGCGGTGCCGTTCCTCTATTACTGGCTGCTGAGGGGGCGCTTCCGCGATCACTTAAAAGGAGTGGCGATCGCCTGGGCCGCCGCCGCCGCTCACCACGTCACGCTGTTGTTTGGCGCGATCCTGTTCGCCATCCCCGTACTGGTCCTCGCCATCCTTGACCGCAACATCGAGGAAGCTGAAGAAGATCGTGCGTCGGTCGGCGGCGTGCTGGGACGCGCTGTTGTCTTTGCCGCGATCGCCGTGGCCGGTGTGGCCATTGTTTTGTGGCCGTTCTGGGTCGCTTTGCTCAAGAACCCCATCACCCAGATGCCGATTCCTCACGGCTCACGCGACAACTACATCCTGAAGCCGTTCAGCGGGATCAACTTCTGGATCATTCCCATGGGCGCGATGATCCTGGCGCTTCCCTTCATCGTGATTCGCGGAGCGGCGGAGCGGCGATTGCGGCCGTTGCTGATTGGGTGGTACGTCACCGCAATTCTTGGACTGGGAGGCACGACGCCGGCCGGCAAGGTTCTATTGGGCCGTGCGTATGAGGTTCTGACCTATGAACGGTTCACCTTCTGGGCGACGATCATGGCATTGCCGTTCGTCGGCCTGCTGGCGTTTGAACTGATTCAGCGCTTCCGGCTGAAGGCGGTGGTCGGGCTGACGCTGGCTGCGGTTGCGACCATGGCTTCCGCCGTGTCGTGGATCACCATTCATCCCATCAACAGCTCGCCCTTCAACGTTGACGAGGTCATCGCGTTTCTGAACCGCGACGATCATGCCAAGTTCCGCTACATCACGTTGGGATTCGGTAGCCATTTCGCGCAGGTTTCAACCTACGCCAAGGCAGACAGCGTCGACGGCGATTACAACTCGGCCCGTCTGCTGCCGGAGATGACCGCCTACGGCGCCGGCCAGCTTTACAACGCAAAATACTTCGGTCTTGCGGGCATGGAGTCGCTGCGCGCCGTATTGAAGCACGCCAACCAATATGGCCTGAAGTACGTTTTTGTCCGCGATCGATATTACGAACCGCTGCTCGCTTTCGCCGGCTGGCGCAAGGCTGAAACCTACGACAACGGCAACATCACGCTATGGACGAAGGAAGACGTGCCGCCTGCCAAGCGGCTGGAATTCGTGGGATTTGTTCCTACGGCGACTGAGGGATTGATGTGGGGAATCCTTCCGGTGGCGAGCAGCTTGTTCGCGCTGTTCCTGGTGCTGCTGGTGCCGGAACGCCGGCGCGCCGGCACAACCCTGGAATTTCCAAGTCGAGCGACAGTTGAGCCGATGGTTCTGCGGGAGGCCAAGTAATGAGACGCGCTCTGCCGATCCTGATCATTGTGTTGACCGTGGTGCTGGTGGCGATGGCTACCATCCAGCCCAGTTCGCTGACTCCGGCGACTTCGCCGGGCGGCGCCGTGCGCGCGCTTTTCGATCACGTGAAAGCTCACGACTACAAAGGGGCATTTGCCTACGTCGCCAATTCGGGGGACATGAATGAGGAGGCGTTTGCGCGCGATCTTGCAGGGCGAGACGGCAGCTTGCGAACTTACTCCTCGCTGCAAGAGGCGGACACCAAGGTTCTGCACGCTTCCGATAGCGAGGCTCTGGTCCGGGCGACTTTAGAGTACGCAACCGCCGTCGGCGCTTTCTATGACACGCGAGACCTGAGAGTGATTAAAGAAGGCGATCAGTGGAAGGTCGAGTGGCCGGTGGTGAAGGAGGCCAAAATTCCGCCGCAGGTGATCCAGGAGAACTATCTGCGCTGGGACGTGGTGACGCGCGGCTCGAACGACGACTGGGGCGCGCAGAATGTGGAAGCGCCGCGCGTGCGCATCATCTCGATGAACGCGATCGCGCAGGGCCCGAACACGATCATCGTCGGCGAGATCGAGAATGAAGATACGGTGCCGGGATTTGTATCCGTCGGCGCTACGCTGGTGGGCAAGAATGGCGATGTCCTCGGCGAAGAGACAAGCTTTGACAAGATCTCTCACACGCTGCTGCCGAAAGAGATTTCGCCGTTCCGTATCGACTTTCCCAAGGTGCCGCTTTCGACGGTCAAGAGCGTGCGCATGACGCCGAATTCCATGCTGGTTCCGGCTTCGGCTGATCCGGTGATTGGCGTCGAACATCAGCGAGTGGAGACCGACTCGCGCGGGCGTCACGTATTGAAAGGCGAGCTGGTCAATCAGAGCGGCGTCACCGTGAACATCCCGCATGTGCTGGCGACCTATTACGACGGTTCCGGCAAGGTGATCTGGGTTTCGGACGGTTACGTGGACAACGCACTGCTGCCGCAGACACCAGTGCCGTTCGCCGTCGATCTGCGCGACGATCTGGCGTCGAACGTTCACAACTACCGCGTCACGGTTAACGAATACATGCTTCAGCAGGACGAGTAGCCATGACCAACGACATCGAGGTTAAGGTCAAGTTCGGCGGGATGACGGCAATTGTGCTGTTGCTGATGTGCTGCTTTGCGATTGCCACGCATGCAGCGGAGCTGAATGTTCCGGCGACGGTGACGGCCGGCTCCGGACTGACGATTCCCAGCTCGGGCAGCGGCAGCGCGACGCTGTACGTGGTTGGGCCGGGAACCGCAATCAAACGACAAGTGCAACTCGGCCAGGGGATTCAGCTCAGCGCTGAGGAATTGCAGAACGCCGGGCGGTACGTCGTTGCGCTCGACGGAAACACCGCGACCTTCTTTGTTATAGCCGGTCCGGTACAGTCGATCGCATTCCTGGCTCGGCCGTCGCGGGTACCGGCGGATACGCCGAATGTCGTCACGGGCACAGCTTTCGTTTTCGACAAGTATCAGAATCTGGTCCTGCAACCGCAGCCTATCAAGTTTGAGCTGACGGCCAATGGCCAGACGGTGAGCCGCAGCGAGACTACGAAGAATGGCGTCGCGTTCGCCAAGCTCGATTCTTCCAAGATGGAAGGCCCGGCACAGTTTGTGGCGTCGAGTGGTGCGGCTTCGGTGCGGCGCGTGGTGCAGGAGGTCGCTTCGGATCCGTGCAGCATTCGCATGACCGCCGTGCGCGATAAGAACGGCATTCTGGCGCGCACCGAGCCCATTCACGACTGCGCCGGGAATCCGGTGCCGGATGGAACGATCGTGACCTTCACTGCAGCGGATGCCAAGGGCAAAAGCACAGTTGACGCGCGCATCAAGCAAGGCGTCGCCGAGGCCGAGTTGCCGGCTTCGAATAACGCCACCATCTCCGTTGCCTCGGGCGTGGTTGTTGGAAACGAAATCCAGTGGCGAGGTGGGCAATGAAGTCCGTCTTTCCTGCTGTTGTAGCGCTGGCAGCATTAGCGGTGGTAGTCCTGGTTTTCCGGACGCCGCAGCGCGTTCTTGCGGCGAGCACAGCCTCAATCGCTATCAACGTCGAACACGCCGCTCCGCGGGAAATCGAAGAGACGACGCAGAAGGCGCTTGGGCGGGATTACGCCACAGCCTGGCAAACCATGACGGAGGCGCTCGAGCAGAATCGTGCTGACCTGCTGAGCGGCAACTTCATTGGCACTGCCGGCGACAAGCTGACGGCCACAATCCGCGAGCAGGCTAAAGCGGGTTTGCATCAGCACATCACCGATCGGGGCCATGTCGTCGATGCGGTTTTCTATTCGCCCGAAGGCTCGGCGATTGAGCTGCACGACACCGCTCAGCTACAGATTGACGTGATGGACGGCAGTAGGGTCGTCCACACTGAGAATGCGACGGTACATTATGTTGCGCTGCTTACGGCCGCGGAAAACTCCTGGAAAGTGCGGGTTCTGGAGGCGGTTCCGGGTTTTTAGGCGGGACGTGACGACTACAGCTGGTGGCGGGGACGCCGCCGGGACAGCCGGCCGGAGGCCGGCGCTACGCTACGGAGGCTGGGGCGACACTGTGAGGGCTCGACTCTAGTGCCACTAAGCGCCTCCCCGGGTGTTGACAGGCTTTGACCTTTCCTCGACTAACGCGTCCAATCCACTAAGGTAATTGCCGAACTTCATAGCCGGAATTGTGCTGCGAAAGGGCCGACAAATTCGTCTTCCCGCAACCGGGAAATAACGGCTAGAATATGTGTAGACTCCAGTGTGAGGCGCGGCATCCAATCGCTGTTGAGTGGCTGGTTCTGAATGATCCTAAATAGTATGCGTGTCTTCACTCTGGCTTTGCTGCTGGCTGGTTCTGTAGCAGTTGCGCAAGCTCCACCTGCCAGGTCTACGCCGAACACTCCGCCCGCGACCATGCCTGAGATAAACAGCGGGCAGCAGAATTCCGCCGCTCCGGCACAACCGCCTGCGCCGTCGCAGCCCGCGGCCACAGCCGCGGAAAAAAAGCCGGATAAAGCTGCCGCCTATTACCACTTCATGATGGCGCATATGTACGAGGAGATGGTCTCGATGTATGGCCGCTCCGACTATGCGACCAAGGCCATCGAAGAATACCGGCTCGCCATCGACAACGATCCCAGCTCCGATTACCTGAACGCTGGGTTGGCTGAACTCTACGCGAAGACCGGACGTATCCGCGACGCAGTCCTGGAAGCGCAGGACATTCTGAAGCGCGACGGCAACAATCTGGAAGCGCGGCGCCTGCTGGGCAGCATTTATCTGCGTTCGCTCGGCGATATGCAGGCGGGCACGCAGTCGCAGGAGATTCTGAAGCTGGCCATCGAGCAGTATGAGCAGATCGTCAAGCTCGATCCCAGGAGCATCGAAGATCATCTGCTTCTCGGCCGGCTGTATCGCCAGAACAATGAGCTGCTGAAAGCGGAGAACGAATTCAAGGCGGCCGTTGCCATCCAGCCTGAATCGGAAGAGGCGGTCAGCACGCTGGCCTATCTTTACAACGAGGAAGGCGACTCCAATCGCGCACTGCAGGTGCTGAACGCGATTCCGGAAAACGCTCGCACGGCGAAGCTGTACTCGGCGCTGGGCTATACCTACGAGCAGCAGAAGAACTACAAGCAGGCAGTCGATGCCTACCGCAAGTCCACACAGCTGGATCGCGATAACCTCGACGCGGTGCGCGGTCTTGCCCAGAACCTGATGAACGACGGGCAGACCGACGCGGCGCTGGAGCAATACAAGTCCATCGTCGATGCCGATCCCTCCGACGCGCAGACCTACATGCTGATCGCAGAGATCGATCGTCGCGACGGGAAGTTCGATCAGGCGATGGATGCCCTGAAGAAGGCCAGCGCGGTGGTCCCCGATTCGCTGGAGGTGCAGTACAACATCGCGGTTGTGGATGAGGCGCAGGGCAAGTACGACGATGCCATCGTGATTCTCAATCTGCTGCTGCAGAAGACGGCGCACGACGAGGCCGATTACACGGTTTCCGACAAGAACAACCGCGCGCTCTTCCTGGAGCGGTTAGGCACGATCTATCGCGAGAGTAACAAGAACCAGATGGCCGTCGACACCTTCCGCCAGATGTTCGAGCTGGGCGACGAAAACGCGGTGCGCGGTTATCAGGAGATCATCGAAACCTATCGCGATAGCAAGCAGTGGCAGCAGGCCACGAATGCCGCTGACGAGGCGGCGAAGAAGTTCCCCAACGACCGCGATCTGCAGATGGTGGCCGCGTCGCAGCAAGCCGACATGGGCAACGCCGATGCTGCGATCACTCGCGTGAAGGCTCTGCTGAAGGGCAATGCCAACGACGATCAGCGGGTGTACGTTGCTCTGGCGCAGATGTACAGCCGCCTGAAGGAATGGCCGCAGGCGGAAGAGAACATCAGCAAAGCGGTCGAGATGTCGACGAAGCCGGAGGACAAGACCTACGCGCTGTTCGTCGCCGGCTCCATTTACGAACGCCAGAAGAAGTACGACAAAGCCGAAGAGGCGTTTCACAAAGTCCTGGCCGATGATCCCAAGAACGCCATGGCCTTGAACTACCTCGGCTACATGCTGGCGGATCGCGGCACGCGGCTGGAAGAGGCGTTGGGCTATATCCGGCGCGCGGTCGCGCTTGATCCGCAGAACGGCGCCTATCTGGACTCGCTCGGCTGGGCCTATTACAAGATGGGCAACTACGAGCTGGCCGAAGAGAACCTGCGCCGCGCCGTGGAACGCATGGGTGACGATCCCACGATCCACGAGCATCTCGGCGAGCTGTATCTCAAGACCGGTCGCCTGAAGCTGGCGGCGACGCATTGGGAGCGCTCGCTGGAGGAGTGGAACAAGACGGTGCCCGCCGAGATCGACACCGAGAGCGTGGCGCGCGTGCAGAAGGAGTTGGATATGGCCAGGGTCCGGCTGGCCAAGCAGAACTCCCAGAGTCCTTCCAAGCCGTAAGCTTTAAGAGAGAGCCGTTTCGAGGCGCTGCCGTTGCGGCGCCTTTTTCCTGTACCTGACACAAGCGTCCGCATTTGAGACAATCCCTGCATGGAACCGCTGGCCTATCTATTGCTCGCCGCTGGGGTAGCCGTCCTCCTCTATCTCTGGCTGTTCCGGGATCGCCACCAGTGAATCTCATACGAAGTGGCGCCCGAGCGACAGCCCTTCACGCTATAATGCAGCGCACACATCCTCATGGCGCTTGCTTCAGGAACCAAACTTGGCCCCTATGAAGTCCTCTCGCTGCTAGGCGCAGGGGGCATGGGCGAAGTGTATCGCGCTCGCGACACGCGCCTGGACCGCTCCGTCGCCATCAAGATCCTGCCTTCGCATCTGACGAATGATGCTGATGCCAAGCAGCGCTTCGACCGCGAGGCGCGGACGATCTCTTCGCTGAACCATCCCAACATCTGCACGCTGCACGATGTCGGACACCAGGACGGCACCGACTACCTCGTCATGGAGTTTCTGGAGGGCCAGACTCTGGCCGATCGCCTGACCAAGGGCCCGTTGCCCATCGAGCAGGTCCTGCGCTACGTGGCCGACATCTGCGATGGCTTGGAGAAGGCGCATCGCAGTGGCGTCGTGCATCGCGATCTCAAGCCCGGCAACATCATGCTGACCAAGACCGGCGCCAAGCTGATGGACTTCGGCCTGGCCAAGGCGGCGGTTGCGACCGCAGCGGTTGCGTCCAATCTGACCGCAACAATCAGCACGCCCGCAAGTCATCCGCTCACCGCGCAAGGCACCGTGGTCGGGACGTTCCAGTACATGTCGCCCGAACAGATCGAGGGCAAGCCCGCCGACGCGCGTTCGGACATCTTCGCCCTCGGCGCGGTGCTGTACGAGATGGTCACCGGCAAGCGCGCCTTCGAAGGCAAGACGCCGGCCAGCGCCATGGCCGCCGTGCTGGAGCGCGACCCTCCGCCCATCTCCTCACTGCAGCCGCTGGCGCCGATCGCGTTGGAGCGCCTCGTCAGGGGTTGCCTGGAGAAGGACCCGGACGAGCGCTGGCAGACGGCGCACGACGTCAAGCTGCAATTGCGGCAGATCATCGAAGGCGGATCGCAAGCCAGCGCGCCGATTCCAGTCGTCGTCCCGCGCAAGCGCACCGTCAAGCTGCCCTGGATCGTCGTCGCTGCATTGGCCGTGATCTGCGCGGCGGTGTTGTTCCTGCTCTATCAGGCCAGTCAAAAGCAGCTACCAACGCTGCGCGTCGAGATCAATCCGCCCGACAAGCTGCAGTTCAACCTCTCGGGCGATCACGGCGGCCCGGCGATGATCTCGCCCGACGGCCGCTACATCGTCTTCTCCGCGTCCAGCCCCAACGGCACGCAGCTCTATGTGCGCCCGCTCGATTCCATGACGCCGCAGCCGCTCGCCGGCACCGACAACGCGACCTTCCCCTTCTGGTCGCCCGACAGCCGCTCCATCGCCTTCTTCACCGACGACAAGCTCAAGCGCATCGCGGTGACTGGCGGAGCGCCAGTAACGATCTGCGATTCCACCCTGGGACGCGGCGGCAGCTGGAGCCAGGACGGAACCATCGTAGCCGCGCTGTCCTACAACGCCGGCATCATGCGCGTGCTCGCCAGCGGAGGCCCGCCCACGCCGGTCACCAAACTCGACGGCGTCACCTACACGTCGCATCGCTGGCCCACGATGCTGCCCGACGGCAAGCACTTCCTCTACATCGGCGTGAAGCACAACGCGCCAACCAGCCCGGACACCGCCGTCTTCTTCGCATCGCTCGACGGCAAGGAGAACCGGCTGCTGCTGCACACCTTCTCCAACGCCATCTACGCGTCCGGCCGCTTGCTCTTCCAGCGCGAGAACCTGCTGGTCGCGCAGCCGTTCAATCCCGCCACCGGCAAGCTCTCCGGCGAACCGCAGCCGCTTACCGGCAACGTCTATTTCGATACCGGCCTGTGGCGCATGAGCGTCAGCGCCTCCGAAGACGGCACGCTGGTCTACGCCTCCGGCATGACCTCGGGTACCGAGATTCTCAGCTGGTACGACCGCACCGGCAAGAAGCTGAGCACCGTCGGCGAGCAGGGCGACTTCTACGACCTCGACCTCTCGCCCGACGAAACCAAGCTCGTGACCACCGAGCTGAACAGCGCGACCGCAACCATCTGGGTGCACGAGCTGTCGAACAATCTGAAGACGCGCCTCACGTTCAGCGGCGGCGCCCACCTCACGCCGCTCTGGTCGCCCGACGGCAAGCAGGTCGCATTCACCTCGAATCAGCAATCGGCGATCGCGGTCAAAACGCTGGGCAGCAGCGAGCCCGAGAAGACCCTGATCTCCTCGCCCACGCCCATCTTCCAGGCGATCTCCGATTGGTCGCGCGACGGCCGCTACCTGATTTACGACCAGGGCGCGGGTACCGCTACGGACGTATGGATTCTGCCGCTGACCGGCGACCGCAAGCCCTTCGCCTACGCCACCACGGCGTCGCGCGGAACCTTCTCGCCCGACGGACACTGGGTCGCCTACGTCGGACACGAATCCGGCCGCCCCGAAGTCTTCGTTGCGCCGTTTCCGTGGACGGGCGCGAAGTGGCAGGTGTCGAATGGCGGAGGTGTGGGCCCACGCTGGCGCGCCGACGGCAAAGAGCTTTTCTATTTCGATCTAAACGGTATCGCCGCGACCGAAGTCGATGGCTCCGGTTCCTCATTCCAGGTAGGCGGCAGCAAACAACTCTTCCGCCTGCCCATGCGAGGCATCACCGCCCGAGAATTCGCACCTACGAAGGACGGCCAGAAGTTCATCGCAGTAAGCCCGAGCGAAGGCAGCTCGCAGTCACTGACGCTGGTTCAGAACTGGATGTCGGAGTTGAAGAAATAGGCTTGGCAAAACAGTCGGGTGCCCCACACATTCGCGCTTTTCGAATGTGTGGGAGCTGCGAACTGTCTACTCCGCTTTCCCCGTTACTGAATCCTTCTTCCCCGCCGCCAGCTTCTTCCGCAGGTCCTCGATGTAGTGGTCCGTCATCCCC
>Ga0335078_10007566_pt1 | contig 16110 bp, 14 predicted proteins | sample Lox_Sample_32_FD_206711 | JGI IMG/M metagenome (GOLD analysis project Ga0335078, IMG submission 206711) | Soil microbial communities from Loxahatchee National Wildlife Refuge, Florida, United States - Lox_Sample_3.2 | ecosystem: Environmental > Terrestrial > Soil > Wetlands | place: USA...
CCTTCGGCACGGCGGCGTCGCCCAGGAGTTCCACGAGCGGCGCCAGCGCCGGGTCGGTCAGCGGCGGGAGATTCACCACTTCGTGCTGCTCCAGCATGTCCGACGAGGCGTGGTGCCCGAACGGCAGGTACCAGGCGTCTCCCGGCGCCACCGCGATCGAGAGCCCCACGAGATCTGCGCGCATCGGATCGAGCGCCGTCGTCTCCGTGTCGAGCGCCAGCTCGCCCGCGGCCCGTGCCCGCCGGACGACCGCCGCGACGGCCGCGACCGAGTCGGCGACCTCGTAGGCGGCCGAGGCCGCCTCCGGCGCCCGCTCCTCCTTCGCGTCGAGCGCGCGCACCAGCGAATGGAATTCCAGCTCTGCGACGAGGGGCAGCAGCGCACCCCGGTCCGGCGGCTGCGCCGCCAGCGCCCGCACGTCGAGCTCGACGGGCACGTCCCGGTGCAGCGTCACCAGCTCGCGCGAGAGGCGCGCCCGGTCGGCGTCCCGCTCCAGCGCCTCGCTCAGCTTCTTCTGTGTCACCTCGCCGGCGTGGGCCAGGATCCCGTCGAGCGAGCCGTACGCCTGGAGCAGCTTCACCGCCGTCTTCTCTCCCACGCCGCGGATCCCCGGGACGTTGTCGGCGGTGTCGCCGACGAGGGCGAGAAAGTCCACGGTCTGCGCGGGAGGCACGCCGAGCCGCTCGGCCGCGTTGGCCTCCGTCACGACCTGCTCCTCGACCGCGGCCGGGCCTCCGCGCCCGGGATTGAGCAGGCTCACGTGCGGACCGACCAGCTGGTGGAAGTCCTTGTCGCCCGACACGATGACGACGTCGAGCCCGGCCGCCGCGCCGCGCTCGGCCAGGGTGGCGATGACGTCGTCGGCCTCGTAGCCCTCGACCGCGATCAGGGGCACCCGGAACGCGGTCAGGAGCGCTTCGACCCGCCGCACCGACTGGTCGAAATCCTGCTGCAGCTCCGCGTCGAGCTTCTCGCGCGTCGCCTTGTACTCCGGGTAGCGCTCGTGGCGGAAGCTCGTGCCGGCGTCGTGCACCCAGGCCACGTACTCCGGCCGGTGCTGCTCGGCCAGCCGCAGCAGGAAGTTGGCGACGCCCCACGCGACGGAGGTGTTCTCGCCGCGGCTGGTCGTGAGCGGGCGCGACAGCATCGCGAAGAACGCGCGGTAGATCAGCGCGTAGCCGTCGATGAGGAACAGCCGCGGACGCTCGGTCATCGCGCCATCCTCCGCGCGGTCACGCGGCCCACCGCAGCACCGCGCCCACGCACACGGGGACGGCGACGTTGTCCGCGCCGCGCCACGGGGCGCGCTCGACGGCGGCCGCCACCACCGCGGCGCCGAGCGCCACGAGCGCCGGCGACCCGCTCAGCAGCAGCACCAGTGCGGCGGTCGCCGCACAGGCCGCCGAGCCCACCCACGACTTGCGCCGGCCGCCCCCGAAACGCGTGCCCACCGTCGCCGCCATGGGATCCGCCAAGGCCGCCACCACGATGGCGCGCTCGGCGGCCGGCCCCGGGAACAGCCACCACGTCAGCGCGTAGCCGAAGGCGAGCATCGTCGCACCGCTGATGGCCGAAGCCTCGGCAGGACGGAACCAGGCGCCCGCCACGCGATCCAGCGCCCGCCGCGCCCGCGGCCAGCACAGTCGCGTGCATTCGGCGATCGCCGCCCCGGCCACCAGCACGGCGAAGGCCGGCGCCGCGCGGGCGCCGAGGGCCGCGGCGACCGGGCCCACGATCCCCGAGAAGGCATGGAGCGCGCGCCGCCCGACCGGGTCGTGAGGGCGCCCCACGGCCGGTCTCTGGTCCGCCGCCCCGGGGACGTCGGCCCCCGAGCGCGAGCTCACTTTTCGCTGCGCAGGCGGTTGACGACCCGATCGAAATCGGACCGCGAGGAGGCGTCCAGACGCAGGTGTCCGAAGCCCGCGTCGTCCACGAAGTAGAGCAGGAGTTTCAGTTGGTCGTACGTCCAGGCGATGTAGCGGCCCCGGCCCCGGAAGTCGGGCCGCGGATCGGTGATCTCGTCCGGCGGGCCCAGCACGATGTAGACCTCGCCGCGGTCCGTGAGCCAGCCGGGCCCGCCCTCGTCGCGGAACAACTCGTTGGCGACGTTCAGCCGGGCGAAGTAGCGGTCGAGCGCCTCGTTCTCCGGCGTCGACGGGTTCGGATCGGTGTCGTGCCAGAACTTGCGCCACGCGGCCGGACGCTCGTCCGGCGCCGTCCGCGCCAGTCGCTTCAGCGTGTCCGGCCAGGTGAAGTACCGGAGCAGCGAGATCATCTCGTCGAAGTTGGCCACGACCCACTGCCCCGAGAACGCCACCAGGAACGGCGCCTGCGCCACGGCGACTCCGCCCGGGAGCCCCACCCGGAACTCGTGGCGTCCGAGGGCGAGCTGCACGGGGGACACGGCGAACACGAACGGGCGCACGGCCTCGGCCGAATCGACGCCCACCGTGTCGGACCAGGTCACGCTGCCGACGCTGTCGAGCGCGGCCGCGACCACGCGGCTACCCGCCGGCAGTCCGTAGGTCTCCACGTAGAAGCGCAGCGAGTCCGTACCGTAGTCCACCGTGGAGCGCGGATTCGCCACGAGGTCGGGGAGCGAGTCGAGGCCGTGGCGCGGCGTCGCGCGGTACACGGCGATGGGCGTGGCGATCGCCGGCACCTCCAGGGGCGGCACCGTGAACGGCCCCTCGTAGCGGCCGACGCCCGGGCCGTTGCGGTCGCGCACCGTGATCGAGAAGCTGTAGCTGCCGACGGGCACCGGCACGAATTCCTGGTAGATGATGCTCTCTTCCGCGCGCTGGGTCTCGGGATAGTTGCCCACGACCACGCGCTCGTCGCGCACCACCTGCTGGACGAGCTTGGTGCCCTGGTGGAACGCGAGCTCGACGTGGTAGCTCGCCGCGAAGTCCCCTACCTCGCGCCGGAAGGCGAGGTAGCGGTTCTGCATCGAGAGCGCCACGAGCGCGAGCGCGGTGTCGCTGCCGCGGCCGGCCAGCATCCGGACGTTGCCGACGAAACGGATCTCGCCGGCACCGGTGACGTAGCCCAGGGCCTGGTACACCGCCGTCGGATCGAACAGGGCGGTGGCCTGCTGCAGTGCCGGCTGGTTCGGCGGCGGCGCGCCCACGCGCTGCCACGGGCCGCACGAGCCAAGCACGAAGATGCCGGAAACGGCGACGAGACGGCGCGCGGCGCTGGACGTGGGATGCCTCGGGGCAACGAGAGGACGGACCTTCGCGCCAAGCTACGAACCCCGGACCGGAACCGTCAAGGCGGCGTCGCGCCTCGACTTGCCGCATCCGGAACGCCGGGGTACATTCGCGCATTCCAATGCAGTCCGAAGACCTAGCGGGCACGACGGTAGCCGGGTACCAGCTGCTCGAGCGGGTGGGTGAAGGCGGCACGGCGACCGTGTACCGTGCCCAGCACCCGGCGCGCGGCCTGTGCGCGGTCAAGATCCTGCGCGCCAAGCTGCGCGGCGACCGGACTGCGGTGCAGCGCTTCCTGCGCGAGGCCGAGTACGGTGCCCGCGTCTCGCATCCCGCCGTGGTGCAGACCTACGAGTTCGGTGAAGCGCCGGGCGGGCTCCACTACCTCGCGCTCGAGTGGGCGGAGGGGGAGTTGCTGGCGAAGTTCGTCCGCCGCTCGGGGCCCGTGGCGCCCCCGCTCGCGGCCATCGTGGTGCGGCACGTCGCGGACGGCCTGACCGCCGCCCACGCCGCGGGGATCATCCACCGGGACCTGAAGCCCGAGAACATCATCTACGACCCGCGCACCCAGCGCGCGCGCCTGCTCGATTTCGGCATCGCCCGCGACGCGGACCTGGCGCCGGCCGAGCGGTTGACGCGCACGGGCTTCTTCGTCGGCACGCTGCAGTACGTCGCGCCCGAGGCGCTCTCGGGCGAGCTCGTCGGCGAAGCCGCCGACATCTACTCGCTCGCCACCATCGCCTACTTCCTGCTCACCGCGCAGCTCCCGTACGTGGCGAAGTCGCCGCGCGAGCTGTTCCACCAGCTCCTGACCCAGCCGCCGGTTCCGCTCGGCCAGGCCCGGCGCGATCTCGTCTTTCCGCACGCGCTCGAGGAAGCGGTGATGCGTGGCCTCAGCCGCGAGCCGCGCAAGCGGCAGCCCACGGTGGCCGCCTTCGCCGACGACTTCACCGCCGGCGCCGCCCAACCGCTGGAGGGACCGCGCTCCGGTCTGCTCGGCTCCATCAAGGGACTCTTCGGCTCGCGCGGTTGATCCCGTGACGCCTCCCGCGCCGGACGCGCGTGAGCGCCTCGTCGCGCTGCTCAAGGCTCGCTCGGTCCTGCACGGCGATTTCGTGCTCGCCTCGGGGCGCCGGTCGCCGCACTACATCGACTGCCGCCGCACCACGATGCACGCCGAGGGCCTCGCGCTGATTGGGACCCTGGGGCTCGCCGCCATCCGCGCCGCCGGCTGGAACCCGCGGGCGGTCGGCGGTCTCACGCTCGGGGCCGATCCCGTCGCGTACGCCATCGCCCGCGCCACGGCCGGCACGCCCGGCCCGATCCACGCGTTCACCGTCCGCAAGGCTGCGAAGGCCCACGGCGCGGGCAAGCGCATCGAGGGGTGTCTCGAGCCGGGCGACGTCACGGTCGTCGTCGAGGACGTGATCACGACGGGAGCCTCCGCCCTCGAGGCCGCGAGCGTGGTGCGCGCGGCCGGGGCGACGGTGTGCGGGATCTTCGCCGTGGTGGATCGCGACGAGGGCGGACGCCAGGCGATCGAGCGCGAGGGGCTCGAGGTCCGCACCCTGTGCGGCCTCGGCGAGCTTCTCGCCGGCGGCGCCTGAGCGCCGCCCGCAGCGACAGTTCGACCGGCCCCGCCCCGCGGGGCCGGCTGCTCACACGGTGATCTGTCCGTGATCCCCGGGCCGCGCTCCTAATGGATGGAACGCGAGCAGCCGGTCCCGATACGGGGTGACGAGACGTTCCCGGAAGCGGTTGAGTGCCGCGTCGAAGGGCAGGCGCCGCCGGAATTCCCCCGCCGTCACGTTCAGCAACGTCCGCAGGTGGCGCCCGAAGCTCTGCGGCGACGAGTAGTCCAGGCGGTTCGCGATGTCCGCGATGGAGAGGCCGCCGTTGCGGAACAGATACGCCGCGTGCAGCAGGCGCGCGTGCGCCAGGTAGGTCTTCGGTGACGGAAGGTCGACCCGGTAGAACCGCGACATCAGGGAGCTCGGCACCACCCTGAGCGCACCCGCCAGGCGCTTGACGGTGCGCAGCTCGGGGGCCCGGCGCACTACCACCTCGAAGAACAGGCGGCAATCGGGCGGCACGTCCGCGATGTCGCGATCCAGCGCTCCCATCACGCGCGCGGCGACCGGCGAGCTGGGCTCGTGGAGCAGGTCGCGCAGCCGCCCCCAGCCCGCCGGCACCGACACGTCCACCACGGCGCGCACACCGGACGCCCCGAGGCCGAGCACCCGGCGGGGCGCCTCGTGGTCGAGGCGCGAGATCAGCGCGACGGCGGGCACCTGCGGGAACTCGCGCACGAACTGCGCGACCCGCGGGAACGCGGCGTCATCGCACCGGTGCACGGACAGGAAGACGGCGTCCACCGGGTGGCGCCGCACCTGGCGGATCGCGTCGTCGAGCGAATCCCCGTGCAGGGCGACGAAGCAGTCCTGCCCCGCGGCCTCGACGCGGGCGCGCTCGTCGGGCAGGAGGACGGTGGCGACGGTGGCTGGCATGGCACTCCTCACTCCGGTACTGCGGATACGGTAACGGCGCGCATCACCGCCGCGTCACTCAATCGGCCGCTGGGCCGCCGTCGTTTGTCACGCCCGGCGCGCGCAGGTATCTTGCGGAGCGGAGCGCGACGGTCGCGGGCCCCTCGGGGCCTGAGGAAAGTCCGAGCTCCTAGGGCAGGCTGCCAGGTAACGCCTGGGCGCCGCGAGGCGACGGACAGGGCCACAGAAAAGACACCGCCTCGCCTGCGAGCGAGGTAAGGGTGAAATGGTGGGGTAAGAGCCCACCGCGCGCCTGGTAACAGGCGCGGCACGGCAACCCCCAGCCGGAGCAAGGCCAAATAGGCGGCGAGGTCCGGCCCGGACCGACAACGCCGGCAACGGCGAGCCGCGGGTAGGCCGCGTGAGGTGGTGGGCGACCGCCATCCCAGAGAGATGACCGTCCGGCCCTCGGGCCGAACAGAACTCGGCTTACGGCTCCGCCGACGGCGCCGCGAGCGCCCCACGGGGAGGCTTGCGGCGCCGTCGCATGTCGAAACGGTCGTACCCACGCACGCCGGGCTTCCGGCGCCGATTGTGAGGAGAGAAATCCATGAGTCGCATCCCGCACCTCCTGGCCGCGGCCCTGGCCGTGACGGCCTGCGCCCCGCGCACCGCGCCGATGGCCTCACCCCGCCAGGCCACCGCCGCCGCCCCGGCGCCCGCCCCGGCCCCCAAGCCGGCGCCTCTGCGCTACTCGCCCGGCACGGGCCACTACCGGCTCGAGACGCAGTCGCACATTCAGCAGGAGGTCATGGGACAGACCACGAACGTGGACATCTCCACCGCCGTGCTTCTGACCACCGTGGCCGCCGCCGACTCGTCGGGCAACCTGGGTGTCGGCATCACCATCGATTCGCTGGCCGTGACACTGCCGCCGAACGTCCCGGCTCCGGATCCCGCCGATCTCGCCGCCGCCCGCGGCAAGACGACGCGTCTGGTGACCTCGCCCCAGGGCCAGTCCATCTCCCTCACGCCGCCCGACGGCGTCACCGGTTTCGTCCAGCAGGTCACCCAGGGATTCCGGGACTTCCTGCCGCAGTTGCCCGCCGGGTCGCCCGATTCGGGCGCCACGTGGTCGGACACGACCAGCATGTCCACCGGTCAGGCCGGCACGGCGACGGTCCGGACCGCGCGCGTTCACCGCGTACTGGGCTGGGAGGACCACTCGGGCACGCGGGCGCTGCACCTGACGACCACGGCGACGTACACCGTGTCCGGCACCAGTGAGGCCCAGGGGCAGACCATCGAGCTCTCCGGCGGCGGCGCCCGCACGTGGGACTCGTTCATCTCGGCCGCCGGCGTCTACCTGGGCGGCACGCTGAGCGACAGCTCGTTGGTGAACGCGAACATCACGAGCGCAGGCATGGTGGTGCCGGTCCACAGCACGACGCGCAGCTCGCTCACGCGCCTGCCGTGACCCGGCAGCGGGCACTCGCACTCGCGGGTGGCCTCCTCTGGTGGGCTGCCGGCGCGGGACCGGCCGTCGGCCAGGCCCTTCCGGCTCAGCCCGCGCGCTACCTTCTCACGACCGAGGCTTCGGACGGGCGGGCCCTGTGGGTGAACCCCGCTGGGCTCGCCCGTGCGCCCGAGGCGAGTATCGGCGCGGACGTCACGGTCGATCGCTTCTTCCCGGGTCCACGGCCCCAGCTCAGCGAATACGGAGCGTCGCTCACCGCCCGCGGCCTGGCGGCAGGCTGGGAGCACGAGCGTCTGCCGGGCCGGCAGTACACGAACGTCTTCGCCGTCGGCCTCGGCATGGGTGACGAGCAATTCTCGGGCGGCGTGACGCGGCGCTGGTACACCGGCTCCGAGACCGGCTCCGCGTGGGACGCCGCACTGCGTCTCAGCACCTGGGGCAGCACCCAGCTATCGCTCGTCGCGGCGAACCTCGGCTCGCCGCGACTGGGCGATTCCACCTACTGGGCGACGCTCGTGCCCGGTGCGTCGGTGAATCTCCTCGGGGGCGCGCTGCAGGCGGCCGGAGAGTGGGAGGTCGCGCCCCACGCCTGGCGCTCGATCGCCTACCGTGCCGGCGGCACCCTCGCCTTGGGGCGCGGCTTCGCCCTCCTCATGCGCGCCGACCTCTCGCCGAGCTTCAAGCGACGCGGCCTCGTCGTCGCGCTCGGGTTCGACGCCTCGGGGAGCCGGGCCGGAGCGTTCGCCCTGGCCTCGGGGGGCGCCAGCGAGGTGGATGCGCTCGGGCTCTCCGGCGCCATCGTGACGCGCGGCCCGGTGCGGCGCTGAGTCCGGTGGGGTCCGTCTTCCGCCGCGCCACCCTGGTCCTGGCGGTGGCGATCGGCGCGTTCGTCCTCTGGCTCGCTTTCGTCTGGCCGCCGCCGTTCTGGTGGCGCACGCACTGGCCCGCCCGCACCGCGTTCATGGCGATGCGCGCTCGACAGGAGCGCTCCGCCGGACGCGTCACGCCGCGCCGCTACAGCCCGCTGCCGCTCGACTCGATGAGCCGCTGGCTGCCGAAGGCCGCGGTGGCCGGCGAGGACGAGGCATTCTACCAGCATCACGGGGTCGACTATCACGCGGTGCGCGAGGCCCTCGGCTACCGGCGCGCAACCTTCCGATGGGGAGACGCCGCGGACCGCGCCGAGTTGTGGCACTCGCTCGCCCACGCATGGGAGCGCCGGGACAGGTTGCGCGGCGCCAGCACGATCACGCAGCAGCTGGCGAAGAACCTGTACCTGTCGCCCTCGCGCAATCCGCTGCGCAAGCTCAAGGAAGCCGCGGTCGCCTATCGGCTGGAGTGGGCGCTCGACAAGTCCCGGATCATGGAGCTGTACCTCAACGTGGCGGAATTCGGCCCCAACCTCTGGGGCGTCGAGGCCGCCAGCGAGCGCTACTTCGGCGAGCCGGCCCGCCGTCTCTCGGCCGAGGATGCGGCGCTCCTGGTCGCCACCCTGCCGCATCCGCTCACGTCCAACCCGTCGTACCGACCGGGCCGGACCGAGTGGCGCGAACAGCTCATCCTGCTGAAGCTCGGTGGCGCACCCGTCGTCGTGCCGCCGGAGGAGACGGAGGACACGGTTCCGCCACTGCTCCTCGTGCCCGACACGCTCGTTCCCGCCGACACGGCTGGCCGGGATACCATCCCGTCCCCGAACGACTCGGCCGCCGTGCCCCCGCTACCTCGGGACACGGCGGCCGCACCGCCGACCGGGACGCCTCCTGCGGCGCCCGGGCTGCGCTAGTCGATCAACCTCAGGGGCATGACCAGGCAGACGAACGAGGCCGGGTCGTCCCAACCGACGGGCTCGGCCGTGGCCGCCCGCTCCGGCGCCTTGAGCGTGAAGCGCACCTCGTCGGTGGGCATGTACTTCAGCAGCTCGAGCAGGTACGCGGCGTTGAAGCCGATCTCGAGGGCGTCGCCCTCGTAGGTCACCGCCATCTCGTCCTGGGCCTCGCCGAGGTCGGGCGTCTGCACGCTGAACTTCAGCATCCCGCCGCCGAACGCGAGGCGGATCCGGTGCGTCTGGTCGCTCGCGACGATGCTCATCCGCCGCAGCGCCGCCGCCATCGCCACCTTGTCCACCGTCGCGAACTTGTCGTTCTCCCGCGGGATGACCTGCTCGTAGTTCGGATACGGGCCCTCGATGAGCCGCGTGTACACCTGCGTCCCGCCGCTGCGGAAGCCAAGGTGGTTCTCGCTCTTGCCGATCTCGACGTCCACGTTTTCGGCGAACAGCCGGCGGATCTGCTCCAGCGCCTTGGGCGGCACGATGAGATCGGCCTGCGAGGCGGCCGCTCCACCGAGCGGCACCTCCATCCGCGCCAGGCGGTGCCCGTTGGTCGCGACCATTCGCATCCGGTCCTTGCGCAGCTCCCACAGCACGCCGTTCAGGATCGGCCGGCTCTCCTCGGTCGAGACCGCGAACGCCACGTGCCCGATGAGCTTGTGCAGGTCCTTGGCCGGCGCCTTCCACGCCCCGTCGAACTTCACCGAGGGGAACGACGGGAACTCGTCGCGCGGCAGGCCCAGCAGGCGGAACTTGCTCTTGCCGCACTCGACCTGGGCGCGCTGTTCGCCGGCCGAGGTCACGCGCACCGGCGATCCGGGCAGCTCGCGCGCGATCTCCGACAATTTCTTGGCGGGAAGGGTGAGCGCTCCCTCCTCGTCCACCTCCGCCGGCACGGTGGTGGAGACCGCGATGTCGAGGTCGGTGCCCGAAAGGCGAATGCCTTCCTTGGTGGCCTCGATCAGGATATTGGACAGGACGGGGAGCGTCGTCTTCGTCGGAATGCTCGAGACGACGGCCAGGAGACCTTCCTGGAGCTTCTCTCGCGTGATGGTGAACTTCATCCAATCCTCATCGGATGGGAGTCCCGAAGCCTACTTCTTACCTATATAAGAAAAGACTAGTAGTAACCGTAGAGCATGTGGAATCGTTCGCTTTCAGCCCTACCGCACGCTGCGACATCGCCTTGGACGCTTTTCGTCGCGCGGTCCCATGTTGAAGCATCGACTACCCACGGCGAACCCTCTCGACCATCCACACCCGCCCACAGCGAGCCAACACGCGCGGCGAGTTGCCAACGTTCAGACTGCGGACAACTCCGTGCGCGCCTGCGTGACACGATCGCGGAAGCTGTGATCGCGCGCGAGCTGTCTCGACACCTTGTCGAGACTGTGAATCACTGTCGAGTGATCGCGTCCACCGAACGCCTGTCCGATCTCGACGAGTTGCATGCCGAGCAGGTCGCGGGCGAGATACATCGCGACCTGGCGGGGCACCGTCAGGCGTTTGGTGCGTGCCTTGGAGCGCAGGCCTTCGGGCGTGACGCCCCAGCGGCGGGCGACCACCTCCTGCACGCGGTCGATCGAGGGGCCGCCCCGGCGGCCCACCGCCGCGGCGTCGGCTTCCTCCGCCGGCCTGATCTTGTCGGAAAGGGCCTCGCGGGCCAGCTCGATGGTGATCTCGCGGTGCTTCAGCGACGCGAACAGGAGCAGCTTGATGATGCAGCCCTCGAGCTCGCGCACCGAGCTGCGCACGTGCTCGGCGATGAACTGCAGCACGTCGTCCGGGATCGTCAGCTCGAGGTGGTCCTGTTCCGCCTTCTTGCGCAGGATGGCCGTGCGGTGCTCGAGGTCGGGCTGGCCGATGTCGGCGACCATACCCCAATCGAACCGCGACACCAGCCGCACCTCCAGGCCCGGCAACTCCTTCGGCGAGCGGTCGCTCGTGAGGACGATCTGCTTGCCGGCCTCGTACAGCGCGTTGAAGGTGTGGAAGAACTCCTCCTGGGTGGACTCCTTCCGCTCCAGGAAGTGCACGTCGTCGAGGAGCAGCAGGTCCAGGTCGTTGCGATAGCGGCGCCGGAACTCCGGCATCTTCTGACCGTGGATGTGCTCGATCACTTCGTTGGTGAACTGCTCGCCGCTCATGTACACGGCCCTGGTCTGCGGCGAGCGCTCGAGCACGGCGTGGGCGATGGCCTGCATCAGGTGCGTCTTCCCCAGCCCGGTCGCGCCGTAGATGAACAGCGGGTTGTAGGCCTTGCCCGGCGCCTCCGCCACCGCGTGGGCGGCGGCCGCCGCCAGCTCGTTCGACTTGCCGATGACGAACGTGCCGAACGTGTACCGCTCGTTGAGCGGCATCGACCAGGGCGGCGCCTTGGGGGCCGCCGTGGGGGCGGCGGCGGGCGAGGCGACGAAGAAGTCCATCTGCGGCCGGCGGGAACGCTCCTCCATCACCCGGAACGACATCTCCAAACGCCGGCCCACTACCTGGGTGGACAGGTCGGAGAGCAGCGGAGCGTAGTTGGACTTGTTCCAATCCGCGGCGAACTCATCGGGGGCTGCGAGAACCAGCGTACCGTTCTCGAGACCGATGGGTTCGACCGGCTCCAGCCAGGATCGGATCGTGGGCTCCGGCAGACGTCCACGTGCCTGGTCGAGGAGGCGGTTCCAGGTTTCCTTTACCGAAAGCTCCATCAACGCAGGTCGGAGTTAAGCGGAAGGTCTCAAAGGGCGACCGAACGTACGCCCCGTATGTGGAAAAGTCAACCTTGACCCGCAGCGTCGCGGCCGTGTACGTTTCGCGGCTTTCTGGAGGCTAGAAACGTGGGACCGACGTACCGTCCGCACAATCGCAAGCGCCTGAACAAGCACGGTTTCCGGCACCGCATGAAGACGCGCTGGGGCCGCGCCGTGCTCTCGGCACGCCGCAAGAAGGGGCGCAAGCGTCTCACTGTCCGCATACCGTCCAAGCATCGGGGCGGTTGACGACCGAACGACTGCCGAAGTCGTTCCGGATTGGGCGCGCCGCGGAACTGCGCGCGCTGCTGACCGAGGGGAAGCGCCGCCGAACGGATCATCTCGATCTGTTCATTCGGCCTTCCCCTCTTGAGCATTCACGCTTGGCGGTGATCGTGGCGCGATTCGGGCACACCGCAGTTCAGCGCAACCGGCTGCGCCGGCGCCTCCGGGAGATCGTCCGCCGCGCGGTCCTGCCGGTGCTAGCGGAGCCGGCGGAGCTGGCGGTCCGCGCCCGGCCGGCCGCGTACGACGCCCGCTTCGACCATTTGCGCGCCGAGATCGTAGGGACCCTGTGTCCATCTTCGCCCGCGTCGCCGTTCTGATGATCCGCGGCTACCAGGTGACGTTCTCGCCGCTCCTGCCCTCGGCGTGCCGCTACCAGCCGAGTTGCTCCGCCTACACACTCGAGGCCGTCGAGCGCTATGGCGCGTTGCGCGGCGGATGGATGGGAATGCGGCGCATCCTGCGCTGCCACCCGTTCGCCCGCGGCGGCTACGACCCGGTGCCGTGAACATGGAACGCCGACTCGTCGTCGCCATCCTCCTGATGATCGTGGTTGCGGTGCTGCCGTCGCTGTTCCTCAAGTCCACGCGGCGGCCCGCTCCCGGCTCGGCAGACACGACCCACGTCTCCGTGCCGGCCGCCGAATCGGCGCGGGCGCCTGCCACGCCGGCACCGCGCGCCGTAGCCCCCGCGCCATCGCACACGGCGAAGCCGGCCGCCGCGGCGGCAGCCGAGACGACGACGATCGTCACGGCGGGTGCGCGGTACACGCTCACCAGCCTCGGCGCCGCCATTTCCGGCGCGGAGTTCAGCCGGTACCGCTCCTATGCCCCCCCGACCAAGGGCAAGCCGGTGGAGCTGCTGCGCCCGGGCGACCGGATGCTTGCGCCGCAACTCGTCGTCGGCCGCGACACGGTCGCGCTCGACTCCGTGCAGTTCTCGTTGGAGCGCACCGCCGAGGGGGCGACGTTCCGCGGCCGCAGCGGGGGCGTCGGCCTCCAGATCTCCGTCGCCGCCCGCGCCGGGGCCGACTATCTGATCGACGTGAACGGCGAAGTGGAGGGGCTGGGCGGCCAGGGGGCGCTGCTCCTCGTGGGCCTGGGCTCCGGCTTCGCCAACGTCGAGGCCGACAGCCTCGGCAACTACCGCGGTTACGCCGTGGTCGGCCATCGCACCGAGCCGGTGAGCCTGGGGTTCTCCAAGCTGAAGCCCGGTCAGACGATGGCGCTCGACGGCCCCTTCGACTGGGTGGCCGTGAAGTCGAAGTATTTCATCGGCGCCGTGATGTCCGCCGACAGTGCCCAGCTCTTCGGCGGCGCGGTGGCGACCGGCGGGCCGATGAGTGGCCGCTACCAGACGACCGCGGCGACGTGGGCCACGCTGCCCGTGGGACCCGACGGCAAGTTCCGCTACTCGCTCTACCTGGGGCCGCAGGAGTACCGGCAGCTGCGGCGCCTGGGGCGCGACCTCGACAAGGCCTCGCCGTACGGCTGGATCTTCAAACCCATCGTGATGCCGGTCGCGATCTGGATCACCCAGCTGCTGCTGTGGATGCACCAGACCTTGTCGCTCGCGTACGGGTGGGTGCTGATCCTGTTCGGACTCGCGATCCGGCTGGCGCTGTGGCCGCTGAACCAGAAGGCGATGATGAGCTCGGTGGCGATGCAGGCCATCCAGCCGCTGATGAAGGACATTCAGACGAAGCACAAGGAGGATCCGCAGCGGCTGCAGCAGGAGATGATGAAGCTGTATCGCGAGCACAAGGTGAATCCGTTCGGCAGCTGCCTGCCCATGCTGCTGCCGTTCCCGATCCTGCTCGCGCTGTTCTTCGTGTTCGCCAACACCATCGCGTTCCGGGGCGCGTCGTTCCTGTGGCTGCCGGACCTGTCGCTGCGGGATCCGACCTACATCATCCCGGTGGTGATGGGCGGCTCGATGTACGCGCTATCGAAGCTCGGCCAGATGGGGATGCCGCCCAACCCGCAGGCCAAGATGATGACCACCGTCATGCCGATCATGATGACGGTGCTGTTCCTCAACTTCGCGTCGGGGCTGAACCTGTATTACGCGGTATCGAACCTGGTGAGCCTGCCGCAGCAGTACCTGATCAATCGGGCGCGCCTGAAGGAGATGGCGCGCCGCAAGGGGCTGACGACCTAGCGCCCTTCCTGCGTCTCCGTGGCGGCGCGCCAGACCTCGTCGGCCAGCCACTCCAGACGCTCTTCGGCGTACTCCAGGTCCTGCTTGCTCATCGTCTGGACGTTCCGGGCCACGTAGCGCACGTGCTCGACCAGCTCGTCCAGCACTTCGCGCAACTCACGGTTGACGCGCCGCTCGACTCCCGGGTTGCTCACGCCCCCACCGCCCGGTCCGCGGCCTGCCGGCCGGCCGCCGCCGTGAACTCCGCGGCGGCTGAACGCGCGGCGGACGCCACGCCCCGCTCGGCCACGAGCGCCTCGGTCATGCGGGCGCCGACGTAGTACCCGGACCGCTCCGGCAACACGCGGCCGGCCACCAGGCGCGCGGCCGGGCTCATCCCGCCGCTGAGGTACCTCAGCCGCAAGCCGAGGCCGGTACGGTCGAGGTCCGGCTCGGCCGCGCGGAACAGGAACGATTCCAGTTCGCGCATCCGCCGGTACTGCCGGCGCGTGAAGCCGAAGTACTCCTCGTCGCCGAAGTCCGGCGCCGCGGCGCGGGCGGCGTGGACCGCCACGCCCTCGTTCAGAAGCAGCTCGCGCAGCGTCGCGCGGCTGCCCGTGTCCCAGTAGTCGTACGTGCCACCGGCCTCGGTCACCAGGCGCCGGAGATCCGACCGGCTGGTGGGCGACGTGTACCGCACGGTGTGCGCCACCTCGTGCGCGATCCACAGCGGCATCAACTGCGGCGAGAGCCCCAGACCGTAGGTGTCGGGGTTCGGCTGGCCGGTGAAGTGCTCGACGCACACGATCACGACCCCGCGGCCGCCGACGACGAGTTCCGCGGCGTTGGCCGCGCCCACGCCGACGGTCAGGTAGACGTCCACTTCCTCGTCCAGCTCGAGCACGGTCGCGGCCCGGTCGAGAGCATCCGCGGCCAGGCGCTCCACGTCCATCGACGCGAGCAGGTTCCGCAGGTCGCTGCGGTCGGCGGCCAGCGCCCGCGCTACGACCTCCGCGGCGTGCGGCGAATCCGGGTCCAGGACGTAGTTGTGCCAGTAGGCCGCCAGCACGGGCCGGTGGCGATCGAGGTAGGACTGATAGGCGGCCTCACGCCCGGAGGACGCGTGTACGGCGAGGAACTCGGGGATGAGGTTGATGATCATCGTATCGGCCGCCCCAATTTGACGCGAGCGGGCGCGGCGGACAAGAGCGCTAGTGCAGGTCGAACTCCAGCGTCGCGCTCGCGGCGCGCGCGCCGAGCACCGCGTCGTGCACTTCGAGCGTCAGACGGTAGTGCCCGTGCGGCAGACGCCCGGGATCGACGACCAGCGTCTCGACCGCCGGATCGGCCGCGTTCTGGACGCGGCGGAAGGTGATGCTGGTCACGCGCGTGGGCGAGAGGAACCGCAGTAGTCCCGTGCGCACGCGCTCGAAGCGATACACGGCGTCGTAGCGCGTCGTGCCCGAATCCCGGCCCAGCCCGTACACCTCGGCGTAGACGCGCAGCGCGCGGCCGGCCGGCAGTCGCAGCCGGTCCGGCGCGGCGGCCTCGAGGTGCGCGCGGTCGGGCGCGACGTCGCCGCCCGCGACCAGAAGGCTGGAGACGGCGAGCGAGTCCATGGTGAAGCGCGTCAGCGGGATCGAGCCGCGGAACCTGCCCAACTTGCCGTCGCGCTCGGCGTCGAGCGCGAGCACGTAGCGGCCGGGGGGCGCCGCGAGATGGAGCGGACGGCCGGTGGCGGAATCGCGGGCCGCCTCCCGGCCGTCGGCGCCGTACAGCACCACGGTCGCACTGGCGCTGTCCGGGAAGAGCACGACCTCGGTGGTGCGCCCGATGCCGCGGCGGAACTCGGCGGGCCAGAAGGCGATCTCGAGGTCGGCCGGCAGGCCCGACTGGTCCGTCCTGAGGAGGTACGCCGCCTTCTCCGGCCACCACCGGCGTGATG
>Ga0335078_10007567_pt1 | contig 16110 bp, 11 predicted proteins | sample Lox_Sample_32_FD_206711 | JGI IMG/M metagenome (GOLD analysis project Ga0335078, IMG submission 206711) | Soil microbial communities from Loxahatchee National Wildlife Refuge, Florida, United States - Lox_Sample_3.2 | ecosystem: Environmental > Terrestrial > Soil > Wetlands | place: USA...
TCGCCGAGGCCGACGAGCGCGCGCTCCGCGCCCTCCACCGGGCGGCCGAGCCCTCCTTCCCGGCCATCGCCGAGGCCTTCTACGCCCGCATCCTGGACCACGAGGGGGCCCGCCGCGCGCTCGCCGGAGGGGAGGCGCAGGTCGGGGCGCTGAAGGTCACCCTGCAGCGCTTCATGGCGGAGGCGCTCCTCGGGCCCTGGGACGAGGCCTTCTTCGAGCGCCACTGCCGCATCGGGCGCGTGCACGTCGCCATCGACCTCCCCCAGCATTACATGTTCGCAGCCATGAACCTCCTCCGCGAGGAGCTCTCCCGGGTGGCGGACCACGCCTTCGCCTCCGACCCGGAGGCGCGCTCCGCCGCCCGCCGGGCGCTCCACAAGGTCCTCGACCTCGAGCTCGCGGTCATGCTCCACAGCTACCGGGAGGACCACCTGGAGCGGGCCGCCCGCTCCGCGCGGCTCGCCACCTTCGGCCAGCTGGTGGGCTCCATCGCCCATGAGCTCCGCAACCCGCTCGCGGTCATGGAGACCTCCCTCTTCCTCCTGCGGGGCCGCGCCGAGAAGGACGCCGGCCTGAAGAAGCACGTGGAGCGCATCGGCGACCAGGTGCGGGTGGCGAACGAGATCATCAGCGACCTCCTCGAGATCATCCGGGACCGGCCCCTCTTGCGCGAGCCGGTCGAGCTCGGGGCGCTGGTGGCGGAGGCGGCCCAGGCGGCGGCGCCGCCGGAGGAGGTGCGGCTCGAGCTCGACACGGCGGGTCTCCCGGTCTTCCCGGGAGACCGGGGGCAGCTCCGGCAGCTCTTCCTGAACCTCCTCGAGAACGCCGTGGACGCGGTTGCGCCGCGGGGGGAGGTCCGGGTGGTGGGGCGCGCCGCCGGGCGCCACCTCCTCGTGTCGGTGGAGGATTCCGGGCCGGGCGTCGACCCCGCCATCCGCGCCCGGCTCTTCGAGCCGCTCGTCACCGGCAAGCCGTCCGGGATCGGCCTCGGCCTCGCGCTCGTGAAGCGCATCGCCGAGCGGCACGGCGGCTCCGTCGCCTACGAGCCGGGAGAGGGCGGCGGGGCGCGCTTCACGGTGCGGCTCCCCCTCGAGCCATGAGCGCCCGGGCCGAGAGGCGGCGGCCGGCGCCGCGCCCCCGCCGGGGCCGGGGAGAGGGGGAGCGTCCGTGACCCACTCCCCGCACGAACACGGGGCCCAGCGCCTGGCCCAGGTCCTCATCGTCGACGACAACGCCGACCTCGTCGACAACCTCCGCGAGATCCTGGTCGGGGCCCGCTACGTGGTGCACTCCGCCGGGAGCTGCGAGGAGGCGCTCGAGGTGGCGCGGCTCGGGTTCGAGGTCGCGCTCGTCGACCTCCGGCTCCCGGACGGCGACGGCACCCAGCTCGCGCCCCGCCTCAAGGAGGCGAACCCGGACGGGGAAGTGGTCCTCCTCACCGGCTTCGCCACCCTGGAGTCGGCGGTGGCGGCGGTGCGAGCGGGCGCCTGCGCCTACCTCGTGAAGCCCTGCCAGCCGCAGGAGCTCCTCGTCACCGTGGAGCAGGCCATGCGCCAGGTCCGGCTCCACTCGGAGAAGCGGGAGCTCGCCCGGCGCGCCCAGGTGGCGGAGAAGCTCGCGGCGGTGGGCACCATGACCGCCGGGCTCTCCCACGAGATCCGCAACCCCCTGAACGCGGCGGTGCTCCAGCTCTCCGTGCTCGAGAGGCGGGTGCAGAAGCTGCCGGGAGGCGAGCAGCCCCCGCTCCTCGAGCCCCTCCACCTGGTGCGCGACGAGATCCGCCGCCTGGACCACATCCTCGAGGACTTCCTGCAGTTCGCGCGCCCCCGGGAGTTCCGCGCCCAGCGGGTGAAGGTGATCCCGGTCCTCGACCGGGTCCTCGACCTCCTGGACGGGGCGGCGCAGCAGCGCCACGTCCGCGTGCTGCGCTCCTACAGCGCGGTCCCGGCCGTGGCCGGCGACGAGGAACGGCTGCGGCAGGTGGTGATGAACCTCGCCCTGAACGCGCTCGAGGCGGTGCCGGACGGCGGCTGGCTGCGCGTCTCCTGCCAGCCGGGGGACGACCCGGACCTGGTCGAGGTGCTCGTGGACGACTGCGGCCCCGGGGTCCCGGCCGAGATCCGGGAGCGGGTCTTCGAGCCCTTCTTCACCACCAAGGCGAAGGGCTCCGGCCTCGGCCTCCCCATCGTCCACGCCATCGTCACCCAGCACGGCGGGACCATCACCGTGGAGGAGGCTCCGGAGGGAGGGGCGCGCTTCGCGCTGCGCATCCCCCGCTACCGCTAGGACCCGGCCGGCTCGTCCACCTCTCCGCCCTCCTGGGGCTCCCGCTCGCCGCCGCCGTTCCCGGGGGCGTACTCCTTCAGGCGGTACTGGATCTTGCGCACGCTGATGCCGAGGATCTCCGCCGCCCTCGAGGTCGAGCCGCCCACCATCTCCAGGGTGCGGAGGATGGCCTCGCGCTCGATCTCGTAGAGGGTGGCCCCCGGGATGAGGGCGCCCGGGCTGCGCTCCCGCGGCCTCGGCCCGCGCAGGGAGGGGGGGAGGTCGTCGGCGGTGAGCTCGGGCCCCTTGGCGAGCACCACGGCGCGCTCCACCACGTTCTCGAGCTCGCGGACGTTGCCGGGCCAGTCGTGGGCGAGGAGCGCGTTCAGGGTCCCGGGGGAGAGCCCGCGGATCTCCTTGCCGTAGGCCTTGCCGTACTTCTCCACGAAGTGGCTCACGAGCGAGGGGATGTCCCCCTTGCGCTGCCGGAGCGGCGGCAGGGTCACGGCCACGACGTTCAGCCGGTAGTAGAGGTCCTCCCGGAACTTGCCGCTCTTCACCTCGGCGGCGAGGTCCCGGTTGGTGGCAGCCACGAGCCGGACGTCCACGCGCAGGGTCTGGGTGCCTCCCACGCGCTCGAACTCCTTCTGCTGGAGGACCCGGAGGAGCTTGATCTGCAGGGAGGGAGAGATGTCCCCGATCTCGTCGAGGAACATCGTCCCGGTGTCCGCGAGCTCGAAGCGCCCCTCCTTGCGGCCGATGGCGCCGGTGAAGGAACCCTTCTCGTGGCCGAAGAGCTCGCTCTCGAGCAGCGTCTCGGAGAGGGCGGCGCAGTTCACCTTGATGAAGGGGCGGTCGCGCCGCGGCGACTCCTCGTGCAGGGCCTGGGCGATGAGCTCCTTGCCGGTTCCCGACTCCCCGAGGATGAGGACGGTCGCCTTGGTGGGCGCGGCCCGCTTCACCACCTCGTAGACGGCCTGGAGCTCGGGGGCGTCCCCGACGATGTTGTGGAAGCGGTAGCGCTCCCGCACGCGCTCCCGCAGGTTCTGGGTGTCCCGCTGGAGCCGGAGCTTCTCGAGCGCCTTCTCGAGCACCACGAGCACCGCGTTCACGTCGAGCGGCTTCACGAGGTAGTTCTCGGCCCCGGCCCGCATCGCCTCGACCGCCGCCTCCACGCTCGCGAAGGCGGTCATCATGACGAACACCGCGTCCGAGCCCTCCTCGCGCGCCTTCTTGAGGAGGCTCATCCCGTCCATCCGCGGCATGCGCACGTCGCACAGCACGGCCGCCGGAGCGAAGGACTGCATGATCTGCAAGGCCTCCTCCCCGTCCGCGGCCTCGGCGATCTCGTAGCCTTCCTCCGACAGGATGGTCTTCAGCGCCACCCGCGCGTTCAGCTCGTCGTCGACGACGAGGATGCGCTCCTTGCCCCCGCGCAAGCCGCTCTTGCCGACCGTCATCTTTCCTCTCTCGCCCCTCTCGCCTTCCCCGATTCACACGCAAGGAATGCAGAAAAACGCACCTTATGCACGTTTTTGGGGTTCGGGTCTACTGGAGTTCGGCGTGGGCCTACCACCTCCCCGAAAACCGGTGGCCCTGCTCAGGCAGTCCCTCCTGCCTCCCGGAGCCGCCCCACCCGATTGTAGGGTCGCCACCGGAAGAGGGCCCCGAGGGCCTCCGCCTCCCGCCTGCAGGCCTCCTCCTCGAGTTCCGGCAGGGCCACGAAGCTCGCCTGCACCTCCCCAATCCGGCCTACCGCGGAGCGGATGAAATCGCGGGCCGCGTGCCAGGCGGCCGCGCCGTAGCGGCTCGGGCAGATCCTCTCGTAGGTGGGAGCGTCCGGGGCGTTCAGCGAGACCACGGCCGCGTCGAGCCCCGCCTCGGCGAGCTCGTCCAGGACGGGGCGTCCCTCCCGGAGGGTGGCGAGCCCGTCCGTGTCGAGCCGCACCCGAGAGACCCCCGCGCCCTTCAGCCGGCGAGTGACGTCGAGGAGCACGGCGAGGTTCCTCGTCGGCTCCCCGAGCCCGGTGAAGACCACCTCCGGGCGACCCGCGACCCCGCGGGCGGTCACCTGCTCCCACACCTCGTCCGCGGTGGGAGGCCTCGCGAGCTTCAGATCCGCGCCCCCGACGACCCAGTCGCCGTCCCGGATCTTGGGGCAGAAGACGCAGGCGAGGGTGCAGGCGCTCGTCAGGTTGAGGTAGAGCGCGTCGCCGAGCGCGTAGGCGTAGGCGGGCGCCGCCAGGGCGGTGCTCACCCCCCTGACTTAATCCTGCGCCGGCCGGTGGCCACTGCAGCCCAAGCAGTAGCGCGCCTCGGGGATGGCCCGCAGTCGCTGGAGTCCGAGCGGCCCGCCGCAGGAGACGCAGGTGCCGTAGTTCCCTTGCGCGATGCGGCCGAGGGCCGCGTCGATCTCCTCGATCTCGGTGCGCACGCTGTCGACGCCCGGTCCCGGCTCCTCGCCGAGCGCGACCTCGGAGACGGGAAAAGCCTGGCTCCGCCTCAGCGCCTGTCGGCGCTTCATGAGCAGCGCGCGCGCCTCTGTCTCGATCGAGCTCAAGAAAACGGCTCCCCTCCTCCGAGGCGACTCGTCTTTCACGCGGCATGCCCACGGCCAACCGCCCATAATTCCAGGGGACTGGGCCGCGCCGCTTGCGCGGGCACCCTCCCGGGCGCGCACGCCTTGCGCTGGCGGTCACCCTCTTCAGCCGCGGCCGCCCTCTTCCCGCAACAGGGCCACGAGCGCTCGCAGTGCATCGGTGGAGGTGAAGATGCCGACCACCGCACCCCTCTCGACGACCACGGCGGAGCCGTGGCGGAGCGTCACCATCCGCTCCACCACCACCTCGAGCGGATCCCCGGGCGAGACCGCGAAGGGCTCGTCCGTCATCGCCTCCTCCACGAGCTCCCGCTGCCCGTCGACGCCGCGGAGCGTCTCGAGGAGATAGAGGTCGCGCTGGGAGACGACGCCGACGAGCTTCCCCTCCTCCACCACCGGGAGGTGACGGACCCGCTTCTCGCGCATGACCTGATGAGCCTCGGCGAGCGTGGCCTTCCTCGTCGTCAGCGCTGGCGCCGCGCTCATGTACTGCCCCACGGTGTGCTTCGGCATGGTCGCCTCCCCGGCCCGGCCAACGAGGACCGCCCGGGCCTGATCCACCCTCGAGAGTACGCCCGGAGAACCCTCACCGGATCCTCCCGGAAAGGGCACTGGATCGACCCCGCAGCGCGGCGGGTTGGCGGTTGTGTCGCGCGGCTGGGTGGGTTAGCTTCCGCGCCCATGGAGAAGATCTGGGCGAAGGACGTCAAGGATGGCGAGCGGGTGAAGAGCCTTTTCGCCGTGGCCCGCAAGGCCGTTCCCACCGCCAAGAGCGGCAAGACGTACCTATCGGTGACGCTCGTCGATCGCACCGGCGAGCTCGAGGCCCGGTCCTTCGACCGGGTGGAGGAGCTCTCGGCCCTCTTCGAGGAGAAGGACCTCGTGGAGATCGAGGGCCCGGTCGGGACCTTCCAGGGCCGGCCGCAGGTGCGCATCGAGTCGGCCGCCAAGGTGGACCCGGTCGCTCTCGGCGTGGACGTCGCCGACTTCACTTGGGTTCCCCCGCCCGAGGTAAAGAAGCCGGAGAAGCCGGGCGGGGACGAGGCGGGCGAGGCCCTGTGGCGGGAGCTCTTGGGTCTCCTCGAGGCCATCACCGACCCGCACGTGAAGGATCTCGTGAAGGCCTTCCTCGAGGACGACGACGTGGTGGCGCGCCTGCGCCGGGCCCCGGCGGCGAAGAACGTGCACCACGCCTACCCGGGCGGCCTGCTCGAGCACACGGTGAGCTGCCTCAAGCTCGCGCACCGCCTGGCCGACCACTACCCGCAGCTCGACCGGGACCTGCTCGCGGCCGGCGCCTTCTTCCACGACCTCGGCAAGGTGCGGGAGCTCTCCTACGACCGCAACGTGGAGTACAGCGACGAAGGCCGGCTCGTGGGCCACCTGGTGATGACCGCGCAGTGGATCCACGACAAGGCCCGGCGCGTGGGCGTGCCCCGCGACCTCGAGCACCACGTGGTGCACCTCGTGCTCGCCCACCACGGCAAGCTCGAGTACGGCTCGCCGAAGCCTCCCATGACGCTCGAGGCGCTCGTCACCCATTTCATCGACGATTTGGACAGCCGCCTCAACTCCTGGGTGTCGCTCATGGGGCGAGAGGGAGGCACCCGGCGCTGGACCGACGCCCAGAACCTCCACGGCTACCACCTGTGGCGCGGCACCCTCCCCACCGCCCAGGTGGAGAAGCGCCCGCCGCCGGCGGAGCTCATGACGCCCGTCATCTACGTGCCGCGGGAGGCGGCCTCGGCGGGCGAGGCGCGCCGCCGGGATCAGCCTCGCAAGCAGAGGCAGGACAAGCGCCCGCCGCGCCCGGAGCGGACCGAGGAGAAGGCCGCCGAGGCGGCGCCGGCTCCCGAGGGCACGGCGGCGCCTCACCCCGAGGCCCCGGCGCCGGCGGAGCGGCCCCCGCGAGCAGAGCGGCCCCCCCGACCCGAGCGAGCCGACCGGGGTCCCCGGGGTCCGGGCGGGCCGGGCGACCGACCGCGCCGGTACATGGGGCCGCGGCTGCCAGGGGACAAGGGTCCCCCGCCCCGCTCCGACAAGCCGAAGAACCTGACCCACAACCCCTTCGCGGCGCTGGCGGCCAAGGTGGAGGCCGCGCAGACGCCGCCGGCCGAGCCGACCCCGCCCGAGCCAGCGCCGGAGCCGGCCCCCCCGGCGCCGACTCCCGAGATGGCCGAGCCCGCAGTGGCGACGCCCCCCGTCGAGGCCGGCGGAGGCGAGACGTCCTCCTAAAAGAGGAGGCCCTTGGTCCCCTTCGGCCGCACCGCCGCTGTCTTCGACGTCGACGACTCGCTGCTCGACGGGAACGCCGGGACCATCTTCAGCTGGTACCTCTACAGCGAGAAGGTGATGCGGCCGGAGATCCGCTCGCGCGTGCCCCGGCTCGTCTACGAGTACGCCAGGCGCCGGCTCACGGAGCGGGACATGGTGGAGCTCGGGTCGAAGTGCCAGGCGGGGCTGTGGGTGGACGACCTGCGGGCGCACGCCCACGCCTGCTTCGAGCGCCACCTGCGAAAGCGCATCACCGCCGGCGCCGTCCGGCAGATCCGCAAGCACCTGCTCTCCGGGCACTTCGTGGTCATCGCCTCCGGCTCTCCCCAGATCATCGTCGACGAGGTGGGCCGTCACCTGCGCGTGCACGGCGCCGTGGCCACGCGGACCCGGGTCGTCGAGGGCCGGGCCACCGACGAGATCCTCCCGCCGGTCGTCTTCCAGGACGGCAAGCGCGAGGCGGTGGAGCGGCTCGCCGCGACCTACGACCTCGACCTCTCGAAAAGCTGGCTCTACTCCGACTCGCAGGCCGACGTCCCGCTCTTCGAGGCGGTGGGGAACCCGGTGGTCGTGAACCCCAAGGACTCCTTCCGGCCGGTGGCGGAGCGGCGCGGCTGGCCGGTGGTGGAGTGGAAGGAGCGGAACCGGGGGCTCACCCAGGACCTGGCCGACGAGTGGACGAGCTGGGACGGGTAGCGGGGCGCCGGACGGCCCTCGCCGGGCCGGGCCGAAGCCGCCCGCGAGCTTCCCTCAGGCCTCGGGCTCGGCCGACGAGCCGCGCGGCAGGCCCCCCCCCACCGCGCTGCGAACCAGGCTCCGCAGGGCCTCGGTGCGGAACGGCTTCGCCAGGCGCGGGTTCGCCACCGCCTCGAGGAAGGACAGGGCCGCGGGCGAGCAGGGCCCGCCGGAGAGGAGGACCATGCGCTCCACCTGGTCCGGGGCCGAGCGGGCGAGCGCCGCGTGCAGGTCCATCCCCGTCATCTGCGGCATCATCAGGTCGCAGAGGATGACGTCGAAGCGGTCGCCCCGGGTGATGCGCTCGAGGGCCTCCCGGCCGTCCGCGCAGGACACGACCTCGTGCTCCGGGGAGAGGGCGCGCGCCACCGCCTGGCAGAGGGCGGGCTCGTCGTCGACGACCAGCACCCGGCCCCGGCGGGCCGGCCGCGCCAGGAAGCACGTCGGGTCCTCGGCCCGCGCGCTCAAGACGTCGGCCGCCGGGAGCGCGACCCGGAACACCGTCCCCCGCCCGCCGTTCCTCTCCACCCGGATCTCGCCCCGGAGGGCCTGGACGATGTTGCGGCAGATGGAGAGGCCGAGCCCGGTCCCCACCCCCACCGGCTTGGTGGTGAAGAACGGCTCGAAGATGCGCTCCTGGATGGCCGGGGGGATGCCCTCTCCGGTGTCCCGCACCTCGACGTAGGCCCGGCCCGCGCCGTCGGTGCCGGTGACCACGCGGACCTCGTTCTCCTCCGGCCGGCCCTCCGGGATGGCCTGGGCCGCGTTGATGAGGAGGTTCAAAAACACCTGGCCGAGCCGGGCCTCGCTGCCGCGCACCGGCGGCACCGGCCCGTACTCCTTCACGACCCGGGCCCGGTGGCGGATCTCGTTGGCGGCGATGTTCATGGACGAGTCGAGCACGTGGCGGAGGTCGACCGGGGAGGGGTGGCTCTCGTCCGCCCGGGAGAAGGTCTTCAGGTCGCGGACCACGTGCTTGATCCGCTCCGCGCCCTGCAGGGCCTCGGCGATGGCGACCCGGGCCTCGGCGATGTGCGTCTCCGGGGCGACCGGGGCCACCTTGGCGAGCTCCGCGCCCACGAACTCGAGCGCGCCGAGGACGTAGGCGAGGGGGTTGTTGATCTCGTGCCCCACGCCCGCCGCCAGGGTCCCGATCGAGGCCATGCGGTCGGCCTGCATGAGCTTCTGCTGGAGGGCGCGCTGCTCGGTGACGTCCATCATCGCGCCCACGATGCCCGCCACCTGCCCCTCCAGGTCCGAGAAGGTGGTGCGGCGAATGACGAAGGCGCGCGCCAGTCCGCCCGCGGTGGGCAAGGAGGTCTCGAGCTGCTGCACGCCGGGCCGGCGCAGGAGCTCCTGGTCCGCGGCGCGGACGCGCTCGGCGAGGGAGGCCTCCGCCACCTCGGCGATGGACTTCCCCGCCACCTCGCGCCGGGACAGTCCCCACAGGGCGGCGAAGCTGGAGTTGCACCCCAGGTAGCGGCCGTCGACGCCCTTGTAGAAGATGGCGCTCGGGATGGTCTCGAGGAGCGTCTCCAGGAAGGCGAGCTGGCGGGCGAGCGCCTCCTCGCTCTTCTTGCGCTCGGTGATGTCGCGCGAGCTGCTCACCACGCCGAGGACGGTGCCGTCGAGGTCCCGGTAGGGCGCCTTGGTGGAGAGGTAGACGCGGCGCCCGGAAGGGGTGCCGCGGGTCTCCTCCACGGCGCCGGAGCCGCCCGAGTCCATGACGCGGCGCTCGATCTCCATCGGCCCGTCGCCACCCGCGTCGTCCCCTCGGATCTCCCGGTCCGTCTTGCCGAGCACCTCCTCGCTCCGCTTGCCGATGGCGGCCAGGGCCCCGGGGTTCGCGAAGAGCCAGCGCCCCTCCCGGTCCTTCACCACCATGGGGTCGGGTACGGAGTCGCTGATGGCCCGCAAAAGCGCGTCCTTGCGCCGCTGGGCCTGCTCGGCCCGGTTTCGCTCGGTCACGTCCTGCCAGAGCGCGAGGAAGCGCGTCGCGCCCCCGATCTCGACCCGGCGGCCCCGCACCACCACCTCCCGGATCTCCCCGGACTTGGTGCGCTGGCGGACCTCGAACTCCTGCTGCCCGGGCGCGCGCAGCTCGGAGAGCCTCGCCCGGATCTCCTCGGGGCTGCAGACGTTCAGGTCGGCGAGGGTGAGGCGGGCGAACTCCTCCCGGGTGTAGCCGCGCTCCTCGTGCGCCTGGTCGTTGAACTCCAGGATGCGCCCTCCCTCGTCGAGGAGGACGACGCCGCTCGGGGCCAGCTTGAAGAGGGTGCCGTAGATCGCCTCCGTGGCCCGCAGCGCCTCCTCGGCGCGCCGGCGCTCGGTGACGTCCCGGTTCACGAGGAGGTAGCCGGCGACCGACCCGTCCGCGTCCCGCAGGACCGAGGTCTCGGTCTCCACCTCGAGGCGGGCCCCGTCCTTGCGGTGCTGAACGAGGTCGGAGTGCAGCACTCCGACCCGCGCGATCTCCTCGAACTTGCGGGTCCTCCCGGCCTCGCCGTCCGCGTACTCCGTGCCGTTCACCTCCCCGATGCGTCGGCCGAGGGCCTCCGCGGCCGTCCAGCCGTAGATGCGCTCCGCCGCCTGGTTCCAGGAGCGCACCCGGAGCTGGCCGTCCAGGGTGATGACGGCGTCGTGCAGGGTGTCGAGCAGCCGGGCCTGGTAGGCGAGCTCCTCCTCCCGCTGCTTGCGCTCCGTGATGTTGCGGATGGTGCCCTGGTAGTAGACGGCCCCCTCGATCTCGAAGAGCCGGACGCTCACCTCCACCGGCAGGGTGGTCCCGTCCTTCCGCCGGAGGCGGGTCTCGAAGAGATCCTGGCCGCTCGTGCGCTGGGCCGAGAAGCGGTGCTCCAGATCGCGGATGGCAACGGGGTCGTGGACGTCCGCGAGGTGGAGGCGGAGAAGCTCCTCCCGCGGGTACCCGAGGAGATCCACGGCGCGGTCGTTCGCGAGCATGAGCTTCTGGTCGGCCCGGGTGATGAGGACGGCGTCGTTGCTGAACCGCAACGAGTCCTCGATGCGAGCGGCGAGCGCGTCCCGCTCCTCCTCCGCCCGCCTCCCCCCCCGCGCCGGCAGGGCGGCGGCGAACGCCCGGGCGGCGGCCCGCAGGGCCGCGCCGATGGAGACCCGCAAGGGCATCAGCTCCCCGTCCCGAGCGGCCGCACCGGGCCGGCAAGCGGCGACCGCGCAAACACGATTGGTGAATTATATCCGCCCCTCGGGCTTCTGCCCAGGTTCGGTCCCGGAGGCGGTGTGAGCGGCTGTAGTCCCTCCGCGCCAGGCCGCCCCCTCCCGGGAAGGGGGTGGACGGGCCGCGCCTCCCTGCTCGGGAGGAGCGGGGCTCCCCCGGGTGGGCCCCTGTGGGAAGGAGGCGCACCGCCCGGGCGCGAGCGCGTCCCGCTCGGCCTTCGATGGGGCAGGCCCGCTCCGCCTCTAGGGGCCCGGCGGGCCGAGGCGGAAGAGCCGGCTCGCGTTCTCGCTCGTCACCCGAGCCACCTCCTCGAGAGGGGTGCCCCACAGCTCCGCCACCTTCTCCGCCACCCGCCGCACGTTGGCGGGCTCGTTGCGCCGGCCGCGGTGAGGAACGGGGGCGAGAAAGGGGCTGTCCGTCTCCACGAGGAGCCGGTCCCGCGGCACGAGGCGCACCGCCTCCCGCAGCGGCTCGGCGTTCCGGAAGGTGACCACCCCGGCCACGGAGAGGTGGAGGCCGAGCTCGAGGTAGGATCGGGCCGCGGCCGCGTCCCCGGTGAAGCAGTGGATGACCCCGCCCGCCGCCGGGACCCCCTCCTCCCGGAGGATGGCGAGGCAGTCCGGGTCGGCCTCCCGCACGTGGATCACCACCGGCTTCCCCGCGGCCGCGGCGATGCCGAGGGAGCGGCGGAAGGAGGCGCGCTGCGCGTCCCGCGGGGAGTAGTCGTAGTGGTAGTCGAGCCCGGTCTCCCCCACGCCCGCCACCTCCGGCAGGGCGGCGAGCGCGGCGCTCATCTCCCAGTCCTGCAGGGGGACGCGGGCGCACTCGTGGGGGTGGATGCCGATGACGGCCCCGAAGGTCCCGGGCCGGCTCCGAACGAGCTCGAGGGCGTTGCCGAAGTCGCCCGGCCCCCTCCACAGGCCGACGGCCAGGATGCGCTCCACGCCCGCCCCCCGGGCCCGCTCCACCACGGCCTCGAGCTCGTCCTTGACCTCGTCGGAGTCGAGGTGGGCGTGGCTGTCGACGAGGTACACGGCCGTCACTTCACCCGGGTCCCGGCCGCCACCTCCGGGCCCACCTCGACGAGCCGGGGCGGGTCCCCGGCCGCGAGGAGCATGCCCTGGGAGGTGATGCCCCGGAGCGCGCGCGGCTCCAGGTTCGCCACCACCACGATGCGCTTGCCGACGAGCTCCTCCGGCACCGGGTAGGCGAGCGCGATGCCCGCCACGATGGTGCGCGGCTCGGGCTCCCCCAGGTCCACGGACAGCCGCAGGAGCTTGTCGGCCTTGGGCACGCGCTCCGCCCCCCTGACCACCCCGACCCGGAGATCCACCCTGGCGAAGTCGTCGAAGGGGATGGTGCCGTTCGACGCCGGGGCGGCGGTCACCCGGCTCGCGGTCTCGGCGGGGCTCGGCGCCGCCGAGACCCGGGCCGGCGGGGCGGGCGCCGGGCCGAGGAGCGCCGCCACCCGCGGCGCCTCCAGGCGCGCCACCTGCGGCGGCTTCTTGCGGGCGGAGACGGGCGGCCCGTCGAAGGGGTTCCAGCCGGGGGTCCACTCCAAAGGCCGCGCCTGGCCAAAGGCCTCGGCCAGCCCGTCCGAGAAGGCCGGCATGACCGGCCCGAGGAGCACGGCGATGGCGCGCAGCGCCTTCGCGCAGCTGAAGAGGACGCGGCGCGCCCCCGGGGAGCGGGGGTCCTCCCAGGGCCTCGACTCCTGGAGCCGCTTGTTGCACAGGTCCGCCACCTGGTTCGCGAGGCGGACGACCTCGCGGTACTCGAGCTCCTGGTAGGCGGCCCGGCCGAGCCGCAGCGCCTCCAGGGCCGCCAGGGCGATCGCCTCCTCCGGATCGAGCTGGAACTCGCCGCCGCTGCGCTCGAGGAGGGCGAAGACCCGCGAGGCCAGGTTGGCGATGTTGTTCGAGAGGTCGGCGTTCACGCGGTTTCGAAACTCCTCGAGGGAGAGGTCGAGGTCCGAGACCCCGGGCCCGAGGTTGGCGGCGTAGTAGTAGCGGAGCAGCTGCGGGTCGAGTCCGGTCTCGAGGTAGGTCCGGGCGGTGACGAACGTCCCCCGGGACTTGGACATCTTCTCTCCGTTCACGGTGAGGTGCCCGTGGACGGAGAGTCGGTCCGGGAGGCGGAGCCCGGCGGCCCACAGCATGGCCGGCCAGAAGACCGCGTGAAAGCGCAGGATGTCCTTGCCGATGAAGTGCTCGAGCCGGCCCGGCGCGCCCCGCACCAGGTAGGCGGCCTCGTAGGCCGCCGGGTCCAGCCGCTCGTGCGGGGGGGCCTCCTCCGCGAAGTAGTGCTCGGCCGACGACAGGTAGCCGATGGGGGCGTCGAGCCACACGTAGATGAACTTGCCCGGGAAGTCCGGGTCGCGAACCGGGAAGCCGAAGTAGGGAGGGTCCCGGGTGACGCACCAGTCCTGGAGGTCGGCGAGCCAGCCCTTCACCTGCTCGCGCACCCCGGGGGTGAGATGGCCCGCGCCCTCCACCCACTCCCGGATGACGGGCTCGACCTTCTTCAGGTTCACGTAGGCGTGGTCGCTCTGCCGCACCACCGGCGCCGTGCCGCAGAGGGCGCAGCGCGGCTCCCGGAGCTCCCGCGGGTCGTAGGTGGTCCCGCAGTGCTCGCAGACGTCCCCGTACTGGTCCGGGGTGCCGCAGTGCGGGCAGGTCCCCTTCACGAAGCGGTCGGGCAAAAACCGGCCGTCCTTCTCGCAGTAAAGCTGCTCCACGGAGCGGCGGTAGATGAGCCCCTTCGACTTGAGCGCGTCCCAGACGCGCCAGGCCCACTTCCGGTTCTCGTCGGAGTCGGTGGTGTAGTAGGTGCTGAAATCCACCCCGAAGGCGCGGAAGTCGCGGTGCTGCTCCTCCCGGTACTTCTCCACGAAGGCCTTGGGGCTCATCCCGGACTTGGCGGCGTTCACCTCGATGGGCGTGCCGTGCGAGTCCGCGGCGCACACGTAGGCGACCGAGTCTCCGAGGGCGCGCCGGTAGCGCACGTAGATGTCGGTCTGGATGTACTCGACGAGGTGGCCGAGGTGGATCGAGCCGTTCGCGTACGGCAGGGCACTCGTCACCAGCACTCGCTCGCTCAAGCGGTCCTCCTCTCCGTGGCGGGCCGACCCACGAGGTCCAAGAGACAGCGCTCCAGGAGGAGCTCGCCGTCGGCCCCGGTCTTCATGGCGTGGTCCGCCTCGGCGAGCGCCGCGAGTCCCTCGAGGAGCGACTCCCGGGAGAAGCGCATCGCCGCCTGGTACTTGAGCCAGAGCCCGTACGGCTTCCGCTTGCCGAGCTCCTCCTCCGAGATGCGGGGGCGGACCGTGGCGCTCCAGTCGTCGAAGGAGCCGAGGCGCCGGCCTCCGGAGGCGAGCCGCCCGCGCTCCCGCTCCTGGAGGAGGCGCCGCACCGTCGCCGCCAGCGAGGCGACGAGCATGTGGGGGCTCGCCCCGTCGGCCAGGGACCGGCGCAGGACGGCGAGGGCCCGGGAGAGGTCCCGCCCCTCCACGGCGTTGCCGAGCGCGAAGAACGGGTCCGCCGCCACCCGCACCACCAGGGCCTGGACGTCGGCGGCGCCGATGGTCTCGCGATCCCCCACGTAGCTCGCGAGCTTCTGCAGCTCGGCGGCGAGCGCGCGGGCGTCCCCGCCCACCAGCGCCCCGAGGCTTTCCTCCGCAGCGCGGTCGAGCGACTTGCCGGTGCCGGCCAGCAGCTCCCGGGCCAGCGGGCCGAGGACGGGGCGCTCCTCGCCCCACGGCCCCTCCGTGGGGAGGGCGAGCGCGATGCGGCGCCCGGCGGCCGCGAGCCGCTTCGCGAGGGAGAGCTTCCCGTCCACCTTGCCGGCCGCCAGGACCAGCGTGCGGCCCGGCGCGAACCCGCTCGCGAGCAGGGCCTCCAGCGCCGCGGCGTCGTCCTTCCCGGGCCGGATGTCGCGCTCCGCCGCGTAGCGGGCCGCCCCCTCCAGGAAGGAGAGCTCTCCGGCGGCGAGCTCCTCCCGCCCGAGCTCCCGCCCCCACTCCCCGGCGGCGGCCTCGCGGCCCACGTCCGAGAGGCCGAGCTTGGCCGCGAGGGCGACGAGCCGGCGCGCCGCCTCCCGCTGCCGCCCGGACTCCCACAGGCCCCGGGCCCGGTCGAAAACCTCGCCGGCCTCCTCCCTCGACTGCAGGAAGGCCGGGTCCTCGACGAGCACCGCCTTGGCGCCCCCGAAGAGGCCGCCGGTGGCGAGCTCAGCCGCGACCTCTCCCGGCGAGGCGGCCGCGTCGAGCTCCACGAGGTTGAGCGAGCGCTGCGCCTCCGGCACGAGCGCCTCGCCGATGCGCCGCGCCCCCCGCCAGGTGAGGAACGGGTCTCCCTCGAGGAGGTAGACGGGCGCGGCCCGGCCGGCGCCGATCTCGGCGAGCTCGCCCTCCAGGGTGGAGGCGGCAGGCTTTCGGCCCGGCCCCCTAGCCATGGAACCACCCGATGACCATGCGCTCCAGGGCGAGCGCCGGAGCGGCGTTGTGGCGGATGGCGGCGAGCGCCTGCTTCACGGAGTCCCGGCGGCGGAGCGCCTCCCCCGGTCCCAGGCTCGCGGCGGCGGCCGCGGTGACGGGCGCGAGGTCGCCGAGCGCCAGCGGCGCGCCCTCCCCGGCCATGGCCCGGGCCACGACGTCCCGCAGCCACACGAGGAGGAGCTCGCAGGTCTCCCGGGCGGCCTCCCGGTCGCCGGCGCGCTCCCGCGCGAAGGAGATCCAGGCTCCGGCGTCGTCGGGAGGCAGGCGGGCCGCCTGCTCCACCGCGCTCCGGCGCTCCCGGAGCGAGGCGGGGTCGAGCGCCAGCGCTCGCCCGAGCGACCCCGCGGCCAGCGACGCGGCGAGCCGCGCCTCGTCCGCCGTCCGCCCGGCGGCGAGGAGCCGCCCCTCCACGAGCCCCGCCGGCAGGGGGGCGAAGCCGAGGCGGAGGCAGCGGGAGCGGACGGTGGCGAGGAGCGCGTCGGCCGACGAGGAGACGAGCACGAGCGTGGTGTCCGGCGGGGGCTCCTCGAGGGTCTTCAGGAGGGC
>Ga0335078_10007568_pt1 | contig 16110 bp, 13 predicted proteins | sample Lox_Sample_32_FD_206711 | JGI IMG/M metagenome (GOLD analysis project Ga0335078, IMG submission 206711) | Soil microbial communities from Loxahatchee National Wildlife Refuge, Florida, United States - Lox_Sample_3.2 | ecosystem: Environmental > Terrestrial > Soil > Wetlands | place: USA...
TGAGAAGCGAAAACGACGTGCCATCCGGAGAAATCCGCAACGCGATTGCGACATAGCAAGTAAGTCATGTGCGCCTCCATCGGTGAATCGGGGTCATTCGTATCTGAGAGCGATCGCGGGCTCGACGCGACTCGCTCTGCGGGCGGGAACGGCCGCCGCCAGAAGCGCCACGGCCAGTATCGCCGCCACCGCAAAAACAAACGAAAGCGGATCACGCGGCGCGACTCCGAATAGCAGGCTGGCGACTATACGAACTGCTGCCAGCGCGCCGGCGGTGCCAACCGCTATCCCGAAGAGAACGGGAGTGAGAGCTTCACGGACGATCATTCCGATGACATCGAAACGCCGCGCCCCGAGCGCCATACGTATCCCAACCTCCCTGGTTCGCTGCGCTGCCGCATAGGCCATCACCCCGTAGAGACCGACCGCGGCCAAGGCCAACGCCAACGCGCCGAAGCAGCCGCACAGGTAGGCGATCATCCGCTCGTGCTTGAGATACGCATTCACGTTGTCTTCCAGGCTGTCGCTCGCCAGCAGAGGCACGTTCGGATCCAGGTCACGCACCTGGCGCCGAATGGCCGCGATCACGAGAGCCGCCTTGCCGCCAATGCGCACGGCGAGGTAGCGCGCCTCCGCGCCGTGACTCCAGCTCGGTATGTAGATGGTGCCGATACGATCGGCCTCCTTGACGCTGCCATGGTGGACGTCCCTGACGACGCCGACGATCTCGAGCGCCGCCCCGGGGGAGTAGGTCTCGTCAAAGCTGAGGTGATGCCCCACCGCGCCAGCGCCGCCAAACAGCCGCCGGGCCATCGATTCGCTAATGATGCAGATGGGGGAGGCGTTGATGCTTGTGTCTGTTCCGCCTCCGCCCATGCGCCCCAGCGCCGCAAACAGACTGTCCTTGGGCGTAACCGCGGGTTCGTCCTGCGGCCGGAAATCACGGCCGAGCAGCAGCGGGATTCCCAGCGCCGTGAAGTATCCTTCGGTGACGGGGTTCGCATTGGCAATCAGTAGCTCACCGGCATGGGGTTGGTAGCCCTCCGCCGAGAAGGAACGCGCCATGGCGTAACCGCCCATCGGCGTCATGCCTGCCAGGCCGGCGGATCGAACGCCGGCAACGTGGCGCGTCCGCTCCAGGAGTTCGTCGTAGAAGGTGCGCAGCCGGTGTCCTTTGTAGCCCGCGCGGGCGGCATCGGCGTCAAACAGAACGACGTTCTCGCGCGCGAAACCCAAGTCGACATTTTCGAGGTTGTGCAGCGTGCGAATAAACAGTCCCGCGCCCACCAGGAGCGCCAGGGACAAAGAGGCCTGCCCGGCAATCAGGACCTTGCCGAGCCGGACACGAGACCGGCCGGGCGAGGACGAGCCGCTCTCCCTGGTGGCTTGGGACAGGTCCACGCGAGTGATCCGCAGAGCGGGCGCGAGTCCAAATAGAACGCTGGTCAGCAGCGTGAGACCGAAAGAGAAAGTCGCCAGCTTGAGGCTGGGCTCAAGGCGCAGGTCGGGATTGACGAAATGCGCCGCTGCGATCGCCGCCACGCTCCAGCGCGCTAATGCGAACCCGAGCGTTCCGCCAACGGCCGCCAGAACCAGGCTCTCCGTCAAGAGCTGCCGGACCAGCCGGGCTCGCCGCGCCCCCATGGCCAGGCGGACCGCGATCTCCTTGCGGCGTCCGGCGGCGCGTGCCAGCAAGAGGTTGGCGATGTTGGCGCACGCAATCAGCAACACCAGGCCGGCGGCCGCCATCGATACCGCCAACGGATCTGCCGCTTGAATTGCGCCGGACGATGGGCCCTGAGCGCCGGGCGTCACGGTGGGCTGATCGTCCCCAGTGTATTTACGGGGCTTGCCTCCAGCCTTCACCGACGCATCGTTGACCGCTTCGGCGGCCTCCGGCCAAAGGATCCGCATGTTGGCCTGCGCCTGCTCGAGGGAGACTCCCGGCTTCAGGCGCGCCATCGCGCTAAGCAGCCGCACGCCCGCCGTGTTCCAGATGGACGCTGCCGCCGGTGTGGTCAGCGGAAACATGGTCATCGGTATGAAGGCATCCGTTCGAAAGCCGTTGAAGACGCCGCCAAAGCCTTTTTCAGCGATGCCCGCAACTTCGAGAGGATAACCGTTCACAGCAAGTTTCCGCCCGATTACATAGAGGTCGCCCGCGAAACGGCGTTGCCAATAGTCGTAGGCAAGGATGGCCACTGGTGATCCGCCGGGCTTCAAATCGTCGGAGGACGTCAGAACGCGTCCCGCGGCGGTGCCGACCCCAAGGCTCTGAAAGTAATTGCCGCTCACATAGGAGACGTGACCGACTTCCACCGCCGGCGCTCCTTCGGGCCGCACGCCAACCGTTAACGGGCGGGTGCTGGCTAACATGCCGGAGAAAACCTGGTTACGGTCGCGATATTCGCGGTAGAAGGGGTACGTGTCGCTGCGGCCCCCTTCGATATTCACCAGCCGGCCTGGGTCGCGCGCTGGCACGGTCCACAGCAGCATCTGGTCAACCAGGCTGAAGATGGCGGTGTTCACGCCGATACCTAACGCCAGCGAAGCGACGGCGATACTCGTGAATCCAGGGTTCCTGCGCATGGAGCGCAGCGTGTACCGTATATCGTCGCGGACAGCGGACATGCCCTAGTGGTAGCGCAGATCAACGTGCCGGGCAAGGCGCGTCACCACCGCAGCGCTGCACGGAGGAGGATCGCCTTCGAAGGGCCTGCACCCAGAGATGGCTCGGCAATCGGCATTCGCGGCTGTCGCGAACCGTGTGAGAAACCGCGATAGAATAAGCGTCCGAGGTTTCCCTATGCCGAACCACGATGTTTCGCGCCGCTCCTTCCTGACATCAACCGCCGCCGCTTCCGCGTTCACCATCATTCAACCTGAACTGGTGCGCGGGGCCGGGGATGAGAAGCTCAAAGCCGGGCTGATCGGCTGCGGCGACCGCGGCACGCAGGCCGTCGAGAACCTGTTCACCGGCTGCCCCAACGTCGAGCTGGTGGCCATGGCCGACCTGTTCGAGGACCGCCTGACGCGGTCCCGGGGCAAACTGGCGGCGCTTGCCCCCGACCTTGCTGCGCGGGTCAAAGTGGATGCCGAGCATCGCTTCACCGGCTTCGACGCCTACAAACAAGTGATCGCGTCGGATGTCGACATCGTCATGCTGGCCACCACGCCGGCTTACCGCCCGATTCACTTTGAAGCCGCGGTGGAAGCCAGGAAGCACATCTTCTGCGAGAAGCCGTTCGGAACCGATGCGGTGAATGTGCGGCGTTTCATGGCTGCCGCGAAGAAATCGGAAGAGCTGAAGCTGACCGTGAAATCGGGGGCGCAGCGCCACTCCCAAGCCTGGTACCTGGAACAACACAAGCGCGTGCGCGACGGCGAAATCGGCGAGATCGTGGCGCTCAACGCCAACTGGGTGGGGACGCCGGTGCTGCAATTCCGCCATTGGCCCAACGAGAAGCGCAATCCGGAATGGAGCGACATGGAGTTCCAGAACCGCGGCTGGTACTCGTTTCTCTGGATCTGCGGCGATCAGATCGTCGAGCAGCACCTGCACAACATCGACGTGTGCAACTGGTTCATGGGAGCGCATCCGGTGGAAGTGGTGGCCTCCGGCGGCGCCGCGTGGCGGCCGCGCGAAGAGGAATACGGCAACATCTACGACCACCTGACCGCCGATTTCGTCTATGCCAACGGCGTTCACATGACGAGCTGCTGCCGCCAGTACCCAGGAAAGGAGGCTGCGCAGAACGTGAGCGAGCGCATCGTCGGCACCAAGGGGCTGATCGATTCCGCGGCGCTGCGCGGCGCGCACCTCGCGGTCGATCCCTACGTGCAGGAGCACATGGACATGGTCAGCAGCATCCTCGGCAAAGGCAGCTACATCAATGAAGCGATGGCCGTGGCAGAAAGCACCATGACCTGCATCATGGGCCGCGAGGCCGCCTATTCCGGGCTGAAGATCACCTGGGAGATGATGATGAACTCGACGCGCAACCTGCTGCCCGCGTCATTCGATCTGAAAGCCAGCGTTCCGGTGACGCCGCTGCCCAAACCCGGCGAGTATCAGTTCGCGTAATCCTATCCCGCGCGTCTCAGATTGGGGGTGAAGGTCAGCCAGGCGGTGTCGTGCGGGTCGGCAACGATGCGCGCGCCGGGATGGGCGAAACGGTAGCTTCTCCGGGTGAGCGGGCTGACCACGGTCATCGTGGTTCTCCCCTCGTATTCGAAGGTGACACCGCTGCGCCGCTGCCGGCGCGCCGCGCTGGCCGGAGGCACACCGGGCGGGGCAGAGCCGTCAGTGGGACGCGGTGGGCTCGAAATCGGCTGTCTCAGGCTGCCGCAACACATCTCGATTCTCCTGCTTCTCTTCGTAGACAAGTCCCGCGAAAGGGCTGCGCTCCCGAGTGATCCGCTCGAGCAAACAGGCCGCGCCGGACAGCGCCGGCCAGAGCAGCAAACGGGCTTCCCAGGTGGAACCGATCCACAACGCGACGGGCGCGGCCACCCACAGGCTGAGGCAATAGAAACAATCGAGCAGCTGCCCCGCCCAACCATCGCCCGCCGCGCGGCGCAGCCGGACGAGCACGCTGCCGGGGCCATCCTCCGCATTGAGAAGGTGAGTCACCCGCCAGGCGCACAGGGCGCCCGCCGCCAGTACTTCCCAGGATGCCGCAGCCAGCGTCATGATCGGTTTCGCCCCGGAATCTGCCCCATTTGTGCGCCGGATGCGCGAACTCGCGGCTCTTCGGCGAAATGCGGCACCCAAGGTTAGTGAAGTTCACGGGGCGAACGTATCCGGAAAAACATCCATCGTGTGCGCGGTTTTGGAATAACGGGCGGCCGGCCGGCGGACGAACGCGGGCGGCGCCGCGGGAGCACTTCTTTCAGAGGCAGCCTTGCGGCGCTGGTGCGATGGGCGACATAGGAAACGCCGGAGATGCTTCAGTTAACGTGTATCGGTTGAGTTTACGCGAACGTATATCCTGGATCTACCTGTGTGAGTGAATCAGAAATAGGGCTCGATATTGTGCTGTGCGCAACCCAGACGCGCCTCGAATGTAGTTACAAACGGGTTCGCGCTGACTCTCACCAGACGCGAGGCGACCTGGCTCTCTTTGTGAATGATGGGAGAGCCGCCGGGAATCAGAGCTCCCTGCGGCACACGGTACTCTCGATACCATGGGCGACGCTGGTATGACGAGCGGCCCGAACGGGAGTAGACTTGGTAAGGAATGCAATCGGCGGGTCCAAGCCGGACCGCTCGGGCGGCGGCATTTCACCGCGCGGCGCACCAGACGCTGGAACACGGAAGCATTTTTACCGATCCGCTGGCCCTGCCGATTCTGGGGGAAGACGGGAAAGCGATCGACCCGGAAGCGGAGCAGCAGCCGTCGCGGCGCCGCATGCGGATCTTCATCGCGGCGCGCACCCGCTTCGCCGAGGATGCGCTGGCGGCCGCGGCCGAACGGGGCGCGCGGCAGTTGGTAATTCTCGGTGCGGGGCTCGACACTTACGCGTATCGGGGCGCGTTGCGCGACCGCCTGCGGATCTTTGAGGTGGATCACGCCGACACCCAGGCATGGAAGCGGCAGCGGCTGCGCGAGGCCGCTATCCCTCTGCCGGCTTCATTGACCTTCGTGCCGGTCGATTTCGAACGGGAGACGCTGGCCGGGGGGTTGCAGGCGGCGGGGTTCGATGCTTCGCAACAGACCTTCTTCACCTGGCTTGGGGTGGTGCCCTATCTCACCGCGGAGGCCGTCTGGGGCACGCTCGGCTTCGTGGCGAGCCTTTCAAACGGCGCCCACGTGGTGTTCGATTACAGCAATCCTCCCACGTCGCTGAGGCCGGAAGAGCGCGTGCGGCACGAAAGGCGCGCGGCTCATGTCGCCGAACTGGGCGAGCCGTTCACGGGCTATTTCGAACCGGCGCCGCTCGCGGCCAAGCTGCGGGAGCTGGGTTTCTGCGAGGTGGAGGACCTGGGGCCGAGGCAAATCGCCGCCCGGTACTTTCCCGGACGGGCGGCCCCGGCCGAAAGCGGCGGGCACATTCTGCGCGCCGCGACGATCGGGTAAGGCGCCGGCGGCGAACCGCATTCGATTGTCACCGGAGTGAAGTGCTTTCAGTTAGTTTTCTCTCTTGACTGGCTATAGCCGACAGCTTAAGGTACTTATTGTCGAACTTATTCGAAAGGAGTCAGCGAGGTGGAAAAACTTACACGATTGGGCGCCGGTGCGACTGCCGTAGCTCTGTTTGCTATCGCGATCGCAGGCACCAAAGACGCGGCAGCCCAATCCACGTACACGTTCAATAACGTACAGATAGTAGGAGGCGGTTTTATCACCGGCATTGAGACGGACCCATCGCAGGCCGGGCTGTATTATGCGCGAACCGACATAGGCGGCGCTTATCGCTGGAATCCGGTTAGCAGTGGCTGGATGCCGCTCACCGACTGGGTCACACCGGATAATTACAACATACAAGGAACCGCCAGCATCGCCATCGATCCGACCAATCCCCAAAACCTCTATTTGGCGCAGGGGGAATATGTCGAAAGCTGGGCGGGGAACGCGGCGATTTACATCTCGAATAACCAGGGCGCTTCGTTTACACAAGTAAACTTACCGTTCCAGCTAGGATCGAACGAGAACGGCCGCTTTTCGGGCGAACGCCTGGCGGTGGTTCCCTGGGCTCCTAACGTGCTCTATCTGGGTACCAACGTGAACGGCCTGTGGGCCAGCCTGGACTCAGGCAATACCTGGGCGCAAGTAAGCAGCTTTCCGGTGACGGGCGAGGTGAACAACGACAAGGCCGGAGTTATCTTTGTGATGTTTGGCACCGAGAAGAATTCGACCGGATTTCCCACGATCTACGTGGGGGTTTCACAAACCACGGTGGGCCTGTATCAGAGCGTAGACAACGGCAATACCTGGCAGCCGGTTCCGGGACAGCCAACCGGCGACGTGCCGACCAACGCCGCGCTGAGCTCGACGGGGGTTCTCTATGTGACATATTCGAACCAGTCGGGTCCTGACGCGGCCGGCAACGGGCAGGTTTGGGCGTACAGCACAATCACGGGAGAATGGGTGAATATCACGCCGCCGGATTCCATCAGCAGTCCGATGTATTACGGTTACGCCAAAGTGGTTGTGGCCCCGCGCCAGCCGAACGTGGTGATGGTCTCGACGCTGGACCGCTATTATCCGGGCGATGAAATCTTTCGCAGCACGGACAGCGGTTTGACCTGGGAGGCGATGGGCAACGAACCCGGCGCCGCGCAGCACTCCAGCTTCGATGTCACTCTATCCCCGTGGCTGCTCTTCGGAGGAACGGTGCCGGGGGACATCATGGGCAACTGGATCGGCGCGATGGCGATCGACCCGGTGGATTCCAACCACCTGTTGTACGGCACGGGCGGGACGATGTACCGGACCTACCAGCTCAGCAATGTGGATACAGGCGGCGTGATTCCCTGGACGGTGGCGGCGTGGGGCATTGAAGAGACGGCGGTACAGGGGCTGATCAGTCCGCCCTCGGGTCCTCATCTCTACAGCGCGCTGGGCGATATCGGAGGGTTCGCGCACTATGATTTCCATCATTCCCCGCTGACGGGCCAGTTCCACACGCCATCGCTCGACACGGTCACCAGTATCGACTTTGCGCAGGCGGATCCGAAGCTCATCACGCTGGTTGGGTGGCCCTCATACGGGCAAACGCTGTGCGGAGGCTACTCGCTCAACCAGGGGGCCAACTGGACGACGTTCAACAACGCGCCCGGTTGCACCAGTGGTCCGGGGCAGATTGCGGTAGCGGCGAACGGCGCGACTTTCGTCTGGGCGCCCAGCGCGGGCGCGACGGTCTATTCCACCGACAACGGGCAGACGTGGACTCCGTCGGCGGGCGCGCCGGCGAACGGGGTGGTGGTTGCCGACCGCGTGAACCCGAACAAGTTCTACACGTTCGATCAAACCGCCGGCATCTTCTACACCAGCACCGATGGCGGCCAGACTTTCGTCGCCGGGGCCAGCGGCCTGGGGACCTACAGCTTCAAGCAGATCAGCGTCAACCCGATGGCCGAGGGCGACATCTGGCTTTCGCTGCAATGGAACGGGCTGCTGCATTCGACCGATTCGGGGGCGAGCTTCAGTTTTGTAAGCTCCGTGGTGTGGCCCGATTCGATCGGCTTCGGAATGCCGCCGACCGGTGGAACCTATCCCGAGATGTTCTTCCTGGGCCGGTTGTCGTGGAGCGGCCCGGGATACCCGACCAGCGTGTACCGGTCCGACGATGGCGGATCGACCTGGCTTCCGGTCACCGATACCGAACACCAGTACGGCAACATCGATCTGGTAATCGGCGATCCGACGATCTATGGCCGCATCTACATCGGCACGAACGGGCGGGGGATCATTTACGGAGACCTGTCGCAATGAGGTAAGAGCCGCGCGCCGCTAGCTACGGCTGCGATCGCACCGGAAAGGGGCGCATCGCAGCCGGGGGCGGGCGCGGTGTCAGGTCCCGGGCGCCGGCGACTTCTCGATTCGCACGTATTCCACATCCGAGGTGGCGATCATGCCGGTGTCCATCATTTCCTCCACTTCGGGGATCAGCCGGGCCAGGTTTTCCGGCGTGTCCACGATGGTGACTACAATCGGCTGATCTTTCCTGATCACGTGGTGGCGGTGGATCTCGGCGGTCGCCCCGTATCCTTCCAGGCCGCGAAACACCGTGGCGCCGGCAATCTTCAACTCCTTGCAGCGGTCCACGATCGCTTCATATAGCGGCTTCCCGTTATACCGGCCGCTCTCGCCGAAATGCAGGCGGAGGATTTTAGCTTGCTTAACCGTTCGCATGGGAAGGCTCCGCTGCCGGGCCGCTGTGAACCAGGCGAATCACATCCACATCGGAAAGGACGATGATGCCATCCTGCATCATCGATTCAATCCGGTCGAGGGCCTTGGCCAGCTTCTCCTGCGAATCCACCACGGAAACCATCACGGGCAAGTCGTGGGAAAAAGGGAGACGCCCGCTCTTGTGCGTGTGGCCTTTGGCTCCGTAGCCGAGAATGCCCCGGTAGACGGTTGCGCCGGCGATATCCATCAAGCGCAAGGCCTTGACGATCGCTTCATACAGAGGTTCGCCCTGCCACTTGTCCGACTCGCCCATATAGATTCGCATCAGGCGTGCGGTACCGCGCATCTCGGTGTGCGGGCGCCTGGGCGGCGCGGGGCGCTCCTTGCTCGCGACTTTGATCACCTGGGTGTCCTGGACTTCGATCACGCCGTCGGTAACCATGTCGTACAGGGTGGGCATGAGCTCATTGACTTTCTCCCCGGTCTCGATGAACTCGATGCGGATCGGCAGGTGTTCGGTGAGCACCTCGATCTTCGTGGTGTGCATCACGTGGTGGGCGCCAAAGCCGGCCATGGCGCGCGTGGCGGTGGCGCCGGAGACGCCTTTGTGAAGCAGAAACGTGAGAATCGAGTCGCAGAGGGAACCGAAATGGTGCTGTGTGTCCTCATTGACGAAGATCGTGACCTTCTTTGCCGTGCCCTTCTGGAGCATACCGACTCCTCCCGCGTTCTTCTAACGCCGAGCCAACATCGCGCCCAGCCAGACGGCTATGTAGCCTAGCACAACGCTCAAAACCACATTGACCATGCCGGTCCAGAGCGCGCCTTCCCGCGCCGCGGTGAATGTCTCCCATTCGAAGCTGGAATAGGTGGTGTATCCGCCCAGAAACCCGACCACCAGCAAGAGACGCCAGCGCGGGTCGAGGCTGAATCGCTCGGTCAGCAGGGTCATCAGCAAGCCGATCAAAAACGAGCCGCTGACATTGATGACCAGCGTTCCCAGCGGAAATTTTCCGCCGAAGCGGGTCATGATGGCCGAGGCTGCGACGTACCGCGTCAACGCTCCCACCCCGCCGCCAGCTAACACCAACAGGTAGCGGATCAACCTCCGCTCACCCCGGCCAGAGATTGCCGTGCCCCCTCAAGCCGCTCCAGATCCGCGCGGAGCTGCGGTACCCGTTCATTGCCGCCACCGCCGAGTAACCGTTCCACCGTGCCCATCAATTCGTCCAGGCGCCGCCGGGACTCGGCTTCGATACTCCACAGCGCCCCGTTGATGCTCTCTTCCCACTGCGCACTCAGCCGGCTGAGGTTCTGATAAATCAAATAGGAGATGGTGCGCGCAAAATGGCGCCGCACAACCGCCCGGATCAGCCAGACCGGCAGAATGGGCGACAATAATTCCCAATTCCTATCGAACACGCGGCCGACTCTGATATCGGGAGTGCGCGGCTCCGCCACATTGATTTCAGTTTCCGTCGTGCGCAACGGCACGCCGAACGCGCGCATGGTGCGCTCCGACAGCCGGTCGCGAAAATGCTGGAGGGCGCGGAAGGCCTGTTTTTGCACTCTGTGGAGCGGCGCCACGAAAGCGCCGCGCTCGCGGATCGACAACGCGGTGAGCTCATCGCGCAGGGCGCCCTCGAGCCACTGTTCGAACGACGAGAGCATGACGGCAAGGCTGCTGGTCCACTTCGGGAACTCGCTCTCGAACGCGCCGATCAGCGCGCGCTGCAGATCGCTCTGGTGCGCCTCGATGCGGCGAGCGACGCCGGTCCGCGTCCCGCCGGCGGCATGTTGCACCACCAGCCGGACCGCCGACTTCACTTCGTCGACGATTTCCTTTTCGCCGATGGCCTGCTGCTTCAGCGCCTGGCGTTCCGATTGAATCATCTCAGCCGATTTGAGGCTCAGGGCCAGGTAATCTCCGCATTCGCGCAGGAGGGTATCGATTTTCCGGCTGAGGATGGACGCGCGCTCTTCGCTGAAGCGCTCCAGGGTTCCTTTCACCAGCCCGGCTTCGAGCGCCTGGCGGAAGCGCTCAAAGCCAGGCTTGGTGGAATAGGGAAAGACGCGCGGCGCGCCGGGAAAATTCCTGGCAAGCTGAGCGCCGACGTAGGCGACCACTTCTTCCAACTCGAGCGGGCTGAGAAGGTCTGCCTTGGTGAGCAGCACGCCGACTCTCGGTGTGTAGCGGTAGAGGCTCTTCAACAGGTCGATGTCGCGCTGCGAGAGCGGCGGGTCGACGCTGACCGCGACCAGGGCGAGGCCGACGTTGGGCAGCCAGTCGAGCGACGTTTGCGTGTTATGGGCGAGCGCGCTTTCCAAACCGGGAGTGTCGACGAACTTCAAGTCGGGAAATCGCCGCAACTCCGGCAGTTCGACGCCGATCAGCTCGACCTGTTTGATGTTTTCGGGATTTTCTTTTTCGGAAATGTAGCTCTCAATCTGTTCGATGGGAACCACGGGGCCGCGGCCATCGCGGTGATGAACCCGCGCCTCTTCGCGGGCGCCGTAGCGAATTTCCGTGACCACGGCGGTGACCGGCACGACGCCGACGGGAAGGATTTCGCGTCCGATGAAGTGGTTGAGGAAGCTGCTTTTGCCGGCCTTGAAGCGCCCCAGCACGGCGACACTGATTTCGTTCTGTTGCGCGGCCGCGCGCGCGCCGGCCAGAAGGCTGGAGAGAGCGGAAATCTCATAGCGCGCCGCCACTTCCGCTACTAGGTCGAGCGCGGAGGGTGATGGCGGGTTGCCGGATGCGGTGGTGGATGGCTGGCTGGAATCAGGGGCGCCGGGGGTGCCGCTGGTTTGGCGATGGACATCTTGCGTCGTCGGACTCATAGCTCTTCGTAAGTAGGAGCTATCATCCCCGGGCGTGGCTCGGGACGGTTGACGGCGGGCTCCATCACCAGCGGGCTAAAACCCGATTATAGCGTCTTTCGAAGGCGGTTTTGCGGGAGCGCCGGCGATGCCCGGGTTGGGTTGACCGCTTCTTCGGGCTTCGGACATAATGGATGCAGGCGTTGGAGTTCGCCGCAACCGCCCCTCGGGGAAGATGACTCCTACAGAGAGGACCTCCTGGTTGTGAGCACCACCGCCGATACGCCGGAACGCGGAGACTTGAATCCGTCGCAGCGCCGCCATCTCCTGACGAGCTGCCAATACGCCGACAAGCTTCTCACGGAAATAGAAGCGGTGCTCGCTGCGGCGCAGGCGAAATCTCCGTTCCCCAAATTCAAACCGGACATCTCGCCGGCCCAGGCGAAGGTGGTTCAGGACTATATCGCGAGGATGCGCGCGCAACTAGTACGCGTTTTGGATAGTCAGGGCGTGCCGATTCCGGCGCCGCATATCGGCTCGGTTCATTCCATTCGCGTGACGCTCGGGTTCGTGGATATCGCGTTCGATGAGTGCCGGCCGAAGCGCATGGCGGGATATGGCGACCTGGCGGGGAGCGCCGCCATCGAGATCGCCGGGCTGGTCGATGAGATACAGGGCATCGTCTCCCGCTTGGACTCTTACCTCGCGCAAGGTCAATCGGCCGATTTAGAGAAACGGCTACAGCGCCTGGAGGAGGCGGGCGGCGACATCGCGCTGGTCAAGACTCTCGAACGAGCCATCGACCAGCACGGGTTGGTTGAGTTCCGGCCAGCGCTCGCGACCATCATCGATCGCCTCGAGTCGAAGACCTTCGAGATCGCGGTATTCGGTAGAGTCAGCTCGGGGAAATCGTCGCTGCTGAACCATATCGTCGGGCAGGATGTGCTGCCAGTCGGAGTAAATCCGATTACGGCGGTCCCCACGCGCCTGGCCTACGGTGCCGAGCCGCGCGCCACGGCTTGGTTCGCGGACAGCAAGCCGCAGCAATTCCCAATCGAGCGGCTGCCCGAGTTCGCCACCGAACAGCGCAATCCCGGGAACATGCGGCACGTGACGCGAATTGTGGTGGAGCTGCCGGCGCCGCGGCTCGAAGAAGGCATCGTATACGTGGATACACCGGGACTCGGGTCGCTGGCCACGTCGGGTGCTGCCGAAACCAAAGCCTATCTTCCGCGATGCGATTTGGGCGTCGTTCTGATCGACGCTGGGTCTACCCTGACGCAGGACGATCTGGCGACGGTTCAGGCTCTCTACGATTCTGGAATCGCCGCCTCCGTGGTGATGAGCAAGGCAGACCTTCTGGCCTCAGAGGACCGGGATCGCGCCCTTCAATACATCGCGGACCATATCCAATCGGACTTGGGTTACCAGTTGCCGCCGCACGCGGTCAGCATGAAAGCCGGATACACGGACCTTTTAGAAAACTGGCTGCATTGCGAGATTCTACCCCTCTATGCGCGGCACGCGGAACTCGCCCGGCAGTCGCTGAACCGGAAGATCGGCGCGCTTCGCCTGGGCGTGGAAGCCGCGCTCAAGGCGCGCGGGAAGGGATCGAGCTCCGGAGCGCGCCCTGGGGCCGCGAGCGACCCAACAAAGGTGCGCGAGCTGGAAACCGAACTCAGACGGTCGGCCGGCGGGATTGCCGAGGCGCGGACCAAATGCATCGATATGACCGATGCGCTCCGCGACTGCGCCGACGACCTCATTCGCACAGCCGCCGGTAGCTTGATTAACACCTGGAACTTGGGTGCCAAGGCGACAGGTGCGAACCCGATCACCGGCAGGCTGGAGCAGGCCGCTGCGGAACGAGTGGCGCGGATTGCATCGGCCATCCAACAGGCTGCCCGCGATGCGGGTGGTGTGCTGGCGAAAACGGCTCTGGCGCTCGAGATGCAAAACGGGCCTGAGCCGGACGAGCTATTGGATCTGCTGAAGAACATGCCGCGTTTCGATTTGGGCAGCATCGAAATTGCGGCTGGTCCGAATGCCCTGGCCTCACTGTTCGGCCGCCGGTGGGTGGCCACGCGGGTTAAGCGGGAGATTAGGTCCCAAGCTGGGCAGCAGATTGAGGACGCCGTTGTGGTCTATGCGCGCGTGCTGCAGGCCTGGGTGCGCAAGAGTTTCGCCGAATTGCAGGAGCGGTTCGATAGCTACGCCGATGGGTACCGTGCGCACCTGGATCGCCTGGCTGCCCATAAAACCGGCGTCGAGGACGCGCAAGCCCTGCGGGACGATCTCGCGGCTCTCGCCGCCGCTCCGCAAGACGCGGCGCCGCAAAGCGCGCCGGGGACAGCGGCGTGAGCTGGTGTGAAGGCTATGGGAGAAGGGCAGGCAATCGATTCGCGACGCTACATTGTGGCGCTCGAGCTTCGCTCGAAAGACGATTGCCCGCCTGATTTTGAATTACCGGCGTCCCTGGCCGGCTTCGATGCCGGTCTCTTTCTGCCGCGCGACAGTCCCGATTGGTTCGGGCGGTCGTCCTATCCACCCCGCATCCTGCTGTTGCAGGGCGATGCGCTCTCTGTCCTTTCTCACCCGAGCGCAGGCGAGGCGCCCTGCCGATGCGCGCTGGAGCGGATCTCTTCGGTGGAATCGGGGCACATGCTCTTGAAAGGCTGGCTCCGTTTCACCGGGGCGGACTTAGACTATACCGTCCGCTACAATACCCGCGGATTCCCTTCGGTCTCCCGATTCCTGCACCGATTCCGGAACCAGTTGCTATGGCGCACCCAGCCGCGCTTAGCTGCTGAGCTTCATTTCGGAGCCGAGCTCGATCTCAAATTCACCAACGCCCTGGCGCAGGAGCTGGACCCCGAAGAGATCGTTTCAATGCGGTTCTTTCAACCCCCGAAAGAGCCGAGGTCCCAAACCTGGCTGCTCCCACGCAGGCGCTGGATTGCGGGCGACTTGCTGGCGCTGACCTCCCGGCGCCTGCTTTGGATTACCGACCGCGAGCGGGGAACCTATGCGCGATACGGGACAGTCGCTTCGTATGCTCCCTGTGACGCCGTGCGAAGCATCGATCTCAACTCAAGCCGGGAAGGAGGCATTCTCCGGGTGCTCCTCAACAACGGTTCGGCGTGGCAGGTTCCGATCGCGGCCGGAAGCAGGGTGGAACCGGGGCGACTCGCGGAAGATTTCGCAGCAGCGCTGGAGATCGAGAAGAGGCGCAATGAAGCCGGCCGGACCGAGGTGCGGCAATAGCGTCATCCCGCCCGCCGAGGCGGAGGTTCGCAGGCTCGTGGCGTGCCTGCAGTCGCTGGTCGACGGTCAGTTCGCGATCGAGGAGTTGGCCGCTTGCGGGCCGGCGGCCATCCCTCCCTTGCGCGAATGCCTGTTATTGGGGCGGATTACCAGCGTGCCACAGCCCAGAATGTGGGCGGTTGAGGCGCTCGCCTTATTGAACGCCAGAGACGTCCTCATTGAGTACCTGCAGGCGGCGAGCCGAGCGGTAGACCCCGAGCTCCAGTTTGCGGAGGATGCCGTCAGGAATACTGCTGCACGGCGCCTGAGCGCCTGGCGGGACAACGAAACCTTCGCGATCCTGCTCGACCTTTGCGGCAAGCGGAGACTTCCCGGCGTCATCGAGACCCTGGCGGAATTTGAACGTATTGAGGCCATCCCCTATTTGGATCGGGCACTCGAAGATGGAATGTGCCGGATCGCGGCCGAGGACGGACTTCGAAGGCTGGGGTCACTGGCTCGAGGAGCGTTGGTCTTTTCCGCGGTAACACCGCTGCCCAATGCCGAGGAGGAGACCCCATCCAGTCTCTGCCGGCGCCGCAGCGTGTTGGGCCTGCTCACGGAGACCGGCGTGGAGCGGCAGGGCTGGATGGAATTGCGGCCGCTTCTGGCAGAGCGAGACCCAGAGCTGCTGGCCAGGCTTGCGCAGATCGCTTCTTCCGTGGCCGATCCGCGCGACCGCGCCTCCGCAGCGGAGAAGCTCGTCGGCGCGCTCACGCGCCTGCCTTGGTTCGTGTGGAAGGAAGCGGAAGAGGCGCTCGCGGCACTTACTCCGGATTCCCAACCGGCGATGGATGCAGAGTTGAGCCGCCGCATGTCGAATCCGCCGCTCACGCAAGCAGGAGACGAGGTTTTGAGAACGCTGCTTCGCTTAAGGCCACGGTGGTAAACGTTCCGTGAAGCGATGAAGCGAGGCACCCGCTAACACACAATGGCTGGGCTTGGCCGGCCCCATCGGGGCCTCATGCTGGAGTGAATCCATTATGGTCGCGTACTTCTGTCCAAACTGCTGGCATGAAATGAAGCCCGGTGCGGGGAAATGCGTGAGTTGCGGGTACGACACCGCGGAGTACTCTCGGCTCCCCGATGAACAGAAGTTACTAGTGGCTCTCAACCATCCGATCCG
>Ga0335078_10007569_pt1 | contig 16109 bp, 17 predicted proteins | sample Lox_Sample_32_FD_206711 | JGI IMG/M metagenome (GOLD analysis project Ga0335078, IMG submission 206711) | Soil microbial communities from Loxahatchee National Wildlife Refuge, Florida, United States - Lox_Sample_3.2 | ecosystem: Environmental > Terrestrial > Soil > Wetlands | place: USA...
ATTCCGGCCGAATCCCGCAACCTTCGTCAGTGACACGAATGCGCACGTCGTCGCCTCCCTGGGCGCTGACCACGACCTTGCTGCCTGGCTTCGAGGCCTGAATGGCGTTGAGCAGAAGGTTGACCAACAGATTTTGCAGTTCCGCATCGCCTGCGCGGACGTGGAGGCTGGTAGTGAGCGACGCCACCTCAATCTGCACCGAGTGGGCGCGCGCCGTAGGATCGACGAGCCGCTGCGCCGCTGTGATGGCCTCGCGCAGATCCACAATGCCTCCCTGCTGGCGCTGCCCTCGCGAGAAACGCAGGAAGTGCTGAGTGATGGCGCGGCAGCGCAGCAGCTGCTCGCGCGCAACCGAGGCATTCTCGCGAATCCTGGTTTGGTCCATCTGCCGGTCGTGTGGGGGAGGAGTTTCCCTGAGGATGCCCTCAACGCAGGTCAGCACGGTGGCCAGCGGGGTGTTTAACTCGTGCGAAAAGCCCGATGCCAGCACCCCGACTGATGCCAGTCGGTGGGACTCGGCCAGTTTCGCCTCTGCCGCACGCCGTTCAGAAATGTCGCGCCACACCTCCACGACTTGTGCCAGATGACCGGAAGCGTCCAGAATCGGCGACGCGTGGATCTCCTCCCAGGCGACGGTGTGGTCGCCGGTGCGACGCTCGCAGATGCGGACCTGGCGCGCTCCCGACCGTAGGCACTCGAGCGTAGGGCAGTCCGACAAGTTGCATGGCCCGGATTGCATTTGATAACAACAGCAACCTAGAACCTGGTCGCGCGAACTGGCGGCGCGCAACAGAAACGCGTCATTGGCAGCGAGAATCTTTCGTTCCGGGTCAAGCACCACGATTCCGTCGTCAATGCTGTTGATCACGGTTTCGAGCCGTTCTCGTTGGGTACGGACCTCGCCCACCAGTCCGGCTACGGAGTCGGCCATGGCATTGAACTCACGGCCCAGCCAAGCCAGGGTGTCGGAGCCTTCCACGGGGACGCGGCGCTGGAGGTCGCCTTGCGAGACCAGGCGCGCGGTTTGTTCCAGACGCTGCAATCGGCGCAAAACCGACACCCGGATCACCATAAAAATGGCTCCCATCAGGACGAAGGTCAATGCACCTGTACCTGCTACCATCCAACGCAAATCCCGTGTCATAGCGGCGCGGACTTCGCCGGCACTGTAATCGAGAATCAGAATCCCGTTGATCTTCTGTCTCGGATCGTGACACCTATGACACTCCTCATGGTTGCGAATCGGGACCACGGTTCGCAGAATGGTTCCACCCCTGGTTTCGATAACGCGGCTTGACGCCCTGCGCTCCGGCGGATCGCGATGGCAGGCCTGGCAGGTCGGAGAGCCGATGCGGAAATCGTCGCCCTGGGCCCGCGCTGCGCTCGAATAACGTTCCACACCGTAGCGATCCAGCAACACCAGTTGCTCCACTCGCGCCTGCTTGCCGAATCTCTCAATCATCTGCGCCATCAAGGAGCGGTCGTTTTCCAGCATCTGGTGCTCCAGCGCGGTGCGAATGAGCTCGCCTTCAGCCAGGGCGTTCGTGCGCGCGGCATCCAGCAAACTCTTGAAATGATGGACCGAATAAATGTAGGCAGCGGCGGTGCAAGCGACGACGACGGCAGCAGTAACCCCCAGAGCAAGCCCAACCGTCGTGCCGGCAAAACGCAGCTTCATGGGAATGACACCAAGTTGGCGGGATGATGGCACATGGGGTGGTCGCCGTCAATGACTGACAAGTATGAGTGGCGGGTCAGTTTTCCCGGTTGCAGGAGAAACCGCGGCACAAACTGTCATCCCGAGCGAGCCTCCTTTGCGAAGCGAGGGATCTGGGCGCGCAAACTCACCCGCTACGCCGGTATGACTGACGAATTGGCAGGTGCGACCTGACATGGTGGCAGTCGCGCGCCTGGGAGCACTCGCCGCGTGTTGAAGAACCGTGATTTAGTCGCGGGCCACCGGTGGCAGACAACGTGCGGTAAGAAACCCGCGAAGGAGGATTTCTTGTTATGGAAATGCTCTTGATGGGATTGTGTATCAGCGTATTCGGCTTCGGAGTCGCGGCTCTCGCGTTTGGAGCGGCGACCCGTTCGGAATCCTCAGCTCCCCAGCTCGAACCTCAGCCTGAAATTCGGCCCGCGGTTGCAGCGAGAGCGGCTGCGCCGGCTCGTTTCTTCTCTGACCGTGTGGTGCCGGCGGTCCCCTTTCATTCGCAGGTGCCGATCGAGGTGTTGCTGCACCAAATTGAGAACCACGTCCGGCTGGAAGAGGCCGCTGCGCAGTCGTTCGTCGACTTCCCAAGCCTTGATCTGCTGCACTGCAAAACGACTTCATCACTTGTGAATTGAGGGCATTGCTTATGGAGCACGAACTCCTGAATGGTCTGTCGGCCCCCGAAGTAGACCAAATCCTCGGGCTGGGCACCAGAATAACGGTGCCCAGCGGAGGTTCGCTCTTCCGGCTGGGCGACCCAGCCGATCGCATCTTTCTCACCGTGCGCGGGCGCATCCGCCTTACTCTCCCGATGCAGCTCCGAGGCCGCGAAGAAGAAATTCTGATTGAAGAAAAATCGCCTGGCCAGACCGTTGGCTGGTCTGCGCTGATTCCACCTCATCGTTTCACCCTCTCCGCTCGTGCACCTCTGGAAACCGAAGTCATCGCGCTGCCACGAGAGGCGCTGCGGGCGTATTTCGAAACCTCGCCTGCGATCGCATACAAGATCAGTTTGAACCTAGCCATTCTCGTGGGACATCGTCTGCAACTGGTGCAGGCGATGTGGCTGCGCGAGATGCGGCGCACGATCGAGCTACGCTCGGCCGCCGCCGGACCGGCGCGATGAGATTAAGGAGAGGTGAGTATGCCAACGCCTGAACAGGCGATAGTCAATTCAAGCCAGCTGTTGCCCCCGCCTACGCCTCGTCGCAGGTTTGTCAAAGTGCTGCTCGGTGGTGGACTCCTGGCATCGGCTGCTGCTTTTCTTTATCCCGTTTTACGTTATCTGGTTCCACCCACAACCGCCGATTTGGGCGGCGATTCTGTGGTGGCCGGAAGGGTCGGCGAGTTGAAGCTCAACAGCGGGAAAATATTCCGTTTCGGCAGCCGCCCCGGTCTGTTAATTCGCACTGCCAGCGGAGAATACCGTGCCATGTCGGCGACCTGCACTCATCTGTCTTGCACAGTTCAATATCGCGACGACCTACGCGAGGTCTGGTGCGCCTGCCACAACGGCAAGTACAACCTGGATGGCCGCAACATTTCCGGTCCCCCACCGCGCCCCTTGGAAGCTTTCGACGTTCAGGTTCGTGGTGATGAGATTTTCGTCAGGCGTCGCCGGGAGGCATGATGAGTCCTCTACGCAACGTGCGCAATTGGCTCGACGAGCGCCTGGAATGGGATGAGTTAGTCGCTCCCTTGCGCAAGAAAACTGTTCCTCTGCACCGCTTCTCGTATTGGTACTTCCTCGGCGGCATCACGCTCTTCTTGTTCGTCATTCAGGTGCTTACAGGGATTTTGCTGCTTCTCTACTACCGGCCGGGCGCTAATGAAGCATTCGAGAGCATACAGTACATCATGACGCAGGTGCAGTTTGGATGGCTGATTCGTTCCATCCACTCGTGGTCGGCCAACCTGATGATCTTTACCGCGTTTGCGCACATGTTCAGCGTGCTGTTCCTCAAGGCATATCGCAAGCCGCGTGAACTGACCTGGGTAAGTGGTGTAATCCTCCTATTCGTGGTCATGGGATTCGGCTTCAGCGGTTACTTGCTTCCCTGGAACACCCTGGCATTTTTCGCCACCAAGGTTGGCACCGAGATTACCGGACAAGTTCCCATCGTTGGCAGGCCGATGATGATCTTTCTCCGCGGCGGCGAAGAGGTGACAGGCGCCACGCTGACCCGTTTCTTTGGATTTCATGTTGCGGTTCTGCCTGGACTGGCAACCGTGTTGATCCTTTTGCACCTGTTGCTGGTACAGCGCTTGGGCATCAGCGTACCTCCCCGGCTGGAAGCGGAGTGGAGCGCGAACCCCTCTGCCAAACGGCAAATGAAGTTTTTTCCCAACTTCGTGTTGCGCGAACTGATGGCTTGGTACGTGGCGCTGGCGGTTCTGGGCGCTTTGGCAGCCATTTTTCCCTGGAACCTCGGGGTCAAAGCAGATCCGTTCAGCCCTGCGCCGGCGGGAATTAAGCCGGAGTGGTACTTCCTCTTCATGTTCCAAACCCTCAAGCTCATCCCAGCCAAAATGTGGTTCATTGACGGCGAGGTGGTGGGAGTACTGGCTTTCGGGCTGCTTGGCATGCTGTGGCTGCTACTGCCTTTTCTGGAGAGTTCCCAGCCCTTGCGCACCAAGAGCTGGATTACGGGATTTGCTGCTCTTGCTCTCGCCTACATAACAGGTATGAGTCTTTATGGCCATCTTGCGAGATAGTTTCCGACAATTCGGCGCAGCGCGCCCACCAATCGCGTTCGGCTTATTCCTGCTGGCTGCGTCCCTAAGTTTTGGACAAACCAAAAACTCCTGCTTGGATTGTCATGCCGCCCTGCCCGAGCCCCTCGGAGTGAGCCAAGAGAAGTTTGCCCAGGATATCCACGCACAAAAGGGTTTGACTTGCGCCAGTTGTCACGGCGGCGATCCGACGAGCGACGATCCTGAGAAGGCGATGAGTCGTCAGGCCGGATGGAAGGGCAAGATTGATCGCAAACAAATCCCGCAGTTGTGCGGAAGTTGTCATTCCGATCCAGCGTACATTCGCCAGTTCAATCCCAGCTTGCGCACCGACCAGTTAGACCAATACCACACAAGCGTGCACGGCAAGCGCCTGGCAGCCGGCGATACCAAGGTTGCGGTGTGCATTGATTGTCATAGTGTCCACGACTTACGAGCACCTAGCGATCCGCGGTCAACGGTTAATCCCGTCAATATTGCCAGCACGTGCTCTCGCTGCCATAGTGACGCGAGTTACATGAGGGAATATTCCATCCCCACCGATCAGTTCGCAAAGTACAGCACCAGCGTTCACCATGAAGCGCTCGCGGTGCGAGGCGACCTGAGTGCGCCGACCTGTACAACCTGTCATGGAAACCATGGGGCGGCGCCGCCCGGAGTAGACAGGGTTCAGAATGTTTGCTCAACCTGTCACGTTTTCCAAGCCCAGATGTACGAAAGAAGCTCGCACGAAAAGGCGTTTCAAGCGGCTTCTCTTCCGGGATGCGTCGTGTGTCATAGCAACCATGGCATCACCCATCCCACGGACGCGAAGCTTGGTAATGGCCCGGAGGCGGTCTGCATGCAGTGTCATCGCCCAGGTGACACTTGTGATCAAGCAAGGGCAGCATTGCTCAGTGACTTAGCTCGATTAGACGTGGCGATCAAAAACGCGGACCAAGTTATCGGTATCGCTGAGTCTTCCGGCATGGAAGTGAGCGAGGCTAGGATGGGGCAAAACCAGGCACGCGACTCGCTGACCAAGGCTAGAGTCACCATCCATAGCTTTCGCAAGGACCTGGTGGATCAGGATATTCAATCCGGCCTGAATATTGCCACCAAGAACCTGCAAGCGGGGCAAAAGGCCATGGCCGAACGCAACCATCGTCGTGTCGGCCTTGGGATGTCCCTTCTCGCAATCGGGACGGTGTTGGTTGGCCTTCGGTTGTACATCAAGAAGATAGAGAGCTAAAACCTGCAACTGAGGCGTGGCCGGACATTGTTCACCGTGTTAGACGGGCGGGACTTTCGGCGATACTAAGGCTGCGAATGGCATAAAGATCCAGCAGGGCTGCGTATCCGACTCTAATTTCGATCCGTGTCCAGCGGTTTTCGGATCCGACCGATTTCCGTGTGTCGTCGCTAAGTCGGAAGTTGGCCGGAAACCGGCTTCTGAGAGATTACTCCCCATATGTCGGCTTTCGGGAACCTACCAAGAGTTTCGGGACCTGGGGAACCCTCAGGTCCCTTGATATTTCCAACGAGATCGCATCAAAATCTAATAATTTCTGACGCGAATGTTGGACTAAGGCGCGGATCGGTACGCAGGCTGAAGGCAGGTAATCCTGATTCTGTCCTGAAGGGCGGTTCAGGTGGGTATTCCGGTGAAGGTGAACGCAGATTCCGGAGGCAAGCCGAATGGCATTCCAGTAATGGTGAACAGCAGTCGGAGCGCAGCGACGCTGGCCTGCTGATTGTGGAACAAAGTGTTCGGAATCGTCAAGCGAGATTGTCCGCAGCGAAGCGGAGGAGCTTCGGCGGGGATTTGGGGTGCAGGGGAAGGGAGCCCTTTATCCCCTGCTTATCTCTGTAGAAGCACGGCTCATTTTTTCATAGCCAAGGCTTGATCTTGCACGCCATGCTGTCGGATGAGGTCGCCAGTGTCAGGCAGATTTGGGCGAATAAATGGCGCAAGCTTGCGAGAACGCCTGTTTGCGACAGCGACCCGACAAGATCTTTGCGGTTAACCCAATAACTCTGTGTTAACCCGTTCGCTGGGCCTCATTGGGTCGGCAGATGGAAGGCGTACAGGTTATTGTCGTCCGACCCGACGTACACCACGCCGTTGGCCACCGCCGGCGAGGAATCGACGTACCCCTTTGTAGTGTATTTCCACAGCAGTGCTCCGGCGCTGGCGTTCAGGGCGTAGAGGTTATTGTCGGTGGACCCGACGTACACCACGCCGTTGGCCACCGCCGGCGAAGAATCGACGCCGGCCCCGGTCGTGTACTTCCATAGGAATGCCCCGGTGACGGCGTTCAGGGCATAGACGTTTTCGTCCTCAGACCCAACGAACACCACGCCATTTCCCGCCGCCGGTGAAGAATGTATGTATGCGCCTGTTGTGTACTGCCACAGGAGTGCCCCGGTTCTTGCGTCCAAGGCGTACAGGTTATTGTCGGCACCAACGTACACCGCGCCGTTGGCTACCGCAGGCGAAGACTCGATAACCCCCATCGTGTACTGCCACAGGAGTGCCCCGGTACTGGCGTTCAAAGCGTACAGGTTCTGGTCGCGGGATCCTATGTACACCACGCCATTGGCCACCGCCGGCGAAGAGAAGGAAATACTATTCCCGGTCATGTACTTCCACAGCAGTGTCCCGGTGCTTACGTTCACAGCGTACAGGTTACCGTCCCAGCTTCCGAAGTACACCACGCCATTGGCCACCGCCGGTGACGAGTCGACGTACCCCCCTGTCATGTACTTCCACAGCAGTGCTCCGGTGCTGGCGTTCAAGGCGAACAGGTTATAGGTATTGTCCCCGATGTACACCACTCCGTTGGCCACCGCTGGCGAAGCAACGATCTGACCGCCCGTCGTGTAGTTCCACAGCAGTGTTCCGGTACCGGCGTTCAATGCGTACAGATTAGGGGCGGCATACCCGACCCCGATATACACCACGCCGTTGTCCACCGCCGGCGAAGAGAATATGGGGAAGGCCGTCAGCGTATAGTTCCAATCAAGAATGAGGCTTCCAACCGTGGCGGGGCTCAGAACAAACTCGTAGGGGTTATAACCAGTGTGACAAAGGTCGAAGTGAAATTGCGTCCAATCGATAACCGCCTTTATGGGTGGTCCGCTGCACGATTGTTGGGCCGTGGCTGTCGAACCAATTACAAGGAGTAGTAGCGAAAGGCAGATGGCCGTTGTTTTCATATCCTTACCTCAGATCTGAATTTTGGCCCACCAGGTAGACGAAAACTATACACCCAATTCCTCTGCTCGAATCGCTCCATCTTTTCATCGCAAGCGACTCCAAGCGTTCGGGAAGGTGCCACCTTGGCTGGACGTTAGGATGATTGGCGAGAAATCGCCATGTCGTAAGTGACTAGACACTCTGTCTTTTTCATTGTCGCTTCATCCCAGCCAAAACAGGCGTGCATTCTCAGACATTGTTGCGAGCACTCGCTCCAATGCGCCTTGATCAACATTGCGCCTTAACGCATTGGCGACATCACTTATCGCGGTTGCGGGAGCAAAATTATGTCCAGACCGCAACTGCTGGACCTCGCTCGTCATGACCGCACGCTGCTCGAACGGCCGTTTGGGTTCGTCCACATCCCAGTCGGCCACGAAAAGCGCACGCGCCCCGACCGGCAGCACGCTGGAAAAGCGAATCGCCTCCGCTATCTCAACGCGACGGCGAAACACCTGGAACACGCCTTGTACCATCGTGTACGCCTGATTTGTCGTCATCAAGCCGGCGGAGTCGCGGGCGTCCAAGAGTAGCTTGTAGAAATCATCCGTTGCGCGCTGATATTCCGTAGGGACAGGCATTTGCACACCGTTCGCTAAGCAGAAGGTGGACGTGATTTTACCGCCAACACTCTCAACTGGCGTAACATCGCCTCTCTGACAATGTCGGCGTTGTCAAGGGCGTAGTTTGGCATCCGCTCTAAAGAGAGCGCCACTTCGCTCTAGCGGAAAACGAAAACTGGTCGCAACCAACCACTGCTCGCCTTGTAATCGACTCAGGTCAGGAATCTCGGTCCGACCCATGCATCTCTTCGATCGCTACTCCGATCATGATTACCAGTTCGAACTCCTCGGTGAACGAGGAGCGGGGGCCCCACTCAATAACTCGGTGTTCTACTGCACACCATGGCGATGTCCGGGCTGCCCCGCGTGCGAACCGAACTTGCTCCACTGCTGATAGTCCCACCCCTGGCGCAGCATCCAGTACAGACCAACCGCCAATCGCTGTGCCATGGCGATCTTGGCGATCTTCCGTCCTCGCCGCATCATCAGGTGAAAGTATCGGCTGCGCCATTCCGGAAGTCTGCGCACCGTGACTTGCGCCGCCTCCACCAGCAAGAAGCGCAATATCGAACTTCCTTGCTTGGTGATGTGCCCCAGTCGCCGGCGGTTCCCACTGGAGTCTTCCATCGGAACTAGGCCGAGATAGCTGGCCACCTGCTTCCCGCATTGAAAGCGTTCCGCTTTTCCGATGATCAGGACGAATGCCAAGGCGGTCAGGGGACCCACTCCGGGATGGGTCGCCAGTCGCTGCGCCTCCGGGTACTTCTCGACTTGCTGCTCTACCGCCTGGCTCAGCTCCGCGATGGTTGGATTCAATCGATCCATCAGCTCCAGCAGGTCGTGCCGTCGCCGGCTGGCCCACGGAGCCAACGGGAACGATTCCAGTTGCGGGCGTTGGCTGCGCCACAACCGCTTCTTACACCGCAGACCTTCATTCAGCGCCACCGCTTGCAACTGATTCATGATCCGGGTGCGGGCCTGCACCATGCGGTGGCGATGCCACAGCAGTTGCCGCAAATCCCGGTTCTCCCAGCTCGGCACCCAGATCCGCGGAAAGTCATCCTTCAGCATCAGCTTCAGAATCAGCTGGGCATCTTGGCGATCGGTCTTCTGCTTGCGTACTCGCTTGCTGTGGATCTCGGCGGCATCGCCGACCCACAACTCCAGGTGCAACTCGCCCAGCAATCGTTCGAACCAGCGGGCATGTCCGCTGGCTTCCATGCCCACCCGCACCGCAACCTCCCGCGCCGCCAGTTCGCGATAAAAGCTCTCGGCTTCACTGGGATGTCCTAAATGTCGTTCTTGCAGCTCTCCTGTCTCCGTGTCCACGGCTGCGATTTTGCTGAAACTCGGGGTGAAAATCTACTCCTATAATGATCATTGTTCGGCTCCTTTCTCCCGAGCCTGTTGATTGGTTAGCACCACCAACTCTACTCGGGCATCGGAGCCGACATTGTCATAGAATCAATAGCACAAGTGACTCACTGCCCAGTCATCATCGCTAACAACACGTCGTCCCACTGCCTAGAAACCCTATTCCCGCTCTGAGAGAATCGCCAGCCGGCCGCCCATATCCGGTCCTTCCGCCTTGAATGGCTCGGCGGAACAGCCGCGATGGGCAGAGCGGAAGCACAGTCCCGCCTGTTTCATTAACGCGATCAATTCGGTAGCTGAGTAGGTACGCATCGATCCACTCTTCTCGCCCTTCCCACTTGGCCCCCACCAGTACCAACAAAAATTCACGCAGCCGGCGATGGGATCGAACACGGGTTCCTCGACCACCAAGGTTCCATCGGCCATGCGTTGCGAGGGCTTGGCTCCGCGCAGGAAGTTAACGATGACGAGGTCGCGGTGCACCGTCTCCACCAACACAAGCCCACCGGGCCGGACGGCCGCACGCAAATTGCGCAGGATGGCAAGGTCATCCTCTTCGGTACGATATCCCAGCGAAGAGAAAACGTTGAAGGCAGCGTCGAAGCCGCCCTCCGGCAGAGGCTGGCGCAGGTCGTGATGGAGGTAGCGCAGGCGATCCGCCGGCAGGCTGCCGCGCTCACTTTCGGCGTGCTTCAGCAGAGCTTGAGACTGATCGACCCCGAGAACGATGGCGTTGCGCTCGGCCAGTGGGCGCGACAGACGCCCATAACCGCAGGGAGCGTCGAGCACGCGGCTGCCTTCATGAAGGCCAAGAAGCTGCCACAGACCGTCTACTTCAGCGGTAGTGCGCTCTGGTGGAAAGAACCCACTCCAAATGCGGATATAGTCCGCGTCGAAAAAGTCTCCCCACCACTCGTTCATAAATCAGTCGATTCGATTCAAGCCAAGTGTAACGCAGGTTATGAAAGAGTTGAATTAGACGAAGTCGGACATTCTCCAGGGCTCTCGGTTTGCGAAATCGGTTTGTTCTTCTTTGCGTAAAATCCCCATATCACAGGCGATCACTGCGACGAATTCGATTATGATGACTGCTGCCCATGTACGACGAAGTCGTGAGAATTGAACTCGTTCACTCTGGATGGATCAATTACGAGCGTGCTGGTGATCTCGATCACCTGCTCGCTTTATGCGCCGACGACATTGAGTTCTGGCCACCCGATGGTCCGCCAATCGCCGGACGCGAAGCGGTAGCTAGGTACCTTCATCGATCCGAGACCGTGATCCACGACGTCGAAGTGTATGATCGCCGGATTCGAGTCTCAGATGGACTCGCTTACCTGACCGCCAAGTACCAAACCAGGTTCAGTGCTCGGAGCGGGCCCATGACAACCATCGTGGGCAGTCATCTTTGGATCCTTCGCAGCCATGCTAACAACTGGATGGTGGCTCTCGTGGCGTGGTCGATTTGGGCCTGAGTTACTGGACACTCTTACTGGCGAGAAATCGCCATTACGCTCAAAATCCCCACTCGGCACCAGTCTGTGTCCGACAAATGGTGCCGCGCTAACACCCGTCCGCAAGGTCGAGTTCAAGTTCTTACAACTCATTCCTTCCTCTCCTTGCCCTCGTCCCGGGGCCGGTTGCCCTTCTTGCGCATGGACTCTCCGCGCATCTCGATGCGGTGGGCATTGTGAACCAGGCGGTCGAGGATGCCATCAGCGATGGTGGGATCGCCGATTTGCTCGTGCCAGCGCGCGATTGGCAACTGGGAAGTGAGGATGGTGGAACGAGTCTGGTAACGATCTTCGCAGATCTCCCAGACTTCGCGGCGCTCGTTTTCATTCAGCGGCGCCATTGCCCAGTCATCAATGACCAGAACATCCAGTTCGCGCAGCAAGGCGGCAGCCCGCAAATAGAGAGCCGAGTAGCCGTCGCGGCAGGTTTTTTGTGCCAGAGCCGACGCGATGAAGCTCTTGCCCACGCCGGTCGGACCCAACACGAAAATGTTTTCGTGGTTGCGGACCCAGGCCGAGTCTTTTGCCAGAGCACGCATTACCGTCTTGTCCAAGCCACGCGCCGTGCGATAGTCGATATCCTCCACGCAGGCGATCCCCGCAGTTTGGCCGCTTTTAACCTGCGAGCCAGTGCCTGGTTCTCGCGCCAACTCCACTGTTGATCGATCAGCAGCGCGAGTCGTTCGAGAAAACTTAGTTCATTAATCGCTCGATCTCCCTCCTGCGCCTTCAGACCCTCGACCATGCCTTGCAGCCGCATGGCCAGCAGCTTTTCCATCATCGGTTGGTTCAGCATGAGGTCGGGCCTCCTTGGTCGAAGTACTCGGCGCCGCGGACATTGTCATGGGTCAGAGGTGGAGACCCGGGTTGTGGTGGAGATAAGGGAACAGCGTCGAGCGAGTTCTTCAAGATCGACTTCACGCTCTGATAGCGGCAAGCCTGAGCGAGGAGTGCCCGTTCCGCCGCGGCCTCCGTGCGTTGTGCCGAATACTGCTGCGCCAGGCGAATGATGCCCAGACAGGAGCGGTAGCCCATTTCCGGGGGCTTTCTCGTTCAGGATTCGCTCGAACAACTGGGCCGTGTGGGGACCGATGCTGCGCGCCCAGTTCACCATCCACGATGGCGGCCATTCCAGATGGGCTTGATGACTCTTGGGCGGTGCTCGTTCTGGGTGATGGCTTGGCCGCGCCTGCGACTGCGCAGGTGGGAAGCGATCCGATTGCCCGTGTGGAAGATCTCCACCGTGGTCGGCGTGGAGCGGACTTCCACGACATGCTGCACCAGAGTGTACGGCACACTGTAAAAGTTTCCATCGAAGGCGATGTGGTAATCGATGTTGACGGTGGCCCGCGACCACTGGCTAATGTCGAAGCGCTCGGCTGGTAAAGGTGCCAGAGCCGGTTTCTCAAGGCTGTGAAACAGACTCGACCGCGATCCGTCCCGCTTGCGGAAAGGACGCTCATTCAGCCGCGCCAGCAGCTCGCGGATCGCCTGGTTGAGTTCCGGCAGGCTGAAGAACTTCCGGTTCCGCAGCGCTGCCACAATCCAGCGTTCACATACTTGCCTCCGCTCTCGGCGTTGGCCTTACCCCTAGGCCGGTACGGACGTGCAGGCACCACTCCCATCCCGTAATGCACCGCGAACTCTTGATAGGTGGGGTTCAGATCCGGATCGTAACGGCAGGCTCGGGTGACGGCGGTCCTGGTGTTATCGGGGACTGCCAGCGTCGGCACTCCACCGAAGAACTCCATCGCGTGGATGTGCGCCTGAATCCAGGCCTCCAGTTGCTGATCGCGAGTCGCTTCTGCGTAGGTGTAGGAGCTGGCGCCCAGCACAGGAACAAACAGCGATGCCGGCCAGGCTTGCCTCGTAGTACTGTCATAGACGGGAATCGTTGCCCCCGCCCAGTCCACGAACATCTTTTCCCCGGCTTTGTGTTCCTGGCGCAGCACCACATCCAGGTGCCGCCGCCAGTGCTGATAGCGCTCGCAAAACCAACTGTAGCGATACCCCTCGGGATGCGCTTGCCGGTATTCTTCCCACACCAACTGCAGGGTCAGATGACGATGTTGCCGCAGTTGCTGATGGATGATATTCCAGTCCGGTTGCGGTCTCTGTCGCACCGCTTCGGCCTGCACGAGCTGGTTGCCAAACAGTTTGGCCTCCAGTTCTTCTTCGCCCAAGCCTCCCGGCAACGGCCAACCGATCCCGGCTGCTACTGCCCGTTCCAGATACTCGTGGACCGTACCGAGCCCCATTCCGCAACTGCGAGCGATCTGGCGCTGCCCCAACCCCAACTCGAACCTCAACCGCAGGACCTCTTTGACTTTCCGCATGGACTTTCTCCTGCCGGCACCCTGTCCTCCTTCATTGATGGAGTTCAATGCCGGGTGATTGTCTAGCGTCGCTTCACCTCCTGCTGTTCGTCTGTGGAAAACATTCCGCTCCAAGCCGAACGCCATTCAGCCAGGCGACAAAAACTGTTCGCCTTCCCACCGGAATCGGCGTTCACGTTCAGACCGGAATGCTGTTCGGAATCACAACGGAATCGTGTTCGACTTCACAGCGGAATCGCGTTCACCTTCGACCGGATTCCCCATCAGGAGCGAAAGCTGGGATGATCCTCTTGCCTCTCCAAGGACAAGCTAGTTTATCGACGCCAGGTCGATTCCCTTTAACAGATCTGCCGGCTGCGTCTCCTGCGTTCGCGATCATCCAATAGCTGGAACATCCGTACAGAAGTAGGAACCGGCCAACCCCACCCCGCTACTGCGCTCCCGGCGCCTGAGCCCTTTCACCATCAAGCCGGGCAGTGCACGATCACCGCGCAACCTGGGTTGAAGCGCAATTAAGCCAAGCACTTGCAAGCTTTGCAGCATGAGAAGGACGTCATTTGCCTGAGGCTTTCAAAGGGCTCGGCGCACAGGTTAATTCTGACTTTGCAACTCGGTTTCGTCGGGATGATTTCCGCCTTTCCCGGTTCGTGTGAAACAATTATTACAGGCGAAGATGGTTTCGCTGCCGGGACATGCGGAAAGCAGGCGGAGAAGAGATGGAAGATGGGCAGCAGGATAAGAGATTCGGGACGGTGGCGGTTCCCGACGGGAACCGGCGCTTGGCGATGGCGTCGTCTCCCATGGCTTGACGTGTTCCGATGGGAACGGACGGCCGTTGCGGGCGACTGGTTCCCGTAGGGAACCGGCACCCGAGATGTTCCCTATGGGACACAGCACTCTGTCGGGAGGTTCCTTCAAGGAACCGGCTGGGCGGGGCAATGCCAGCCTATGTTCCCAATGGGAACCGCGAGTCTGACCTTGTCCAGAGTGGCGTTCCCTGAGGGAACCGTCAGACTGAGTTTCAAGAGTAATACCGTTGTAGATAGCCGATCACGATGCCCAAAGGAGAACAAATGACCAGTGATCAGTTGAAACAACCATTCGAAATCTACGATACCCACGTGGGAACGTTTTTCCCGAACACCCCGCCTAAGGATATGGTTCAGGTGCTTTGGAACTGTGGTGAGCACGCCGTTAGCAATCAAGAACTCCGCGAACTGCTGAAGATCAACCGCCATTCGGCGACGAAGTTTATCCATAAGCTCTGCCGCGCGGGATTGGTTCAACATTCTGAATTGGAAGAAAATGGCGGCGCAGTAGAGTTAACCGACCACGGTCGCAAGCTGTTGAGGGATCTGGAACTTGCTATGGCCACGATTGCGGCGACAACTGCGATGCAGGAGAGGTCATCATCAGAGCTTCCCCAAGGAGCGGAGGCAGAGTCAGAGCAGCCAGCTAACTCTTCGTCTCCGATTCGCCTGGACGAGCTGGAGGCTGGTATGGGCACCCTCATTTCGAGGCTCCGCGCTAAACCGGCGGGCCACTCAGAAGAAGCAAAATCCGAACTGCCGCCCAAGCGTCCTCCCACGCGTGCGCCAAGGCGCCGCCAGCATGTCGACATGGACGGGCAGTTGCCCTTGTCATTGGACAGCTTCGCAGCTTAGCAAGCGGGGAAGTCAAAACCCGTGGTCCTTAGGAGGCTGGCAGTCGGTTATCGTTTACTACTTAGTTATAGATTGGGTAGAGTTCCCAACCTTCCAAATGCCGTGAGCCTATACTATGCATGGTCATTTTTTGGTCTGATGTATGCCAGTTTGTTCAAAAACGCAACAGGCTGAGGCCCAAACGGGGGTAATCCTGCTCCGGGACTATCAAGTTTTGTTTTTGCCCCCCTAAAATCAGGGGTCTCTCGCCCTGTTGGAACAAGAAAAAGTGGCAGGTGCTAATGAGGCCTGCCATCCCCTCCTGAAAATAAATTTTAGGCCGCCGGTTGATTGAATGAATGGTAAACATCTCCCTGCGGTTGCGCGTCCTGATCGCGAAGGTCCCAGCCCGATCATGCCGCCGACGTGCCCGGCCCTGCCGATCACATCACCGTGCTCTAGCACATCGCCCGGCATAGCGGCCGGGCAGTACCCCCAACCGAAGGGCTGACGTGGTGATTTCCGCTTGAGCGTCCGCCGGGAAGGCGGCGCGCGGCAAACAGGCTCCCCTAGTTTTCGCTAGCTACCTATCACCTTCTATCCTCATAGAGCCATATCCGCTGCCCGGGGCCGGCCGCGCAACCAGGAAGCTATGCCCCGCTGCCCTCGCCCCGTGAGCTATCGCTATCGCATCCCACCGCAGCAGGATCCAGCACCTCTGCCCGCCCCAAGCGGCTCGCCGCGCCTGCTACCGGAGCCGGCGCGACTATCACCACAGGCCGACGCGGCCAACTCCGCGCGGAACCCCTCCTCGCCTGCCGCCACACTCGACACCTCTATGAGCCCCACCGGCTCGTGCTGGTGCCGAGCCAGAGGCGCGCGGCCCAGATTGCTAGCCATTGAACCCGGAAAGCCCCTCCAAGCCTTCCAGGTAGTCGCGCAGCGCGTCCCAGCCGGTTCGATCCAGCTAGTAAATGTGGCGTCGCCCCTGGAC
>Ga0335078_10007570_pt1 | contig 16108 bp, 16 predicted proteins | sample Lox_Sample_32_FD_206711 | JGI IMG/M metagenome (GOLD analysis project Ga0335078, IMG submission 206711) | Soil microbial communities from Loxahatchee National Wildlife Refuge, Florida, United States - Lox_Sample_3.2 | ecosystem: Environmental > Terrestrial > Soil > Wetlands | place: USA...
TCACGCTGATAAGAAATCGAAACGTCTCGAATGCCACCAGAAATCTTCAACTTTTTTGGAGGCAAGTGGATTGTGCCTTTCAGGAAGTTCGCCTTCCCAGGCTTCCCGCTCCGAATCTCCCGGATTGCGCGCAGATAGCAAGGTATTCGCGCCTTGAATGTTACTCCTGGCAACCCTTGCAGAGGGTGCGTATGCCGAGAACAGGTAGCCACCGAGAAGTTTACTTCAAAAGAGCTACGGCTACCTGTTCCGAAACCTGGAGACTCTTCTTGACGATGTTGTCCTTGAGGGCGTGTCTCCACAGGACCTGTACCAATTCCTGCTCATTCTAACGGAAGGACGGGCGAGATCGACCGCTCGTCTCCGTTACGCCCAGCTCAAATCGTTCTTCAACCACGTTATCGAGGCAACCCATGCGTCGATGACCAATCCCTGCAACGATCCCCTTCTCTCGAAGACTTTTCGGGCCCCCCGGGCGAAACAGCGGGAGATCATCGGCAAAGAGGTAGTCGATGAGATCATCTACCGGTGTAGAAAAACGAGAGATAGGCTCATCCTCGAGCCCCAGGCCCGCTGTGGGCTGAGGATAGGGGAGGTGCTGGGTCTTCGCGAGCAGCGGACGTGAACGGAAGAAGACTCGCCCCAAAGCGTCCCAAGTCGGGCAGGGATGAGGAAAGCGCCTTCATGCCGGAAACGCTGGCCGGTAGACTGAAGGCGTACGTCGAAGCCGAAAACCTCCTTCCCGACCAAAGGATCTTCCCCATCTGTTATTCCTCCGCCAGGTCTGTGGTGAAGAGGCTTGGGGATAAGATGGGTATGAAGAACAGACCTCATGATCTGAGGCGCCACTCAGCCACCTATGCAAGCCGGAACGGAATTCCCCTCGAGGTCATCTCGAAAGTCATTCTCCGTCACCAGGACCTCAAAACCACGCAGATGTATTTGGGCAGGATTAGCGAGGCTGAGGCCCTGCGCTGGATGGACGTGCTCCACGGCAAGTCGACCAAAATCAGACCGGGGCCTCTCCGAGACTGTTAGCAAGGTTATTGGCGGCATTCGTCGAGAATTCTGAAAAATCGAAATGCAACACTCGCAGGCGTTGTCGATAACGGCCGAATGCGGCCTGTTCTTTCACTGTCAGTACTGGAAAGTTCCGGTTCTTACGCTTGAGTCATTCAGCCACTCAAGCTTCTGGCCTTCTATCCCGTGGCTTTGTCGTTTCCTTCGCCGCTGTACGTCGCCACCGAAAAGCCTTTCTCTGTGTCGTAGACGCCGTAGGTGAAGGATGTGATGAGGTCGCCTGTGTTCATGTAGGTCTTCTTTCTGCCCTTCCACTCGTATTCTTCGATGTCTGCCATGTGCGAGTGGCCCAGTATCACCGCATCGTAACCCTCCTGAAGCTTTCTTCTCGCATGCCTGCGGTAGCGGTTCAGGATCTTTCTGTTGTAGGGCTTGTGACTCTTCGAAAGGATGAGCCTGCTCATCATGGCGATCCTCCACGTAAGGCCTGGACCGAGGCTGTCCATGATGGAATAGACGAAACGCGACTTCAGGACCCTCCGGAGGAGGGGGGAGCCAAACTCGTCGCCGTGAGAGAGGAAGACCTTGTGGTCGTCCATCTTGATGGTGAGGCTCTCCACGCATGTCACGCCGGTGTAGGATTCAAAATGCTTCCCGAGGCCGAATTCATGGTTGCCTTCGATAAAGTAGACAGGCCTTCCCGAGGCGATCTTGCGTAGGGTGTCTGCCGGCTCGCGAAAGAAGGGATAGATGTGGCCGTCGTAGCCATGGTAGAACTCGAACAGGTCGCCGAGGATGAAGACCTGGTCAGCATCTTTCGTGATGTCGCGTATGATCCGGGAAACCGTCCCTATTCTGCCGGCTTCATTGTCGGTTAGGTGGGCATCCGAGAAAAATATCGCTTTCATGCTCTGTCAAATACTCCTCAAGGGCCTCCTGCCAGCTCCTCATGCGGACACCCGTGTGGGCCCCTATCTTGGCGCAATCGAGGACCGAATAGGCCGGCCTTGCGGCCCTGCTCGCATAGGCGTCCGACGAAACCGGTGAGCATGAGACATCCATACGGAGGAAGGAGAAGATGTGCTTTGCAAATCCATACCAGGTGCAGGAGCCGCTATTCGTCGCGTGATAGATGCCCTGCAGCCTTCTTCGCGCCAGCTCCGCCACCGGGCGGCCGAGGTCCCGGGCATAGGTTGGCGCGCCGGTCTGGTCGTCCACTACCTTCACGCTGCCCTTGCCGCAGGCCGCCTTCACGATCTTCGTGATAAAGTTTGCTCCCCCTTTCCCGTAGACCCACTCGGTCCTGAAGATCGTTGCGCCAGGAAGGTTCGCCAATACCCTTTCCTCTCCCAGTCTCTTCGACCGTCCGTAGACGGACAGCGGGTTTGTCGCGTCCTCCTCGGTATAGGGCGAGCCTTTCCTCCCATCGAAGACGTAGTCCGTGCTCACCTGTATCATATGCACCCCGTGGCGAGAACAGACCTCCGCGAGCATACCGGGGGCTTTACCGTTCACGAGAAAAGCGGCTTCCTGCCGGTCCTCACACCCGTCGACATCGGTCATGGCGGCAAGATTGAGGAGAACATCCGGCCTCGAATCACGCATGATGAATTCGCTTTGCCCCGGGCTCGTTATGTCCCACTGCGATTCGATGCAGGGGATGACGTCAAACTCGCTTGCCAGGAAGGGCAGTATGTTCGTCCCCAAGAGCCCATCACTGCCGGTGATGAGCATCCTCATTCTCCTCGCGCCGTCTGCGCTGCCATGCTGCCTATTCATTGGGAATCTCCGGCCATAAGCGACCTAGCTCCTCCTCGCGCCGTCTGCCTGCGAGATTGTCGCCGGCTGCCCGGGGACCGGCGGGCTCTCAGTTCCCGGTGCGGTCTGAGGGACCGACAGGCTCTGTGGGGCCGGAGCCGCAGCTGCCGGAGTCTGGGGAGCTGAGGAACCGCCCTGCGGCGCCGGCGGGAAAGGTTGAGACGTCGTCGAGGTGGCTTGGGGGCTCCCTACCTTCTGCGTTATTCCCTGCAGGTTGAAGGAGAGATTATAACTGATATTGTTCGGCCTCACCGATCTCGTCACGGTGAGGGTTACGCTCCAGCACGACGGGTGATAGGTGACAGCGGCGGCGTTATCGATGACGCCGGTGGGGTGGACAAAGGAGTACCAAACCTGATAGTTAAAATCAAACTGCCGCCACTTCAGGGTAGTATTGAGATACACCTCGTTGCTCGCTTCCTTGGAGATCTGCTCGGTCGCGGGTTCGAGGAACTCCTTCCCGTAGCTGTGACTGAGGTCGAACTGAACAAGAGGAGGCAGGGCGTAGTGGACGCTGTTCGTCATCGTAGTGAAGCCCGCGCCGTGGACGCTGAACACGTTCTCGTTGACATACCAGATATTCATATTCGAGGTGGGAAAGAAGGTAAATCTCTCGTGTATGTCCGAGAGGCGGCTCCCCGAGCCATAGTAGAGGAACGGCTGAGGCTGGAGTTTCTGGGAAAGTCCGTAGCTCTGCTCTATTTCGAGGAGCGAGACCTCACGTATCGCATTGTCTTTGACCGCGTTGAAGTAATGGTTGAGCGAATACGTCAGGATGTTGGCGTCGTATGTCCGGTCCGCAGGGTCGATGGAAGGAACATTACCGAACGATTCGTCGTTCTTGAGATACGTGTAAGTCACACGCGGCAAGATGATGCTCTGAACCTGTCCGAGGTTGAAGAGGCTCGTCGACGAGTTCTTCAGGAGCTGGACATTGGCATCCCCCTCGATGGTGGCAGCCTCGTGGTGCACTGTATCGCTGGCGCCTGGAAAGGGATTATTCGTCTGGTACGATTTTTCCGTGACGCCCGCTGAGGCAAGAAAATTGAGCCCGTTCAGCGAGTAAGGCACCCGCACGGTGGGGGTGGCAGTGAGCCTCGTGGTCCTGTCGCCGCTGCCCTGCTCGAAGTTTGTCAGGTCGGCCGACAGGTCCCCGTAGAGTTTCTGGTTGAGGAGTGAGTAATACTCCGTAAAGTAGGAGAAGGACGGGAGGTACTGCTCGGTCGCGTCATTATGTTTCTGGGTAAGGTCCTGAAAATAGGCCGCCTCCCCGGTCAGCAGGGACCCGCTGAAAGGCTTCTCGGCAAACGCCACAGACCGGAGGGAGTTCTGGCTCCTGTCGACGATGGTTGCGCCGAGGTCCTCCAGATACGTGTTGTCCGAGACGTGATTAACATCGGCCTTGAAGTTTATGTCGCCGAAGGTCTGTTGGTGCTGGCCGTCGATCTGATAGCGGGCATGGCCGTAGTCTGTGTCATCGATGGCCGATCCGTACCAGAAGCCGTGCGTCGTTTCCGTAGGGGCATAGCGATACTCCACGCCCGGCTTCACGCCGCGGTCCTGGAGCCAGTCGAAGTAGAAGGTCGCGTCCTTGTCTTTATCTATAGCCCAGTAGTAGGCATCCTCAAACTCCCTCCCATTGAAACTTGAAGACGTCACCGTCGGGACGAGAAGGCCCGACTGCCTTTCCGTCTTCACGGGAAAGACACCCCACGGCAGGTAGGCCACCGGATGCCCGAGGATATTGAAGTAGGCATTGTCGAGAGTGGCGTAGCCTCCGACCGTGAGATCGACGTCTTTGGCCTTGAATGTCCAATCGGGGTGGTCGAATCCGCAGGTGGTGAACTCCCCCTGGTGCATGAAATAGGTATACTCCCCCGTTTTCTCGATCTCATTGCCTGTGACGTAAAAGTTTGCTTTCTTCACGAAGACCGTGCCCTTTTCTATGGTACCTCGTTTGGTCACCGTGTTGATCGACATCCTTTCCGCATGGACCACATCTTCCAAGTCTTGAAAGATCACGTGTCCCTCGGCAAAGGCATCTTTCGTGGTATCGTTGTAGAGAACGAAATCGGCTGTCAGAAGCCTTGTCCCGTCCTTCATCTCCACGTCCCCTTGCGCCGTGTAGATGTTGTCCCGTTTGTTATAGCTCAGGTCCCGGGCAGTGATGTCGACCGGCCCCGACGCAGAAGCCTCCTTCTTTACCTCTCCCTGCGCCGGGAAGGGCAAAAAGAACAGAAGAAGGGAGAGCGCTATGAGTACCCTATGCCGGTTCATCGAGAAGCTGTTTTGCCTCTCCTAAAGTGTAGAAGGATCCCGCGACAACAATGAGATCCTCGCTGGTTGCCGTCGTGAAGGCCGCATCAAGGGCGTCTTTCATCGACTCGGTGATGGAAGCTCCGGGGGCGAATGGCGCGACGTCGGCAGGTGCGGCGGCTCGCGCGATATCCGGTCTCGTGATTATGACACGCTGCACCGCCGGAAGCAATTCGTTGAGCATCTCCTTGAAATCCTTGTCTTTCATCACGCCGAAGACGAGTATCTTCCGTTTGTCCGGGAACTCAGCCGACAGATACGCGGCGAGGGTACGGGCCCCGTCGGGATTGTGCGCCCCATCGTAGATAACGAGGGGTCCGCCCGGCCTGGGCTTTGAGAATTCGAGCCTCCCGGGCCAGCGCGTCGATGCGAGCCCCTTTCGTATGCACGATTCGTCGAGAGGGTATCCCCTGGCGGAGAGAAGCTCGAGTACGCAGAGGGCGAGGGCCGTGTTGAAAAGCTGGTGGTCTCCCCTAAGCGGCACGGAGACGTCATCGAGAGAGGTCCGCAGGCCTCGGTACGACATCGTCTGCCTCCCTTTGCCGGAGTAAGAGAAGGCCTCGCCAAGCACGTGGAGATCGGCCTTGCCCGCGGCCGCTTCCCGTATCACGCGAAGTGCCGGCCCGGAAGCGCCTGTCACGACAGGGATTCCCTTCTTTATGATGCCCGCCTTCTCCAGGGCTATCTCTTCGATGGTGCTGCCGAGATAATCCTGGTGGTCCAGACCAATATTGGTAATGACGCTCACGAGAGGGTTGATGACGTTAGTCGAATCGAGCCTGCCCCCGAGTCCCGCCTCAATGACCGCCACATCGATACCTACCCTCTTGAAATAGGCAAACGCGAGGGCAGTGGTGAAATCGAAGAACGTGAAGGTTCTCTTTTCGTCCTCCCTGTCTGTCCGCTCCTTGATGAATTGCGTCAGCTCCACTACCTCTTCTTCCCGGATTGGCTCCCCGTTTACCGCGATGCGCTCGGTGAACGAAATGAGGTGGGGGGAGGTGTAAGCGCCTGTGCGGAGACCGGCCTCCCTCAGCACGGAGGAGACCATGGAGGCAACGGAGCCTTTCCCGTTCGTGCCGGCGACGTGGATTGACTGATAAGAGTTCTGCGGGTCATGGAGGAGCGACAGTATCCAGCGTATGTTCTCCAGGCCGGGCACTATGCCGAACTTCTCCAGACCGTAAAGGTAGTCCAGGGTCTCGGAATAGCCCTTCATGCCGAGACGAGAGAGAGAATGTCATGGAGCTTCTGCTTAAGGTCGTGGCGTGAGCAAATGAGGTCTATCATCCCGTGATCGAGCAGAAACTCCGCCCTCTGAAATCCCTGGGGCAGCTCTTCCTTTATGGTCTCCTTGATGACCCTCGGGCCCGAAAAGCCTATCATGGCCTTGGGCTCCCCTATGATGATGTCGCCCAACATGCCAACGCTCGCCGTCACGCCACCGGTGGTGGCGTCCGTGAGCACCGTAATGTAGGGGATACGGTCTGCCTTGAGCCGCTGTATGGCGCCGGACACCTTGGCCATCTGCATGAGAGATATGACACCCTCCTGCATACGGGCACCGCCGGATGCGCAAAAGACGATGACAGGGGTCTTCCGCTTCCTGCCCTCTTCGAGGATCCTTGCGATCTTCTCTCCCGCCACGGATCCGAGGCTGCCCCCCATGAAGCTGAAATCGAAGATGGCGCAGAGAACATCCTTGCCGTTGATCCGACCGCTTCCGCACACAACGGAATCACTCCTTCCCGTTGCCGCCTTGCTCTCGGCGAGGCGGGACTTGTAGGTCTTTGTGTCCTCGAAGTTGAGGAAATCAACCGGCTCGACATCCGGATAAAGCTCGGCGAAGCTCCCGGGGTCAAAGGTGAAGGCGATCCTTTTCTCCACGGAGACAGGGAAATGGTAAGAGCACTTGGGACAGATGTCGAGATTCCGCTCGACCTCCGTTTTCAGGACCTGCTCCTTGCACAGCCCGCATTTCCTCCAGAGGCTGTCCCCGTCATGGCCGGGCTTGCGCCCGTCTTTCGCCTTGGGGGAGTCTCCATGGGCCGGCTCTTTCTCCCTTTTCGTGAATATTCCCATGCGCTTCTCTATTGAATTTTTGGTCAAAAGCTACCAGAATAAATGGGTCATGTCAACAAGAACGGTCATCATAGAAGGCCCGGAAAGGCTGGAAGGAGTGCTCCACGAGGGAGCCGGCAGAGGCGGAAGTGTGATATGCCATCCCCATCCCCTCTACGGCGGGTCCATGTGGAACGACGTGGTGGAGGCCATGGAAGAAGGCTTCTCGAAAGCGGGCTTTTCTACGCTCCGGTTCAATTTCAGAGGTGTCGGAGGGAGCACCGGTCGATATGACGATGGCAAGGGGGAGACCGAGGATCTCGTGGCTGCGTGCCGATTCCTCAAGGGCGCGGTGAGCGGCGAGGCCGGGTTACCCGCTCGCGGGTCGATGGCTTTGCCGGTCGAGGGGGTGCTGAATCAGCCTTCCCACGAACGAAGCGAGCCTGAGGCTGGGCTATCCTGCCGGCCGCTTCTAGGCGAGCGAATCGAGTCTCTGAGCGGGGAGGCTCGACCGGCTTTGCCGGTCGAGGGGGTGCTGAACCCCAACCTAGCCAGATTAGTCATTGCCGGCTACTCCTTCGGGGCCTGGATATCGTCCATGGCTGCCGCGCGGGTCGCAGGGGTGACCGACCTCTTTCTCGTCGCCTTTCCCTTCTCCAGTTATCCGGCCGGGGAGATTCGCTCGTTTTCGGGGAGGGTCCTTCTCGTGGGCGGATCTTTCGACGACATATCGCCCATCGACGATCTCCTCGCCCTTCACCGGGACTTGAAAGGGGAGAAGCTCCTGAAAGTGCTTCCCACCTCCCACTTCTTCGAGGGACGCGCGAGCGAGATATCGGAGTTCATCCTGGAATGCTTCCGGGAAGAAAAAGGTTAGGACGTGGCGCTAAAGTCTTGTGCAGGAGGAGACGTACGCCTCATCATGATCGGGGGCAAGGGCGGCGTGGGCAAGACCACCTGTGCTTCGGCCATTGCCATGGGCCTCGCCTCCCGCGGAAGAAGGGTCATCCTCATCTCGAGTGATCCCACCCCCTCCCTTTCCGACATCTACGAGCAGGACATCGGCAGCGTTGAACGCAGGCTCCTTCCGGAGATTCCCCTCTACGGCCTGGAGATATCCTCCGACATGGTCCTTCGAAAGTGGAAAGAGAGGTTCGGGCCGGAGATTTACGAGGTCGTCTCCAGTTTTGCGGACCTCGATTACGGTTTTATCGATTACGTGGGCACCGCTCCCGGAATCGAAGAGGAGTATATGCTCTACCTCATCAGGGAGCTCAGTCTCGGGGGCGCGTACGACGTCGTTGTGTGGGACACGGCCCCGGCCGGCCACACCCTGCGCCTTCTCCATCTCCCGCACCTCTTCCTCGCCCACCTCGAGGGAGCGACGCGCGTCTACATGAGCATGTACAGCTTCCTTGAGCGGGTCAAGGATACGGTAAGGCTTAAGTCCTCGAAGAAGAGCCTTCTCCAGGTCATAGCAGGCTGGCAGGACCTGTCCCAGGGGATCATTGATTTCATAGGGGACAGGGAGAGGACCAAGTGTGTGCTCGTTACCATACCCGAGGCCCTGGGTGTGAGGATCACGGAGAGGGTGGCCCGAGACCTGCGCGAGAACGGCCTCGGGGTCGACGACTTGATTATCAACCATGTCATCGAGGAGGAGGACTGCCTCTTCCACAAACAACGGAAGGGGATGCAGGAGCGCTACATTCGCGCCCTGGAAGAGACCTATCGAGGGACCAACATATCGCGACTCTACCTCTCGCCCGATGAGATCAAGGGGGTCGCAAGGATAGCAGAGGTGGCGCAAGCACTCTTCGCGTGATCGCCCCCTTTTCGCGCTGGCGAAGTGACCGGGATTCGGGCGGGGTCTCAGAAACCACCTTCTTCGAACCCCCCGGCGCCCTTGTGCGAGGACTGGAGAAGAAAAGGCATTCATGAGCGGCATAAGGATCACCGGCGGACGCCTGAAAGGGCGGACCATCGCCGTTCCCAAGGCTGGCCCGGCGCGGTTCACCTCGGCGAAGGTGAGAGAGGCGGTCTTTGACCTTCTCGGATCCGTAGAGGGCTGCACGATTCTCGACCTCTTCGCCGGCTGCGGCTCGTTCACGGTCGAGGCCCTGAGCCGCGACGCGTCGTCCGCTACCTCCGTCGAAAAGGACCGGCGGACCGCGGCATTGCTGAGGGCCAACCTTAAGTCTCTCTCCATAGATAACCATTGCCTTGTTCTCAATATGGATGTAAGATATGCGGTGCCCATGCTACACAGGCAGGGAAAGGTTTTCGACGTTATTTTTGCTGACCCCCCCTATGAGATGGGCTACGTTGCCTCTACCTTCGAACTCCTGACAAAGAGCCCTCTGTGCGGCGCCCACACGACCCTCGTCATTGAGCACTCAAAGAGAGAGGGGTTGGAGCGTCCATGGGACGGCGCATATGAGGTGAAAGTGCGGAAATACGGGGACTCACTTCTCACCATTGCGAGGCGTGCCCCGAAAGACGTTGTTAGGCCAACAGAGGGAGGAACTGCGTCCACATGAAAGAAACAATCGGAATCTACCCGGGTTCCTTCGACCCCATCACGAACGGCCATCTGGACATTCTCTTGAGGGGCCTGGAGCTCTTCGATACCGTGATCGTCGCCATCGCCCACAACATCGAAAAGGAGGGTCTTTTCTCGGTGGAGGAGCGGAAGGACCTTATTCAGCGCTCCATGGAGTGGAATGGCCGCATCATCGTCGACAGCTTCGAAGGCCTCCAGGCCGATTACGTGAAGAAGAAGAACGCGCGGTTCGTCATCAGGGGCCTGAGGGCGATGAGCGATTTCGAGTATGAGTTCCAGATAGCGTCCATGAATCGAAACCTCAACCCCGATATGGACACCATATTCATGATGACGAGCAAGGACTATTTCTTCGTCAGCTCGAGGACCATCAAGGAAGTAGCGAACTTTGGCGGCTCGGTGGCGGGCCTCGTGCCACGGGTCGTGGAAGAGGCCCTGCGACAGAAGTTCAAGGGGTTATGAAAAGGATATTCCTTCTTCCCTTTCCCTTAGTCCTCATCCTGCTTTTATCCTTCTCCACCGGCGCTTCTTCCGCAGATGTTTACGAGATCACCGTTCAGGGCGTCATTAGTCCCCCTGTCTCGGCGTTCATCGGGGACTCCCTGAGGAAGGCAGCCGATGCCAGGGCCTCCGCCCTCCTCATTCTCCTTGATACGCCGGGGGGTCTCGACACGGCCATGCGGGACATCGTGAAGGCCATGATGGACGCCCCCATCCCCACCATCGTTTATGTCTACCCTCCCGGTGCCAGGGCAGCGTCTGCCGGTACCATCATCCTCATTGCCGCTCAGGTGGCTGCCATGGCACCGGGCACGAATGTGGGGGCGGCGCATCCGGTCAATGTCGGCTCCGGGAAGATGGACAAGGAGATGATGGCGAAAGTCGTGCAGGACGCGCAGGCATATGCGAGGAGTCTCGCCGCGAAGCGGGGGCGGAACGTCGAGTGGGCGGCGAAGGCCGTGAGGGAGAGCGTTTCCGTCACGGCAGGTGAGGCGCTGAAAGCACACGTGATAGACGTGATCGCGGACAACGTGGACGACCTCCTCTCCAAGGTGGACGGCAGAGTCGTGGAGGTGGGCACCGGAAAGGTGGCATTGCAGACGAAAGGGGCCCGGGTCGTCAATGTGGAGATGCCGTTCAAGTACAAGTTTCTCTCCTATATCAGCGATCCGAGCGTCGCGTACCTCCTCATGATGATCGGCTTCTACGGCATTCTCTTCGAGATCTACAGCCCCGGCACCATCTTCCCCGGTGTTCTGGGCGGGATCTGCCTCATCCTCGCCCTCTATGCCTTCCAGACCATCCCCATAAGCTACGCGGGTCTTTCCTTGATCCTCCTGGGGGTCATCTTCTTCGTGGTCGAGCTCAAGGTGGCCAGCCACGGTCTCCTCGGCATAGCCGGTGTCATATCGATCGTCATAGGCTCTGTCATGCTCATCGACCTGCCCCAGAGCTGGCTTTCCATATCATGGCTTTCCATAGCGACGGTGGCCGTCGCGTCTATAATATTCTTCCTCGGTGTGCTATCATATGCAGTCAAGGCCCAGTTGTCGAAGGTCAGGACGGGCCGCGAGGGCATGATAGGGGAGGTCGGGGTGGCCCGGTCCGATATCGCGCCTTTCGGAAAGGTTTTCCTCCACGGAGAGCTGTGGGACGCAAAGGCAGACGAGCCGATCCAGGCCGGTGAGCGGGTAGTCGTCACCGCAGTCGAGGAGATGATGGTGAAGGTCAAGAAAGAAAAGGGGGACTTGATATGATATCAGCGTACCTGTTTGTTCTGGTATTGATCGTCATCATTCTCGGCATGGCGATCAAGATACTCAACGAGTACGAAAGAGGCGTCATATTCCGCCTCGGCCGGGTCCTTCCAAAGCCCAAAGGGCCGGGATTGATCCTGCTCATACCGATCATCGACAAAATGGTGAGAGTGAGCCTTCGCACGGTGGTCCACGATGTGCCGCCCCAGGATGTGATCACCCGGGACAACGTATCGATAAAGGTGAACGCGGTCGTCTATTTCAGGGTGATCGAGCCCATGAGGGCGATCATCGACGTGGAGAACTTCCTCTACGCCACAAGCCAGCTCTCCCAGACGACCCTGAGGAGCGTCCTTGGCCAGGCGGAGCTGGACGAGCTCCTCTCCCACAGGGAGAAGATCAACGAGCGCCTCCAGGAGATACTCGACAAGCACACGGAGCCCTGGGGCATCAAGGTATCGAACGTTGAGGTGAAGAACGTCGATCTGCCGCAGGAGATGCAGCGCGCTATCGCGCGGCAGGCCGAGGCCGAGCGCGAAAGGCGGGCGAAGGTCATTAGCGCAGAAGGCGAGTTCCAGGCGGCGGCCAAGCTCCATGAGGCATCGGACATACTTTCCCAAAACCCCATGGCCCTTCAGTTGCGCTACCTGACGACCCTCGTGGAAATCTCCGCGGAAAAGACATCGACCATCATTTTCCCGCTTCCCATGGATTTGATCCAGGCGTTTATGCCAAAACCAAACGAAAAGTAAGGGTAGGAAACGTATGAAAAGACATCTCGCCACGCATCTCGTCGTTCTTCTTGCGATCGTCGGTTTTCTTGCAAATGCCGACGGCGTATCAGCGAAGGTGGTGAAGGCCAGAAGGGGGCGGGCCGCGGCTGAAGCCGTCGACAAGGCCGCACAAGAGCCCAAGGCCTACCTCGTGATGGAGGCCACCACGGGAAAGATTCTCGAAGAGCAGAACATGCACGAAAAAAGGGCGCCCGCGAGCATGACGAAGCTCATGGTGGCATACATCGTCCTCGACAGGATCGCCAAGGGGGAGAACCACCTGACGGACAAGGTCCGCACCTCGGCAGAGGCCTCGCACATAGGAGGGAGCAGGGTCTACCTCAAAGAAGGAGAGGAATTCACCCTGGAAGAGATGATGAAAGCGCTCATGATTGCCTCCGCGAACGACGCGGCGTACGCCATCGCCGAATTCGTAGCGGGGACGCGGGACGCCTTTGTGGACCTCATGAATGAGAAGGCAAAGGCCCTCGGCATGAATGACACGGAGTTCTATTCCCCTCACGGCCTACCGCCGGACAAGGGGCAGAAGGAGGACGTCACGTCATGCTACGACATGGCGCTCATCGCCCGGGAGCTCCTCAAGTATCCCAAGGTCATCGAATGGAGCTCGACGAAGAGTGACACCTTCAGGAATGGGAGTTTCAATCTCGACAACCACAACAAGCTCCTGGGGCGCATGCCCGAGGTGGACGGCCTCAAAACGGGGTTTTACCGCGAGACAGGCTACAACGTGACGGTCACCGCGAAGAAGGGGAACCTGAGGTTCGTCGTGGTGGTCATGGGGAGCCCCACGTGGAGGGCGAGGGATGACTTCGCCGTGGAGAAACTGAAGAAGTTCTTCGCGGAGTTCACCGCGGTGAACGTGGCAAAGAAGGGGGAGCCGGTCGGGGAAGAGGTGTACCTGTCGGATGGCAAGTTCAGGAAAATAAAGGGCGTCGCAGCCGCGGACGTGAACATTCCGGTCCTCCGCGGGAAGACGAAAGATATAAAACGGGTGGTCAATCTGCCCCACGCTGTCAAGGGCGAGGTGAAGGAAGGGCAGAAGCTCGGCGAGATCGTCTTTGAACTGGACAACGAGGTCGTCGGAAAAGTGGACGTCCTTTCGCCGATGAACGTGCCCATGGCCAACCTGTTCACAAGAATGGTCCGCAGGACCGGCCTCAATCTGTAGGGGGATGGGTCCTCGACGAAGATGCTGAGCAAGGTTCAGAACAGGGAGATCGTCGTCGGCGTCACAGGGGGAATTGCAGCCTACAAGACGGCGGAGCTGGTGCGGGCGCTGACCAAGAAGGGCGCGAGCGTCCACGTGGTCATGACGCGCAACGCCATGGAGTTCATCACGCCCCTGACCTTCCACACGATCACCGGCCACGACGTTACCTGCGAGATGTTCAGGCTCCTCGCCGGGGCCAAGATCGGCCACATAGCCCTGGCGGACATCGCGGAGCAGATCGTCATCGCGCCTGCCACGGCGAATATCATCGGAAAAGTGGCAAACGGCATTGCGGACGACTTTCTTTCCACCATGATCATGGCCACCACGGTGCCTGTCCTTTTTGTCCCTTCCATGAACACGAAAATGTGGGACAGCCGGATCGTGCAGGGGAACATCCAGAAGCTCAGGGACAACGGATACGAGTTCATGGAGCCGGCGTCGGGCGATCTGGCGTGCGGCTGGGAGGGCAAAGGGAGGCTGCCGGCTGTCGAGGACATCCTCGAGAAGATGGAGGATATCTTCACGGAGAAGGACTTCGAAGGCCACAGGATACTCGTGACAGCCGGACCCACGACCGAGCCCATAGACCCTGTGCGGTGCATCACGAACCGTTCTTCGGGCAAGATGGGCTATGCCATCGCCAAGATGGCGCGGCGCAGGGGAGCGGACGTAGTCCTCGTGAGCGGCATCACCTCGCTTCTACCCCCGCGAAGCGATATACGGGTCATCAACGTGGTCACGGCAGAGGAGATGAGAGCAGCGGTCATGGCGGAGCAGACGAGATGCTCGGTTATCATCAAGGCCGCGGCGGTAGCCGATTACCGATGCGGCGATGAATTCTGCGGAAAGATCAAGAAGAAAGAAGGCGAGGATGAGCTGACCCTTACCCTGAGGAAGAACCCGGACATACTGGCCGAATTGGGGAAGATCTGCGGAGACCGCGTCCTTGTAGGTTTTGCTGCGGAGACCGAGAACGTTGTCGAGAATGCATTCCGGAAGCTCAAGAAGAAGCACCTGGACCTCATAGTGGCGAACGACGTGGCCAAGGAGGGTATTGGATTCGGCTCGGAAGAGAACGAGGTCACCATCATCGACCGGAGGGGAACGGCAAAGCGCGTGCCCCGACTCTCAAAGGATGAAGTGGCCCAGATTATCCTCGACAACGTGATGAAAGTCCTCAAAAAGAAGAAGAAGGTGGAGGAGGATTGGTACTAAATCTGATTTGTCTATGAGCGGAAGTAAGGCGTTTTATACAATCAGCTTTTTCCTGGCAATGATGGTTCTCCCCCTCTTCCTCCACGCAAGCGACGAGAAGATAGCGGACGTTGTGGAGGTGGTGAGTAAGGCCATCGTTAACATAAGGACAGAGGAGTATTCCGGGACCTCCGGGGATGCCAAGGGAGGCGATTTCTTCCGGAGGTTCTTCCCTCAGGAAGGGGAGGAAGATACGGAGGCTGCCGAGAGCATCGGCTCCGGCGTCGTCCTCGACCCCTCGGGACTGATCGTCACCAACGAGCATCTCATCTCCAAAGCGACGACGATCCGGGTGAAGTTCACCAACCGGGAGGAATACGAGGCTAACGTCATAGCTGCCGACCCGGAGTTCGACATAGCCCTCCTCAAGGTCGATGCCAAGAAGGAACTCCCTTTTCTCAAGGTGAAGAAAGGGAATGTGAGGGTAGGCGAGCAGGCCATCGCCATAGGCAATCCCTTCGGACTTTCGAGCTCGGTGACCGTGGGCGTGATAAGCGCCCTAGGGAGACCGCCTATAAAGATAAGCAATCGGGTGTACGCCAATCTCATTCAAACCGATGCGGCTATCAACCCGGGCAACTCCGGGGGCGCCCTTCTCGACGCGAAGGGGAACCTTATCGGCATCGTCACCGCAGTTTACGAAGAGGGGAAAGGTATCGGATTCGCGATTCCCATCGAGGATGTCATGGCCATGCTCTCCGAATTCAACGAGCAGGCCGGCAAGCGTGCCATATTCGGCATCTTCGTGGACAAGAAGAAGGACGATGAGGATCAGTACCTCAATGTCAGCCGCATCATCCCGGGAAGCCCGGCAGAGGAGTACGGCCTCAAGGTGGGCGACCGGATAGTGGAGATAGACGGGAAGAAGGTAAGGGAAGGGATGAAGCTTCAGAACATGTTCAGGAAGGCAAGTCCGAGCGACACCAACCAGATCAAGATCGTCAGGGGGGACGACACCATCAACATAAACATCGAGAGGAAGACGGGGTACGTTCCGAGCCCTCTTGACGAAAGCCTCTGCGGAATCCGTCTTGCCAACATTCAGGGGTACGTAAAACTCAAGTTCAAGCTGAAGCAGAAGAACGGCGTCGTGGTGACCAAAGTAACAAAAGGTGGCATAGGCGACAGATATGGCTTGAAGGCAGGCGATGTCATAATTAAGATAAATAATGTGGACGTTACCGACAAGACAGCCTTCCAATCGCTCATGGTTGAGGGTTTGAGAAGGAACTACGTCCTCTTCCAGGTGAAGAGGAATGATACGGTTTTCTTTGCCCCCATAAAACTGGACACTCTATTATAGGAGGAG
>Ga0335078_10007571_pt1 | contig 16107 bp, 15 predicted proteins | sample Lox_Sample_32_FD_206711 | JGI IMG/M metagenome (GOLD analysis project Ga0335078, IMG submission 206711) | Soil microbial communities from Loxahatchee National Wildlife Refuge, Florida, United States - Lox_Sample_3.2 | ecosystem: Environmental > Terrestrial > Soil > Wetlands | place: USA...
GCGGTTCGCGCAACGAGGCTCAGCGCCGGGTCGTCGTCGCTTCGCTCTGTGTACGCCATGACGACCACACCGACCACGCGATGATGAGCACCACCATCCCGACGATCACCCACAACGCGTAGTTGCTGATGGTTTCCGCGACGGACACCGCCGGCTGCCCGATGACCCAGCCCGCCGCGACGATGGCCCCGATGTAGGCGAGTGTTCCGATGAGATCCGCGAGGATGAACACGACGAACGGCATCCCGGCTTCTCCAGCGGCCATGTAGAAGAGCGGTGAGGGCGCCGGCAGGAACGGCGCGAGCACGACCGTCCAGACGCCGAAGCGTTTGAAGAAGCGCTCCCCGCGTGCGGCGCGACGGCGCCAGCGCGGGTCGCTGGCGCTGAGGTAGTTGATCAACCCGCGCCCGTAGCGCTTGCCGGCCCAGAAGAAGAACGGGTCGGTCATCATCGAGATCGGGATGGGGGCGATCAGCGCCAGGACGAGGGGCACCTGGCCGATCCGTGCGAACCCGCCGGCCGCCACCATCGACGCGATGCTGCCGCGAAGCGCGCTGAGGAGCACCGGATTCCTGCCGAGCAGCAGCGGTGTCAGCGGCAACCCCGCGTAGTAGTAGATGGAGTTGACGAGGATCGGCCCGACGCAGAGGACGTCCTTGATCCCGATGCGCGGGCGGGGACGGACCGGCTCAGCCGCGGCGTCGACGATCAGCGTCTCGCTGTCCATCGAGCCATTGTCGCCTCTTCCCCGAGAGGACGACGTCAGGCGACGTCGCTGACGGGCATCTCGAGGGTCACCTCGGTCGGAGCGTTGCGGGCCTGACCGACGAGGAGCAGCACGACCGCGCCGACGATCAGTGCGGACGCAACGAGCGTCAGCAGCGTGATCGGCTCGCCGAGCACCAGCGCTCCCAGCACCACCGCGACGACCGGGTTGACGAACGCGTAGGTCGACGTGGCGGTCGGCGAGACGTGGTGCAGCAGCCAGATGTATGCGACATAGCCCACCAGCGCTCCGACGAGGAAGAGATAGACGAATGCCGCGAGGGATGCGAACGACACCGCGCCGAGGTGCACGTGGCCCAGCTCCCCATCCGCGATCCCCGCCAGGAAAAGGAGGACACCGCCGGCGATCATCTCCATCGCCGTCGCCGTGATCGGCTGCGCAGGCGCCGGCGCGTGGCGGGCGTAAAGGGATCCGATCGCCCAGAACACCGGCGCGAGGAACACCACGGCGATCTGCCAGTGTCCGGCGCCGCTGCCGCCCGGCCGAACCAGGAGGACGATCCCGGCGAGGCCGAGTGCGATCCCGGCCGCGGCCGTCCAGTTGATCCAGCGGCCCCCGAACAGCGGCGCAAGCAGGGCCATCCAGAGCGGCACCGTGGCGATGATGAGGGCGACCAACCCCGTGCCGAGGTACTGCTCTCCCCACGAGACGCCGCCGTTGCCGAAGAGCAGCAGGCAGAAGCCGATGATCGCGGCCGAGCGCCAGTGCGCAAAGGTCAGGCGCTCGCGCGGCGCGCCCGGGCGGTGTGCGATCGCCATGAGGAGCAGTCCCGCGACGATGAATCGGGCTCCCGCCATGAGCAGGGCCGGAATGGTCTCGATCGCGATGTGGATCGTGAGGTACGTCGATCCCCAGATCAGGTAGACGGCCGCGAACGCCACCACGATCTGCGCGCGGGATGCCGCGGGACGCGAGGTCAGCGCTGTGGACACAACGGTAGCCATTTGTTATGATACAAAGCTGTGAACGTACCGATACGTTATCACATCACCGGCCGGCGAGCCTCTGAGATCGCAGAGAGCATCGAGCGCGGAATCCGCGAGGGTGACCTCACCGCCGGGACGCGCCTGCCGACGGTCCGTTCGCTCGCCTCCCACAGGGGCATCAGCACCGCCACCGTCGCGTCCGCGTACCGCGAGCTCCGCCGCCGGGGGCTCGTCGCCGGCGCAGGACGGCTCGGCACGAGCATCACCCCGCGAGTCCCGCCGGCGCCGCGAGGGAAGCCGATCGTGCCCGCAGGGGTCTCCGACCTCCTCACCGGCAACCCGGACCCGGCGCTGCTGCCCGATCTGCGGCCGGCACTCGCCACGCTGCCAAGCGAGCCGGTGCTCTATGGCTCGGCCGGTTCGGACCCGGAGCTGCTCGCACTGACCGCCGCGCGCCTGGAGCGCGACGGCGTCCCCAGCGATCACCTCACGGTCGTCGGTGGCGCGCTCGACGGGGTCCAGTTCGCGCTCATGGCACACCTGAGCCCCGGCGATCGGATCGCCGTCGAGGACCCGTGTTACCCAGGGATCATCGACCTCGCGTCGGTGCTCGGGCTCGCCGTGATCCCGATGGCGATCGACGATCGCGGCCCGACGCCCGAGGGGCTCGCGCGCGCGCTGCGGGCGGGCGCTGCCGCATGCGCGCTCACTCCCCGTGCGCAGAACCCGTATGGCTCGGCGGTCGATGCCGACCGTGCCGCGGAGCTCAAGTCCGTGCTCGCCCGGTACCCGGGGGTGCTCGTGATCGAGGACGACCATGCCTTCGACATCACAGAACGGTCGTGCCACACGCTGTGTGAGCCGGACCGCGCTCGATGGGCACACCTTCGCTCGGTTTCGAAGTCCCTCGGCCCGGATCTCCGACTGGCGGTGCTTGCCGGCGATCCGACCACCGTGGCACGCGTCGAGGGCAGGCGGTTGATCGCCGCGGGGTGGGTGTCGCACCTCCTCCAGCGCATCGTCGTCGCGCTCTGGAACGAACCCGACAGCGCGTCTCGCGCTGAGGCCGTCGCGAGGACGTACACGCTGCGGCGCGAGGCGCTCGTCCAGGCGCTTCGGGAGCGCGGCATCGGCTCGCACGGGGGATCGGGGCTCAACGTGTGGATCCCGGTCGCACACGAGGACGCCACCGTCGCGGCGCTGCAGGAGCGCGGATGGGGCGTGCTGGCGGGGGAGCGGTTCCGGATCGCCAGCCCGCGCGCCATCCGGGTGACGACCTCCCGGCTGGAACCCGACGACGCGGTGCGCTTCGCCGCGGATCTCGAGATCGCGCTCGCGCCGGCGCCGTCGCGCCTCAGCTGACCTGCCGGGATTGGACCGCGCCCGGACGACGCCGTTCCATGAGGATCGGGCTCGCGCGCTGTCCTTCGGGGGCGTCGCAGCCCTCTACGACCGCGCACGTCCGTCCTACCCGGCCGCGCTCGTCGACGATCTCATGGCGTGGGCTCCGCGGACCGTCCTCGACGTCGGGTGCGGGACGGGCAAGGCCGCGCGCCTCTTCGCTGAGCGTGGATGCGAGGTCCTCGGCGTCGAGCCGGATCCGCAGATGGCGTCGGTGGCTCGCGAGCATGGGATCACCGTCGAGCGGAGCGCGTTCGAGGAGTGGGACCCGCGGGGCAGGCGGTTCGACCTCATCGTGTCGGGACAGGCATGGCACTGGGTCGACCCCGACATCGGAGCGGCGAAGGCCGCCGGCGTGCTGCCCGGCGGCGGGCACCTCGCCGTCTTCTGGAACGGAGGGCGGCACGATCCCGCGACCGGTGCAGCACTCGAGGTGGTCTACAACCGCGTTGCTCCCGCCATCGCCGGCACCACGACGTCGCTCCGGCCGGTGACGGTCGATGGCGGCGATCGGTTCGCGGCGTTCCAGCGGAGCGGCTGGTACTCGGCGGTCGAGGCGAGGGCCTACCCGTGGGTGGCCGTCTACGACCGTGCGGGCTGGCTCGACTACATCGCCACCCACAGTGACCACGTCCAGCTGCCCGAGGCGCAGCGCCGCGCGCTCCTCGATGCGGTCGGCGATCTCATCGACGCACAGGGTGGGACGCTGACGTATCACTTCTCGACTGTGGCAATAGTGGCCACACGAGGCATGTGATGGCCGTACCATCGCTCGCATGGTGACCGCGGTGGCCCGCTTTCGCTCGGTGAACCCCGCAACGGGCGAGGAGATCGAGGCCTTCGACCTGAGCAGCGCCGGCGAGATCGACGCGGCCCTCGCGACCGCCGCGGGCCGGGCTTCAAGGTGGGGACTGACCCCGATCGACACCCGCGCGCAGCTCCTCCGCGACCTTGCCGGCGTCCTTCGTCGCGACCTGGAACTTCATGCGGCGACCATCACCGCGGAGATGGGCAAGATCCTCAGCGAGGCTCGCGCCGAGGTCGAGAAGTGCGCGTTCACGTGCGAGTACTTCGCCGATCACGCAGCCGAGTTCCTCGCCGACGAGCCGTCCCCGAGCGACTCACCGGCGAGCTTCATCGCATTCCAGCCCCTCGGCACCGTGCTCGCGTGCATGCCCTGGAACTTCCCGTACTGGCAGGTGGTGCGCTGCCTCGCCCCATCCGTTGCGGCGGGAAACTGCGTCATCCTCAAGCACGCGAACAACGTCACGCGGTGCGGTCTTCGCCTTGCCGACGCGTGTCGCGACGCCGGCTTCCCCGAAGGCGTGTTCACCATGCTGGTCCTCCCCGCGGTATCCGTTGCGGCGGTCATCGCCGACCCGCGCATCAAGGCGGTGAGCATCACCGGGAGCACCGAGGCCGGTCGCAGCGTCGCCAGTGTCGCCGGCGCCAATCTCAAGAAGTGCGTGCTCGAGCTGGGAGGCTCGGACGCCTTCGTGGTGCTCGACGACGCTGATATCGACGCGGCCGCCGCGATGGCTGCGAAGTCACGATTCCAGAATGCCGGGCAGAGCTGCATCGCCGCGAAGCGGTTCATCGTCGCGGACCGCGTCGCGGAGGCGTTCGAAGAGGCGTTCACGGCGCAGGCTCGCGCGATCAGCGTCGGTGATCCGACCGACCCCGCCACGAAGATGGGTCCGGTCGCGCGCGACGACGCGCGCACGACCCTGCGCCGTCAGCTCGACGAGACGATTGCGGCGGGCGCCCGGATCCTCTGCGGGGGCGGGACCCCGGATCGTCCCGGGTTCTTCTTCGAGCCGACGGTGATCGGCCGCTGCGACCAGAGCATGACCGCGTTCACCGAGGAGACCTTCGGCCCGCTGGCCCCGGTCATGCGCGTGCGCGACGATGACCAGGCGGTGGCGGTGGCGAATGACACCGTCTTCGGACTCGGCGGCAACGTGTGGAGCGCTGACGCGGAGCGCGGACTCGCGGTCGCCTCGCGCCTCCACTCAGGTGGTGTCTTCATCAACGGCATGACCCATTCCGATCCACGCATCCCGTTCGGCGGAGTGGGGGATTCGGGCTACGGGCGCGAGCTCCATCGCTACGGCATGCACGAGTTCGTGAACATCAAGACGGTGTGGCGACCGGCGGTTTGAGGCCTCACCAGAGGAGCGCACACGCGTGAGCCATGTGGCAGAGCAGGCGCAATCATTGAGGCTGCGTCTGCTCTCGAGGCGTTGGGACGATCCGCCGCGCACGGCCGCGAGCATCGACGCCGCGGTATCGGAGCTCGCCGCGCTTCGCCGTGTCGCGGTCGACTCCGAGGACATCCAGGCGTTGAACGACGTGCTCGCCGATGTCGCAGAGGTGCGACGGCAGCTCGAATCATGAGGCCGGGCGAGCGCCTGGCGTGGGAGGGGTGGCGGCCACGTAGCCGTCGCACCTGAGCACCGGCAGCCGGGGATAGCGCCGGAAGCGCCCGTCGGTTTCCGCGAGCGCGCAGCGCACGAAGGTCGAGCGCGCGGCCGGAACGAGGCGTTGGTGGATGCAGGAGGAGCACAAGCCCGCGTGGGGCGGTGGTGTGACGTGCACATGGACATCGTGCGCGCACGCATCGTGTGAGTGCGTACCATGCGCGAGCCATGCCACCCACTACGGTCACCGAACACATCGACAAAGCCGTGCGCAAGATCGACCGCTCGACGGCGATCGATCACTGGGACCGCAACCTCGGTCGTTACGACGCCGAGGAGCTCATGTCCGAGGTCCTCGGGCGAAGGCTCACTCCTGCAGTGCTCTCGCGCCCGCTCGGTGCGGACGAGGGTCGCCGGTACGCGGCGATGGTCGCGCGCCGGGTCAACGGCGAACCGATCCCGCGCATCATGGGGCACTACACGTTCCGCGGCCTCGACCTGCTGGTGCGCGACGGGGTGTTCGTGCCGCGCGCGTCGAGCGAGCTGCTCGCCGTCGAGGCGGTCAAGGCGATGCGCTGGCGGCGCGGCACGCGTGTGGCCGTCGACGTGGCGACCGGCGCAGGGCCCGTCGCGCTCGCGGTCGCGAACGAGGTGCGCAACGCCGAGGTGTGGGGCATCGACATCTCCGAGGAGGCGACTCTGCTCGGGCGCGACAACGCGCGACGGCTCGGTCTCGCCAACATCCACTTCCGCACCGGTGACCTGCTCGCCGCGCTCCCACGACGGCTGCGCGGGCAGATCGACGTCTTCACGATTCACCCGCCGTACGTCCTGCACAACGAGCTGAAGACGCTGCCGCGCGAGATCCGCGAGTTCGAGCCGCTGCAGTCACTCACCGACAACTCGGATGACGGCCTCGGGTTGGTGCGCCGGCTCGCCGGTGAGGCGCACGCCTGGCTCAAGCCCGGAGGAGTCCTCCTCGTCGAGATCGGAACCTACCTGTCGAGGCGAACCCAGGCGACGCTGCGCGCCGCGCATCTCGTCGATGTCGGCTGGGTGAAGGATTCGCTCGGCGTCACTCGCGTGGTATCGGGACGGACTCCCTCGCGGTGACCGCCGCGGCTCAGTGATGGAAGCGGGCGCGGAGCGGGTGATGCGCGGCCGGAGCCCCGTGCTTGAGCACGGCCACCTCGCGGCGGAGGTCGTCGACCAGCAGATCGGCGAGGTCGCGTGAGAACCCGTTGCGCACCACGACACGCAGCACCGACGTGTGCTCGAGGTTCGCGCACAGCGAGTAGGCCGGGACCTGCCAGCCGCGCTTGCGCAGCGCGTCCGAGACGTCATACACGGTGTAGCCAGTGCCGGGATCGACCGTGAACGCGAACACGGGGAGCTCGCTACCGTCGGTGAGCAGCCGGAAGGGGCCGATCTTCGCGATGCTCGACGAGAGATGCATCGCCGTGTCCTGGCACGCCTGCTGGACCCTTCGATATCCCTCGAACCCGAGCCGGATCAGCTGGTAGTACTGCGCGATCACGTTCGAGCCGGAGCGGGAGAAGTTGAGCGCGAAGGTGGGCATGCTGCCGCCGAGATAGTTCACCTCGAAGATGAGGTCCTTCGGGAGCGCGTCCTGGTCGCGCCACACCACCCAGCCGACGCCCGGGTACACGAGCCCGTACTTGTGGCCCGAGGTGTTGATCGACGCGACGCGATCGAGACGGAAATCCCAGAGCAGGTCGGGTTGGATGAATGGCGCGATGAACCCGCCGGACGCCGCGTCGACGTGCAGCCGTACGTCGGGGCCGCCGGTTGTGTGGAGCTGTTCGAGCGCATCGGCGATGGCCTTGACCGGCTCGTAGCTCCCGTCCTGTGTCGAGCCGAGCACCGCGACGACGCCGATCGTGTTCTCGTCGCAGAGCGGGACGGCGGTCTCCGCCGTGAGATGGCGGCGCTCGCCCTCCATCGGCACATATCGCGGCTCGACGTCCCAGTAGCGGCAGAACTTCTCCCAGCAGACCTGGACGTTGATGCCCATCACGAGGTTCGGCCGGTCGACCGGCAGCCCCGCAACCCGGCGACGCTCGCGCCAGCGCCATTTCAAGGCGAGCCCCGCGAGCATCGCGGCTTCGCTCGATCCTGTCGTCGAGCACCCGACGCCGGCGTGACGGCCGGGGGCGTGCCACAGCTCGGCGAGCATGTGGACGCAGCGACGCTCCAGCTCCGCGGTCTGCGGGTACTCGTCCTTGTCGATGACGTTCTTGTCGACGGACTCGTCCATGAGCCGCTGCGCCTGCGGCTCCATCCACGTCGTCACGAAGGTCGCGAGGTTGAGCCGCGCGTTGCCGTCGAGCATGAGCTCGTCGTGGACGATCTGATACGCAAGGTCGGGCGGCATCTCGCCTGGTGGCAGATGGAGCTTGGGAACGCTCGTCGCGACGCCCGGACGCGCGTACAGCGGGTTGATCTGGATGTTCGCGTCCGCGTCGTCATGCGCACGATGGTGCAGCGCCATTGGTCAGTCCCCCGTCACTTGCTGGATGCGGCGGTCCCCCGGGTCGTCTCCGCGCGCTCGGATGATGACGAACGGCCGGTCAGCTCCGTCGCTGCGTCGCCCGCCGGACGCAGGCCCGCGAGCTCGGCTTCCACGCGGTCGGAGCGCTCGGTGGCGCGCATCAGCTGATGGCGGAGCGAATCCATCTCCAGCTCCAGCGACACATTGGCGTCGACGACGCGCAGCAGCTCCTCGCGCAGCAGGGCGGCCTGCCTCGCCGGGTCGGGATCGCTGCTCATCGACTCGATGCGCGAGTGCTCGTTGTCCCGCCACCGCGCCGCGAGCAGTGTGGCGGTGCCGTCGGGTGGGTGATACGAGCGCGCACCGGCTTCGACCACGCGCCGGATGATCGCGGGCCCGCTCGCGGTGTTGAGTCGCTGGCGCAGGTGCAGCGGATGCCGCGGCGGAGGGTCGGTGAGACGGAAGCGCGGCCAGTAGATGCGCACCGCACCGTCGTAGACCGAGAGCATGCGCAGCCGTTTCGTCAAGCGATGCGAGTCTTCGACGCGCGGCATGGTGAAGACATGCGCGAGGCCGCACAGCTCTCGCGCGGTGAGCGCCGGATCCCCGGCGTCGGTGGGATAGACACCCTCCTCCTCCTTGATCGCGCTGAAGAGCACGACCGGCAGTCGCCGTCCGGGATCGAGGAGGCACGAATGCACCAGCCATTCGATCTCGTCGGATCCGGCGATGGGCTCCGCGGTCTCCCGAGCCCGTTGCGATCCTGCGGTCGCGCCACGTGCGACGAGATCGTGCAGGAGATCGACCAGCGGAGGTGACAGCGGCGACGGGGGGACCCGGTGGTGACGCATGTCCTGCTCGACGGTGATGCCGATCTCCACGGAGTCACCGGTGCGCACCAGGTCGATGGTGGTCAGCCACAGTGTCGCCGGGTCCCACGTATCCGGTCGATGCACCGTGATGTGACACAACGCGCGGCTGCCCGCGACGCTGCGGAGCGCGCTGATGCGGAGACCGCCTTCCTGGAGCTCGCCCTCCAGCAGCGAGGTGGGCGCGGTCTTAAGACCGTCTGTCGCCCAGAGCCATGAACGCTGAGCCGCGGCCTCGAAGAGCCCGGCTCCGGTCACCCCCTTCCAGTCGAGATTGAGTCTCGCCCCGAGGGCGCGGAACATTGCGGATCATCCTAGTCGTCGTTGAGGGCCTTCCGCAATGCGCTGATCACGCCTCGCGCGTGACGTTCCTCCTGACGCAGGTTGCCGAAGGCGACGCGGATCGCGTACGCATCATGCAGGCGCGTGTGACTCAGGAAGTAACGTCCCCCGCTGTTGATGCGATCAACGATGCGTTGATTCATCGTGTCCAGCGTCCCCGGATCATCAAGTCCCGGCGGATGCGCGCGAAGGCACACGACGCTCAGCGGAGCAGGCGCGAGCAGCTCGAAGTCGGGCTCGCCGTCCGCCCATCGTGCGACAAGTGACGCATACCGGCAGTGTTCGCGGATGCGCGCGGCGAGCCCGTCCGTGCCGAAATACCGGATGACCATCCAGAGCTTGAGAGCGCGCATGCGCCGGCCGAGCGACGTGCCGTAATCCATCAGGTTGGCCGGGTCATCACCGGTGCCGTCGCCGGTGGTGAGGTACTCGGGCACGATGGAGAACGCGCTGCGGAGCATCTCGGGACGCCGGGTCCACAGGACGCTGCAGTCGATCGGCGTGAACAGCCACTTGTGCGGGTTGACCACGATCGAGTCCGCCCGCTCCGCCCCGTCGAGCACCCACCGCAGCTCCGGCGCGAGCGCGGCGGCGCCGCCATACGCCGCGTCGACGTGAAGCCAGAGCTCGTGCTGCTCGCACACCTCGGCGATCGCGGCGGTGGGGTCGACGCTGGTCGTCGACGTGGTCCCGGCCGTCGCGACCACCGCGAACGGCCGGATCCCGGCGACGAGGTCCTCGTGGATCGCCTGACGCAGCGCGACCGGATCCATCCGGAAGCGGCTGTCGACGGGGATGCGGCGCAGGCCTTCGCGGCCGATGCCGAGGACGATGCCCGCCTTCTCCACGGAGGAGTGCGCCTCCGTCGAGGCGTAGTAGCGGAGGGGCGGGAGATCCTGTCTTCCGGCCATGCCGAGCTCGCGGATGCGCAGGTCCGTCTGCGCCTCACGGGCGGCCGCCAGCGCGTAGAGCGTGCTCGACGATGCCGTGTCGTTGATCACGCCGAAAAGCGGCTCGGGCAAACCGACCATCTGGCGCAACCAGTCGAGGGTCACCTCCTCGAGCTCCGTCGCGGCCGGCGCCGTGCGCCAGAGCATCGCGTTGACGTTGAAACCGGCGGCGAGGATCTCTCCGAGGATGCCCGGGGCCGAGCCGCTCGAGGCGAAATACGCCATGAAGCCGGGTGACTGCCAGTGGGTGGTCGCCGGCATGAGCAGCCGGTCGATGTCGGCCAGCACGGACTCGATCGGCTCGCCGGCGGCAGGAGGCGCCGGCGGCAGCGCCCGGCGCACCTCGCCGGGCCGCGATGGGCTGAGCACCGGGTACAGCTCCACGTCGCGAAGGTAGTCGGCGGTCCAGTCCACCACCCGGCGGGCGTCACGCCGGTAGGTCTCCGGATCCATGTCGCCGGTCGATCGGTGGTCGGTGGTCGCGTCGTCAGTCATGTGGTCGGCGCATCGTGACGCGCGGGCGGCTCGATACGCCATCAGCGATCACGCGAGCGTCCGCCGGGAGGCGTGTTGCACCGCGTTAGACTGAACGGCGTGACCGTCTCTCTGACCGTCGCGGACGTGATGCACAAGCCGGCCGTGGTGGTCCCGACCAGCATCACCCTCGCCGAGGCGTCGGTGATCCTGGACGGCGCCAACGTCGGGGCGGCCGCGGTGCTCGACGAGCACGGGAAGCTCGCCGGCATGGTGAGCGAGCGGGACCTGCTGCGCTCGGTGGGCCACGGCATCGATCCCGGCACCACCCAGGTGTCGGAGGTGATGACCCGGAACCCCGTGACCCTCGAGGTGACGGACACCGTCGAGCGTGGGCTCGAGGTGTTCCGGGAGCGGCGCTTCCGCCACCTGCCCGTCCTCGACGGAGACCACGTCGCCGGCATCCTCTCCATCCGCCATGTGGTCCGCGTGGCGCACATCGAGGAAGTCCAGCCGGCAGGCTCGGCGCCACCCGGGCTCGCGCCTCGTGGGCTCGAGGGCGTGGCCGTGGCGGAGACCTCGGTCGGTGACGTGCGCGGCGAGGAGGGCTTCTTCCACTATCGCGGCTACAACGCCACCGAGCTTGCACGGCGCTGCTCGTTCGAGCAGGTCTGGCACCTCCTGGTCGAAGGTGAGCTGCCCGACGAAGCCGAATTGCGCGCGTTCACCCGTCTCACCGTCGAGTTGCGGGCGATCCCCGCTGCGGTGGCTGACCTCCTGCCCAGCATCGCGGCGCTCCCCGGATACACGCCGCTCATGGCGCTGCGATCGGCGGTGTCGCTTGCGGGCGCAGCCCTGGAGGAGAAACCGACCCTCGACATCCCGGCCGTGGAAGTTCGCAGGGAATGCCTCCGGATGGCGGCGATCGTCCCAGTGATGCTCATGCACCTGCATCGCGCTCACCTCGGGCTCGAGCCGGTCGAACCCGACCCGGATCTCGGCTACGCCGGCGCGTACATCCAGATGCTCACAGGCGAACGCCCCTCCGCCCGGGCGACGCGGGCTCTCGAGCAGTACCTCATCCTCACGATGGACCACGGGTTCAACTCATCCACCTTCACCTCGAGGGTCATCACGTCGACCGGCTCCGACATCGGGTCGGCGCTCACGGGCGCGATCGGCGCTCTCGCAGGCCCGCTGCACGGCGGCGCGCCGTCGCGTGCCCTGGCCATGCTCGACGCCATCGGCACCCCCGATCGCGCCGAGGAGTACCTGCGCCATGAGATCTCGTCCGGCGAGCGGTTGATGGGCTTCGGTCATCGCGTCTACAAGACCGACGACCCGCGTTCGACGCTCCTGCGGGACGTCGCCGCCGAGCTCGGCGGCGAGCAGGCGGAGTTCGCGCGTCAGGTCGAGCAGACGGCACTTCGGGTGCTCAACGAGCTGAAGCCGGGCCGCCGCCTGTACACCAACGTCGAGTTCTACGCGGGCGTCGTGATGAACAGCGTCGGCATCCCGCCGGACATGTTCACCCCGACCTTCGCCTCGAGCCGGACGGTGGGATGGACCGCAGCCATCGCCGAGCAGGCCGCCAACAACCGTCTGATCCGTCCCTCCGCCCTCTACGTCGGCCCGCAGGCGCCTCGACAGATCCCCGAGGGGTACGGGGCGGCGCTCCAGAGCGCGCAACTCGCACACTGATCATCCGGTGACGCGCTGGTAACGGGCGCCATCTCGTTGCCATGCAACGGAACCACCTCGTCACCCAACCACAACGCGCGGCCCCCGCATGTGACTGATGCTGATCCCATGATCCCGGCATTCATACCCGCGTTGGTGGCTCTGTTGCGGTCGACTCTCTCCGGCAGCGAGCGGCGCGATGACGAACGTGGTCAGGGGCTCGTCGAGTACGGGCTGATCCTGGTCCTCATCGCCATCGTCGTCATCGTCGTCGTCAGCGCCGTCGGACACCAGGTCAACAACGTCTTCTCGAACGTCAGCAACGGCCTGAGCGCCTAGGGCGATCCGGCGCTGCCCGGTGCGGGCAGCGCCGCCACGCCCGCGGCACGGCAACGGTCGCGGCTTCCCGTACCGTGACGCGTCGTGGACGCGCCGGCGCATGATGACATGCACGGTCGCGGCGCCGCGGCGCCGAAGGTCGCGCTGGCCGGTGTGGTGCTGTGCGGCGGTCGAAGCACGCGCATGGGGATCCACAAGGCGACGATCGACGCGGGTGGCGTGACCCTCGTGGAGCGTGCGGTCGAGCGACTCGGCGGGGTGTGCGATCCCGTGCTCATCGCTCCGGGTGGACTGCAGATCGCCGTCGAGGGACGCCGAAGCGTGGCCGATGCGCTGCCCGGCGCGGGGCCGATCGCCGGCCTCGTCGCGGCGCTGCGCGAGTCGCCGCACGCGCTGCTCGCCGTGGTCGCCGTCGACCTTCCGTGGCTCGACCCTCGCCTGATCCGGCTGCTCGCCGGACGGATCGGCGACGGTGACGCGGCGCTCTGCGAGACCTCGCGTGGCATCGAGCCCCTGCACGCCGTGTACGCGCGGTCAGCGCTGAAGGCGGCGGAAGCCGCCTTGCGCTCGCCCGATCGTTCGCTTCGGAGCCTCGTGGCTCGGCTTCGGGTCATCCGCGTCACAGAGGGTGAGCGGGAGACCGCGGGGATCACCGAGCGGTTCGCCCGCAACGTCAACACCCCGGCCGACCTCGCCGACCTCAGGCGGGAGCTTCACCGATGAGCGCGCGCACCGTGGATGCCGCCGCGGCCAGCGCCGCGGATTCCGAGCTGCCGGCGGTGACGCTCACCTGCACGAAGCGCCCGATCAGGTAGGCGGCAAGCGGAGCGTTCTGGCGCTCGGTCGCGTGCGCGATGTCACGCGCGATCCGCAACAAAAGCGCGCGGTCGTGGAGGTCGGGGGGATCGATGTCGCCGCCGGCCGGGCCCGCCTCGCGCAGAGCGGATGCCAGGCGGCGCAGCACGTCGGATGCCTCTGGTGCCGCGTCCATGTTGCTAGAGTGATCTTGGCGCATGGCTGGTGAGACGCGAAACCTCCTGCCCGGCCACCTGGTGGGCTGGAAGCCTTTCGGGCTGGGTGAGCAGCGTCCGAACAACTACCTCGAGATCTGGAAGGCCGCCGTCGAGAATCGCGACAGCGCCGGCCGCGCGATCCGCATCCTCCGCGAGGGCGTGTGCGACGGTTGCGCCCTCGGCACCACCGGCCTCCACGACTGGACCATGCCGGGCATCCACCTCTGCAACATCCGCCTGCGTCTGCTCCGGATGAACACGATGCAGGCGTTCGATCCCGCGGCCGCTCGTGACGTCGCGGCGCTGCGTGCCATGCGAGGCGATCACCTGCGCGAGCTCGGGCGCATCCCGCACCCGATGATCCGCCGGCGAGGCGATCCGGGATTCGAGCCGCTGTCGTGGCCGGATGCCATGGAGATCATGGCGTCACGCGTGCGAGCCTCGGAGCCGGCACGCTGCGCGTACTTCCTCACGAGCCGTGGCATCCCGAACGAGACCTACTACACGGTGCAGAAGGCGGTCCGCGCGATGGGCTGCAACTCCATCGACAACGCCGCTCGCCTCTGTCACTCGCCCAGCACGGTCGCGCTCAAGCAGACCATCGGCGCCGGCGCGAGCACGTGCTCCTATCGGGACTGGCTCGACGCCGAGCTGATCGTCTTCGTCGGTTCCAACGTCGCCAACAATCAGCCGGTCGCCACCAAGTACCTCCACTACGCGAAGAAGCGAGGCACCAGGGTCATCAGCATCAACACGTACCGCGAACCCGGCATGGAGCGGTACTGGGTGCCGTCGGTGCCGTCGAGCGCGGTCTTCGGGACGCGCATCACGGATCGGTTCCACATCGTCAACCCGGGTGGCGACATCGCGTTCCTCAACGGAGCCATGCGGACAACCCTGGAGAACGGGTGGCAGGACCGCGGCTTCATCGCGGAGCACACGACCGGATTCGACGAGCTCGACGCGTCGCTGCGGGCCCAGCCGTGGGAGCTGCTCGAGCGTGCTGCCGGCGTCACGCGCGACGAGATGGCCGAGTTCGCTCGCTCGCTGCACGCCTCGCGGCGCACGGTGATCGTCTGGAGCATGGGTGTCACCCAGCACGCCGCGGGCGAGGACACCGTGCGCGCGATCGCCAACATCGCGCTGCTGCACGGCACGATCGGCCGGATCGGGTGCGGGCTCATGCCGATCCGCGGACACTCCGGCGTGCAGGGAGGCGCCGAGATGGGCGCGTACTCGACGGTGCTTCCCGGCGGGCTGCCGATCCGCGAGGACACCTGCGCGCAGATCGGCGCCGAGTGGGGATTCGACGTGCCGGTCACGCGCGGGTTGACCGCCCCACAGATGATCGACGCTGCGGAACGCCGCGAGCTCGACGTGCTCGTGTCGATGGGTGGCAACTTCCTCGAGGTGCTCCCCGACCATGCGCGCGTGCACGCGGCGCTCGAGTCGATCCCGCTTCGCGTCCACCATGACATCGTCCTGAGCTCGCAGATGCTCGTCGAGCCGGCGGACACCGTGCTCATCCTGCCCGCACTGACGCGATACGAGATTCCCGGTGGGGTGACCGAGACGAGCACCGAACGGCGGGTCATCTTCAGCCCCTGCATCGACGGTGGGCCGGTCGAGGATGCGCGCTCCGAGGCGGACGTGGTGCTCGAGCTGGCGCGGCGGGTCCGCCCCGATCTCGCGAGCAGGCTGCACCCGGAGACCACGGCCGAGGTGCGCGCGGAGATCGCGCGCGTGATCCCGCAGTACGACGGCATCCAGCGGCTGTCCAAGGCCGGCGATCAGTTCCAGTACGGCGGGCGCCTGCTGTGCGTGGGCGGGGTGTTCCCGACGCCCGACGGCAAGGGAAAGCTGAGCGTGGTCGAGCCGCACGTCGTCGACGTGCCTCCCGACTCCGTCGTGGTGACCACCCGGCGTGGCAAGCAGTTCAACAGCATGGTCCAGGAGCAGAAGGACGCGATCACCGGTGCACGGCGCGAGTCCATCTTCATGAATCGCGTCGACGCGGAGCGCTTCGGACTCCGTGACGGTGACGCGTGCGTGCTGCGCAGCGAAGCGGGGGAGATGCACGGGACCGTCATGGTCGCGCGCGTCAAGCCGGGGTCGGTGCAGGTGCACTTCCCGGAGGGGAACGTCCTGATCCCGAACGCGCCGCGGCAGCCGGCGTCCGACATCCCCGATTACACGACCATCGCGCGCGTCGAGAAGGCATGACCGCGCGCCACAAGCGCGTGATGCAGATCGCCGCCGGCCGGGGGACGACCTGGCACACCGACGACGTCAGCGTCGAGGAGCCTCTCGAGATCCGAGTTGGCGGCGTGTCGCTCTCCGTGACGATGCGCACCCCAGGCGATGACTTCGACCTGGCGGCGGGGTTCCTCATCA
>Ga0335078_10007572_pt1 | contig 16106 bp, 17 predicted proteins | sample Lox_Sample_32_FD_206711 | JGI IMG/M metagenome (GOLD analysis project Ga0335078, IMG submission 206711) | Soil microbial communities from Loxahatchee National Wildlife Refuge, Florida, United States - Lox_Sample_3.2 | ecosystem: Environmental > Terrestrial > Soil > Wetlands | place: USA...
TATATCAAGCCGCTCACCGATCGGCCAGTGCCTGAAAGCTGATCGATACCAGGCTGGGACGCTATCGGTCCGGCTACCGGAAATGCTCCCAGCCGCCGCGGCCGTTCCAGCGCTCGCCATTCACCAGCACGCCCTCGCCTTCCCGCACGTCGCCGATGATGCGCCAGCCGTCCGGGAGCGCCGCGAGAGGAGGGAACGTCGCCGCGAGTGCGTGATCCTCACCGCCGGCCAGCGCCCAGTCCTGCCACGCGACTCCGAGTGTCCTGGCGGCAGCCTGCAGCGGCTCGCAGTCGGGCAGCCCGGCGGTTTCGACGCGGACGCATACGCCGCTGGCGGCCGCGATGTGACCGAGGTCGGCCACCAGGCCGTCGCTCACGTCCAGCATCGCCGTCGCTCCTGCCGCCGCGGCCGCCGGGCCGGCGGCGTAGGGCGGCTCCGGCCGCCGGTGCGCCCGGACCAGCGCGCCGATATCCCCCGCCAGCTCCCCCGGTCCGGCCGTCCCGGCCTGCAGCAGGGCGAGTCCGGCCGCAGACCAGCCCGCGTGGCCGGCCAGCGCCACGACATCCCCGGCCCGCGCGCCCGCCCTGGTCACCGGCCGCGCGCCCGCCAGCTCGCCCAGCGCGGTGATACCGAGCACGATGCAGTCCGCGCTCGTGACGTCGCCGCCTGCGATGGACGCGCCGGCCCGGCCGCACTCGGCCACCAGGCCGGCGATCATGTCGAGCACCCAGCCGACGGCCAGGTCGGACGGGCACGCCAGCCCGACAAGCAGGGTCCGCGGCAGCGCGCCCATCGCCGCGATGTCGGCGAGGTTCTGCGCGGCCGCCTTGACCCCCACGTCCGCGGGCGAGGACCAGTTCCGGCGGAAGTGGCGGCCCTCGACCAGGACGTCGGTGCTGGCGACCACGCGCCCGTCAGGGACGCGGAGCACGGCGGCGTCGTCGCCGGCCGCGACATCCAGGCGCTGATCCGCGGGCAGCAGATCCGCGATGGCGGATATCAGGCCGAACTCGCCGAGGTCCGCAACGGTAATAACTGCATTCCACCCATCTGTCGTGACGCCGCCGGGGCTGGGGCCATTGCCTCGCCGGGCGACACGGCCGGCAGATCACTACGGTAGCGTTGCCCTGACAGCTGCGATCCGCGTGGAGGGCGACATGGTGCAGGCTTACATCCTCGTCCAGACCGAGGTCGGGAAGGCTGCCGACGTAGCCGCCAGCATCGGCCAGATCACGGGCGTGACCCAGGCGGACGACGTCACCGGACCTTACGATGTCATCGTCCGCGCCGAGGCTGACAACGTGGACGACCTCGGCCGGCTCGTGGTCGCTCAGATTCAGGGCGTATCGGGCATTACCCGGACGCTTACCTGCCCGATAGTGCACATCTAGGCCACCCGGCCATACGGGCCCGGCGGCACGATATTCGGTTGAGCCCGGCCCGTCCATCCCTGTACCGTCCCGGCGCGTGCAGATCTCCATCCGGCCCGACCCCGACGCGATGTTCGTCGCGCTGGCCGGGACTGGCGGCGCCGGGGCGTCGCGGCGGCGCTCAAGCGCACCACGCTGGCGTGGGCGGCGGCCAACGGCCTTACCGAGGTCTATACCCGGACCCAGCGCGACAACGCTGACCTGCGCGCCCTGAACACCCAGCGGGGCTTCCGCACGCGCGCCGAGAGTCTGCGATGCAGTCGACGCTGCCGCCGCTATCTAGGGCCAGTCCAGTGCCGTGAGCATGGCGCTCGTGCGCGGACCGACACCCAGGTCCGCGGCAAGCCGGAGTTCCGCGGCGGTGTCCACGTCGCGGCGCAGCCCGTGCAGGCCGGGCAGGTCGAGCTCGGCGAGCCCGGCGGCCAGGTGGCGTGCCCTCGACCCGATGCCGAACAACGGCTCGAAGCTGGCCCGCGGGGGCGCCGCGTACAGCGTCGTACCCGTGCCCTCGGCGTCCGGCACGAACGCCCGGCCGACGGCGCCGGCGGCGGTCAGCGCGGCGGTCAGCTCGGCCGGCCGGAGCGCGGGCAGGTCCGCGGCGAGCGCGGCGACACCGCGGGCGGGCCACCGGGCCGACGCCGTGTGCGCGCCGTACGACAGCGCCTCGTTCAGGCCCGCGGCGGGCGCGTCGGGCAGCACGACCGCCGCCAGGCCGGCCGCCTCCGCCCGCACCGCCGGGTCGTCGGTCACCACGAACACCCCCCCCACGGCAGCTGCCGCGCTCGCGGCCGCGACGGTGTCGGCGGCCATGGCGAGTACCAGTTTCTCCCGGTCCGCTGCGGGTAGCCCGGTGAGCCGCGACTTGGCCCGGGCAAGTACCTTGACGGGGATCACCAGCGACCAGGCCGGCTGGGTGTCGGGTGCCATGCACCCGATACTGCCGTGACGCCTCGACACGGCGTCGCGGGACCGGACAGACTGAACCACACGAGCGAGCCGGAGGAAGCCCGGATGACACGCGAGAAGACGCCGCGCAAGCGCGATTACGGGAGCTACTCCAGCGCGTGGCGGAACGTCTCCAAGATCATCCTGAGGCCGGGCATCCGGATGATGATGCGCCTGGACTGGGGCGGCCAGCAGCATGTCCCGTCCGACGGCGCGATGATCCTGGCGGCCAATCACCTGTCCTACATGGACATATTCGCGGTCTCGCTGTTCGCGGACAGCGCCGGCCGGTACCCGGTGTTCCTGGCCAAGTCCTCGCTGTTCGACATCCCGGTGCTGGGCGCGATCATCACCAGGCTCGGCCAGCTGCCGGTGTCCCGCGGGCAGGCCGACGCGGCGCTGGTGCTCAAGCAGGCAGAGATGGTGGCCAGGAGCGGCGCCTGCGTGATCTTCTACCCCGAGGCCACCGTGACGCGCGACCCCGACAAGTGGCCGATGGTGTCCAAGACCGGGGTGGCCCGGCTGGCGCTCGAGACCGGGGCACCGGTCGTCCCGGTGGCGCACTGGGGCGCGCAGCAGATCCTCCCCTACGGCAACTACGTGCCCAGGCTGCTGCCCCGCAAGACCGTCCGGCTGATCGCCGGGCCGGCCGTGGACCTGTCCGAGTTCGCCGGCCAGCCGCTCACCAGCCAGGTGCTGCGCGCGGCCACCGAGAAAATCATGCGGGACGTGGCGGTGCTGCTCGGCCAGCTGCGCGGCGAGACGCCGCCCGCCGAGCCGTTCCACCCGGCGGTGGCCAGGCGCAAGATGCGCCAGGAACTGCGCACGGTGGCCGGCCAGGGCGCGGACGGCGAGGCCGAGGGCAGCGGCGACGAGGAGCCGGCGAACGAGACGGCGGCGCCGGAAACACCAGGCCTATGAGGGCAGCCGTACTCGGAGCCGGCGCGTGGGGCACCACCTTCGGTCAGGTGCTCTGCGATGCAGGCAACGACGTCGTGCTGTGGTGCCGCCGGGCCGAGGTCGCCGACGCGGTCGAGGCCAGTCACGAGAACCCCGAGCGGCTGGCCGGCATCGCGCTGCCGGAGGCGCTGCGCGCGACAGCAGACGCCACGCAGGCGCTGGCGGGCGCCGAGCTTGTAGTACTCGCCGTTCCCGCCCAGACGCTGCGGGCGAACCTGTCAGCCTGGCGGGACCTCCTGCCGCGGGACGCCCTGCTCGTCAGCCTCATGAAGGGCGTCGAGCATGGCACGTGCGAGCGGATGAGCGAGGTCATCGCCCAGGTGACCGGCGCGGGGCCCGAGCGCATCGGCGTCGTCTCCGGCCCGAACCTGGCGCGGGAAATCGCGGTCCGCCAGTACTCGGGGACGGTGGTGGCGTGCGCCGACGAGGTGGCCGCCGACCGGCTGCAGAAGGCCTGCCACACCGCCTACTTCCGCCCGTATACCAACCCCGACGTCATCGGCTGCGAGCTCGGCGGCGCCGTCAAGAACGTGATCGCGATCGCGGTCGGGATCGCGTTCGGGATGGGTCTCGGTGACAACACCCGGGCGATGCTGATCACCCGCGGCCTGGCCGAGATCGCGCGGCTCGGCGCCGCCCTTGGGGCGGATCAGCACACGTTCGCGGGGCTCGCCGGGATGGGCGACCTCATCGCCTCGTGCAGCTCGCCGCTGGCGCGCAACCGCAGCTTCGGCGAGAAGCTCGGCCGCGGGATGGCGCTGGCGGATGTGCTGGCCAGCAGCAGCGAGGTGGCCGAGGGAGTCGCCTCGTGCCAGCCTGTACTGCAGCTCGCGCGCGCGCACGGGGTGGAGATGCCGATCACCGAGGTGATGGTCGCGGTCATGCACGAGGGCATGGACATCGGGCGGGCAGTGATCATGCTCGCATCGCGATCCGCCAAGCCCGAGCGGTACGGCGTATGACGGTGCCGCCGCGCACGGTATCGGCAGGGTCGGTATCGGCACGCACGGTACCGCCGGGATCAGGGGGAGTGGAGGTCTGGTGAGCGAGCAGCGCAAGATCAGGGTCGCGGTGGTCTTCGGCGGACGGGGACCCGAGCACGCGGTGTCGGTCATGGGCGGCGGCAACATGCTCGCCGCCATCGACAGGTCGAAGTACGAGGTGATCCCGATCGGCATCACCACCGACGGTCACTGGGTGCAGGTCGCCGACGAGCCGGGTCGGATGGCCGTGACCGAAGGCGAGCTGCCGTCGGTGGCGGCGGTGGCGCTGCCCGGATCCCGGGTCGTGCCGTGGGCGGGCGGACCGGGCGATCCGGACGCCGGCCGGCTCCCCGTGCTCGGCAGCGCCGGCGCGGTGGCGAGCACGGGCGCGGTGGCGAGCGCGCCCGCCCAGATACCGCACCTGTTCGGCGACGTGGACGTCGTGCTTCCGGTGCTGCACGGCCCGTACGGCGAGGACGGCACCATCCAGGGCCTGCTGGAGATGGCCGGCGTGCGCTACGTCGGCGCGGGCGTGCTGGCCAGCGCCGTCAGCATGGACAAGGAGTACATGAACATCATCTTCGCGGCCAAGGGCCTGCCGGTCGGGCCCTACGTCGTGGTGCGGGAGCGCGACTGGCCGCCGGGCACCGACACCGACACTGTCCTCCCGGCCGCGGAGCACAAGCGCGTGCTGGACGAGATCGCCGAGCTCGGCTGGCCGCTGTTCGTCAAGCCGGCGCGGGGCGGGTCCAGCATCGGCACCTCGAAGGCACACGACATGGGCCAGCTGCACGAGGCCATCGCGCTCGCCCGCCAGTACGACGCCAAGGTGCTCGTGGAAGCCGCGATCGACGGCGTGGAGGTCGAGGTCTCCGTGCTCGAGGGCGTGGATGGCGGGCCGCCGGAGACGAGCCTGCCCGGCCAGCTGCTGGTGGACGGCGGCGAGGAGTTCTGGGACTTCGAGGCCAAGTACCTGGACGCGGCCAGCGGGATGGCCATCCCGGCGCCGATCCCGGACAGCGCGATCGCGGAGGTACGGCGGCTGGCTGCGGCGGCGTTCGAGGCGGTGTCCTGCGAGGGGCTGGCCAGGGTGGACTTCTTCTACACCCCGGACGGCAGGGTCATCATCAACGAGATCAACACGATGCCCGGCCTGTCACCCGCCTCGTACTGGCAGAAGATGTGGGAGGCCACCGGCAAGACGTTCCCCGAGCTGATCGACAGGCTGCTGCAGTCGGCCCTGTCGAAGCGGCCCGGCCTGCACTGACCCGGCCCGCACTGACCCGGCCCGCACTGACCCGGCCTGGAACGCGCAGACGCGGGCGGCGCGGCGTCCTTGAAGTCCGCGCCCGCCCGGAACTTGGGGACTGAGGTCCTGGGTACCTTGATGGCCGCGCCCGTGGCCGGGTTGCGCGCGGTGCGAGCCGGGCGGATTGCCTTCTCGAATACACCGAACCCCGTGATCGCCACCTTGTCGCCCTTGGCGACTGTCTTCTGAATAGTCTCGAGGACTGCGTTAACCGCCTCGGCCGCCGTCTTCTTATCGCCCATCCGGCCCGAGATTGCATCGATCAGGTCACGCTTGTTCATTTCCTCACTCCTGCGGTTCCCCCAAGCGGGAGGTCGCGTGGACTGGGAAGTCGTGCTCGCGACCTCTGATGGCCCTGAAATTAAGGGATTCTGCGCCAAGGCACAATTACATTCGCTGAAACAATCGCGTGTCGGGCCCGGCGGCGCGGGCAATTAGCAGGCCGCCGAGGGCCGGAACAAATGGGCTTACTACGGCGCGGACTTATCGTTCTGGCTTTTATTTCTCGAACTTTTCGCGACCGCTTGCTCCACTGTGGACAGGAATGCGGCGACCCGGCGCAGCCCGGTACCGACGTCGGCGTCGGGAACCTTCGCCGCGTCGCAGATCGCGATGAACTGCCGGTGCAGCCGCTCCGCCACCGCGGCAGGCAGGTCCAGGTGACTGAGCCGCCTGCGCGCGTCGGCGAGCCGTCCGGCCAGGACGTCGGCGTCCCGCCGGGGCCGCGTGTCGCCCATCTCGCTCCCCTCCGCTCAGGTACCAGACTGACACTGCCGCGGCCGGGCGCTTCGCCGGGGGACACGGTAGGGACCTTGCGAGTGACTTCCGGCCCTGTCGGGCGGCCGGCCGGGCCGGCGAGAGTGGTCGCGAGCGGTTCGCTCCCCAGCAGTTCACGCTTGATCGGAACGCCCTATGCTGTGCAGTCCAGGGTTCCGGCCAGGGGTGCCGCGCTGGCCGAGCACGAGATCCGTCCATACTGAGGAAGCGGCTGGCGGTAGGCCGCAAGCCCCCCGGGACCGAGCGAGGTCTGCCCATGAAGGTGTCCGTTGTCAAGGAGACCGCGCCGGACGAGCGGCGGGTTGCGCTCGTGCCGGATGCGGTCGGCAAGCTGCGCGCGGCTGGCCTCGAGGTGCTGGTCGAGTCTGGCGCGGGCGACGGCGCCTGGCTGACCGACGATGACTATGCCGAGGCCGGCGCGACAATTGTCAGCCGCGGCGACGCGCTCGCCGCCGATGTCGTGCTGCTGGTCGGCAAGCCCGATGACGCCGCGATATCGGCACTGCACGCCGACCAGACGCTGATCGGCATCCTCGGCGCGCTCGCCGACCCCGAGCTGGCCGGGAAGCTGGCGGCGGCCGGTGTCACCGCGATCAGCATGGACATGATCCCGCGCACGCTGCCCCGCGCCCAGCCGATGGACGCGCTCTCTTCCCAGGCCAACATCGCCGGCTACAAGGCCGCGGTGCTCGCGGCGGCCGAGTTCGGCCGGTTCTTCCCGCTGCTGATCACCGCCGCCGGCACCGCGCGCCCGGCCAGGGTGCTGGTGCTCGGCGCCGGCGTGGCCGGGCTGCAGGCGATCGGCACCGCCCGCCGGCTGGGCGCCGTCGTCAGCGCGTACGACGTGCGGCCCGAGGCCAAGACCGAGGCGCAGTCGGTGGGCGCGACGTTCATCGAGCTGACATCCGTCGGCTCCGCGGCGGGCGAGGGCGGCTACGCCCGCGCGCTCACCGAGGAGGAGCGCGCGGCACAGCAGGAGGAGCTGGCCGGCCACATCGCCCGCCACGACGTCGTCATCACCACCGCGCAGGTGCCCGGCCGGCGGCCGCCGCTGCTGATCACCGAGGACGCGCTCAAGGCGATGACGCCAGGGTCGGTCATCGTGGACATGGGCGCGAGCGCGCTCGGCGGCAACGTCGCGGGCTCGCGGCCGGCCCAGACCGTCGTGACCGAGAACGGGATCACGATCATCGGCGCGGGCCACCTGCCGTCGACGATGCCGGCCGCCGCGTCCGCGATGTACGCGCGCAACGTCAGCGCGCTGCTGCTGTACCTGATCAAGGACGGCGAGCTCGCGCTCGACGCCGAGGACGAGCTGCAGGCGGGCGTCATCATCACCAGGGCCGGGGCGGTCGTGCACCCGGCGCTGGCCCCACCCGAGTCAGCACCGCCGGGCCCGGCGCAGTCAGGTCCCGATCCGGCCGCCACCGAGACTGCCGAGGCAGGAGGGACCGCCGATGTACCCGGCGCTTCTAGTTGACGTCACGATCTTCGTGCTCGCCCTGTGGGTGGGCTTCGAGGTCATCAGCAAGGTGCCCGCCACCCTGCACACGCCGCTGATGTCGGCGGCCAACTCGATCCACGGCATCGTGCTGGCCGGCGCGATGCTGATCGCGGTGACGGCGCACAACACGATCGGCTACGTGATCGCGTTCGTCGCCGCCGCGTTCGCCGCGGCGAACGTGGTCGGCGGCTACGTCGTCACCGGCCGGATGCTGAAGATGTTCCGGCGGCGGCCCGAGGTGGCGCCGCCCGCGACCGCACCGTCCAACGGCAGCACCCATAAGGGAACGTCGGCATGAGCACGTTCGAGTGGGTCATCCAGCTGGTGTACGTGCTGTCCGCGTCGTGCTTCGTGTTCGGGCTGCACCTCATGAACAACCCGGCGACGGCGCGGCGCGGCAACCAGGCGTCCACCTCGGGCATGGTCATCGCGATCGCGGCCACGCTCGCGATCGTCATCCATAACGGCGGCATCTCCGGCACCGGCTGGGCCGTGATGATCGCGGGTGCCGCGATCGGCGCCGGAGCGGGCCTGTACTCGGCCAGGACCGTCCGGATGACGGCGATGCCGCAGCTGGTCAGCATGTTCAACGCGGTCGGTGGCGGGGCAGCCGCGCTGGTGGCGATCCACGACTACATGACCGCCGGGGCCAGCGTGTCGTCCAGCACCAGCGTGACCACCCTGCTGGACGTCATCATCGGGTCGGTCACGTTCTCCGGCTCGCTCATCGCCGCCGGCAAGCTGCAGGGCGTGATCAACTCCGCGCCGGTCACGTTCCCCGGCGCGCGGTTCGTCAACCTGCTGCTCGCCGTCGTCGCCGTCGGCCTGGGCGCGTACCTGATCGCGTCGCCGAGCACGGCGCTGCTCAGCATCGTCATCGTCGCGTCACTGATCTTCGGCGTCTCGATGGTGATGCCGATCGGCGGTGCGGACATGCCCGTCGTCATCTCGCTGCTGAACGCGTTCACGGGCACGGCGGTGGCGATGGCCGGCTTCGTGATCGGCAACTGGGCGCTGATCATCGCCGGTGCCCTGGTGGGTGCCTCCGGCGGCATTCTCACCAAGCTGATGGCCGACGCGATGAACCGCTCGATCCCCAACATCATCGTCGGCGGCTTCGGCACGGGCGACTCGGCGGTGGCGGCCGTCGCCGGCCCCGGCGGCAGCGTCAAGTCGATCGCCGCGGACGACGCCGCGATCCAGCTCGCGTACGCCTCGAAGGTCATCATCGTGCCCGGCTACGGCCTGGCCGCGGCGCAGGCGCAGCACGAGGTCGCCGCCCTCGCGGACGTCCTCGAGTCGCATGGCGTCGAGGTGAGCTACGCCATTCACCCGGTGGCCGGCCGGATGCCGGGACACATGAACGTGCTGCTCGCCGAGGCGAACGTGCCGTACCCGCAGCTCAAGGAGATGGACGACATCAACCCCGAGTTCTCGCGGGCCGACGTCGCGCTCGTGATAGGTGCCAACGACGTCACCAACCCGGCGGCCCGGCGGCCCGGCACCGCCATCTCCGGCATGCCGATCCTGGACGTGGACCACGCCCACAGCATCATCGTCGTCAAGCGGTCCATGGGCCACGGCTACGCGGGCATCGACAACGAGCTGTACGTCGACCCGAAGACGAGCATGTACTTCGCCGACGCCAAGAAGGCGCTGAGCGAGATGACCGCGGCGGTCAAGACCCTGGTCGGAGCGTGACGGCTACTGCGTGGCCGCGGGCGGCGGCAGCCGCCTGAGGTCCTCGGCCGACAGCTCGCCGGTCGAGATCAGCAGCGCGGCGAGTTCCTCGAGCGCGCGCGGCCCGCGCAGGCCGGGCACGCCGATCCGGACGTAGCGGTTGCGGATGTTCTCGCATCGCTTCGTGACGGTGTGCGCCTGCCAGCCGATGCGCTCGGCCGTGTCCCGCGCGCTGCGCGGCTGCGCCGCGCCCGAGTGCCGCCAGGTCAGGTACTCCTCGAACCTGGCGGCCAGCACCAGCCTGTCGTCGTCATTGAGCGGCGCCCGCAGCCTGGTGCTGGTGACCACCCGCTCGGCGGTGACCGGCCCGGGCGCGCCGTCTGACTCGTCCGCCTCGCCGCGGTCTTCGTCGTCCAGGTGCGGGAGCCGCAGCCGGATCGTGTAGCTCGCATGCACGCCGTCCACCCGGACCTTGGCGTGCCACTGCTGCAGCGGCATCCGCATGCCGGGCGGCAGGTCCGCGCGGAAACCGCGGTCGCCCTGCAGGTACAGCATCGACGAGGCACTGTCGTTGGCCAGCCACCAGACGTCGCCGGCGCACTCGAAACTGCCGGCGTTCCTGGACACGCCGCGGTCGTCGTCGGGCAGCACGAGCGTGCAGGTCCTCGCGCGGCCGAAGGTGAACTTCTCCCCCGGCCGGACCCGCCAGGTCCCCGCCTCGAACATCACGATCAGCAGCACGCACAACCCCGCATCTAGCTCGTAGCCGGACCTTAGGATGCCGGTCCCGCGCGGTCAAACACCCGGCACCGCCGCGCTGCCCCGCCGCCCTTGCCCGGCACGCCTCCGCTGCGATTGAATCGGCCAGAAGTCTAGGTACTCCCCGCGCCAGGAGGGCCGTGGCCAGCCGCCAGCTAGATCCCGCGCTCGCTCAGCAGTATCTCAGCGAGGTTCTGGCGCCAGACGAGGTCGTCGCGTGCAGTCGCGCGCACCTGGCGGACGCGCCGCGGCTCGGGGGACTGGAGAAGTGGCTCGTGCCCGCCATCGTCGCGGCTCTCCTCGCGCTGAGCTTCCTCGAAGGGATCCCGTTGTGGCCCGGCATCCCGTTGCTGCTCGGCAGCCATGTCCCGCAACTGCTGCGACGGCAGTCGCCCAGCCGGTGGGAATACCTGCTGGCGATCACCCGCAGCCACCTGATCCTCACGGACTACCCGGCCGCGGCCATCCGGGTCCGGGTGGTCTTCGCCGGCCCGGCAGATGCGCTGCGGCTTGACACCCGGCGGCGCGGGCGGATCACGACCGTCCGGTGCACGGCTGCGGACGGGGCGAAGCTGGTGCTGTACGGCCGGCGCCGCCGCGCGGTTGTCCTTGCTATTCCGGCGGACGACCCGGCACCTGGCGTGCTCGAGGCGTTCCAGGCCCGTGGCGGTGCTGTCGGGCCGACCGGGACCAGGGCCGTGGTCCGGGGGTGAGCGCCATGCGACGCCGACGGGAGCGGCGCCCGTTCATGACGCTGTGGCTGGCCGGCACCCTCGGCCCGGATGAGCATATCCTGGCCGACGCGAACGGGTTCACTGGTCCAGGACGGCTCTGGGACCATACCCTCGGCCTGATCGCGCTGGCCGGGATGGTCCTCGGCTGGCAGGATTTTTTCTCCGCGCATGTCAGGTTCGGCCGTGCCGCCAACCTCGCGGAGGCTGGCCTTTATCTCGCAGGCGCGGCCGGGGGCCTGCTGCTGCTTGCTACCCGTGCGCACGTATACGTCGCGATCACCGAACGGCAGCTGATCTGCGTCAGGGTTCGCGGCCGGTTCTCTCCGGCCGGCATCATGTGCACCGCTCCCATCGGCTCGCTGAGCCTGATGACGAAGCGCCGGCCCGGCTTGAACATGATCTCCGTCCCCGCGCCGGACAGCAAGCGAGGCGAGACCCGGCTGCGGCTGCGCGCCGGGCGTGCCCGCCGGGAGGAACTGCTCGCGGCGATCCAGGCCGGCGGCGGCACGGTGGACCTGCCGCCGGTGAGCGGGTCGCCCCGGGTGGACCTGTACCTGGCGCCCTGACCGGCGCGCTGGCACCGGCCGGGACCGGGCTGCCGCTAGCTGACCCGCCAGCCGACGCCGGGATCGGAGAGCTGGCAGTAGCCGAGCACGAGGCCGGTCCCGCTCTTGGCGCGGTCACCGGGATCGGACAGGCACAAGCCGGCCGGCGCGTTCACCAGCCACACGCCGATCGGCCCGTTGTACAGCTGCCAGTTCTGGCTGGCGGCCGTGCCGCATGTGCTCAGCACCACATGACGGCCGGCCACCGCGGTCCCGCTGGCGGGGCTCAGGCAGTGACTGCCGACCTGCACGTGGCCGCCCGGCTGGATCGTCCACGTCTGCGACGCTGCGCCATTACACCAGCGCACGCTCACCTGCTGGGTGACCGGGCCGCGGGAATGGTAGTCGCTCAGGCAGTAGCCGGGAACGCCGGCGCTGACCGGCCCGGCCGGCAGGGTCCAGCGCTGCGCGGTGGCGCCGGAGCACTTCGCGGCGTCGACCCGGGCACCCGACTTGCCGCCGGTGTCGTCGAGGCAGCGCCTGGACGCCTGGCTGATCAGGCCGCTGGGCAGCTCGCCGGTGCCGCCGCCCAGCTGCCAGCGCACGGCGCCGCGCGAGCAGGACGTGATCGCGACCGTGGCTGACGTCGCGGACGCTTCCGACAGGCAGCTGCCTCGCAGTCGCAGCGTGCCGTCGGCGGCGGCGACCCATTTCCTGGCGCGCGTCCCGGTGCACGGGCCGGCGACGACGGCGCCGCCGCTGCCCGCGTCCAGGCAGCGGTAGCGGTTCAGCCGCACGAGCCCGGCGGGCCCGGCGTCCCGCGCGCTGGCGACGCTCCAGCCGAACGTCGTGCCGGCGAGCACCCCGGTGCTGTCGGCGACCGTCACCCGCACCGTACGGTGGCCGCCCGTCCGCGGCCAGCCGGTGATCTTGCCGCAGCTGCCCATCGTCAGGCCGGGCGGCAGGCCGGTCGCGCTGAACCGCAGCGTGCAGCCCGACAGCCCGTCCGGCGCTGCCACCTGCAAGCTGACGGGCGCGCCCACCGAGCCGCTCCGGCTCGCAGGCCGCGGCAGGCTCACCGCGCCGTGCACGTCCCAGGTGAAGCTCTGGGTCGCCGCGCTGCCCGCCGACGGCGTCGCCGTCACCTGGACCCGGAACGCGCCTGCCGTGGCCGGCAGCGTGCCGGTGATCTGCCCGGTAGCCGAGTCGAGCGACAGCCCCGTCGGCAGGCCGGTCGCGGTGTAGCTGACGGTGCCCGCAGTGAGCGCGCCGACCTGCAGGCTGGCCGTGGCGCCGGCCGCCTCGCTCTGCGCGGGCGGGTCGAGCAACTGCAGTGCCGAGTCGCTCAGGTAGCTGAGGTCGGTGTTGCCGGGTGACGGGATGCCGGCGACCGTGCCTTTGCTGCTGTACTGCCAGTAGGTCCACGCCGGCCAGCCGGGCGGGACCGTCGGGCCCGCGGCGCCCTGGTAAGCGATCCACAGCGGGTCCGCGCCGAACGCGGAGCTGTTGCCGGTGCACAGATTCCACCAGTCGGCGGTGGAGTAGATCGCCGGCTGCTGGCCGGTTCGCCGCACTACCTCGGCGGTCCAGGCGCCGATCCAGGACACCATCTGAGCCGGGCTGAGGTTGTAGCACTCGTTCGCGTGGTCGGAAGCAGTGTTGGGGTCGTACTCGATGTCCAGGATCATCGGCAGCGCCTGGCTGCCCGCGGCCAGACCCGAGTGGTCGAGCGCGAAGTCGGCCTGCAGCGCGCCGCCGGACACGTTCGGGATCGCGAAGTCGTACGGCGCGACGTAGAGCCCGGCGGCCCTGGCGCCGGCCAGGTCGCCGACGGCGTACGGGTTGAGGTAGTAGTTGCCCTCGACCGCCTTGACGAACGCGAACCTGAAGCCCGCGCTCGCGACCGTCGGCCAGGTAATGCCGGCGGTCGCGCTGTGCTGGAACGACGACACGTCCACGCCCTGCACGTCCGACGCGCCGGCCGGCGGGGTGTCGCCGGCCGCCGCGCGACTGGCCATGGCCTCGCCGGCCGGACCGGCCAGCATGCGCTCGACCTGCTGCGAGTGCGGGCGGGAGACATTCGGGTGGCCCACGGACGACACGTGCGCGGCCTGCAGGCCCGTGGCTGCGGTAGCCCCGCTGGTCAGAGCGCCCGTGGTCAGAACCGCCGCGGTGAGCGCGATAGCTGCGGGCAGCGCGAGGGCGCGGGCTATGACCGCGGCGCGCGCACGATGAATCAGCAAGGCGTCAGTCCCCGTTCTGGCGGCCGGTGCAATGCCGGGCAAGCTCGCACATCAGTCCTAGCACCGTATATGGCATAACATTGCCACATCGGGTGAAGTCACACGTCATTCGGGTAGGCGCGGCGCACCCTCTGGCTATGGCCAGCCAGCTGTGGCGCGCCGGGGCGGGCGCGGCCCGGCCGCGCCCGAGCTGACCGAGCGCGAGACCGAGATCCTGCGGCTGGTGGCTACCGGCCTGACGTATCCGCAGATCGCGCCCCGCCTGACGCTCTCACCGCGGACGGTGCAGAACCACGTGCAGGACACGATCAGCAAGCTCCAGCTGCACAACAAGGCACAGCTCGTGCGCTACGCGCTCGAGCGCGGCGTGGAGTAGCCGGGGTCAGCTCGCATCGCGCGCGCCGGAGCGCGGCGCCGCGCAGCCGGCTTGCAGCGCGCGCAGCAGCGCGTGGTAGTCGATGTCGGCCGCGGGCGGGGGCGAGCCAGCACGGGCCGCGATCGCGGTCGCGACGCCGGCCGCGAGCGCGCGGCGGTACGGTCCGGAGCCGGTGCTGATCCTGGCCACGCCTGTCCGTGCGAGCCCCGGCACGTCCAGGCCGGGCCGCCAGAGCAGGTTCAGCGGCAACTCGATCGCGGCGGTCACCGCCTCGATGTCGCGCAGGTCCGTCAGGGCAGGCACGAAGACGCCGTGTGCGCCCGCGTCCTCGTAGCGGCGCAGCCGTCCGAGCGTCTCAGCCAGCCGGCCGTCGGCCGGTCCGTGCCCGAGCCAGTACGTGTCGGTCCTGGCGTTCACGAACAGCCCGGGCGCCGCGGCGCGGACGGCGCGGATGATCTCCGCCTGAGCGGCCGGGTCGCGCAGCACGCCGCCCGCAGACACATCTTCCAGGTTGATGCCGGCCACGCCCATCGTGGCGAGCTCGGCCGCGAGGTCCGCGACCACCGCCGGAACCTCGCTGAAACCGCCCTCGAAGTCGACCGTGACGGGGACCGTGACCCGGGGCACGACAGCCGCCGCCAGCGCCATGGTGTACGCGCGCCCAGTGCCCTCGCCGTCGACGAGGCCAGCCGCCGCGTTCACGCCCATGCTGGTCGTGCCGACGGCCGCGAACCCGGCGCCGGCCAGCAGGATCGCGGACGCCACATCCCAGGCATTGGGCAGCACGAACGGGTCGCCGCGCCGGTGCAGCGCGGCGAAGTCGGCGGCCGGGCCCGCGGCTGGCCCGGTCACGCCCTGGCCACCAGCACGCGGGCGGGCACGCGGAGATTCGGCCGTGGCTCGAGCTCTATGCGCTGGCCGGGCACCGCGTGCCAGCCGTCGGCCTCCACGACGGTGACAACCTGCCGGGCGATGGCGGTCGCGTGCGCGGCACCCGGACAGCCATGCGGGCCGGAGCCGAACGTGGCGGGCACGCCGGTGCCGCGCTCCGCGGTGGCGACGAAGATCCACAGCGGGGTGCCCGCCGGTATCTCCGCGTCGCCGACCACGACGCCCGCCGCCGCGGTCCGCCGCGTGCACTGGGTCGGGGCCTCGTGCCGGAGCACGTCGTCGACCCGCTGCGCGACAGACGGCACCGCGCCGGCGCGCGGCCCGCCCCGGCATCCGGTCAGGATCGTGGTCCCGATCAGGGCCGCGGTCGCGTCCCTTGCCTGGAACAGGATGCTGATCGCGGCGGTGATCCGGTCCTCATCGGCACTGCCCAGGCCATCGGCCAGGACCGCCGCCAGCTCGACGGCGCTGCGATCGGCGGCACCTGCCGTTCCCTCCCGCGGCCGGAGCGTCGGCGTCACCGCGTCGCACAAGGCGGCGGTGAGCACGGCGGCGCGGCCGGCCGCGGCGGGCTGGAGGCCGAGGCCGCGCGCCAGCGCCTCGGGGGCGATCCGGCGGGCGACGGGCATGATGTCGAACGTGGCCGTGCGGCGCAGCAGGTGGTCGTTCAGCCGGGCGCCGGCGGCCGTGACCACGCGCGCCACCGGGGGCAGCATGCTGACCAGCAGCTCACGGCGGCAGCGGTGGTCCGCTCCGTCGCTGAACCTCGCCATCTTCGAGACGAGCCGCGCGGCAGGACCCTCGGCACCTGCGGCCGGGGCGACGCTCAGCTCCGGTGCGGCGAGCGCGGCGGCGACGTCACGGGCGCCGGCGACCACCCACGAGCCGGCGCGCGGGTGCGTGCCGAGCTCCCGCAGCGCACCGTGCCAGCGCGCGGGCAGCTCGCAGGTGGCCAGTTCCTCGACGGGAC